>JAAIGE0100891383.1_pt1 | contig 10982 bp, 10 predicted proteins | sample 6487951 | NCBI WGS metagenome assembly JAAIGE01 (sample SAMN13974128, study PRJNA590717) | phyllosphere metagenome | biome: tomato field; feature: multiple bacterial spot infested tomato fields; material: tomato leaves; isolation source: leaves from tomato fields | host: Solanum lycopersicum ... | reverse complement strand
GACCTGGCCGCCCATGCCGAATTCGAGGAGGTGGCTTACCTGTTGTTGTATGGCGAGCTGCCCTGCCAAGCCGAGCTTGCCGACTACAAGCACAAGCTCAAAGGCCTGCGCGACCTGCCGCAGGCGTTGAAAGAAATACTGGAGCGCATCCCGCGCGACGCTCACCCGATGGACGTGATGCGCACGGGCTGCTCCGTGCTCGGAACCCTCGAGCCCGAGCTCACCTTCGATGCCCAGCGCGACAAGACCGACCGGCTCCTGGCCGTCTTCCCGGCGATCATGTGTTACTGGTACCGCTTCAGCCATCACGGCGTGCGCATCGACTGCGTCAGTGACCAAGACACCTTGGGCGGCCACTTCCTGCAGTTGCTCCATGGCGAGCAGCCCAGCGAGCTGCATGTGAAGGTGATGAACGTATCGCTCATTCTCTATGCCGAGCACGAGTTCAATGCCTCCACCTTCACGGCGCGCGTCATCGCCGGCACCGGCAGCGACCTGTATTCCTCGATCGCGGGCGCCATCGGCGCGCTGCGCGGCCCCAAGCACGGCGGCGCCAACGAGGTCGCCTTCGAGATCCAGAAGCGCTACGGCAGCCCCGACGAAGCCGAGGCCGACATCCGCCGCCGCGTCGAGGCCAAGGAGGTCGTGATCGGCTTTGGCCACCCGGTCTATACCGTGAGCGATCCGCGCAACGCGGTCATCAAGGGCGTGGCGAAAACCCTGTCGCAGGAGGCCGGATCGACCCGGATGTTCGACATCGCCGAACGGCTGGAGACCGTGATGCGCGAGGCCAAGAACATGTTTCCCAACCTGGACTGGTTCAGCGCCGTGAGCTACCACATGATGGGCGTGCCCACGGCCATGTTCACGCCGCTGTTCGTCATCGCTCGCACCAGCGGCTGGGCCGCGCACGTGATCGAGCAGCGCATCGACAACAAGATCATCCGGCCCAGCGCGAATTACACCGGGCCCGAAGACCAGGCCTTCGTCGCCCTGGCGGACCGCACCTGAGGCCGCATCGGCGCATTCCACCCTTCTTTTTTCCACACCACTCGACCCCCTTCCCCATGTCCGCGTCCATCAGCAACATCCGCCCCGAATACGACCAGGTCATCGTCGATATCGTCGACTACGCGCTCCGCTACGAGGTGACGTCGGACCTCGCCCTCGCCACCGCCCACCACATCCTCATCGACACCCTCGGCTGCGGGCTGGAGGCGCTGGAGTACCCCGCCGCGCGCAAGCTCATCGGCCCCATCGTCAAGGGCACCTCGGTCCCCCATGGCGCCAAGGTGCCGGGCACCCCGTTGCAGCTCGACCCGGTGCAGGCGGCGTTCAACATCGGTGCGCTGATCCGCTGGCTCGACTTCAACGACACGTGGCTGGCCGCCGAATGGGGGCACCCGTCGGACAACCTGGGCGGCATTCTGGCCGTGGCCGACTGGCTCAGCCGCACCGCCGTGGCGGCGGGCAAGCCGCCACTGGCGATGCGCGACGTGCTCACCGCCATCGTCAAGGCCCACGAGATCCAGGGCGTGATCGCGCTGGAGAATGCTTTCAACCAGGTCGGGCTCGACCATGTGGTGCTGGTCAAGGTGGCATCGACCGCCGTGGTCTCGAAGCTGCTGGGCCTGTCGCGCGACGAAGCGCTGGCCGCCGTTTCGCTGGCCTGGGTCGACGGACAAAGCCTGCGCACCTACCGCCACGCGCCCAACGCGGGCAGCCGCAAGAGCTGGGCGGCGGGCGACGCCACCAGCCGTGCCGTGCGCCTGGCGCTGATCGCGCAGACCGGGGAGATGGGTTGCCCCTCGGCGCTGACCGCCAGGACCTGGGGCTTCTACGACGTGTCCTTCAAGGGCCAGCCGTTCCGCTTCCAGCGCCCCTACGGCAGCTACGTGGCGGAGAACGTGCTGTTCAAGATCAGCTTTCCGGCCGAGTTCCACAGCCAGACCGCGGTCGAAGCCGCCATGGCTTTGCACCAGCAACTGCGCGACATAGGCAAGACGGTGGACGACGTGCAGCGAATCACCATCCGCACGCACGCGGCCTGCATCCGCATCATCGACAAGCAGGGCCCGCTGAACAACGAGGCGGACCGCGACCACTGCATCCAGTACATGGTGGCGGTGCCGCTGATTTTCGGCCGGCTCACCGCGGCCGACTACGAAGCCGGCGTGGCGGCCGATCCGCGCATCGACGCGCTGCGCGCCAGGATCCATTGCGTGGAAGACCCCCGCTACACCGCCGACTACCACGACCCGCAAAAGCGCAGCATCGCCAATGCGCTGACCGTGGTGTTCAACGACGGCAGCGCCCTGCCCGAAGTGGCGGTCGAATACCCCATCGGCCACCGGCGCCGGCGCGCCGAAGGCATTCCACTGCTGGAGGCCAAGTTCCGCCGCAACCTCGCGCGCAGCTTCCCCCCGAAGCAGCAGGACGCGATCCTGGCGGCCTCGCTCGACGCGCAGACGCTGGAGGCCCTGCCGGTGCACGAATACATCGACCTCTACGTGATCTGACGCCATGGCCCACACCCCACGCAAACACCTGCGCGCACTGGTGGAGGCCCGCCGCGGCGTGCTGGTGCCCGGTGCCTTCAATGCGCTGTCGGCCCGGGTCGTCGAAGACCTGGGCTTCGAAGCGCTCTACGTCACGGGCGCGGGCGTCACCAACATGTGGTTCGGCCTGCCGGACCAGGGCTTCATGGGCCTGCACGAGATCGCCGACCACACGGCGCGCATCCGCGACGCGGTCGCACTGCCCCTGATCGTCGATGCCGACACGGGCTTTGGCAGCGCGCTCAACGTGCGGCACACCGTGCGCGTGCTGGAGCGGGCCGGCGCCGACTGCATCCAGCTCGAAGACCAGGTCGCGCCCAAGCGCTGCGGGCACTTTGCCGGCAAGGAGGTGATCGCCTGCGAAGAGGCGGTCGGCAAGATCAAGGCGGCGGTGGATGCGCGCACCGATCCCGACCTGCTCATCATGGCGCGCACCGACGCGGCCGCAACGCTGGGCCTGGAGGCGGCCATCGAGCGTGCCGAACGCTTCGCGCAAGCCGGAGCCGATCTTCTGTTCATCGAGGCCGTCACCACGGCCGAGGACATTCGCGCGCTGCCCGGACGACTGGCCACGCCGCAGCTCATGAACATGGTGATCGGCGGGCGCACGCCCATCGTCGGGGCAGAGGAACTGGGCCAGTTGGGCTACGGGATCGTGCTGTATGCCAATGCAGCGCTGCAGGGCGCGGTGGCCGGCATGCAGAAAGCGCTCACCGTGCTGCGCGAGACGAAGCGCCTCGGCGAAGACCCGGCCTTGGTGGCCTCTTTTGCAGAGCGCCAGCGCCTGGTGGGCAAGCCCGCATGGGATGCCCTGGAGCGGCGCTATGTTTGACAGAGGCTGCCCGCGCCGGCCCGGATCGGCGAGTTCGGCAAGCCGTCACCGCTGAACGGTGCGTCGAGCCCTTGCGGCCGGGCTCGCCGACAGCGCCTGCCCCTCAAGCCGTCCTTGGGGATTTGGGCAGCACCATCCTGAACCGGATCACGCCATCCGCCGTCGTGGCCGTTACCTCGCCCTGGTGGGCCCTGGCGATCTCCCGCACGATGAACAGGCCCAGGCCCAAGTGTCCGGACGAGGCGCCGGCCTCGCTGGCGTTGCGCCGCAAGGGATCGAACAAGGTGTTCAGCACGTCCTGTGGAATCGGATCGGCAACGTTCTCCGTGGTGATCTCCACCGCCGTCTCCTGGCCTATGACGATCACGGCCACCGCGCTGCCCTCCGGGCTGTGCTGCGCCGCGTTCGACACCAGGTTGGAGACGGCCTGCCGCACGCGCGACCTGTCGAAGGCGCCGCGCGTATCGCCCGTGATCTGCAGCTGGATCTGCCGTTTGGGAAAGGCCCGCTGCAACATCTCGAACTCTTCCTGGCATTCCGCGCCCAGATCGACCGCCTCGCGATTCAACTGCATGCCGACGCCCAGCGTGGCCTTGTTGTATTCGAGCAGCGAGTCGAGCAGCGCATTCAGGCGACGGCCATTGCGCAGTAGCGCGCCGACCAGGTACATCGCCTGCCCATTGCTCTTGCTCTCGACCCGCTCCAGCAACTCTGCGGTCAGCATCATGGCGTTCAGCGGGCCGCGCAGGTCATGGCCCAGCACCCCCAGAAAAATATGCCGCCATTTCGCAATTTCTGCGGCATGGAAAGCCACTGATTCCGCGACCGCCTGGTCGATGGCCTCGTTGAAACGCACCGTGTCTTGGATAACGAACTCATTGGGCTCGCATGCCTCCGTCCACAGCCGCAGCACGCAGGAGCGGATCACGCGGTATTCGGCCACCAGTTGCTCGATGTCCAGCCCAATGCGGGCGCGCAGCGTGCCGTGGGACTGCGCAGCCGATTCTTCGGCGGGAGGCGCCGCGTGCCCCAGGGATTTGTCGATGGACTGCTCCCGGCTTTGCGGCTTCTCCAGATCCAGTGCTATGGTGTTCAGCACCAGTGGCAGATGGTTGCGCAAAACGCTGGCGGCGGAGCCCTGCAGCGCGGGAATCTGGGTTGCATAGGCAAACGACTCGGCAAGGATCTCTTCCCGAGCTTGGCGAATGAACTGCGCAAGGCGCATGGCGATACTCCGATTGGCCTTGAAGAAAAGTAACGTGTGCCGTTACCAGGAAAATATGAAGCCCAAACGCATCCTGGTTGTCGATGATCACCGCGACTCCGCAGACATGCTCTGCGAACTGCTGATGATCCGAAATCCCGATTTGTCTGTGCAGGCAGCTTACGACGGCCTGTCCGGGCTGGAGCAGGCGCTCAGTGGACATTTCGATGTAGTCATTCTTGACCTCATGCTTCCCCGAATGAGCGGCATCCAGGTGGCCCGTGAGATCCGGGCGAAGCTCGGCGGCAAGGCGCCCGTGCTGATCGCCCTGTCGGGCAGCGTTGCTGAAGTGGCGCAGCACCAGGGCGGTCCGGATTTCAGTCATGCCCTGACGAAACCCTTGAATGTCGAACGGCTCATGGGCATCTTCCTACCCTAGGCCGAGCGGTTTTGTGGTGCGGCGCACCGGGTACATTTGCCCTGGTGCCGGGCGGCAGAGGTGTCCGCTCCAGCCTGGGGCTGGGCGCAAGGCCCGTGCGCACACACCAAAAACCAATTCATAACAGGGTAAGAAATGATCAAGTCGTTGGCTACGGCCATCTTGGGCATCAGCATGTCCATGGCCCTTTGGGCCCAGGCGCCGGAATCACAGCAGCGCCAGGAAAAACTCGCGGAGCAAGTCAAGGCCCTGCACTGGATCGACCAGGGCCAGGGCGAAATCGGCAGCAACGCCGCCATCAAGATCCCGAAGGGATACGCCTTTTTGGACGACAAGGACACGGCCAAACTGCTGCAGCTGTATGGCAATCCGCCCACGCCGAACCATTACCTGATCGCCCCGCGCTCGCTGGACTGGTTCGCGGTGTTCTCGTTCGACGACACCGGCTACATCAAGGACGACGAGAAAATCAATGCCCCCGAACTGCTGTCGTCCATCAAGGCGGCCGATGCAGAGGGCAACCAGCAGCGCAAGAAGCTGGGCATGGAGGCCCTGTACACCGAGGGTTGGCAGGTCGAGCCGCATTACGACGCGCAGAGCAAGCGACTGGAATGGGGCCTGCGCCTGCGCGATGAAAGCGGCCACCAGGCGATCAACTACACCTCGCGCATCCTGGGCCGCACCGGCGTGATGAGCGCCATCCTCGTGTCCGATCCCGAAAACCTCGCGAAGGACACCGAGCAGTTCAAGCAGGTGCTCACCGGATTCAACTACAACAGCGGCCAGACCTACGCCGAATTCAAGAACGGCGACAAGCTCGCCAAGATCGGCCTGGGTGCGCTGGTGCTGGGCGGCGCAGCGGCCGTGGCGTCCAAGAAGGGCCTGTGGACGGTCATCGGCGGTTTCATCGCCGCGTTCTGGAAGTTCCTGCTCGTCGGCGTGGCCGCTGTCTTCGGTGCCATCGGCAAATTGTTCGGCCGCGGCAAGAAGGAAGCCTGAGCACTGCGCCCGCTACGGCCCCCTCGCTGCCAACCTCTGACACCCCGTGTTCACGCTGCTGGGCCCCGAAGCGCAGGTGATGCTCGCCATCTGCGCCTTCTACGCGTATGACGCCTGCGTGCCGCTGGCCGCAGATGCCGGCTTGCTGCGCCGGGGCCGGCGGGTTTGGCACGGGCTGCTGGCAACGCAGGGTTTCGAGGTCCGCTGGGCCTACCTGGCCTGGCCTGCCTTGCTGCTGCCGCACCAGCCCGTCTATACCCTGCGGTGGGACGCGGAGCGTGTCCACCTGCCGGGCGATGCGCGGGCGATCGAGGGCCTGCGCCAGCACGCCAAGGGTTTCGCCGGCTTCGCGTGGCCGCTGTATGGCCTCGGGGCCACCTTGTTCATGCTGCTGCCTGCGGCGCTGTTCCTCTGGCCGAGCGAGGCCGCGCAACTGGGCTGCCTCGCGCTGATCTACGGGTTTGCGTTCTGGATCGCGCTGCTGGCCCTGCGGCAGGGGCGGCGCGGCCATACGCCACGGCACACCGCGCGCTCGGTGGCGGTGCAGGCCATCCTGTGCCCGCCGTTTGCGCTCAACGCCGTGCGCAAGCTGTCGGCAGCCTATTCGCCCCCTTGCGATTGGCTTCAGGCGGCCCATGCCGTGCTGGAGCCGGGTGCGTGGCGCGACCTGGCGGAGCGCGCGCAAGCCGTCGTCGAAGCGGGCATGGACCAGGCGCAGGCCGAGGACAACCCCCAGACGCTGCAGCGGCTCAGCGCAGCCCTTGGCGAGCTGCAAGCCAGTATCGCCGCCAGTGCGGATGGGCATGTGCAGTAGCCCAAAACCGGCATCTCCACGCACTGTGAGACCATCGAAGCACGCAGTCTGCGCGCTGGTCTTCGGCTGCGCTTCAGACGTTTTTTTGGCGGAGATCGAACCATGCATCGGGTGACACTGAGTCCTCGCGTTTTCACCATCCCCCAGTTTTTGACGCCCGCCGAATGCGGTCAACTCATCCAGCTGGCTGAGGACACGGGTTTCATCGCGGCGGAAGTGCGCACCCACGGTGGACCCCGACCCCTGCCCCAGGTGCGAAACAACCAACGCACCATGGTGGAAAGCCCCAACTGGGTGGCGCTGCTGTGGCAACGGCTGTCGCAGATGGCAATGCCGGAAATCGAGGGTGCCCGTGCTGTGGGCCTGCCCAAGGATCTGCGCTTCTACCAATACACGCCCGGCCAGCGGTTCAAGATGCACAAGGACGGCCCATGGCATGAAGGCGGCCTGACCAGCGCTCTCACGTTCCTCGTGTACCTGAACGAAGGCTTCGAGGGAGGCGCCACCGACTTCAAGACCTTCCAGGTACAACCCAGGCAAGGTACGGCCATCTTGTTCATCCACGACACCTGGCACGAAGGCGGCACGGTGGTGGACGGCACCAAGTACGTGCTGCGTTCGGATGTGCTGTACGCCAAGGGCTAGGCCATCTTCTGAGCCGCTTGGATGCCCTGCATGAAAGAGGCAGTCTTCAACCCCCGCGCTCTGCCGCAGCCGCCAGCGTTTGCCGGATGCCCTGCGCATAAGGCGTCTTGTGGATCGGTCCCAGCAGTTCCTGCAGGGCCGAGTCGTCCATGAGCACCGGGTCGGTGAGCAGGTAGTGCATCTCCACCATCTCGCGCATGAACGGGTTGAACAGGCCGATCAGGCGCAGCATGGTCTTGCCCACCACCCTGCGCTTGAGCGCCCTGCCGGTCTGGCGCTCCATTTCGGACACCAGTTCACGCTGCGTCGTCACGCCGGCTCCGCCCAGATTCCAGATCTTGCCGAAAGCCGCGGGGGTGTTCGCCAACTGGACGACCACCGGGCCCACATCCGGCACGTAGACGAACTCGTGCGGGAGGTCGATGGGCCCCACCATGTCGGCGGTGCCGCCCTGCACGGCGGCCTGCGCGGCCGCGTGCAGCAGGCTGGCCTGCACGCCGGGGCCATAGAAATCCGGCAGGCGCAGCACCGTGGCGCGGATACGGCCCTCGGCATGGGCTTGCATCACCAGGTCTTCCTGTGCCTTGCGCATTCGGCCCTTGAACGTGTGCGGCGCCCGGGGGTGGTCTTCGCGCACCGGCTGTGTCTGCGGGCGGCCGTACGGATACACCGTGCCGATGAGAACGATGTTCCGGACGCCGGCCGCGATGGCGCCCGCCAGCGTCTTGCGCATCACGTCCGGGTGCAGCCCGAACTGCCAGTAGTTCACACCCACCATGTAGACCAGCGTCTCCACGCCCGACGCGGCCGCTTGCACCGAAGCCGGGTCGTCGGGATTCCAGGTCACGATGTCGGCCAGCGGATCGGCGCCGAAAGCCTGGCTCAGGCTGGATCGGGTCCGGCCGACGACGCGATAGGGCTGGCCTTTGGCGCGAAGCGCAGCGGCGATGCTTTGTCCAATGGCGCCTGCGGCGCCGAAGAGTGCGATGGGGGGCATGGTGGTGTCCTGCTGAATCGTGGACCGCCGGTGCTTCAGCGGTGCGAGCCTGCAGTTTGCGAGCGGAGTGGGTCAAAGAAAATTGCCTAAAATCGCATCCCCACTATTCATCAATGCATACCATGGCCGATCCCGAACCGAGTTGGGAGTGGTACCGGACCTTCCTGCAGGTGCTGGAAACCGGTTCGCTGTCAGCGGCCGCCCGGGCGATGGGCTTGACGCAGCCCACCGTCGGCCGCCATGTCGACAGCCTGGAAAACGCCCTGGCATTGAAGCTGTTCACGCGCTCGTTCGATGGGTTCAAGCCCACCGAAGCCGCGTTGGAACTGCAACCCTATGCGGCCGGCCTGGCGTCCACCGCGGCGGCGCTGCGCCGCGTGGCCAGCAGCCATGGATCCGGCGTGCGCGGCACGGTGCGCCTCACGGCCAGCGAGATCGTCGGGGTCGAGGTGCTGCCCCCGATCCTGTCGGCCCTGCGCAGCGCGCACCCGCAACTGACCATCGAGCTGGTGCTGTCGAACGCGGCGGACGACCTCCTGCACCGGGAGGCCGACATTGCCGTGCGCATGTTCCAGCCCACGCAGGAGGCCCTGGTGGCCAGGCGCATCGGTGCTGTGGAACTGGGGCTGTATGCGCACAAGCGCTATCTGGCGGCCCACGGCGTGCCGAAGTCGATGGACGATCTGGCCGGCCACGCGATGATCGGGTTCGACCACGAGACGCCTTTTCTGCGCAGGATGCAGGCGCAATTCCCGGTGTTCGCTCGCCCCGGGCTCGCGTTTCGGGCAGACAGCGATCTGGCGCAACTGGCAGCGATCCGGGCAGGCTTCGGCATCGGTGCTTGCCAGGTCGGGTTGGCGGCCCGGGACAGGTCGCTGGTGCGCGTGCTGCAGCCGGTGTTTTCGCCCGCGCTGGACACCTGGATCGCCATGCATGAGGACCTGCGCGAGAGCCCGCGCTGCGCTGCCACCTTCGCCGCGTTGGCGGCGGGCCTCACGCGCTACATCCAGAGCGGCGGCTGAAGCGGCCCGCCCACGAAGGGCGCTGCAGGCCATACGAGCAGAGGCATGGGCCTTCTATCGGGCATCAATCCGGCGCTTTGTACACCAGCACCTTCAGGGCCCGCTCCGCCTGCACGTCCGCGAACACTGCGGGGTTGGCCAACCGCTCCACCAACGCCAAGTCCGGCGCCAGCGCCTGCATCTGCCCTTGCAGAAAATCCAGGCCCAGCTCCGGCGCATTCAGGCACAGCAGAGCGTGCCCGCCCGGCGCCAGCAGGTCCGGCAGCCGCCGCATGAGCCGCGCGTAGTCCTTGGTGGCGACGAAGCTGCCCTTCTGGTAGCTGGGCGGGTCCACGATCACCAGGCCGTAGGGGCCGCCGCGCGTGATCTTGCCCCAGGTGCTGAAGATGTCATGGGCCAGAAAGCTTGCGCCCGTGGTCAGTCCATTGAGCTGGTGGTTCTGCTGCCCGATGGCGATGGCGCCGTGGCTCATGTCCACGTTCACTACCTGCCGGGCGCCTGCCTGCAGTGCCACCACCGAAAACGCGCAGGTGTAGGCGAACAGGTTCAGCACCTTGGCACCGCGCGGTTCGCGTGCCTGGTGCGCTGCGACGCATTGCCGAACCCAGCGCCGGCCTTCCGCCATGTCCAGGAACAGGCCGTGGTTCTGCCCCTTGAGCACGTGCACGCGAAAGCGCGCGCCCTGCTCCGTGACCACATGCGGGTCCGGCACGGCGCCTGCCATCAGCCTGGTTTCTGCGCGGCCCTGCAAGCGCAGTGGCTCGTGGCGGCACTGGAACACCCAGTTCAGCGGCTCGCCCGGCGCGATCTGCGCCCATCGGCCTTGCAATGCGGCACCGATGGTGGCGAGGTCTTCTTCGGCCACGGGCAGAAAACTGGTGAGCACGAAGACCGGCGGGTAGGCGTCCAGCGCCCAATGTTCGCAGCCGGGAAACCGGCCGCCGCGTCCGTGGAAGATGCGCTGGGCGTCCGTGGGGAGGGCCATCGTGGCGATGGCGTCAAGCAAGGGTTGCATGGTGCGATTGTGGCAAAGAAACCAGGGCGAAAAGCCCTCCGCCGCTTGCCGATCCGAACCCACCAGCTACCAATTCCATAGCAACCGCCATCCCTGGCGTGCCCACCCATCGCGTTCGCGGGCCGGTGCGCCAACGAACTGCCGCCACTCCGAAGCGCAGGGCCGCCTGCTCACGCTTTCACCCTGGCCATCCCTTGCCCGCCCCGCCCCGCGAGCGCATCGGATCAGTCCACCGACGCGCCGGATTGCTTCACGGCCTTGCCCCACTCCACGATTTCGCGAGCGACGAACTGGTCCATGGCCTCGGGCGTGCTGGGCGACGGCTCGGAGCCGCGGTCGCGGATGAACTTCTGCATCTCGGCACTGGAGAGAATTTCTACCACCTCGTGGTTCAGGCGGTCCACGATGGCACGCGGCGTGCCCTTGGGTGCCATCAGGCCCAGCCAGCCCACGGCTT
>JAAIGE0101574255.1_pt1 | contig 10984 bp, 10 predicted proteins | sample 6487951 | NCBI WGS metagenome assembly JAAIGE01 (sample SAMN13974128, study PRJNA590717) | phyllosphere metagenome | biome: tomato field; feature: multiple bacterial spot infested tomato fields; material: tomato leaves; isolation source: leaves from tomato fields | host: Solanum lycopersicum ... | reverse complement strand
GCCGGGCGGCCTGGGCGAAGCCGAGCAGGGCGATCGCGAGGGCGCCCGTGGGGATCAACGGGGCAACGGCCTCCTCCCCGTGGGCCTGTCGCTGGTCTTGTCGGGGCTTCGCAGTCCTGGACCGTGCCATCTCTGTTCCGTCGAGCGACTTCTAGGGGGTCGGCTTGCGGGAACGCCGCATGGGGCGCGGGCGGTTCCTCCCCGGCCTCGCGAAGGCCGGCTTTCCCCGCACTTCACTGGGGATCTTTTTTCGCCCGGAGGCTCTTCGCCGGACTGGGCGCCGATCCGGGCAAGCGGCGAGGCTGTCTTCGCTCAGGGCGCGTGGACGGCGCGCATCACGAACCCCGATCGCGGACGCGCCGGCACGTGAGCGAGATCGAGGGTCAGATCCTGCGGCGGAACGGTGTAGCGCGTCGCGGCGAGCTGCCTCGACAGCGTTCGCACGAGGATCCGCGTGATGCCCTCGCCCGGGCAGCGGTGGCCGTCCCGCGCCGAGCCGGCCCCGTGCGAAACCATGTTGAACGGATCGATCGTCTCGCGCGCGAAGCGATCGGGATCGAACCGCTCCGGCTCGTGCCACAGGCGCGGGTCGCGATTGGTCCCGTAGAGATCCATGAGCACCCACTCGCCCTCGCGGAAGTCGTGGCCGCCGAAGCGGAACGGCGCCCGCACCCGGCCGCCGATGAAGGGGATGAAGGGATAGAACCGGCGCACTTCGTCGGTGAAGCGCTCGGCCGCCTCGCCGCCATCGGCGAGGGCCGCGCGCTGGTGCGGGTGGTCGTGCAGGGCCATCGCCGCGAAGACGATGTAGCGCGCATTGGCCACCGTCGGCCTCAGCACGTTGATGAGTTCGACGCCCGCCACCGTCCGGTCGAGGCGCTGTCCATCGGCATCCCGGTGCTCGGCGATGGTCCGGGCCGCGCCCGGCGGCACGTCGCGGCGCCCGCTCCGGATCTCGTCGATGACCTTGCGCATCCAGCGCTCCGTGCGGGCGCGGTAGAGATGGCCCCGCCAGTTGCGGGGTCCGACCGCACCGGTGCCGTCGATCATCGCGGCGAATTCACGGGCACGCGCGTCCACCTCGGTCGGGCCGAGGGGCAGCCCGACCCACTCGCAGACCGCGGCGGTGAGCACGCGGTGCGCCTCGTCGAGCAGCACGATCGCGTCCCTCTGCGCCCAGCCCGACACCGCCTCGCGCCAGTGCCGCTCGGCCAGGCCGGCCAGCCGCTGGAGGGCCTCCTCGCCCACGAGCGAGAGGAACATCGCCTTGCGGGCAAGGTGGGCCGCCCCATCCAGGACCATGACGCTGCCGTGGTCCTGGATCAGCGCGAAGGAGGTCGGCGGCAGGGCGTGGCGGCGGGTGAAGCGGTGACCGTCGTAGAAGTGGCGCGCCGCCTCGGCCCCCGACATGCAGATCACCGGGCTCAGCAGGAGCCGCGCGGCGAAGAGGTCGGAGCCGTGCTCTCGGCACCGGTTCCGGATGAAGCCGTAGCCTTCGCGCAGGAGGGCGAGCGTGCTGTCGGGCGCCGGCTCTCGTGGCAGGGTCCGGGCTTTGCGGAATCGGTGCGTGGCGATCGCGGCAGGCATGGAATATCCGGACCGAGGAAGGGGCGAGGGCATCGCTCGGACGAACGCCGAGCCCTGGCCAACCCATCGCCGTGAAGGCCGGTTCAAAACCCGGCGGCTCGGGCCGGGCGCCCCCTCGGTCGCGCCTGCGTCCCGACAGATTCGCAAGGGCGCCACAGGTCGTTCGAGCGCCGCATCCGCTCCGCCCGCATCAGGCCGACGGCTCTAGGTCCTTGTTTCGCCGCGTCTTCTTTCGACGAGCCGGTGACCCTTTCGTCGGAATGCGCTCTAAGACATCCGACAGGGCGACCCGCGGGCATCCGCGGATCGGGGGAGAGGCTCGCCATGCAGCGCACCACCATCACCATCGATGACGAGCTGGCCCGCGCGCTGGATGCCTACATGGACAGCACGGGCGCGGGCAGCCGCTCCGAAGCCATCCGCGATCTGGTGCGGCGCGGCCTGTCCGCCCGCCCCGAAGCGCCGGCCGACGCGCCCTGCTTCGGCATCGTCAGCTACACGGTCGATCAATCGGTGCGGAACCTCGCGTCCCGCGTGCCGCAGGGGCGGCTCGATCGTCACGATCAGGCGGTGGCCTCCCTGTCGATACCGCTCGATCACACCACCTCGATCGACGTGACGCTGATGCGGGGCCCCGTGGGCGACGTGTCGTCCTATGCGGAGGCGCTGTTCCTCGAACGCGGCGTCATGCACGGCACGCTCAATCTCATCCCCGTCACCCAGGACACGTCCGCGCATTCGCACGAGGACGGGGACGTTTCCCACCGATCCCACACCCACCTGCGTGTGCGCAGCGGCTTCTGAGTCTCGCGCGGGCCGTACGGATACGCTACAATGGGACCGTCCGGGGGGCTGCCGGCGAGCGCGCGATCCGGCCCCGGCGAGCCTGCGCGGCGCGTGAGAAGTCTCCGGATGGACGACGACGACAGCCTTCGCACGGACATCGCATTCGCCCTCGCCGATGCCTGCTGGCGTCACGCGATCGCCGAGCATCTCGGCGCGCCGGTCCCCGAGGAGGCGCTGACCCCGCCCGAGATGCGGGGCGAGCCCGACACGGCGCTTCGCCTCGCCTACGAGGAACGCCGGCGCGCATTCGAGGCGTGGCGACGCGCGCGCGGCCTGACCTGATCCGACCGCACCATCCTACTGCACAGGCGGCACGCGGTGCGCGAGGATCGAGGCCGTCTGCTCGATGCGGTCCCCGGCATGGAGGAGCGCGCGCTCGACGAGGGCGAACAGCTCCGGATCATCCGCGTGCTCGGCTTGGCGCGCCGCTTCGAGCAGGGCGTCGAAGCTGGCGCAGAGCGCGTCGGGCGCAGCCGTTTGCGGCGGGGAAACGCGTGCGGCCCGCGCCGGAAGGGGCCGGACGTCGTGCGCCGAGAGGATCTTGTGCGAGGTCTCGATGATGCGCCGGGTGCGCTCCACCATGGCGCGGATTTCGGCCGCCAGCTGCGCGGTCTCTTCGACCCGCGCGAGGGCCGCGTTCGCCCACGGTTCGATCATGAGGCTTCCCCTTGCTGGAACGCCCGAACGCACCCGAGGGGCTCGGCTCCGGATCAGGGGCCTTCCAAGGGCATCGCGGGTGGCGCTCGGGCCGCCCGGCACTGTGTTCGCAACCCGGCGCCGAGACAAGCGGCCTCCTGCAACCTCTTGCGGCCTCTTGCGGCCTCCCTCGCGCTCAACCGGAGGCTCAGTGGGCGATGATCCGGCTCACGGCCCGCAGCAGCTCGTCGTCGAGGAGGGGTTTGCCGAGGACGGCGTGCGAGCGGTAATCGGAGCCTTCCGCGACCCGGACCTCGCCGGTGGCGAAGAGATAGGGCACGCCGCACGCGGTGAGGCGGTCGGCGATGACGTAGGCCGGCTCCCCGTTGAGATGGACGTCGAGCACGGCCGCATCGAGCGCCTCCGTCTCGATCAGCGCCAGCGCCCGCTCGGCGTCCGGCACGGGGCCGGCGACCTCGGCGCCCGCCTCCTGTAGCCAGCGCTCGATCTCGATGGCGATGAGGTACTCGTCCTCGACCACGAGGATGCGGCGGCCCGACAGAGGGCGGTCCCCGGAGTGGGCCGGCGGGACGGATTCCGAGGGGGGCAGCGCGGTCATGGGAGCTCCGGCGACGTGACGTTCGAGGGAGCCTAACCCCATCGCCGCCGCCGTGAATTTTCCCAGGTTATACCGAGCGCCCCTGAGGCCCCGCGGGGGCGACCGGCGACAGGGTGGAATCGCCGATCGGTCCTACTTCAACGGCAGCTCGATCCGGCAGCGCAGGCCGTCGAGGCCGAGAACGTATTCGGTCCGGCCCTGCAGGGCATAGGCCAGCGCATTCTCGATCAGCTCGCGCCCGTAGCCGCGCCGGCTCAGGAAATGCGGCGCGATGCTGACGCCGCTCTCGATCCAGTTCAGCGCCATGCGCTTGCCCTGGCCGCTGTTCGTCACGCGCTCCCAGGTCACGGAGAGCGACCCGGTCTCGTCCTTCAGCGCGCCGTACTTGACCGCGTTGGTGGTCAGTTCGTGCAGGGCCAGGGCGAAGTTCTGGACCTGCTCCGAGGTCAGCAGCACCCGCGGGCCCGAGATCTTGATGCGCTGGGCCGCGGCGGAGGTATAGGCCGCCAGTTCCGCATGAACGAGGGCGCTGACCTCGACGGTGTCGTTGCCCGATCGGCTCAGGAGGGCCTGGGCGCGCCCGAGGGCGTTCAGCCGCGTGGTGAAGCTCTCGACCGGCGCCCCCTGCCCGACGGTGCGGGTCGCGAGCGAGGTGACCACGCCGAGGAGGTTGCGCGAGCGGTGCTGCAGTTCCTTGACGAGCACGTCCTGGCGCTCGGCGGCCCGCTTGGCCTCCGTGACGTCGGAGGCGATGCCGCCGATGCGATGCACCTGCCCCCTGTCGTCGAACAGCGGGAAGCTGGCATTGGCGAGCCACAGCTCCTCGCCGTCGCTCGGCCGGCGGATGCGGAAGGTCTGGGACACCCGCGCCCCCGCCCGCACCCGGCGGAAGCTGTCGATCACCGCCTTGCGGTCCTTGGGTGAGATGAGCTTCAGCCAGGATCGCAGATGATCCCGTCCGAAGCTGCCGAGGGCGGCGCCGTACAGCGCCTCGAAGGCCGGCCCGACATACTCGAATTCCAGCGTCCGCGCGTTCCGGATCCAGAGGACGTCGGCGGAGGCGTCCGCGAACTGGCGGAAGCGCTCCTCGCTCTCGCGCAGGGCCGCCTCGGCCTGCTTGCGCGCGGTGATGTCGACGAAGGTGATGACGACGCCGGCGATAAAGTTGTCGACGCTGCGATAGGGCAGCACGCGCACCATGTAGCGCGTACCGGTCTGCGGGTTCTCGATCTCGCGCTCGGAGCTGTTCAGTGTGCGCAGGACGCGGCGGGCGTCCTCCTGCAGCTCGTAGGCGATGCGCGACTTGATGTGGGCGAGCGGCCGGCCGGCATCCGATTCGACGAGGTGGAACAGCTCCGCCGAGGCCGGGGTGAAGCGCATGACGCGCAGGTCGTTGTCGAGGAAGACGGTGGCGATCTGCGTGCTTTCGAGGAAGTTCTTGAGGTCGCTGTTGGTGCGGCCGAGTTCCTGCACGCGCAGGCCGAGTTCGCCGTTGACGGTGGTGAGCTCCTCGTTGACCGATTGCAGCTCCTCCTTCGAGGTCTGCAATTCCTCGTTGGCCGATTGCAGTTCCTCGTTCAGCGACTGGTATTCCTCGTTGGAGGCCTTCAGCTCCTCGTTCGTGCTCTCCGCCTCCTCGGCGACGGCCTGGAGCCGGTCCTTGTTCTCCCGCAATTCGGTTTCGAGCTGCTGGATGCGGTCGCGCTGATCCTGGGACGAGGCCGAGGTCGCGCTCGGGTCGGCGGCGGCGGGCCCTCCGTCCTTGAACAGCACGAAGAAGTTGCGCGTGGGCGTGGACGTCTCCTTCACCGGCTCGACCACGAGATCGACCAGATGGTCTTCGCTCTCCTGCTCGATGCGCCGGTTGGCGAGGTGGACCGTCCGCTCCTCCTCGGCCGCGCGCACGAGCGCCGAGCGCAGGTCGAGGCGCAGGTCCGGATGCACCAGCTGCAGCAGGTTGAGCGAGGCCGCGCCGCCGGCCGGATCGATGTAGCGCCCGGTCCGGCCGGAAAAGTGCAGCACCGTGTAGGTCTCGTCCACGATCACGTAGGCCGGCGTGTAGCGTTCCACGAACCGCTCGGCCCGCCGGGCCAGCGACGGCTCGACGACGCGCGCGGACAGGCTCGCCGCCGGGCGGTTCTCGAGCCGCGGGGATGCCACGGCGAAGGGGAAGTCGGGCAGGATCCGGCTGTGCGTCTCCAGGCGGCGGAAGATGCGCGAGCGCGGCTCGATCGGGGCGAACAGGTTGGTGTGCCGGGAGACGTTCTCGGAATTGCCGAGGAACAGCACGCCCTCCGGCCTCAGGGCGAAGTGGAAGACGGGGATGACGCGGCTCTGCAGATCGGCATCGAGATAGATCAGCAGGTTGCGGCAGGAGATGAGGTCGAGGCGGGAGAAGGGCGGGTCCTTGATGATGCTGTGCTGCGAGAAGATGCACATCTCCCGCACTTCCTTGACGATGCAGTAGGTGTTGCCCTCCCGCACGAACCAGCGCGCCAGCCGCTCGGGGCTGACGTCGCGCACGACCGATTCCGCGTAGCGCGCCGCCCGCGCCGCCGCGAGCGCCCGGCCGTCGAGATCGGTCGCGAAGATCTGGACCTGCGGCACCTCCTCCAGGGTCGCCATGTACTCGCGCAGCAGGATGCCGAAGGAGTAGGCCTCCTCGCCGGTCGAGCAGCCGATGATCCAGATCCTGAGCTGGTCGCTGCGGGTCTTCCCCTCGAACAGCTTCGGGATGACGGTATGTTCGAGAAGCTCGAACTCCTTCGTATCGCGGAAGAACTGCGTCACGCCGATCAGAAGGTCGTTGAAGAGTTCCTGCGCCTCCCCCGGCTGCGCGCGCAGATACTCGACATAGGCGGCGCTGTCGTCGATCTGCGCGACCTGCATCCGCCGCTGGACGCGGCGCATGAACGTGCCTTCCTTGTAGCCGTGGAAGTCGTGGCCGGTCTTGTTGCGCAGCACCGAGGTGATCGTCGCCCGCACCGCCGAGGAGGCGGCTCCCTCGAGGCGCGGGTCCGCCACCGTCTTCGAACGGAGCTGGCGGATGCTCGCCCCGATCCGCCCGGCCAGTTGGTCGATCGGCAGCACCGCATCCGCCAGCGCGGCGGGGATGTTGCTCGCGGCGAGTTCGCCCGAGCGCGACTCCTCCGTCTCCTCGGCCAGCGCGATGCCGCCCATCTCCTTCACGGCCTTGAAGCCGAGGGTGCCGTCGGAGCCGGTTCCGGCGAGGACGACGGAGATGGTGCGTCCGTCCATCTCGCCCAGCAGCGAGACGAGGAAGCTGTCGATCGTTCCCCGTTCGCCGAACCGCTGCTCGGCGGGACGAACCCGGAAGTGATCGCCTTCGACGCTGACGATGACGTTCGGGTCGGGCAGGTAGAGCCGGCCGGGCGCGAGCGGCATGTCCTGCGCGACGACGTTCAGTTCGTGGCCGGCGGCTTCGAGGGCGTATCCGAAATCGGCCGCATCGAGCGTCTCCCGGTGCTGCAGCACGACGATGATGGCCGTGTCGGGCCGCGCCGGGAGCTGCTGCAGAAGGTGGACGAGCGAGCGCGTATTCGCAGCCGACGCGCACAGGGCGACGACGACGGGTTTGCCGTCCTCGGCGACCGCTTCTTCGGAGGACTTCACCATCACCGCCTCCAGCCGTCGTTCGCCCGTGTTTTCGCTGCGTGACAGCCTGTAGGACGACGCGCAGCGCGCTGACTAGTCGGAAGTCACGCGGCGCCCGGCCGCGAACGCCACCGGGGACGCGGACGGGGGACGCGGCCGGTCCTGAGGCGGCTCGCAGGCCGGCATGCCTACCCCTCCTGCCCACCCTCGCCGCCCGAAGACGGGGGGAACGATTCGGGGGACGGCTCGGCTTCGGGCGACGGCTCCGGTGTCGGCAGGGTCTGAAGGACGGCCCGGCGGATCACGTCACCGTAGCGGCGGTACTCGGCCGCGCGCTCCTCGTACATCTCGCTGACCGTCGGGCGGCCGGCCTTGCGCCCGTCCTCGGCCATGCGGCGGACGAGTTCGGCCCGCTCCTCGATGATGCGCAGGGCCACGCGCAGCGCCTCGTCGATGGCGCCCTCCTGCTGCTTGGCCACCGCCTCGGCGGTGTAGGCGTGGCCGACCTGGCAGCGGAAGCGGAGCGGCTTGCCGTCCCGGACCTCCGAGAGGACGCCGCCGCAATGCGGGCAGGACATCGCGACGGGATCGGCGAAGCGGCGCAACACGTCGCTGTCGACCCGCTCGCCCGCGGCGATGTCGACTTCGAGCCGGATCTCCGGCGGCACGGGCAGGCGGGGGCCGGGAGCGTCGCGCACGAGTTCCGAGAGGACGTCGCCGATGCGCGCCGCGGACAGGGTGAGATCGACCTCCAGGGCCGAGAGGGCGCTGCGCGGCATCTCGGCCGCGATGGCCTCCGCCGGATCCTGCACGAGGGTGAGGCCGCCGCAGCTCTTGATCGCTCCGAGGCCGGACACGCCGTCGTTGAGCAGCCCGCTCAGGAGCACGCCGATCACCCGCGGGCCGTAGCTCGCGGCGGCGGAGCGGAACAGCGGATCGATCGAGGGCCGGGCCATGTTCTCGCGGGGACCGCGCCCGAGCCGGATCCGCCCCTCCTCCAGGATGAGGTGGTGATCGGGAACGCCGAGATAGATGGTGCCCGCCTCGATCGCCATGCCGTCCGCCGCCGGGAGCACCGGGAGGTGGGCCGCCGCGGCGGTGACGGTGGCGAGCAGGCCGAGGCTGCGCGCGGGGATGTGCAGCACGACGAACACGGCCGCGGGCAGATCCTGCGGCAGGGTGCCGAGGATCGTCTTGAGTGGAACCGTGGCGCCGGACGAGCCGCCGATGACGATGACGTCGCGATTGTTCACGCCGCGCTGCTCCACACTCCGCCGACAGGGCACCGAAACCGCGCCCGGTCCCCCTCGTGTAGCTTGCGACCGCAGGGGAATGTTCCGCGGGCGGCGCTTCGGCGCGCGGCGGACGCTCTCGGGGCGTGGGGGAGGAGGCAGGCGGGCGGGCGACCGCCTTGCGCTGGATCAAGGCATCGGGGTCGGGTGACCGCAAGGATGCGTGGCGTCGCGCGGATGGAGACGCCGCAGGAGACGAGAATGGCTTACGCGAACATCCTGGTCTCGGTCGATCTCGGGGGGACCGCCGCTGAGCGCGTCCGCCTCGCCGCCGGCCTCGCACGGCGCTTCGAGGCGACGCTCACGGGGGCGGCCGCCTGCCAGGTGCCGGCGCCGGACTACGTGCGCGACATCGGCGAGATCGACGACGAGGATCCGAAATTCGAGGAGAAGGCGCGCGCCATGCTCGAACGGGCCCGCGCCCTGTTCGAGCGCTCCGCCGACACCGCTGGCGACCCTCCGGTGCGCCGCGCGTGGCGCGAGGCTCTGACAGGCCCGATCACCCATCTCGTCGAGCAGGCGCGGGCGGCCGACCTCGTCGTGGTGGGACGCCGCGGATCCGACGACCCTCCGCGCGGTGCCCTCGGCGCCCCGCCCGGCCCCGTCCTGATGGAAGCCGCCCGCCCGGTCCTCGTGCTGCCCCCCCGCATGGAGCCGGCCGGCAGCGGGCTCCGGGGCGCACGGATCGTCGTGGGCTGGAAGGACAGCCGGGAAGCGCGCCGGGCCGTCTCGGCCGCGCTGCCCTTCATCCGCGAGGCGGATCAGGTCTTCGTCGCCAGCACCGGCGACGGCGCCCGCTACGAGGGCGCGGAGGACGTGGCCGACCACCTCGCCCGCCACGGCGCCGCGGTCACGACCCACCTGCTGCGCACCGTCGTGAGCGACGGCGACGAACTCCTGCGCTTCGCCCTGAAACAGGAGGCCGACCTGATCGTGATGGGCGCCTACGGCCATGCCCGCCTGCGCGAATGGCTGTTCGGCGGCGTCACCTACGAGATGCTGCAACGCAGCCCCATCCCCTGCCTGATGTGCCACTGATGCGTCTTCCGACCACCGCCCTCCTGCTGATCGCCGCCTTGCCGGTCGCCTCGCCCACGGCGGCCCACGCCCTCGACGCCCAGGCCCGGCGCGGCGAGACCATCGCGCGCACGAACTGCACCCGCTGCCACGCGATCGGGCGCATCGGCGCGAGCCCCCTGGCGGAGGCGCCGCCGTTCCGCGAGCTGCACCGCCGCTACCCGGTCACAGACCTGTCCGAAGCCTTGGCCGAGGGCATCACCACGGGGCACCCGACGATGCCGGAATTCCGGCTCGACCCCGACGAGGCGCAGGCCCTGATCGCCTACCTCCAGACCCTCGAACGGTGAGACAAGGTCAGTTCGCCGCGAGGCCTTCGAGCCGGGGAATGTCCATCAGGCGCACGCCGCCGGGCACGATCAGGATCGCCTTCTCGCGGTCGAGCCGGGTCAGCATCCGGCTCACCGTCTCGATGGTAAGGCCGAGATGGTCGGCGATGTCCTGCCGGCCCATCGGCAGCTCGACGGTGATGGACGCGTGGCCGATACGGCCGTAGCGGGCGCGCAGGCCGAGCAGGAAGCTCGCCACCTTCTCCTCGGCGGTGCGGCGGCCCAGCAGCATCATGTGATCCTGCGCCAGGGTCAGCTCGTGGCCGGCCCGCTCGTAGAGGCGTTGCAGCAGGTGCGGCGTCCGGGTGACGAGGCCGGCGAAGGCGCCCTTCTCGAACCGGCAGAGCGCCGTCGGCGCCAGCGCCTCGGCGGTGACGGTGAAGCGCTCAGGGAGCGCGAGGCCGAGGAAATCACCGACCAGGGCGAAGCCCATCACCTGCCGCCGCCCATCCGGCAGGAGCCGCGACAGGCGCAAGGCTCCCTCGGTGACGTTGTAGACGGCGCCGGCCCGGTCGTCCTGCTGGAACAGGGCTTGGCGCGGATCGAGATGGACGTGCTGGCTCAGCGCCTCCAGTCCGGCGAGTTCCTCGCTCGTGAGCGCCGCACAGACGCTGACGAGGCGGACCTTGCACGCGGCGCATCCGCCCTCCGACCGGTCGTGGGCGCAGGCATGCCCCGCCGGAGCGGGCTCGGCATGGGCGTGCTCCGCTGGGCGCTCTGCTGAGCCGTGCATCGGACACCTCCCGCCGCGCATCCCCCAAGCCTATCCAATAGCCCCGATCCGCCCCGCCTGTGAAGTCGGAGCGAACAGAGCCGGAGAACCGAAGCGAGCGGGAGACAAAGTGCAGTCGATGGAGAGGATATCTCGGGGATAACCTCGCCTCTCTACCGGGGATGATGTGCCTGAAGCTCCGGTCTCATGCCGAAATTACTCGGCCTCTTCCCCGGCCACGACGGCACGGTACGGGTCCGCCCCGGACCGG
>JAAIGE0100352852.1_pt1 | contig 10984 bp, 8 predicted proteins | sample 6487951 | NCBI WGS metagenome assembly JAAIGE01 (sample SAMN13974128, study PRJNA590717) | phyllosphere metagenome | biome: tomato field; feature: multiple bacterial spot infested tomato fields; material: tomato leaves; isolation source: leaves from tomato fields | host: Solanum lycopersicum ... | reverse complement strand
GATGCCCGAGGCCCACGCGCTCCAGCATGTCGGCGGCGATCCGGCGACGGTTCCAGAACAGGCGTCCGCGCGCATGGCCCAGGGGCATCATCACGTTGTCGAGCGCCGTGCGACCGGGCAGCAGATTGAACTGCTGGAAGACGAATCCGACGTTGTCGCCGCGCAGGCGATCGAGCCGCCCCGAGCGCATCCTCCGGACCTCGCGCCCCTCGAACGCGACCGTGCCCGTGGTGGGCGCGTCCAGCATGCCCAGGATGTTCAGCAGAGTCGACTTGCCCGACCCGGATCGGCCGACGATCGACACGTGGTCTCCGGCTCCGACCTCCAACGACACTCCGCGGAGGATCTCCAGCTCCGAGTCGTCGGCCAGACGGACGCTCTTGGTGACATCGTCGAGGGCGACGAGGGTCACCAGCTGACCCCGCTGTCGCACTGTTCCTGGCCCGGAGCGATCTCGTAGCAGAACTCCTCGACCGGAGCGACGAATCCGGGGACGAACTGACGGATCGACTCGCCCTCTTCCAGGCCCGAGACCACCTCGACCATGGCGCCGTCGTTCACGCCCAGGGTCACCGGCCTCTCTTCCGGGTCCGACCCGTCGCCGGCATCGACCCACACGTTTCCGCTCCCGGCTCCGCCCTGCACCGCGGTGACGGGCACGACCAGGGCGTCGTCCACCTGTCCGAGCGCGAGGTCCATCGTGGCGGGCAGACCGGCGAAGACGACCTGGTCCGCAGGGATCGCGCACCGCACGCTCGCCGTGCCCTCCGCACTCACCTGCACACGGACGCCGGAGCACACGAACGGCGCCGGTCCTCCTGTGATGGTGACCGATGCTTCGGAGGGCGCGTTGACGAGGCGGTAGAGCTGCACCGGCTCCACCGTCGCGAGGAGGTGGTAGCGCGCGGGCGTCAGGGTGTAGATCTCCGTGCCGACGGAGCTCATCTGCCCCTTCACGAGCGCGACACCCGTCACCTCGCCCGCCTCCGGCGCGAGAACGTCGATGTTCTTCTTCGGGTCGTCCTGGGTGATCGTGAAGAGCTTCTGTCCCGCGGTCACGGTCGCTCCCTCGGTCACGTGCACCGCAGCCACCGTGCCGTTGATCTCTCCGCGCACCGCCAGCGCCTCATCGCGGGCGATGTTGCCGTTGAGAGTGAGCGCATTCACCACCGAGCCGCGTTCGACGGCCACGATCGGATCCGTGATCCCGGCTTCGGGAGCGACGAGCGCCTCGGAGCGGTCGGGGAAGAACGCGATCTTCACCAGGGCTGCAGCGCAGACCCCGAAGACCACCACGAGCAGAAGGGGGAAGATCCAGCGTCGCCAGACGATCACGGCTGCCTTTCCGGCCGCGCCGCCCTGGCGCATCCGGGGGCCAGCGTAGCGGTGGCCCCAGGGACCTCGGCGCCCGACGTCGGCGTGTCCCCTCGACACGGGGGACGGTGTCAGGCGCGGAGCGCCTCGTGACGGACCACCAGCCACCCGGCCGGAACAGACAGTCGATCGGCGTGCGGAGCGCAGAGATCATGCGCGTGAGGGTGGCGCGCCAGACCGAGCGGACCGAGCGCGGCCATCTGGTCGTCGTAGTCGTACGTCAGCGTCGCCACGGCCTCGCGCGCGCAGGCGACCTTCGAGCAGAGTCTTCCGTCCATCCCCGCCAGGCTATGTCGCAGCAGGCGCAAGCCCGGGATGCCGCGCCGCCGCGCCGCGTGGTCGCGCCGTAGACTGCAGTCATGCCCCGCCGCTCCCGTGCCTCCGCCGATCCGCGTCGCGGAGCGCGCCACGGCCGCCATGGTCGCCTGGGGCGCAGCGAGGTGGTCCGTCCCCCTCTGGCACCCCTCGACGGACGCATCGATCGCTTCGACCTCACCGTCGGCACCGCCGTCGAGTTCCTGCGGGGAACCTGGCCCGAGCTCGAGGACGTGCGGTTCGAGATCGGCGCCATGCCCTCGTTCGACTCCGCGGACGAAGTGCCCCGCTGGTACCTCGACCGCGAGTCTCGTCGCATCGTGCTCTTCCGCCTTCCGATCGAGAGGCTCCTGCCTCCCGGTCACGACGACGCTCCGCATCGGCGCATGGCCATCGAGAGCGCGGTGTTCCGTGCGGCGGCGGAGTTCGTCGGTCGCGAGCCGTGGGATCTCGGCGGGCACGACCGCTGAGGCGGAGCCCGAGCCCGCGACGTCGTCGACCGTCAGGGGTAGACGGTGATGCTCTGCTGCGCGCTCGCCCCCGGCCATACCGGCCATGCCGCGAGGGCACCCGGTGCCGTCATCGTCACGGTCGCGTGCACGGGAGACGTCGAACTCATCGAGTAGACGGTGCGCGCATCGACGGGGATCGTCGCAGAGGCTCCTGCCTCGATGGTGGTCTGCACCGGTTCGCCGTCCAGCGTGCCCACGCTCACCACCGCGTCCGTCTCCTCGACGTTGGCGACGACGATGTTCGCCGAGGGACCTGAGGGAACGGCGACGAGGACCTCGTCCTGGATCTCCGGCGCGGGGGTCAGCCACGCGAAGTCGGTCTCCGGCCCCGCGCCGTCCTGCTCGCGCACCGCGGAGAGGACAGGCGTCTCCGAGTCGATCTGCACCGTGTACTCCCCCGGCGGGACCTCTGCCAGGGACACCTCGACCGGCTGATCGGCCGCGAGGGGGACGGAGAGGCGGTTCGCGACGGCAGCGCTCCCCGTCTCGCGCACCACGACCTCCGCCGTGGCATCGACATCGGTCGAGAGCAGGCGGAGCACGGCCATCTCGGACCCCTCACTCGGGCTCTCGAACATCTCCACGCCCGGGATGACCGACCGGCGCTGAGGAGCGGCGACCGCGTCCTGCAGGTCGATCCCCGCGGGGTCGAGGGTCCGCGTGAGCGACGACTGCAGGACGGCGCGCACCGGTGCGCCGGTGGTCGTGAGGTGGACGATCGGGATGTCCGAGCCGGCCGCGAACGAGGTCAGCGGCACAGCGATCTGCGACTCCGCGGGCACGATCACCGTGCTCGTCCCCCGGACGGAGCCGTAGGAGCGCATCGCCACCGTCGACGGGACCGCACCGGGGTTCGTGAGGATGACGAGATCCTCGGTTCCGGTGGCGACCGTGCCGCCGACGAGCCACGATTCCGCACTGGCGGGGCGGCACGGGGCGGCGGCGAACCCGAAGAGGTCGCCGTCCTGGACGGTGATCGACTCCGTCGCGCCGAGAAGCGGGGCCTCCCGGTCGCTGACCTCTCCGACGATCCGCGGCACCCCGGCGGAGCCGACGAGGTCCGCTGCGGAGAGCGAACTCGACTCGGGCGCCCCCGCCGATCCGTCGAGCGTCAGACGCAGCGGGGCGGCCGCGACCATCTCGAGCGGGTTCGCGGTGTCGCGCCCGATCGCGCGGAGATCCCCGGTGCACGCCAGCACCGTGTCTCCGGGCAGGGGGATGACCTCGGCCTGGGCGGGCTCCCGCGCGACGGAAGGCCACGGAGCGGAGATGGCGACGACGGTGCCGACGACGCACGCTGCGGCGACGAGCGCCCCCGTGACGACACGCGCGCTCGTGGCGGCGACCCGGAAACCTCTGCGATCGCTCATCGGCCGTCTCCTTCTCGCTCGGCGGTGGGCGCCACGTCCGACGGCGCGCTGACATCCGGTCGCTCATCGTCGGTGCGGACGGATGATTCGTCGCCCCTCCCCGTGGAGTGCTCCTGTTCCGACGTCTCCTCTGTGCCGGGCCCGCTCGACATCACGGAGACGGACTCGTCCGCGGGGTGCTCCGCCCGCACATCGTCCCGGTCCTCTGCGTGACGCGGGAGCACCAGTGGTTCGTCGGGAGCGCGGCCGACGATACGCGACTTCGCTCTGGCCGCGCGCCTCGAGGCCCGCGTCGGGATGGACAGCAGCAGGGCGACGATCACGATCACGACCTGGACCGTGCCGACGAGGCGCGCCGTCGCGTGCTCGGCGCCGGTGAGCTCCCCGCGATCCGCGGCGTCGGCCTCCAGCCGGTAGAGCACGCCTCGGTCGGTGGACCCGGCCTGCACGAAGCCGGCGCGCTGATCGAGTGCGCTCTGCGCTGCCGTCCGCAGGGTCCGAGCACGATCGGACTCGTCGTCCTTGCGCTCGGCGAGAAGCACGAAGCCCACGCCCGCCTCGCCGAGCTCGCCCGCGGCATCGAAGTCGCGGGCCGACAGCAGGTCGACGGCGAGCGTGGTCAGGTCGGTTCCCTGGATCCGTGTCGCCGTGGAGAGCATCGTGGTCTGCGCGCCGAGAGTCTCACTGGCCCCCCACGCCACCTCGGTCGCGAGACCGCCGTCGTTCTGAGGGGTCAGCACGAGGGTGCCGATGGGGCGATCGTCGACGGCGCGGGCCGCCACATACGCCGGGAGCGTCGATGCCGGGCCGTCCGCGAGCGCCGAGCGGTCGGCATGGAAGGCGGACAGGGCGGGCACCGCGCACACTGCGACGGCGAGGCCCGCGACGGCCGCGCTGACCACCCTCAGTCGCGGCATCGTGGGCGCGGTGTCGAGCGTCACCAGCGCCGCGCCCGTCAGCCCGATCCACGCGAGGCTGAGCCCTGTGCCCGGCCAGATCGCGACCGGGGTCCCCTCGGCGAACGAGACGACGACTCCGACGGCGAGGAACGCCGTGCACAGGCCCGCGGCCGCCACCACGAGGAGAGCGATTCCGGCGCGCCAGCGAGGCGCGACGCACGACAGCAGCGCGAGCAGAGCGAGTGGCGCGAGCAGGAGTCCGGCCCAGGGAGCCAGCTCTCCGCCGACGAACGACGCCCACCCCGCGGCATCCGTGGTGGGGAATCCGGACGCGAGAGCGAGGCGTCCTGCCGCGTCGGCGGTCGCCTGAGGCCCCGCCCAGATGTGACCGGGGTCGGCGAGGACGGCCAGGAGGCTCCCGTGACGCAGCTGCCAGATCACGAGAGGCGCGAAGAGGATCGCCGCGGGCACGGGGACCCAGAGGAGGCGGATCGCTCCCCGGATACGCGCGCCGCCGAGCGTGATGCCGAGAGCGACGACCCACAGCAGGAGCAGCGCGGGTGCGAGAGACGGTGCGCACGCCGTGACGGCCGCGAACAGGAGGGATGCCGCTCCCGACGCACCCCACGAGCGGTGCGCGACCACGCCGGCGTGGAACAGCCACGGCAGAAGGAGATGAACGAGGACGCCGGTCGGGCGTCCGTCGACGAGGGAGACGAGGAAGGTCGGCGCCAGCGCCCAGACGATTCCCGCGAGGATGCGCAGACCGTCGCGGTCGGTGACCCGCGTCGCGGCGAACCAGCCGCCGAGCACCGCGAGGGGCAGGGCGAGGATCCACAGCAGGACGAGGACGAACGACGGCGATCCCGGCCACATCGATCCGAGGACCGCGAGCACCCCGGCGAACGGGTCGGCGGGTCCGACGACGTCGACGCCGAGACCGCGGAGCCCCCAGGCCGCGTCGTTCCAGAGACCCGACACCGTCGTGCGCAGGGGAAGGAGCGCTCCCCCGCCCAGCACGGGCCACGCGAGCAGGGTCGTGAACGACGCGACGCTCACGACCAGCGCGGCGAGCACTGCCCATGCCCCGCCGCCGGAGAAGAAGCGCAGCTCGCTCGCCACCCCCCGCTCGCTGCCGTGGCCGTCGTCGAGACGGCGGCGGAGATCCGAGGAACTGATGCGCAGCGGAGCGATGCTCGCCCAGGACGACGAGCGGAACTCGCGGATGCGTCGTCGGGAACGGGCGACGGCGCCGAACCGGAACATCGCGGTGAGGGCGGCTCCCCATTCCGGCGCGACCGCCTCGGGGCGCTTGCCGATCAGGTGCGTGATGGAGCGCCAGAGCGCGAGAGGCAGAAGGGAGAGCCAGTGGAAGGGCACCGCGGGCGCCGGGGCGTAGGCGAGTCGCCGGTGCAGCTGAGCCAGGCGCGTCGCGAAGGCGCGCCTGGTGCGTCCGGCCGGCAGAGCCGCAGGCCCGTCGGGCGAGACGGACACGCGCGCGGACGGCGCGAGCACGACCCGACCGCCGCCCAGGCGTGCGCGGACACCGAGGTCGAGCCCCTCGTCGGCGCCGGCGAGAGCGGGATCGGGCTGCAGGGCGTCGCGGACCTCCCCGCGCACGAGCATTCCACGGATGTCGGCGCCCAGAGCGTCGTCACGGCCGTCGTGCTGCCCCTGGTCGAGCTCGCCGGCGGCGAGCTCGACGGACCGGCCGAGGGAGGTCATGCTCACTCCGAGCGAGACGATCTCCCGGTCATTGTCGGTCTGGACGAGCTTGGGAGCGACGATCGCGGCCGACGGCGAGCGCTCCAGCGTGCCCACGAGACGCTCCAGGGCGCGATGGTGCGGCGCGGTGTCGTGCGCGAGCAGCCAGACGGCGTGCCCCTCGGCGATCCGAGGGCGCGCGAGCTCGACGGCCGACGCGAAGGATGTGCCGTGGCGGGCTTCGATCACTCCCTCCACCAGCGCTGCGACCGCCTCGCTCTCACGCGCGGTCGTCGCATCGCCGCACATCACGAGAGTGATCGCGTCGGCGGGCGTGCTCTGAGTCTTCAGAGCGTCCAGTGTGCGGAGCAGCTGCGCCCGGGCGGATGATCCGGGGCGCGCGACGATGATGGCATGAACTCGGGCTGGCATGACCTGGTCAGCCTATGCGCGGCGCGCGGCGCGTCCCGGCAGCGGGCGCGGCGTGGTCGCGAAGCTGTGGGGCGCCGATGAGCGGCGTTCCGGTCAGCTCGCCCGACGCTTGAGCTTGCGGCGCTCGCGCTCGGACAGGCCGCCCCAGATCCCGAAGCGCTCGTCGTTGGCGAGCGCATACTCGAGGCATTCGCCGCGCACGTCGCACGAGGTGCAGATGCGCTTGGCGTCCCGCGTCGATCCGCCCTTCTCGGGGAAGAAGGCCTCCGGATCGGTCTGCGAGCACAGTGCGTCGCTCTGCCACGAGAGCGCGCTGTCCTCGTCGGTGTCCACCTTGCGAACCCCGGGAACACCGAGGTTGACCGGGTCGACGAACCAGTTGTCCGGTACGTCCGAACGGTATCCCGTCATCTCGCTCTCCAACCCTTTATTTCCGCCCCCTCGGCGGGCCGTGCTCCACTAATTACACCCGTGTGATTCGCTCCGGTCAAGTCGCGGATCGTAAACCCTCAATGATGTCTTGAAGGTTCTTGACGTGCGTGCGGCGTGTCGCGCCGGGTGCAGCTGAGGAAGGACGGAGGCGCAGACGTCAGGCGGACGTGCCGGGCGCGGCGAGGAACGCCTCCCCCTCGCCGTCGATGACGAGCTCTCGTTCGTCGGCGGAGGCGAAGACCGCGGTTCCCACCGGAACCGGGCGGAGGTCGCCGCCGACGGGCCCCACGGAGACCGACCCGCTCGTCACGAGCACCATCGACGGCCCCTGGACCGTCACCGTGCGGGGCGCGCCCGTCAACGCGATCCTCCGCAGCGAGAAGTCCGCGACGGGCACCGGGTACTCCACCACACCGTCTTCGGCGACGGGTTCGAGGACCGGAACCTCGCCGGTGCTCGCGTCGAGGATCGACAGCAGCTCGGGAACGTCGATGCGCTTGGGCGTGAGTCCGCCGCGGAGCACGTTGTCGCTCGCCGCCATGATCTCGACGCCCAGCCCGGACACGTACGCGTGCAGCAGCCCGGCACGGAGGAACAGCCCCTGACCGCGGCGCAGGACCACGTGGTTCATGAGAAGGGCCACCACGACACCGGGGTCACCGGGGTACGCGTCCGAGATCCGCGCGACGGCGGCGAGGGCCGGATCCGCGTCGCTCGAACCGGACCGCGCCGACGAGCGCACGGCGGCGACGACGTCGTCGACCACGGCCTGCGCGTCCCCGGACAGGAGCCAGCCGATGGTCTCGCGCAGCGCGTCGCCCTCGCCGTCGAGGCGCCGACGGAGTCGGCCGACCCCGTCGTTCTGCTCGAGAACCGCGAGGAGCTGCTGCGTGCGGGACACGGGGCGCAGCCCGCTCAGGGACTCGAACCGGTCGCTCAGCGCCACGATGAGTTCGGGCTTGTGGTTGGCGTCGCGATAGTTGCGCGACGGGTCGGTCTCGTCGAGGGCCGCCTCTCGCGCCCAGCCGGCCTTCGCCTGCTCGATGGTCGGGTGCACCTGGATCGACAGCGGCGACGCTGCCGCGAGGAGCTTCAGGAGGTAGGGCAGCGAGCCGCCGGTCACGCCGTCGAGCGTGCCCCCGCCGTCGACGTCGGCGGGGTCGCCGGGGTGGTCGCCGAACCAGACCTCCGCCTCGGGACGCCCGGACGGCTCCCGCCCCTCCAGGTCGGCGAGGAGGTCGGGCGACCCCCAGGCGTAGTCGCGGGGGACGTTCGACAGGTTCAGCAGCATGGCTCCAGCGTATGGGTTCGTCATGTCGCCCGTGCTCAGGTGCGCCGAGGCGCCGTCACGGTAGCCTGAACCCGATGGCGCAGTACACCCAGCATCCGGTCGCGGCCCCGCCGACCGCGCCCGAGCGCGAGTCGACGGGGCATCTTCTGCTGCGCGGGTACATCATCCTCGTGCTGTTCGCGGTGTTCGCGCACTCCGCCGTCTACAACCTGCTCGGAGAGATCGGCGCCGCGATCGTGCTGGCTGCCTTCAGCGTCGCGACGCTGTCGATCGGCGTCCCCCTGCTGGCCCGGCGTCGCCCGCAGGCCTTCGCCTGGCGTCGCCTGCCCTGGGCGGCAACCGCCTACACTCTGCTCGCCCTCGTGTCCGTCGCGTGGTCGCAGTGGCGCGGCGCGACCATCGTCACCTGGGTGCTCCTCGCCGCCGTCACCGTGAACGCGCTGTTCATCGCCCACGTCCTGACCTGGCACGAGATCGTGCGCGCGCTGTCGTCCGCGTTCAAGTGGATCCTCGGGCTCTCGCTGGCGCTGGAGGTGTGGGTGAGCCTCGTCGTGCACGCCCCGATCCTCCCGAACTTCTTCGATCGCCCCGAGGGCGCCATCGATCCGCACTGGTACTGGGTGCGCGGCAACCTGCTCGACGGCGGCCGGATCCAGGGGATCGTCGGGAACTCCAACCTCCTGGCGATGATCAGCCTGTTCGCGCTCATCGCCTTCGGTGTCCTGTTCGCGGAGCGCGCGAGATGGCGCACGACACTCGCCCTGTGGGGCGTCGTCGCCCTGTTCCTCTTCGTCCGCGCCGGCTCCGCCACGGCATACGCCGCAGCCGCAGGAGTCGTCGTCGTCCTCGCGGTCGCGCTGCTGATGCGGCGCACCACCCGCCCGCAGCAGCGCACCCGGCTGTACGTCCTCTTCCTCGGCGGAGGCGCCGTCGTCGCCCTCGCCGTCTGGCTCCTCGAGAAGCCGCTCCTCGCCCTCCTGGGTCGCGAGGCGGACCTGACCGGCCGCTCCGACCGGATCTGGGAGAAGGTGCTGGACAGGGCCGCCGATCATCCGCTCTTCGGAAACGGCTTCTCCAGCCCCTGGGTGCCCTTCGACCCCGCCTTCGACAAGTGGATCGTGGACCACGGGATCACGGTGTTCCACGCGCACAACATGTGGCTCGACGTGCTCATGCAGCTCGGGGTCCTCGGGGTGGTCCTGATCGCGCTCGCCTACCTCAGCCTCCTGTGGAGATCGTGGTTCTTCGCGATCGACCGACCGCGGTGGGACCTCGATGCACGACGTCCGTACTCGCCGATCACCCTGCTTCCCAGCCTCTTCACCGTCGTCCTGCTCATCCAGGGCCTCACCGAGTCGACGCCGATCATGCTGTGGGGGTGGATGCTGCTCGTCCTGCTGTCCTTCAAGCTCAAGTCCGTTCCCCTCGTCGGCGTCGGCGAGCGGGAGCGCATCATCGAGCACGGCGAGAGAACGCGGCGGATTCCGTGACGCCGACCCGTCGGTTCGCACGGCTGCTCGGCTCGGCGGAGTTCGCGCGCGCCTTCACGATCACGGTGCTGGTGGCGGTGTTCGGCTCGTTCACCATCGAGCGGATGACCTCCGCGGTGACGTTCGCCACCGTGATGGCGGTCCTCTGCGGATTCGGTGCCGCCATCCTGTGGGTGCGCCGGGACGAGCTGTCCCTGCTGCGGATCGCTCCGAGCTCTCTGCTCGCCTTCCTCGCCTGGGCGGCGGTCAGCATCGTCTGGACGACGGACAAGTCCGATTCCCTCTTCGCCTGGATGGCTCTGTTCGGTTTCGCCTTCCTCGCCATCACCGTGGGCCACATCCGCGACACGCTCCAGACGGTGCGGGCGCTCGGCGACAGCCTGCGCGTACTGCTCGCCGTGTCCCTCGGCCTCGAGATCCTGTCCGGCGTCCTGCTCGACGTGCCCTTCGTCTTCCTCGGCATCCAGGGCGACCTCGCCGCCGGCGGTCCGATCCAGGGCATCTTCGGCAGCCGGAACATGCTCGGGTTCGTCGCGGTCATCGCGCTCATCACGTTCTACGTCGAGTGGCGCTCGCAGTCGCTGACGGCTCCGGTCGCCGTGCCGTCGATGGCCCTGGCGCTTCTGCTCGCCATCCTGTCGTCCTCTCCCACGGTGCTCGTGCTCGCGGCGGCGGTCGGCGTGGTCGCCGTGGCGCTGATGATCGTCCGGCACGCCCCTCCCGAGCGGCGCCCCGTCGTGCAATGGGTCCTGGGGGCGCTCGTGGCCGTGGCGCTGGCCGCCGCGTTCGCGCTGCGGCACACCATCATCGCCCTGCTCAACGCGGGCTCGGACTTCTCCATGCGGGCGACCCTCTGGAACAAGATCCTCGACTTCACTGCTCTCAAGCCGATCGAGGGCTGGGGGTGGTTCGGACCCTGGGCACGCGGCGAGTTCCCGTTCACCTTCATCAACTTCCAGCTCGGCGAGCGGCACGAGAGTGCGCTCAACGCCTATTTCGACGTGCTGCTCCAGCTGGGAGCCGCGGGGCTGGTCCTGTTCCTCCTCCTCGGCGGCGTGGCGCTCGTGCGTTCGTGGCTCGTCGCCAGCGCGCGGCGTTCCATCGTCTACGCCTGGACGCCGCTGATGCTCGTGACCCTGGCGGTCGATTCGATGTTCGAGAGCTT
>JAAIGE0100716429.1_pt1 | contig 10986 bp, 7 predicted proteins | sample 6487951 | NCBI WGS metagenome assembly JAAIGE01 (sample SAMN13974128, study PRJNA590717) | phyllosphere metagenome | biome: tomato field; feature: multiple bacterial spot infested tomato fields; material: tomato leaves; isolation source: leaves from tomato fields | host: Solanum lycopersicum ... | reverse complement strand
GCCGCGTACGTCCATGGCGCCCACCACCCGGCCGGCGCCGGGCTCCGCCAGGCGGGTGGCGATGAAGCCATCGGCCACGGCCGCCGGCGCCTGCTGGCGCAGCAGGCAGGCCTGCGCCAGCAGCACCAGGCGCTGCACCAGCAGGCGGCCCAGGGCTTCGAGCGCGTCCGGCGGTGCGGCCAGCAGCGTCTGCAGATCGCGCAGCGCCGCGGCGATGCGGGGCTCGTCCTGCGCGGCGGGCGCCAGCTCGGCCAGCAGGGCGTGGGCGGTGTCGGGCTCGCGGGCCAGCGCGCGCAGCACGTCCAGGCACATCACGTTGCCCGAGCCTTCCCAGATCGAGTTGACGGGCGACTCGAGAAACAGCCGGGCCATCACGCCCTCCTGCACATAGCCGTTGCCGCCGAAGACCTCCATCGCCTCGCCGGCCAGCTCCACGCCGCGCTTGCACACCCAGAACTTGGCGGCCGGCGTCATCACGCGCTTCCAGGCGCGGTCGGCCGGGCCGGCGGTGCCGTCCTGCTCGCGCTCGAAGGCCTGGGCCAGGCGCATCAGCAGCGCGAGCGCGGCCTCGCTCTCCAGCGCCAGGTCGGCCAGCACGGTGCGCATCAGCGGCTGTTCGGCCAGCGCCTTGCCGAAGGCGTGGCGCCGGCGCGCATAGGCGATGGCCTGCACCGTGGCCTGGCGCAGGATGGCAGCGCTGCCGGCCACGCAGTTGAGCCGTGTGTACGACGCCATCTCGATGATCGTGGGGATGCCGCGCCCCTCCTCGCCCATCAGCACGCCCCAGGCGTCCTGGAACTCCACCTCGCTGCTGGCGTTGCTGCGGTTGCCCACCTTGTCCTTCAGGCGCTGCACGCGCACGGCGTTGCGCGTGCCGTCGGGGCGCCAGCGCGGCACGTAGAAGCAGGCGAAGGGGCCGTCCGCACCCAAGCGCGCGGTCACCAGATGGGCGTCGCTCGTGGGCACCGAGAAGAACCATTTGTGCCCGCGCAGCAGGTACCCGGCGCCGCGCCCGCCCGCGCCGGTGGGCGTGGCAACGGTGGTGTTGGCGCGCACGTCCGAGCCGCCCTGCTTCTCGGTCATGCCCATGCCGATCCAGAGGCTGGCCTTGTCGGCCGCCGGCACATCGCGGGGGTCGTAGGCGGTGCTGCACAGCGGCTGCTGCAGCTGCGCCCACAGCGCGGGCTCCTTGCGCAGCAGCGGGATGCTGGCCTGCGTCATCGTGGCCGGGCACAGCGTGCCCTGCTCGATCTGGCCGTGCAGGTAGAAGCCCGCGGCCCAGGCCGTCCAGCGGCCGGGGCGGTCGCTGTCGAAGGGCTGCGAGACCAGTCCCTGCGCGCGGTACAGCGCCAGCAGCGCGTGCCATGCAGGGTGGAACTCGACCTGGTCGATGCGCTGCCCGCGCGCGTCGAAGGCATGCAGTGCGGGCGGGTGCTGGTTCGCCTGGCGGGCCCACTCGGCCGTCTCCGCCAGGCCCAGCTGCCGGGCATAGGCGGCCAGGCCGGGCTGTGCCCACTGCGCCTGGGCGCGTTTCAGCGCCTGCTGCAGTGCGGGGTCCGTCGCCAGCAGGTCGTACCCGCTCAGCTCGGGCACCTGGTTGAAGACGTGGTGCGTGTGCCAGTCCATGGGATGTGTCTCCTGTCGGTTCCTGTCGCTGGCGGGTCATCGGCCCGACTGCAGAGCGTTGAAGCCAAAACGGGCTCTGGCCCCCTATCCATCAGCGCATCAAGCTATGTTGTTGATAGCGGTTCTGTTCAGCGCAGCACGCGGCAGTTGCCGAACTCGCAGCGCACGGCCAGCGCGTCGCCGTTGTCGCAGGCCACGCTGTAGGTCTCGAAGCCGGGACCCTTGGCGGCCAGGGTGGCCACCGGCTGGACGCTGCACGACTGGGCGCGGGCCAGCCGTTCGGCGCTGAAGCCATCGGTGCCCGAGGGGCGCGCAGCGGGCGCCAGCGCCGGCTCGCGCGGCGGTGCCGGCGCGGGGAGGGGCCGTAGCGGCGCTGCGGCCACCGCGCCGGGCGCGTGGCCGCGGGCGGACAGGCAGGTGGCGACCGCTTGGCGGCGGCGTTCCAGCGCGTTCAGGCCCTGGGTGCTGCCCAGCACGCCGCCGGCCACGGCCCAGTCGCGCGCCACGTCGCCACGCTGGCCGGCACTCCAGACCAGCGCCGCCGCGATGAGGGCGCCCTGGACGATGCCGTCCAGCGTCTCCTGCACCACGCCGATCTGTTGGGCGTAGGCCTGGCAGGCGGCCAGGTCGGCCGCATGGCGCTCGCGCAACTCGGCCTCGGCGGCCTGCGCGTCCGCGGCGGAGGCTTCCGGGCGCGGAGCGGCGCAGCCGGCCGCCAGCAGTGCGGCGAGCGCAAGGGCCGCGGTGCGGATGCCGCGGGAACGGTGGGGGCGATCAAGGTGCGGTGGGGACGGCATGGCAGGCTCCTGGTGCGGCGGCCAGCCGCGATCTTGCCCGCATGCGCGCCGCGGCGCCAGCGCCGCCGGTCCGGGAGGTGGGCGCCGTCAGGCGGGCGCCACCGCCGCAGCGGGCACCGGGGCGCTGGGCCCCGCGCTGCGCTGCGCCATCCAGAACACCGGCAGCGCCAGCAGCGCGCAGCCGGCCAGCACCGCGAAGGCCAGCCCGAAATGGCCCTGCGCGCCCACCACGCTGTTGGCGATGGCCGGGCTGAGCGAGGCGCCCACGCCCTGCAGCGTCATGACCAGTCCCAGGGAGGCGTTGTAGCGGCCGCTGCCGCGCACGTAGCGTTCCACCATCAGCGGCGTGGCCACGCCCAGCGCACCGGCGGCCAGGCCGTCCAGGATCTGCACGGGGATGTTGGCCCACGCCTCGGGAATCGCCCAGGCCAGCACACCGCGCACGGGCAGCGCCAGGATGGCGAGGTAGACGAACACCGGCAGATCGAAGCGCCGGCTGCGCGCCACCCACAGCGCCACCGGCACCATGGTGAGCTGGGCGACGACGATGGCGATGCCGGTCCACAGCAGCGGTGCGGAGTCCGGCACGGTGGCTGCCAGCCGCTGGTTGAGCAGCGGCAGCATGGCCGCATTGCCCAGGTGGAACAGCGCGCAGGCCAAGCCGAACAGCCACAGCGTGCGGTGCGAGAGGAAGGCGCGCCAGCCCTCGGCGCGGGCGGCCCCGGCAGGAGAGGGTGTGGCGGTATCGGGCGCGCCGCCCCGGGCGGCGACGTGGTCGATGTCGGGCGCGCGGATGGCCGCCAGGCAGGCCAGGGCGCCCACGGCCATGGCCGCCATCATCACCAGCATCCACGGCGCCCCCAGCCAGTGGGCCAAGGCGGCGGCTCCCAGCGCGGAGACGATGTTGCCGGCATGGCTGTAGGCCTCGTTGCGGCCCGTCTGGTGGCGCAGGCCTGCGCTGCGCGCCAGGCCCAGCGTGAGGGCGGCCAGGCCCGCGGCCAGCAGCGCGCCGGCCACGCCGGTGAGCACCTGCGACAGCACCAGCACGGCGGGCGCGTGGCTGCGGAAGGCCACGGCGCTGGCGCCCAGGAGGGCCAGCGCGGCGACGGCGATCAGCACCCGCTTGGCGCGCATGCGGTCCGCCCAGGCGCCGGCCAGCGGTGTCGCCAGCATGCCGGCCAGCCCGCCGGCGGACAGGATGAGGCCGATGGTGGTCTGATCGATGCGCTGCGTCTGCAGGTAGGTGGCGAGGAAGGGGCCCAGGCCGTCCCGCACATCCGCCATGAAGAACGCCATCCAGGCCAGGGCGGTCAGCGAGGCGGCCGTGGCGGGCCCCGGGGCCGGGATGCTGGCGAAGGCGCCCGCCGCGTCGGCAGGCCGGGGGCTGTCGGGGTGGTGCGGTGCGGCGGGCATGGGGGCGTTACCTTTTTACTTGTGGGGCTTGGGCGCGGGCAGGGCCTTGCCGTTGACGGTGTGCGCCTCCACCACGTGGCCGGCGCCGCCTTGCAGCGCGCGGGCCGGGCCGCTGGCGGTGACGGCATCGCCCGGCTTCAGCCCCAGGCGGGCGAAGCCGTCCGGGCGGGTGTGGACGAAGTCGCCGCTGTCCAGCACCACGCCGTTGGGCTCGCCATGGCGGGCATGGTGGAGGCGCACGACGCGGCCCTGCACCTGGCGCACGGCTTCCTGCGGGGCGGCCGGCTGGCCGTCCACGGCCACCAGGCGCTCCAGCGCGTAGACCTCGTGCGGGGCGTCGCCGCGGGCCGGCACCACCGTGCCTTCCGCCACCAGCGACTGGCCGGGCCGCAGCGCCGCAAAGGCCTGGGCCGCGGCCTCGTCGTGCGGGGCCAGAACGAACTGCACGGGCACGCTGTCCACGTCCAGCAGCGCGCCTTCCACGCGGCCACGGGGGCTGTACAGCAGGTGCTGCAAACGTCCTTCGAGGGACCAGACATCGATCATCTTTTCAACGGCTTGGCTCATGGGTGTGTCTTTCTGAACGGGTGATGAAGGGGGCGACGGGACGGCGTGGCTCAGGGGCGGCGCGCCATGGGGCCGCGCAGCATGTCCTGCAGCGCATCGGGCGTGGCGCCCAGCTGCGCCGCCTCCAGCGAGGTGCCCAGGGCATTGCGCGTGCCCCAGCCGCGGGCCGACACGGTGGCTCCGGGGCGCAGCAGCGGCGCCACTGCGGCGGCCATGTGCGGCGGGAAGCGCACCACCGCGCCATCGTCCAGCAGCAGGCCGTGGGCGTCGCCGCGGCTGTTGACCAGCACGCGGGCGACGCGGCCGTCGGCCCGCAGCGGGGCCAGCGCGTCCTGCCGGGGCGGCGGCGGGCGCATGCCGGGCGCGGGCGGCGTGTCTTCCACCGCGCGGCCCTGCGAGCGGACCACGCTGGCACGCAGCACGGGCGTGTCGGCGCGGCGCCAGCCGCTCACCTCGACCGGGTCGCCCGGACGCAGCCAGCCGGTGAGCGCGTCCGACAGGTGGGGCGGGAAGGCGATCTGCGTGCCGTCCTGCAGCAGCAGGCCGTCCGCTTCGCCGTTGGGGTTGGGCAGCCAGCGCTGCACGCGGCCGCTGGCAGTGGCCTGCTCCAGGGCCGCGGGCTGGGCGAAGGGCGGTGGTGGCACGGCGGCGCCGGGCGGCGGCGGAGGCAGGGGCCCAGGCTGGGCCGGAGCGGCCACGGCCACAGCGGCCAGTGCGGTGGCGGCCAGGGCCGCGCGGGCGGTGCGGCGCAGGAAGGAGGTGTCTCGGGACATGGCAGTCATCCTTGCGGAAGTGGAAGATGCCAAAAAGGTCTCAAGAGCCGTGCCAGCGCAGAAATCCTTAAGAATCAAGCATTTGCGTGCGGCGGGCGGGCCGCCGGGTGGATGACTGGGAGACAGCTCGTCCGGTTTCAGGACAGTGCCGGCCGGGCGCCTTCGGTGCGGCTCAGTCCAGCCCGTACTGCGCCAGCTTGCTGTACAGCAGCTGGCGGTGGATGCCCAGGTGCCGCGCGGCCTGCGAGCGGTTGCCTTCGGCCTGCGCCAGGGCGCGCTCCAGCAGCAGGCGCTCCAGCCGCTCCACGGCGGCGGGCAGGGGCAGCTCCAGCCAGTCCGCGGGCAGCGGGCCGGCGCCGCTGGCAGCGTCCGGTGCGCCCGGGAGCGCTTCGCCCCGCAGATCCAGGTCGGCGGCGGTGATGGCCGGGCCGCGCTGCAGGGCGTGGCAGCGTTCCATCACATTGCGCAGCTCGCGCACATTGCCGGGCCAGGCGTGGTCCAGCAGCGCTCGCGCCGCATCGGCCGCCAGGCGCTTGGCCGGGCGCGGCGCGGCCGCCCGGCGCAGGAAGTGCTCGGCCAGCGGCACGATGTCGGCCAGCCGATCGCGCAGGGGCGGCAGGGCGATGGTCAGCACCTCCAGGCGGTAGCGCAGGTCTTCGCGGAAGCGGCCCGCGCGCACGGCGGCGGCCAGGTCGCGGTGCGTGGCGGCCACCACGCGCACGTTCACCTTCACGGGCCGGTGGCTGCCCAGCGGCGTGACCTCGCCCTCCTGCAGCGCGCGCAGCAGCTTGGCCTGCACGTCGGGCGCCATGTCTCCGATCTCGTCGAGCAGCAGCACGCCGCCGTCCGCCGCGCGAAAGCACCCGGGCCGCTCGCCGGCGGCGCCGGTGAAGGCGCCCTTGACGTGGCCGAAGAGTTCGCTCTCCAGCAGCTCCTTCGGGATGGCCGCGCAGTTCAGCGCCACGAAGGGGCCGGCGCTGCGGGCCGAGTGCCGGTGCAGCGCACGTGCCACCAGCTCTTTGCCGGTGCCCGTCTCGCCCTGCACCAGCACCGGCACATCGCTGGCGGCGGCCAGGCCGATGCGCTTGTGCACCTCGCGCATGGCCTCGCTGATGCCGATCAGCTCGCCCTCGTCTTCGGCGCCGGCCGGGCGCGCGGCAGCGGCCGGCGGCAGGGCGTCGTCGCCATCGCTCCGCGTGCGCAGCGCCCGGTCCAGCACATCGATCACCGCCGCACGGCCCACTGGTTTGGTGAGGTGGTCGAAAGCGCCCAGGCGCATGGCCTCGATGGTGCCCGAGCCGCTGGCATAGGCCGTCAGCACCACCACCGGCGGCAGCTGCGGCAGGCGCGCGGCCAGGGCCGCCAGCGTCTCCAGGCCGTCCATGCCGGGCATGCGGTGGTCCAGGAAGATGGCGGCGTAGCGGTGCCGCTGGGCCAGGTCCAGCGCCTCGGGGCCGCTGGCCGCCTCGTGCACTTCATGGCCCAGGCCCTGCAGGGTCTCGGCCAGCGATTCGCGGAAGGCCGCGTCGTCGTCGACGGCTAGGATGCGCGCCATGGCAGCTCCAGGGTGAAACGGGCGCCGCCGCCCTCGCCCTCGCTCTCGCTCTCGCGCGGCGCGTAGTGCAGTTCGCCGCCGTGGGCCAGCGCCACCTCGCGCGCCAGCGCCAGGCCCAGGCCGTTGCCGTCGGTGCGGCCGGTGGAGAAGGGCTCGAACAGCTGGGCGCGCAGCGCGGGCGGCACGCCCGGGCCGTCGTCTTCCACGGTGATGCGGCACAGGGAGCGCGCGGCATCGGTCTCGGCAGAGAGGACCGCCTCGCCCCCGGCGGGCGCGTGGCGCACGGCGTTGTCCAGCAGGTTGTCGATGGCGCGCGCCGCATGCACCGGGTCGAACACGGCCGTGGCCGGCGGCTCGCCGCGCAGCGCCAGGCGCACGCCGCGCGCAGCAGCGGCCGGGGCGGCGGTGTCCAGCCGCTCCTGCAGCCACGCGCTTAGGTCCACGGTGCGCGGCGCCAGCTGCAGCGGCTGCACCAGGGCGAGCAGGCTCTGCACCAGCCCTTCGAGCCGGTCGATCTGCGTGCCGATGGCGGCCAGCGCGTCGGCATGGCGCGCGGGCGGGGCGGCCAGGGCGTTGTCGGCCTTAAGCCGCATGGCGGCGATGGGGTTGCGGATCTCGTGCGCCACCGAGGCCGTCATGCGGCCCAGGGCCGTGAGGCGCAGATCGCGGTGGCGCTGCGCCAGCGCTTCCTGCAGGCGGCGCTGGGCGTCCTGCAGGCGTGTGCCGAAGCCGTTGAATCCGTCCACGATGCGGTCCAGCTCACGGATGCCGGTGCGCTGCAGCACCGGGACGCCGTCGCCGTCCGCATGGGCCAGCGCGTGCTCCAGCCGCTGCACCTGGCGCAGCCCGCGCAGCAGCACCCAGCCGAGCCACGCGCCAGAGACGACCACCAGCAGCGCCAGCGCGGCGATGCCGGTGCGCAGGCTGTCCTGCGCGGCCAGCGCACCGGGGTGCACGCGCGTCATGGTCCACACGGCCGCGTCCGGGTGGGCGGCCAGGGGGCAGGCGGCGACGATCAGCACCTCGCGGCTGCCGCGCACCAGGTTCACCTGCGGCTGTTGGCCGGCGCTGGCCTGGCGGGCCAGCTCCACGATGAGGGGGGCCTCGGCGGCCGGCACGTCGCTCTTGACGCCGCTGCCTTCGTAGGTGGGATAGGCATAGGCCAGCATGTCGTGTCCGGCCCGCCAGACGCCGCCCTCGACGCGCGGCGCCTCCAGCAGCACCACGTGCAGCAGCACGCGCAACAGGTCCAGATGCGGGCTGCCGGCCACTGCCGAGGGCACCGAGCGGGCATAGCGCGTGGCGATCTCCTCGCAGGCCTGGGCGGCCCGCGCGCGGCCCGCGGCCACCTGGGCGCCGGCGCCGCTCTGGTAGAGCGCGACGAGGACGACGGCCACCAGCGCGCACGCCGCCAGCAGCAGGGTCCAGAACAGAAGCAGTTGGATGCGCAGGGAACGCACGGCGGGCGGAAAGGGTGGACGACGGCGGATGGTAAGGCCCGCCGTCCACCGCCCGCGTCAGCCGAGGGCGCGACGGGGCGGCTGCGCTGCGCGCGTCAGGCCGCTTCGGGGTAGAAGAGGCGCCGCGCCGGCACCGGCGCCACCGCGCGGCCGATGGCGGCGATGTGGTCCGGCGTGGTGCCGCAGCAGCCGCCCACGATGTTCACCAGGCCCTCGGCGGCGAACTCGTGCACCAGGCGGCTGGTGACCTCGGGCGTCTCGTCGAAGCCGGTGTCGCTCATCGGGTTGGGCAGGCCGGCGTTGGGGTAGCAGCTGATGAAGGTGTCTTCCGCCACGCGGTTCAGCTCCTGGATGTAGGGGCGCATCAGCGTGGCGCCCAGGGCGCAGTTGAGGCCGATAGCCAGCGGCCGCGCGTGGCGTACGCTGTGCCAGAAGGCCGTCACCGTCTGGCCCGACAGGATGCGGCCGGAGGCGTCGGTGACGGTGCCGCTGATGATCAGCGGCAGGCGCTCGCCGCTCTGCTCGAAGAACTCGTCGATGGCGAACAGGGCGGCCTTGGCGTTCAGCGTGTCGAAGATGGTCTCGACCAGCAGCACGTCGGCGCCGCCTTCGACCAGGGCTTCGGTCTGCTCGTAGTACGCCGCACGCAGCTGCTCGAAGTCCACGTTGCGCGCGCCGGGGTCGTTCACGTCCGGGCTGATGCTGGCCGTCTTGGGCGTGGGGCCGAGGGCGCCGGCCACGAAGCGGGGCTTGTCCGGCGTGGAGTACTTGTCGCAGGCGGCGCGCGCCAGTTGGGCGGAGCGGAGGTTCATCTCGCGCGCCAGGTCGGCCATGTGGTAGTCCTCCTGCGCGATGGTCGTCGCGCCGAAGGTGTTGGTCTCGATCAGGTCGGCGCCGGCGGCCAGGTAGCGCTCGTGGATGTCGCGGATCACGTCCGGGCGGGTGAGCGACAGCAGCTCGTTGTTGCCCTTCACGTCGCGAGGGAAGTCCTGGAACCGGTCGCCCGCGCCGTCGGCGCCGGTGTAGCCCTCGCCCCGGTACTGCGCCTCGCCCAGCTTGAAGCGCTGGATCATGGTGCCCATGGCACCGTCGAGGATGGCGATGCGCTCGGCCAGGATGGCGGGCAGTTGCTGGGCACGGGTGTAGCGGGGCAGAGTCATCCCGCGATTGTAGAAAGGCCCGCCGCCGGGCGCCGGCAGCGGGCGGCGCAACCCTGCGGCCTGCCGGGACGCCGCCGCCGGGGCGATGTGCGGCGCAGACCTCAGCGCGTTGCATCTCCGGCGCACAATAGCCGCCTTCCCGCTGCGCCGCGCCGGGCTCCCCGGCGGCGCAGGGTTTGATGTCAAATCGGCCTCCAGCGCTTATGTATCAAGCGCTGTTAGCTATCAAAAAGAGAGTTTTCCAGTTTTGTCTCCCGCGCATTTCGTCCTGCACGACGTCTTTGGCTACGAGCATTTCCGCGGCCCGCAGGAGGCCATCGTCCGGCATGTGATCGATGGCGGCGACGCGCTCGTGCTCATGCCCACGGGCGGCGGCAAGTCGCTGTGCTACCAGGTGCCGGCCATCGTGCGGCGCGATGCGGGCAAGGGCGTGGCCATCGTGGTGTCGCCCCTCATCGCGCTCATGCACGACCAGGTGGGCGCCCTGCACGAGGCCGGCGTGGACGCCGCCTTCCTCAATTCCACGCTCGACTGGCAGCAGACGCAGGACCTGGAGCGGCGCGTGGCGCGCGGCGACATCACCATGCTCTACGCCGCCCCCGAGCGGCTGACGACCCCGCGCTTTCTGGAGCTGCTCGACGGCCTGCACCAGCGCGGCCAGCTGTCGATGTTCGCCATCGACGAGGCGCACTGCGTGAGCCAGTGGGGCCACGACTTTCGCCCCGAGTACCGCGCGCTCACCGTGCTGCACGAGCGCTATGCGGGCGTGCCGCGCATCGCGCTCACCGCCACGGCGGACGAACTCACGCGGGCCGACATCGTCGAGCGGCTGCAGCTCGAAGGCGCGCAGCATTTCGTCAGCAGTTTCGACCGGCCCAACATCCGCTACACCATCGTCGAGAAGAAGGAGCCGCTGGCGCAGCTGCTGCGCTTCATCGAGCGCGAGCACCCCGAGGACGCCGGCGTGGTCTATTGCCAGACGCGCAAGCGGGTGGAGGAGATGTCCGCCGCGCTGGTCGATGCCGGCCTGAAGTCGCTGCCCTACCACGCAGGCCTGCCGCCCGAAGTGCGACAGGAGAACCAGGACCGCTTCCTGCGCGAGGAAGGCATCGTGATGGCCGCGACCATCGCTTTCGGCATGGGCATCGACAAGCCGGACGTGCGCTTCGTCGCCCACGTGGACATGCCCAAGAACATCGAGGGCTACTACCAGGAAACCGGCCGTGCCGGCCGCGACGGACTGCCCGCCGATGCCTGGATGGCCTACGGCCTGCAGGACGTGGTGAACCAGCGCCGCATGATCGACGAGAGCCCAGCGGGCGAGGAGTTCAAGCAGGTCATGCGCGGCAAGCTCGACGCACTGCTGGGCCTGGCCGAGGCCACGGACTGCCGGCGCGTGCGCCTGCTGGGCTACTTCGGCGAGGCGTCCGAGCCCTGCGGCAACTGCGACAACTGCCTGAACCCGCCCGCGGTGTGGGACGGCACGGACGCGGCGCGCAAGCTGCTGTCCACCATCTACCGCGTGCACGCGGCGAGCGGGCTGACCTTCGGCACCGGGCACATCATGGACATCGTGCGCGGCAAGGACACCGACAAGGTGCGGCAGTTCGGGCACGACAAGCTCTCCACCTTCGG
>JAAIGE0100533020.1_pt1 | contig 10990 bp, 6 predicted proteins | sample 6487951 | NCBI WGS metagenome assembly JAAIGE01 (sample SAMN13974128, study PRJNA590717) | phyllosphere metagenome | biome: tomato field; feature: multiple bacterial spot infested tomato fields; material: tomato leaves; isolation source: leaves from tomato fields | host: Solanum lycopersicum ... | reverse complement strand
TCTATTGGTGGAATGTTATAAGTAGTACGATATTGTGCAAAATTAAATGAAGCATTCTGTGCAGTATCATCAGTACTGAATAAGAAAGGTGAATGTAAGTTTACATTTGAGCCTACATCATTGATTGGAGCTCTATTAGCTAAAGGTACGTAACGTGTCCAGTAAGTGCCTTCTGACCAACTAGCTCTACACTCCCCTAATTCACCTCCTGAAGTTCTAATCCCTCTCCAGTTAATAGTAATTCCTTCAAGTGCAAGTGCTTCTTTAATTAAGGTCATAAACCCTTTCTTATTTACTTGTACTCCATCTACTAACTCATAGTACCATTGGATATCAGGGTATGAATCACCAAACATCATTGCACTAATAGTTCTTGGACTAGGGTTAGGGTAGGTTTTTACTAAAACATCTTTTGTTGAAGTAATAGTACCGGTTTGTGAATTTGAATTATCTCTTAAATCAAACTTAAGATTAACATCTTCAGTAAACATCCCTAAACGTCCAAAATCTTTCCAAAAACTATAGGGTAGTGGATTAGGGGTGGTCCCATCACTTACCTTAGTTGATGATAATTGGATACGGGCAGCTCTTTTTTCAGCAATATGTGAATTTAATATCAATGTATTAAAGTAAAACCATTGATAAGACTTAGAACGAATGGCATATAAAGTACTAGGAATTACAAAGGGTACTAAGTTAGCTTGTGAAACTTGTGGACTACTGTGAACTAATGGTGATAGACCACCAGAACTATAAACTACACTAGTAAAGGCAATCGAGGCATTTCCGATTGACCAATCAACTGTAATAAATATAGTACACCCAGAAGCTATACCTTGTCCTTGTATTTCAATTCTTTCCTTCCCTACTGAAGGAGCAGTAGTAGAGATGTATTGAAATAATATTGAATTAAAGTTAGAGTTAGTATAATCATAGATTCCAAGTTGCCAAGTGGCAACCCCATTTACTAATGCATTCTTTCTAAATACTCCAAAAGTAAGAGGGATATTAGGGTTAATATTTCCAATAATCTTAATATCAGAAATAATACTTTTTAAAGTAGCATTAATGGTAGTAAGAGGGGCAAAGGGATAATTTTTTAAAGCTACTGATGTACTTAATTCAATATCACTAACACTATTGGAAGGGATAGAGAAAGATTGTGAAGGTAAGTGTACAGATAAAGGTAGGCCCCCTAAGTTATAGTTTTGTGAAAATACACCTGTATTATCAGCAATACTACTCCAATCAATTGTAATATAAGCCACTGAACCAGTTGCTGTTCCAGTACCGTTAATTTTTAATACTTCTAATAATGAACTAGGGTTATAATTAGTAGTATTAAAATTATAGATAAGGCTACCGAAAGCACCGTTTTGGTATTCATAAATCCTAACTTGCCAAGTATTAGCAATACCACTTACAGTTTGATTTCTACACAACACCCCTACTGTTAAAGGTACACTAGGGGTTGTGTTACCTACAATTTTTACATCTTTAATAGCTCTTAATAATGTTGGAGGGTTTACTTCAGGAGCAAAAGGGTAGTTCCTAGTAAGGATAGATTTTGATAATTCAGCAACCCCTATACCTTCTGGTGGGATAGAGAGAGGGATCTGTCTAATATAGACAAACCTTGATAGCCCTGAATTACTAAAGGGGATACTGGATTGGTCTTTTTTATCATTAAAAGCAGTCCAATTAACCGTAACAAATAACTTAGTACCAGAAGCTATCCCAGTACCGTTAATCTCCAATGTCTCCTCATCAGAAGATGGTATATAATTATTGACACTGAAATTATAGAGTAATGCACCAAAACTACCTGTTGTTACATTATAGAAACCTAATTGCCACAATCCAGTAGATCCAGCATTCTTTCTAATAGCACCTAAGCTTATTAAAGTACCTTGAGGGAGACTACCTAGAATTTGTATGTTCTTAATAGCTAACTTAATATCAGGTGAAGTAGTAGCTGATGAACTAAAAGGGAAATTTCTATATGACAATTCAGGGGAAATTCTAGAAGCTGGGATTGAGTCTAATTCAAAAATACTTGGATCTGCTGACTTCTCATAACACATCTTACTAATACCTGAAGCATTATAGTTAGCTCCTTGTATGTTCTGACCATCATTAACTTGTGACCAATTAATAAATACATAGGCAATTTGATTGTTAGCTCCAACAATCTTAATCATCTCCTCCTGTGCTTTTGGGACATAGTTAATTTCTGTCCAATCGGCAAAAGTACCATCCAAGGCATTGGTTACTGGGTTCCATCCTCTAATAAAGATCTGCCAATAGCCTGGTACTCCATTTAAAGTAAGATTCTTTCTTAAAGTAGTAAGAACATATAACTTAGTAGGGTCAGCATTTAAGAGTACTACTTTCTTAATAGCATTTTTTAAAGTAGCATTAATAGTACCTTCATGTTGAAAAGGATAATTCTTAGCTAATACATCAGTCCCTAGGATTTCACTTGTAACTGAGCTTTTCTGTAATTCAGGGGTACCGATTGAATTTTTACTAACCTTATTAGGGATTCGATACCATTGGTTATTGTAAGATTTAATTACATCTCCTTCTACCCAAACCTGTCCTGAATTAAAATTACGACCAGTGAAAGTAGTAGTACCTCCTTTAGTAATGTTGTAATTAGCTCCATCAGGTTTACCAGATGATGAAGTAAGTGTTGGAGTATTGGTTTCAGCATTCCAATCACCAAGTGTAGAAGCACCAGTAACTTGTGTATTCTCTACAATAGTTACCCTATCTTCTAATTTAACTAAGTTATCAGTATTTTGAGAGATCTTAACTGAATTCTCAGTGGTTTTTTGAGAAATAGAAGATACTTCTGTCTGATTGGCCTTTAAGTTAAGGGCTTGCTGTTGTAAACTAGATACTGGAGCCGTTAGTGGGTTTACATTAAACATCTCTTTAACTACCCCTGATACCCCATCGTAGTTAAAGATCTTATAGATCTGATTGTTTACAATGTATTCAATCTCTAACGGTTTAGTACCTTGGGCAGCTTGTACTAATTCAGTTTCAGAGAATACTTTTACAATTTCTCTAATATCAGCACCAGGAGTTTCCGGTCCCCCAACATCTTGTTTTGAGTTAATAGCCTCAACCATGGCATTAACTTCATTATGAGTTAGGGAGTCTCCTCTTTGTTTTACTGGGATGTTTAACTGAGACATAGTTTTATGGGGGAGTCTTAATGAATAACTAAATATAGTAGTTCTTTAAGAAAGTTTGGCAGGGAAATTAAGTTCAAGTCTATTGTCTTGTATACAACCAGTCCCGGGGAATACGGTAAGATCTTGTTCTAAGACCTTATTTCCGTTTAATACCGATGAATCAAGAACATAATGTGATCTTTTACCTGAAGCTGAAATCGGAAGATTGATAAGTTCTTCAGACCCATCCTCTTTAGAATTATAAGATTGCATGGTCTCTCTTCTTAAATCTACCACATGGTATTGTGGAGGGTGTTTATACCTGACAGTTATTGAGAAAGGTCCAGAACCTAAATCTCTCAAGGTTTCTTCTTTTACAATAAACAAGGTACCATCAAATGTAAAGTCTTTGTTAAACTCCAAGTTTCTAAACTTTACATTACCGGTAATAAATAACCCACAATACTCTACTCTTCTTATATTATAAGTGGTATAGGCCCAATATTCATTTTCATCAGTATCAAGGGTGAGATTCAATACTTCAGAGAAAGTTGATTGTCCGTTAACTACTGTAATCCTATCTCCGTAAGACATCTCATCCATCGGAGTAGAGGTGATAGAAACAGTTCCCCTAAGATCAATATTATGTTCTTTCTGTTCTTCAGAAAAGTTAATCTGTTGTATAATCATTCGGGTCTTGGTAGGCTGAATGAGTAACCAACCGGTCCCTCCACAATTCCTACAAGTAGTCAATTGATTAATACTAGGAGACTTACATGGACATACCAAGGCTTTTTCAAAGAGTACTTCTTGTCCTTTCTCTCTAATTAACTGATTGAATCTTTCATCAAAAAACTCCGGTGAATTATCACTCGGAGTTATACTTAAGGTGGGGGATTGGACGATATTTTTTTTTGCCATCTTACAAGACAGTTAATGTAGTAGAGCCAAAGAACCCTTTAATCTGTTCTAATTCTTGTGTTAATTGTTCTCCGTACATGTTTATACGGGCAGAGTAGACAGAGGAGTTTCCTGATACTGCTGTTGAGATTGATTGTGAGAGTCCATCCAATGATAAAGAAGATGAACTTACTCCAGGTAACCCAAATACCAACTCCCCAGCTATGGCTAAGGCTTGGATGGCTGCTAGTTTTCCAACAATCCCAATTAATAAAGGAGGAATTGAGAAATTATCCCATCCGGTATAGTATTGTAATTGCCAATGTGAGGGTAAGTTAGAGGCAAAATTCATACTTGAATAATTACTCATTGGACTTACCCGATCATAAGCATAGGTGTAGGTGGTATAAAAAGATGAACCACTAAGACTAGGGATTAAGAAAATATTCCTAGAATGGTAATCTCCAACTCCTGAAGAAGAAATAGTTGACCTTCTTCTTACCCATTCTTTAGGGAAATTAACTACATGTACATCACCTACATACCCTTTAATTTCTTTAAGACAAATTACTGGATAAGTACAAGGAATATAACCCCAGTTTCTAAAGTCATTCCAAGAATAATCTTTCCACTCAGTAATTAACTGTCTTGTGAGTTTAAGATCAAGTAAGGTCTCAATATATGATTGAGCTCTTTCAATGTAAGTTTTTAAAATATTCATGGACATTGGCTGTCCATTAACTTTCAAAGGAACTCCTTGTAAGAAGTCCTTTCTTAACTCAGAGGCAGTTAATACCACCCCTGAGTCATAAGAATAAGAAAGAGGAACAGATAATGATCCCATTATACAGTAGTAGGAGTAACTGATTTTACTTTAGCAACTAAGTACTCTTTGAGTTTAGCTTTGTTAAGAAGATTCCACTCACTCTTAGGTAACTGTAATTCTTCAGCTATTTCTTTGAGTTTTTCAACAGTTGACTCTTCAATCAACTTGATGTAAGCTTCTTGTTCAGGAGTAAGGTTCTCAAAGTTTTCTGATTTATCAACTTCATCTTCTAACACTACTCCACCATCAGAAAGATCTGAACCAATACGAATTTCTAAAGACTTAATCCGTTCTTTAGAAAAGGCAAGTTCAGTTTCCAATAGACTTAAACGGTCTAGTAAGGTCATGAACATTGTCATCTTCTTTTCAGGTGAATCTTCAGTTTGGGTTTCTAAAACCTGGTCTAATGATCCATCTGGGGCTGCTGGAACTTCTCCTTCATAAAAGACTCCGATTCCTAATTTAACTAACTCACGGGCTTCTAAAGATAGCTCATCAGGTACTTGGAAACAACCGGTATTATCAATACTTACTTTTTGAACGAATGGGAGTACATCTTCAGTATTGTAACGATGGAAATCAGAAGTTTGTAATGTAATCATGATTTTTAGTGGTTTACAAAAAGAGGTGAAGAAATCTCTCCCTCCACCTCTTTTTATTATCTATCTATTATTTATTCTATCAACTACACCTTAAAGGTTTTAGAAACGTTCACAAAACGTACCATCTTCAATGGAGCATATAATACGGGTACTCCCCAGAAGAATACAATGAATGAACGTGATAGTTTGGTGATGGCCAGATCCAATTTAGACATTGGAGCTAATTGTTTGAATGACTGAACTGTGTCATTCATACCGGTCATGAAACATTCTTCAGTACCTGGTAATGAATAACCACGGTCACGAACAACACCAGCTGCACCACCATCATAACCGGTAGTAAGTTCAGTTGCTGGAACTCTGAAGACTTCAAAGAATTCTTCATTTGTAGCTGAACTTGCAGTAGTTACTTCCGTACGGTAGATAATGTAACCAGTAGCTGGTTCAGCACCACCACCTGAAGTAAATTTAAGATCAACTGCTTGACCTTGGGCAATCGTTACTGAACCAAGTAAGGTAAGTTCAGAAATACCATAACGGTTAATAGCTGCTACGGCATAGAAAGCTTTACCACCATCAGTAGAAAGGTAACGGGAAACACTATCAGCTGCTAAGGCAATAGGAGCCGTAACATCAGCTACTGGTTTGTTAGGAGCATCTTGATCGGTTTCTCCATCAATTAAATAACGACTAGGTTCATGTCTCATGAACAAGTCAGCATTTAAGTTGATTTGACCGGCAGTGGTTGAAACCGTTGTAGGAACAATACCCATGTCCCCTTTAACAGCTGAGCCTGTCTGCATAATACGTTGAACATCAAAGTATTGTTGAGCATAGGCACTCATTACTGTTGTAGGAGCCCAAAGATCAGTAGCCCGTCCGTAGTTATTAGAAATAATAACGGCAGCATCCTGGATATACTTCTGGGTCAGGGATTTACCACGAAGGTCAATTACTACATCGTTTTTGTAATAAGCTGACTTATTGGCATGAACGTTTTCTCCAGCAAAGCCATAAGCTGAGTGAAGTTTATAGAGTGAATCGTATTCTTCAGGTACGATTGAGGAATTACCTTTTACTAAGGCTTCATTAGCCAGACGGGCAATCCACAACATCTTATTCTCAACTTCTTGAGGATAAGCATCCACCATACCTTTTACCATCTGGGCTTGAGCAGTTACTTCACCACCGATAGAAAGGTATTTAATATGAGCAGCCCGACGGATGTATTTAGAATCTACATTTTTAGCTCCTTCACCTTCACGAACGAAACCACCTACCCGACGGTTACCGTAAGATACAAGTTGGTTGTATTCTTCAACGGTGTTATAAGCCGTTTGTTTTGGCATTTTACCAAAGAGTTTGATGTCATCCATCGTATACTCTAAGATCTTTAATGCACCTTCTAAGGACTCAAACTTTAAGGCCTCAAAACCTGAAAGTTGGTTGGTAAGGTCACGACCGGTAGTATTACCAGCCATCATGGCCTTCATCAGGTCAGGAGTAAAGTTACCTTGACCGTAATCGTTAATTGAAGTGTTAGAAAACATTATAATGGGGGAAATTCTGTAACCAATTTTTCTATACAATTATTACAATTTAACTATACAATTTACAGTATCTATGATAAGATCTCAATTTCTTGAGACTTAAAGAACATATCCACTTCACGGCTCATTTTACCTGAGATCATAAACTCTTTAGAAGCTCTTTCAAAATCAGGATTAGCCTTTCCTGAATCCCGTAACATCTGACAACCCTTAAGAAGACGGTCAGTAATCTCTTCTTTATGGTAAGTCAAACTTAATTGATTGTCACCAAAGTCTTGTCCTTTCTCAAGGGTATTAGTTTGGTAAGGCTGTTGGAAGTTAGGCTGGTGGTAACCAATAGGGTTTCCAACGATGGATTTAGGAGCTACAGGAGTATCTAGGACTTGTTGGAATTTCTGATCCATCTCAGACATCTTAGTATTTACTTCATGAAGTTCATCTTCAAATGACTTAACCAAGTCATTCATGGCTTCAGCCTGTCTCATCATAATACCTTTAACTAAAGTATTAGAACCTGATTCAACAAAACTCTTTTTCCATTCAAGAAGATCAACAACAGTCTCTTGTAATTGTGTAATTGTATCCTCTTGTGACTTTACTAAATCAAATAACTCTTCTTCAGATTTTTTAAGCACTTGGTAATGACCTTCTGATTTAGCATTCATTTCAGCAGTTACTTTAGAGGCTACTGCTACAGCTAGACCAAATGAGATACCACCTCTGATTAAAGCTTCAGACATGATATCTTGTTTCATGCCTGTATAGAAAGAACCTTTAGCTAAATCAAAAGCCTTACCAACTTCTTCATTGGATTCACCTTTAGTTAACTTACTAGCTGATTCAAAGTGTTTTTGGCCTTCATAATAGTGTGTATTTGCCTTTTGATTAGCAACACTATGTCTTGCCATCCGACCGGTACCTATTTTAGAATCATAATGAGCTACACGTGTATCATGCCAGTTAGAAGCATCATGGTGATCTTGAGCTGTATATTCAGAGTGTGCTGGGTGGTCATAGTTAGCATAAATAGGCTTACCACTCTGAGTATAACCTCTAATTCTTCCACCACGTGAACCAGCTCCACCGCCTTTTTCAATTTCATCATCCTCATCATCATCCTCATCTACTGGAGGACCTTGTGGGGAGTCATCATCGGTCTTGCCATCCCCCTTTTCAAGAGTATCAGTAGTTTCAGTAGTTTGAGAAAGATCAGTAGTAATGCCTTTCTCAAGATCACTAAAGGCACTATCGATTTGTTCTTTGGTTAGGAAAGTCTTTTTCATGTCCGGGGAATGTACTTGGGCGTGTTTTTCAATAAAATTATAAATACTTTTATAATCATTAAGATCGTTCTGTGGATATCTAGAAAAAATTTCTTCGTAGACTTGTGACTTAGTGAGTTCTAAGTGTTTAGGTTTTCCCTCCAAACTCTCGTATGAAGTTACACCAACAGCTGCCTCTGCCGTCATTGCTTTTTCCTCTGTATCATCCTCATCTTCAATGTCTTCATCTTCTTGGAAGGCATCAGTATAAGAACCTTTTACAATGTCAACAAAAGTATTACCGTTCTTAGGGTAAGGAGTAAGGGCTACTCCTACAATACGGGCTTTAAGAACTTTACGTTCATTAAGTGAGTCTTTAAGAAGTGACTTACCTTCAATAGACCAACCTAACCTACGACCGATTGATTTAAGACGTTCTTGAAGCTTTAAGGCTTTTTGTACTTGTGGATGGTCTTCCCATAACCAACCTTTAATGAAGAATTCTGAACCATTCAATGTTCTTCTAATCTCCCCATGAGTGATTACTCCAAGGGCAGCTTCAGGATCAGTTTTTAGATTGTGGTTCCAATTGATTAATCCACCGTTAACAAGGGGAGTAAAATCAAAACCTTCAGGATCTAGGAACTGACCATCAGCATCTTCTGCCTGATCACTTGCTACTCCTTCTACTAAAATCTTTCCTTCGTATTCAGTACCTTTCTTGCCTTTTTCAAACTCGATAGGTACATAAAACTTAAGCTTATTATTGATAGACATCTTCTGGGGGAAAAGAAATTTGATCTAAATATTACAAATTTCACTCAGAAGAAAAATTCTAGTTCTACTTCGTAGGTTTTTTATCTTCTTTTTCGTGTATATTCTCATGATCCTTCCTTCTTTTCAACTCCCTAGCAGCTGCCTTTCTTTCTTCAGGATGGTGTGAGGAAAGAAGAAGTTGATTTAAAGTCCCCGTTGAACAATGTCGGGCAAAGTCTCCCAACTGTTCTTCAGAATAGGGGTAAGATCTTTCTTCTGATACTCTATCTTCTTTTAACGGGTTATCTTCTTGTAATGAGCTTTCTTTCTTCCAAACGTTAGATAACTTGCCTTCTTTATCAGTTACAACAAATTTTACTAACTTATCTGATTGTTTAGCTTTCTCAATATTATGGTATAGATGGTGGAAGTCTTCTTCTTCGATCATACCCTTATTAAACATCGAACGGTATAAGTTCAATGGGGTAGCTAATGAATCTTCACCGGTATAGTTTACTGCTGTTTGTTCTTCAGGGGTAAGGGTATATTCTTCTACTGAGTAATGAATAGGAACGTAGTTGAGTAAGAGATAATTACTGATAATAGGGGTATTGGTAAGACGGTCATGTAAGTTAAAGAGTAGTTCATCCTTATCCATTAACATTACATCAAAAATACTCACCCATTTGTAATTATAGTGTTCAGTGTGATCTAAGATCAGATTCATTGATTCACTATCTTTCAGGCAACAAGAATTGAAGTAATGGGATACGGAACCACCATCGTTAATAAAACTACAAAGAAGTGTAAGAGGGATGGGGAGTTCTAAATTAGTTTCTTCTACACATTCTCTAAAGGCAGCAGTTTCTAAATTCTCATTGGGGTCTAGATGACCACCAGGAAGACACCATTTCCTAGGACCGATTTCAGTATCAGTGCCCCTCTGTAGTAGAAGTAATTCTCCTTGTGAATTAAGAACTAAACAATCACAATAATGGGTAACTTTTGGAAAGTTACCCGGAATTGACCGTTGATCGTAAGAATGTAGAGGAGAAGCTATCTTACCAAGAATGGTATTAACAATGAGTGGTGCCATTATCTATTAGAGAATGCCTAGTTCTTCCAAGGCAAATTGGTTCATCTTTCTAAGACTAAATGTACCATTTTCTCTTAAATCTAAGGCCGCTGTAATAAGTTTATTTAGTGTTCTCGTATTCAATTGTTCAATACGGGCAGCCTTTGATACTCTTCTAAGGGCTTCTAAGGCCTCATTTTTATCCTCTTCAGTTACCGGTAGAGGTTGACCTTGGAAATCATTTACTGTAATTAACGGAAGAATATGTTCTAACCTCTCCATGGTTTCTTGAACATTCATTGAAAGATCAATGGATGAAGCCCGTGATTCAACAATAGGAGCTGCTCCTTTCTTATTAAGGGCTTCTTTTGAGAGGTTAGTGATAAAGATCATCCGTCCTCTGAATGGGAAGGAGGCGGGAATGTATTCATCTGAAATACCAGGAATGGCTGGAATAGCAGCTGCCCATTGACACCAACCATCACCTGAAGAATCAAGAACTGATTTAAGGACGTTGATAAGGTCTTCTGAATCCCACATACTATCACAATCATCAAAGATCAAGATCTTATCACAATGTTTGTACATGTTCTTTTGAAGTTCTCTGGAACCGATTTTTCCTGAGAATCTTACGTAATCATAAGCTAATAAATCTGGTAACTCTTCTCCTTCTTCAAATAAACTTAAATCCAATTCTTCTTGTGGAGATGTGTTCCAAGGTTTCATGTTACACTTCTTAAGAACATGTTCAAGTGTATAGGTTTTACCTACACCACCGGTTCCATAAGCCATAACCGCCTTTGGAGTTCCTCTTTTGATAAGTCTCAGTAGACG
>JAAIGE0101384950.1_pt1 | contig 10992 bp, 12 predicted proteins | sample 6487951 | NCBI WGS metagenome assembly JAAIGE01 (sample SAMN13974128, study PRJNA590717) | phyllosphere metagenome | biome: tomato field; feature: multiple bacterial spot infested tomato fields; material: tomato leaves; isolation source: leaves from tomato fields | host: Solanum lycopersicum ... | reverse complement strand
GCGACTGCCCGACGGCTGGGCCGAGACCTTCCGAGCCGCGGGAGTTCAGCTCGTCGAGACCGAGCGCCTGCAGCCGCGGCCCGACGACGAGGCCATCGAGCTCGGCGCCGACGACGTTCCCGAGATGCTCGACCTCGTCGCTCGCACCCAGCCCGGCCCGTTCCGCCCGCGCACATACGAGCTCGGGCGGTATGTCGGCATCCGCCGCGACGGTCGTCTTATCGCGATGGCGGGCGAGCGGCTGCAGCCGGGTGGCTGGACCGAGATCAGCGCCGTCGCCACCGACCCCGATCACCGACGCCAGGGCCTCGCGTCGCGCCTGGTGCTCGACGTCGCCTTCCACATCCAGCAGCGCGGCGGCCAGGCCCTCATGCACGCGGCCGCCGAGAACGTCAACGCGATCGCCGGGTACGAGAAGCTCGGTTTCGAGCTTCGCCGACGCACGACCTTCGTCGGCGTGCGGGTGCCCTGAGCCGCCGGCATCCGCTCTTCTCGCCTCGCCTCGAGGACGCGAGCTGAGGTACCGCGCGCACCCGGAAGGACCACGGCGCTTCCGATCCCCTACAGGCTCGACGCGGTTTGCCGTGCGAGCAAGTCGAAGGATGAGGATCTGCCACGGCTCAGGGAATGAGTCGACGGCGTCGGCGATGATCTCGATCGGCTGTTGCTGTGCAGCCCAACTGCGGACCAGTGCTGTGAGCTCGCCACGACGTGTTGGCTCATAAAAACCTCGAAGCGTCACGTGCCCCGTGTGCGGTGTGGAAGTCCAGCCAGAGCCAACGCGTCGTTCTGCTCCGTCGCATAGCGATCCGCTACCTCCGAAGTTGGGCGAAGCACCAGGTACTGCTGCCCATCGACAGATTCGAGCTGCTCCGGAGTATTCATGAACGGTGGGCGCATGCGACGACCATAGTCAGCGGCCCCGCGGGAAGAGACCTTGTTACGTGCTTCGTTACACGTTTGCGGCGCGTTTCCAGCAATCGCCAGCACTGGGAGCCGAGAACGATCGTTTACGGCGGGCTGCTCGTCGACGTCGACGAGCCCGCCGCAAACGATCGTTTTCGGCTGGGCAGACCTGAACACGCCGGAAGGCACCTAGGGTGACCGGAAGATTCTGCAGGACACTGCTCTGGATGACCTTGACCCCCACCAGCTACGACATCCGACCCTTCGTTCCCGGTGACGAGGGCGGGTGGGTCCGGTGCCGCACGTTGGCTTTTCTCGCCACTCAGTACTACGACGACGTCAAGCCTCGCCGCGGCGAGCTCGATACACCGTCCATCGGTCTTGGCGCCGCCGATGCGCTCGGCCATGTCGTCGGCGTCCTCGATATCGAGGTCGCCGGGACGGAAGCCACGATCGACACGATCGCCGTGCACCCCGATCACCAAGGTCACGGCTTAGCGACCTCGCTGCTTGAGGTCGCGCTTGCGGCCTTGGCCGAGACGCGCGTCACCACTCTCGACGCGTGGACTAGGGAAGACGTTGCCGCGAACGAGTGGTACCGGCGGAATGGATTTCAGGAGCGTTACCGCTACCTACACGTCTACCTCAGCGACGGCGACGACTCATCCGGTTTCCTCGCGCCCAAACCGTTGTCCAAGCCACACGCGGCGTTCGCCCATAGTCGTATCGATGACGAGATCGAGCTGCGCTCGCGCTACCAACGAGTGCATGTTTGCCGTCAGTACGTCCGCGACTTGCGATAGCTCGAAGGCAACCACGCTCCCACCATGAGGACCGAAAACGCCCGCCGAAACCAGGTTCTGATCCCCGTTTCCGGCATGCATCTCAGCAGCGTTTGCTCGGTGCGGCCGCAAACGATCGTTTGCGGCGGTGAACGAGGTGGCCGGCCGCGATTTGTCAGACCCGTTCGGGCTGGAGGATTGTCTGCAGCAGCGATCGTGCTCGGGCGTGTCGACTGCGCACGGTGGCCGGGTTCATTCCGAGGTGTTGCGCGACGTCCGCCAAGGTGAAGCCGTCCCAGTAGACGAGGCGGATGATCTCTCGATCGACGGCCTGGAGCTCGGCGATCGCGGCGCGCACGTCGGCGGCGTGATCGTGTTCCTCGGCCGGCGCCAGCTGTGCGAGATGGTGGGCGAGCTTGTCTGTTAGTGCGTGCCGACGCGCACGTGACCGCCAGCTTTGAGAGAGGATGCGGCGAGCGATACCGAACATCCACATCCGCGCCTCGATGGGGTCGGCGGGAACAGACCGCACCTTCCGCCACACGACGACGAGCGTCTCACCCAGAAGATCTGCCGCATCTTCGCGATCGGGAACTCGCCGAACGAAGTAGTCCAGGAGCGAACCGGCGTGATCCGTCACCAACTGCGCGACCCGCTCGTCGTCGGTCGCGGCGAGTTCAGGGGCCCCCGTCAATGCAACTCTCCCGTGCAGTCGGTATCACTGCCGACGCCACCGTCGCCGGGGAGGATGTACTCGTCAGCGCCAGCGAAGATCACATCCTGCGCCGCTCCAAAGAATGGCGCGAAGTCGCCGGCCGCGTCGCGTTTGACGGCCTCGTCGTAGATCCGCTGTCCCACGCCCTCCCAGCTCTGCGCCGAGATGAACTCGACGGCCTTCGTGTTGGTCTCGGAGTAGTTCGTTTCACCGTTGAAGAGCTCGACCGAGCAGGAGACCTCGCGGCCGGTGTCGGTGACGTACGAGATGGGGATCTCGAAATCGGGGATCATTCGCGGGTCGGTGCCGGCTGTGGACGCGAGTGCGATCCCCGGGAGGGCGAGCACGGGCACCGCGACCCACGACAGGCGACGGACACGCCGTCGCCGCGCTGCGTGAACACGAGCCGCGACCCCTACGCGATTGATTTCAGCTGCGACCGTTCCGTCCGTTGATGCTCGATGCGGGGCACTCGCCCGCAGCAGGTCATCGATCGATGTGTCCATGGCGTCCTCCTAGATGCTCACCACGTACATGGCCAGCACCCGTCCAAACGTTGCACGACAGCGGAAGTTCGGAGTGCGAACCACCCTTCCGGCACAGCCTGCCCGGGCTCTACGACGGATCTGCCGGAAACGATCGGGTCTGCCGCACCGGTAGGTGACATTTGAGTTGGGTTGCCCGGCGGGGAGCCCTGGAAGGATGTCATCGTGCCCAAGCCTTATCTGAGCGAGTTCCGTGACGACGTTGTGCGCGTTGCCAGGAGTCGCGAGCCCGGTGTGACCATCGAGCAGATCGCGACCGACTTCGGCGTCCACCCGATGACGCTCACGAAGTGGATGCGGCGTGCCGCAGTCGAAGAGGGCGCGAAGCCGGGCGTGACGCGCTCCGAGGGAGCGGAGCTGCGGGAAGCGCGGAAGCGGATCCGGCTGCTTGAGCAAGAGGTCGAGGTGTTGCGGCGCGTGGCGGCGTATCTGTCGCAGGCGAACCTGCCGGGAAAAGGCTCTACCCGCTCGTGACCGAGCTCGCCGCTGATGGGGTTCCCGTCGCGGTGACGTGCCGGGTGCTGAAGCTCGCTCGCCAGCCCTACTACCGGTGGCTGGCAAACCCCATCACCGATGTCGAACTCGTCGCGGCGTATCGCGCGAACGCGTTGTTCGACGCGCACCGCGACGACCCGGAGTTCGGTTACCGGTTCCTGCTCGACGAGGCCCGCGACGCGGGCGAAGTCATGGCGGAGCGGACAGCGTGGCGGATCTGCCGTGACAACGGCTGGTGGTCTGCGTTCGGGAAACGTCGCCGCGGAAAGGGCAGACGTCCCGGTCCGCCCGTTCACGACGATCTCGTGCGCCGGGAGTTCACCGCCGACGCCCCGAATCGGCTCTGGCTCAGCGACATCACGGAACACAAGACCGGTGAAGGCAAGCTCTATCTCTGCGCGATCAAAGACGTGTTCAGCAACCGGATCGTGGGGTACTCAATCAGCGACCGAATGAAGGCTCGTCTCGCCGTCGACGCCGTCAACAGCGCCGTCGCCCGGCGCGGGAACTTCGCCGGCTGCGTGGTCCACGCGGACAGAGGATCCCAGTTTCGCGCGAGGAAGATGGTCCGCGCCCTGCACCACCACGGCATGGTCGGATCGATGGGACGCGTGGGCGCAGCGGGCGATAACGCGGCGATGGAATCGTTCTTCAGCCTGCTGCAGAAGAACGTCCTCAACCGGCGATCCTGGGACACCCGGGAGCAACTCCGCATCGCCATCGTCACCTGGATCGAACGCACCTACCACCGACGCCGCCGCCAGAGGCGGCTCCACGGTTTGACCCCGGTCGAGTACGAAGCGATCATGAACACCGACGTCGACCTCGCGGCGTGACTACGATCCGTCACCTACCGGTGCGGCAGACCCAAACGTCTGGGCGGTGTAGCGCCGAGCGAGTACAAGAAGCGTATGGACGCCACATCGACCGACGCAATCCTCGACGCCGCGGTGTGCCCTCACTCGCTGTTCCACGATAACTACCCCGTCTTCTTGGAGTCTCGTTCTCGCGCCCTGGCCGATTACGCCGCAGACAAGATGGCTTACTAACTCCGTAGCGCGCTGACGCGCTCAGGGCGTCTCAGACGGCTTCTCGCACGTCGGGGAACAGGCCCTCAGGCGGTGCGATGTAGGGCAGAGGCTCGCCCTTCTCGTTCGTGTTCTCGCGGTCCTTACCCTCGCCGGCGGCGGCGAAGGGGCCATCCGGGCTGAGCAGGACGGACATGTGGTGTTCGGCGTGGTCGCGGAACCACACCGACATGCCCGTCTGCGCGTCCTGGTGTCCGTGGTCTCGGCGGCAGCGGCGGCGTGACGGGCCACGTGTTACGTCGTGTTCCGGCGCGTGTCGGCGTGTGAGGAGGCAGTGAGCCGGCCGGAGTCGTGCCGACCTACTCTCGGTCGACCCGCCCCACCCGTGGCGGTGACGAGGAGCCCCGAATGACCGACACCGTCCCGCGCACCGGCACCGCCGGCAGCACCGCCGGAACCGCCGGCACCGGCAGCGTCGACCCCGCGCCCGCCGCCCCCGTCGTCCCTGCCGATGGCGCGCGGCCGCGCGTCGACCTCGGCGACATCCGCGTCGTGCGCACGAAGCACTGGTTCCGATGGGCGCTCGCCGCCATCGTCGTCTTCGTCGTCGCGCAGTTCGCCTGGTCGCTCGTGACCAACGAGAACTACGAGTGGGACTACTTCGCGCAGTACTTCTTCAGCGAGCCGATTCTGCAGGGGCTCGGTCTCACCCTCGTCTACACGGGCGTCTCGGCGTCGATCGGCTTCGTTCTCGGCACCGTGCTCGCCCTCGCGCGCCTTGCCAAGTCGCCGCTGCTGAACGCCGCCGCCTGGAGCTTCATCTGGTTCTTCCGCTCGGTACCGCTCGTCGTGCAGCTGGTCGTCTGGTACAACCTCGGCTACCTGTACCCGACGCTGGGGCTCGGCACCCCGTTCACGACCGACTTCTGGATCGTCGAGTTTCCGACGGTGCAGCTGATCAGCGCATTCGCGGCCGGCGTGCTCGGCCTCAGCCTGCACCAGGCCGCGTACTCGGCAGAGATCATCCGCGGCGGGCTGCTGTCGGTCGATCAGGGACAGCTCGAGGCGGCTGCGGCCCTCGGCATCCCGCCGCGCCGGCGTCTGTCGCGCATCGTGCTGCCCCAGGCGATGCGGTCGATCATCCCGAATGCCACGAACGAGGTCATCGGCCTCGTCAAGGGAACCTCGGTACTCTTCGTCATCGCGATCCCCGAACTGTTCTACGCCGTGCAGGTCATCTACAACCGCAACAGCCGGGTCATCCCGCTGCTGCTGGTCGCGGTCGTCTGGTACACGATCATCACCACGATCCTGAGCGTCCTGCAGTACTACATCGAGCGTCACTACGCGCGCGGATCGGTGCGCGTTCTGCCGCCGACCCCGCTGCAGAAGGCCCGCCACTGGATCTCGGTGCAGTGGGCGCGCCTCGGCGACTCCGATCGAGGCCCCGCCCCGTTGGCCGGGGCCGGTGCGCCGCCGATAGACCGGGCTACCCGCAACAGCCGCAACGACGCGAAGTTCGGAGACGACGCATGACCACGACGACGGATGCCGCGACCCGCGGCCTGGTCGAGATCCACAACGTCCACAAGAGCTACGGCGGGGTCGAGGTGCTGAAGGGCATCGACCTGACGGTGCAGCCGGGCGAGGTCGTCGCGATCCTCGGCGCGAGCGGCTCGGGCAAGTCGACGCTGCTGCGGACCATCAACCACCTCGAGACGGTCGACCGGGGCTCGGTCACCGTCGACGGCGAGCTGATCGGCTACGAGCAGCGGAACGGCAAGCTCTACGAACTGCGCGAGAAGGCGGTGCTCGCGCGCCGCACCCAGATCGGCATCGTCTTCCAGAACTTCAACCTCTTTCCGCACCTCACCGCGCTCGAGAACGTCACTGAGGCCCCGATCGCACTCGGTCGGCTGTCGAAGGACGACGCGCGCGAACTCGCGCTCGGCCTGCTCGACCGGGTGGGTCTCGCCGACAAGGCGCGGCACTATCCGCGGCAGCTGTCGGGCGGTCAGCAGCAGCGCGTCGCGATCGCCCGCGCGCTGGCTCTCAAGCCGAAGGTGATCCTCTTCGACGAGCCGACGAGCGCCCTCGACCCCGAGCTGGTCGGCGAAGTGCTCGACGTCATCCGCGATCTCGCCCACCAGGGCACGACGCTCATCATCGTCACCCACGAGGTCGGGTTCGCTCGAGAGGTCGCCGACCGGGTCGTGTTCGTCGACGCCGGGCGGATCGTCGAGCAGGGCCCGCCGAGCGAGGTCCTCGTGCGTCCGCGGCATCCGCGGGTGCAGGAATTCCTCGCGAAGGTCCTCGCCTGACGGCATCCCGTCTTCGCACCATTCGCCCCGCAACGCACCCGTCGCCGTCACGGCACCACCAGAGCAAAGGAAGAACAGCATGGCCATCAGCAAGAAGCAGGGGATCGCCGTCGGTATCGGCGCCGTCGCCGTCGCAGCGATCGTGGGCGGCGTCGTCGCCGCAGTCAACCTGGGCCGGCCCGCCGAGGCCGAAGCGGCCGCGCCCGCCGAGACCACCGCGAACGTCGCGACCGACGAGATCCAGTGGGTGCACCTCGACGAACCGGTCGCCGAAGCCGTCGAAGCCCTTGAGGCCAGCGGCTTCGAGCCGATCGAAGAGGGCAAGCTCACCGTCGCCCATTCGGCGTACCTGCCGCCGCTCGGCTACATCCCCGAGGGCGAGACCGAGGCGGCCGGCACCGAACCGAACATCGGCTCGCTCATCGCCGAGGCGCTCGGCCTCGAGTACAACCCGGTCGTCGTCGCGTGGGCGGACTGGCCCCTCGGCATCCAATCGGGCAAGTACGACCTCATCACCTCGAATGTGACCGTCACCGAAGAGCGTAAAGAGCTCTACGACTTCGCCAGCTACCGCGAAGACCTGCTCGGCTTCTACGTGCAGTCCGACAGCGACATCGACAAGATCGAAGAGGCCGCCGACATCTCGGGCCTGAAGATCGTGGTCGGCTCGGGAACCAACCAGGAGCAGGTGCTGCTGGCCTGGAACGAAGAGCTCGAAGCCGCCGGCGAGGCTCCGGCCGAATTGCAGTACTACGACGACAACGCCGCGGCCGTTCTCGCGCTGCAGTCCGGCCGCGTCGACGCGACCTTCGGTCCGAACGCCACATCGGCGTGGTCCGCCCGCGAGACCGGAGACACCAAGCTGGTCGGTCTCGTCCCCGGCGGATGGCCGCAGACCGCCAACATCGCCGCCGCTACCGCCAAGGGCAACGGACTGATCGAGCCCGTCTCGATCGCCCTGAACGCCATCATCGAGGGCGGCCAGTACGACGAGGTGCTCGAGACCTGGGGCCTCGAGTCGGAACGCGTTGACGAGAGCATCATCAACCCGCCGGGCCTTCCCCGGTCGTAACCCGCCCCAGGCGCGAGAAGATCGACTGCGCCGCCCGCGTTGGGGCGGGTGACGCACCGTGGGGCGCGAGCTTCACGCCCCACGGTGCGCTCGCCGCCCCGAACTCGCCGGGCGGCAGCGTCAGGAAGGACATTCGATGACCGGGACCGGCATCCGCGTCGCGCCGACGTGGCTCGTCGAGCACGTGACGTACGACGACCCGCGCGCACTCGCGCTGCGCACCGAGATGGACGACGAGATCGGCGCGCGCTACGCCGACCGGTTCGCGGGTCGCGACGAAGCCGAAGCCGAGCGGGCGAACCGAGCGTTCGGCGTCGACACGCCGACGATCGTGTCGACCGTTCTGGTGACGGATGCCGCGGGCTCGCCCGTCGCCCACGGGGCGCTCCGAGACCTCGAGCACGACGGCATCCGCGACCTCGAAGTCAAGCGCGTGTTCGTGCAGCCGCGCGCCCGCGGCGCCGGAGCCAGCCGCGTGCTGCTCGCCGAGCTCGAACGCATCGCCCGCGAACGGGGCGCCCCACGGCTCATCCTGCAGACCGGCGACCGCCAGCAGGACGCCGTCGCGCTCTACGAGAAGCTCGGCTACACGCCGATCCCCATCTACGAGCCGTATACCGAGTACACGTTCTCGCGCTGCTTCGCGAAGCCGCTGCCGCCGGCATCCTGAGCCCGTCGCACGGCCCTCGGCGCGGCGCCTCCCATCCATTCGGGCCGCCGCGCCGAATAGGTTCGAGGCCTGCCGCTCGCCAACCATGCGATGACGCGCGAGTCAATGGTTCGCGCAGTTCCGTTCCCGGGGGCTGTGATGGTGGCACGGTTCGGGGAACCGGCTGATCGGAGGCGACGATGTCGAAGAAGAGCACATCCGCACGACGGGGCGTGTGGTGGCTGTGGAGCGCCATCGCCGGCATCGTCAGCGCCGGAGCGTTTCTGGCCGTCGCCGAGCTGATAGCCCTGCTGGTTGCGAAAGAGAGCAGCCCGATCCTCGCCGTCGGCGCGTTCGTCATCGACATCGTGCCGCAGCCGCTGAAGGAGTTCGCCATCGCGACCTTCGGCGAGGCCGACAAGATCGTGCTGCTGGGCAGCCTGGGCCTCGCGGTCGTCATCGCCGCCGCCGTCGCCGGCGTGCTGCAGTACTACGTGCGTCCGCTGGGGCTCGTGGTCATCGTTATCGCCGGAGTCCTCTCGACCGCGGCGATCGTCACCCGTGCCGGAGCGTCGGCGTTCGCGTGGGTGCCGCCGGTGATCGGCACACTCGTCGGGTGCGCCGTGCTCGTACTGCTGATCACGCGGCTGCGCCGCTGGGCCGGCACCATCGCCGAACCGGCCGCGCGCGCCGAGGTGCGGCCCGGACGGGGCGCACCCGCCGGTGCGGCCACCGCCGGTGCCGGGTCAGCCGGTGCGGCGGCGGGTGGATCCGCCGGTGCGTCTGAGGACGTTCCGCCGAACCCGGCCACGTGGAAAGAGCCCGCCACCGCCGAGCAGCAGGGGCTCGGACGTCGATCGTTCCTGCGGATCACGGCCATCACGGCGTTCTCGGCGGTCGTCGTCGGCGTCGGAGCCCGCATGCTCAACGCGACCGCCGCCTCGGTCGACGCGCTGCGGCGCGAGCTGCGCCTGCCTGCTCCGCGCACAACCGTCACGATCCCCGAGGGCGCCGAGTTCGACGTCGAGGGTCTGACCCCCCTCATCACGCCCAACGGCGACTTCTACCGCGTCGACACGGCGCTGACGGTGCCGACGATCGACCCCTCGACCTGGCGGCTCGTCATCGACGGCATGGTCGACCAGCGCGTCGAGCTGAGCTTCGACGATCTCGTCAGCATGGGAACCGACGAGTACGCGGTCACCCTCACGTGCGTCTCGAACGAGGTCGGCGGCGGGCTCGTCGGTAACGCGATCTGGCAGGGCATCCCCATCCGCGACGTCCTCGCGATGGCCGGAGTGCAGTCAGGAGCCGACATGGTGCTCTCGCGCAGCGTCGACGGCTACACCGCATCCACCCCGCTCGAAGCGCTCACCGACGACTCGATCGACGCGATCTTCGCGGTCGCGATGAACGGCGAGCCGCTGCCGCTCGAGCACGGTTTTCCGGTGCGCATGGTCGTGCCCGGCTTGTACGGCTACGTCTCGGCGACGAAGTGGGTCACCGAGCTCAAGGTCACCACCTTCGAAGCCGATGAGGCCTACTGGACGCCCCGCGGCTATTCGGCCAAGGCTCCGATCAAGTTCTCGTCGCGGGTCGACACCCCGCGGGTCGGCACTCCGGTCGCCGCCGGCACCGTCGCCATCGCCGGCATGGCCTGGGCGCAGACCGTCGGCATCGACCGCGTCGAGGTGAGCATCGACGACGGAGAGTGGCAGCAGGCCACCGTGTCGAACCCGATCAACGCCGACACGTGGGTGCAATGGATGCTCGAATGGGATGCCACGCCCGGCACCCACTTCGTCGCCGTCCGCGCCGTGAACGCCGACGGCGAAGTGCAAACCGAGGAACGCGCGCCCATCGCCCCCGACGGATCGAGCGGCTGGCAGCGCGTGCTCATCACGGTCAACGGCTGACCGGCTGACCGGCGGCTTGCCTCTCGGCGACGACCCGCCTGCCTGTTCGCCTGCCTAGGCTCGGGCGGGCGCTTCGGAAGGCCGTGACCGCTGGTCGGCAGCCGTCCACAGCGTCGTCGGCAGCTCACGCCGAAGCACGGGGGCGACCTCGGTGGCGAACCGCTCGAGGATCTCGAGCTGGTGGGCGAAGGGCACCGTCGTCGGCAGGCTGATCGACTGCAGGTCGTGCGCGAGTCGGCCGTGGAAGCGGGCGATCTTGTCGATGACCTGCTGCGGTGTGCCGACAAGGGCGGGACCTTCGGCGACAGCGTGCTCGATGTCGCGGAACGGCGTGTTGTTTCCCGGAACGTTCGTGGCGGCGACGATCGCGTTGTAAACCGGGCCGTACGCTTCGACCGCTTCTTGCGTCGTGTCGGCGATGAACAGCGCGCCCGATCCCGCGCCGACGTAGGCGCCGCGCGGATCGTGTCCGTGGCGCTCGTACTCGGAGCGGTAATGATCGACCAGCACGCCGTAGTTCTCGAGCGGCTGGATCGCGTTCGCGCTGAACAACGGATCGCCGT
>JAAIGE0100636326.1_pt1 | contig 10994 bp, 8 predicted proteins | sample 6487951 | NCBI WGS metagenome assembly JAAIGE01 (sample SAMN13974128, study PRJNA590717) | phyllosphere metagenome | biome: tomato field; feature: multiple bacterial spot infested tomato fields; material: tomato leaves; isolation source: leaves from tomato fields | host: Solanum lycopersicum ... | reverse complement strand
TGCAAGCGATCCCCGGGCCCTTTCACTTCGATCATCCGGTAACCGCGCTGCTCAGGGAAAAACTGGATAAGGTCCGGCATTCCTGTGCGATTGGCCTTGATATCCTGCAGCAGACGACGAAACCAGTGGCGTAGATGCTCGGCGGGCAGGCAAGCCAGCGCCTGCTCCAGCAGGGCAGGCGTCAGCGCGCCCCAGAACACGAACGGCGATTGCAAGCCATGTTTGCCGAGAAAGTTCTCAAGGATGGTGGCGCGGTATGCATCGGATTCGAGCTGGGCCAGACAGGCATCGAACAGGTGGGCACGACGCTCGTAGAAATCCGGGCTGTACAGATCGCTCGGAGCACTGTGGAACGGATGGAAAAACGCACCCGGCAAAGGTGAGAAAATCGCCGACCAGCACAACAGTCCGAAGAGGGAATTGATCAGCGTATTCTCGACGTAATGCACCTCGCCGCCCTCTTGCTGCAAATGTTCGCGGATCAGGTATTCGACACTGCAGCCAGGCAACGGCGTGACTTGCACGTCCATGCGCTCGACCACCCTCGCCGTACGACGGCGTTCGGCTGCCAGGCCCAGCTTACGCTGCAGGCGTGGCAACACACGCGCCAGATGCTGAACCTCAGCATCGTTTTCCGGCGCCAGCCGGGCCTGTTGCAACAGGGCCATGGCCTCGGCGTACTGTTCATTACGCTCCAGCACCCGGATCTGTCGCGATCGGGCACCGGGGTAACTGGATTGCCGGTAAACAGACAGCGCCAGCAGCCAGTCCTGCAGTCGCTCGGCCTGTTGACCGATGCGAAACAGCAGCTTGGCGCGGCGCATCTGTAGCCAAGGACTACGGCAGTGAATGGCAATGGTCTGCTCAGCCAGATCATGCAGCGCCAGACTGGTTTCCAGTGCTTCGCGGCAGGCATGCAATTGCAGGCAGACCTCAATGTCTTCCCGCGTCGTGATTGCCCGGGAATCCATGGAAAACTCGACCTTCTCGTAGCGATAGATACCCAGATCGGCCAGCACGAACTCGGACCATTCCTGATAGAGATTGCCGAAATACAACAATCGCAGACGGTCGCACAGCGGCATGACCTTCAGAGAAAACACGGCATCCGGTAACGAGGCATGCCACAGATCAAGGGATCGGGACTCTGTATAGAGTGGCTGCAGGCGGTCGAACCATAGCTCCTTGCGCTCGGCACTCTTCACGCCGTGCGCCTTGAAGCACTGGCTCAACTCATCCTTGCGCAGCAACTGGAAGAGCTCATCCAGACCCAGCGCAGGACGGTCATCGACCCATCCCAATTCAAGCAGCGGGCCTGCACTTTCGATCGGGTCACCTATTTCGTCGTAGCTCAGCTTGCTCGCCCGAAACAAGGTGCCCTTGCGCATGACCATTCGCACCAGCAAGCCCTGAGCGGCCACCGGCAGCCCGGCAAACGCCTCGATGAACTGGCGCTCCGATTCGTCGAGCAGGTCGTCGTAACGCTGAGCGATCCAGTCCAGCACCTGGCGAAAGTTTTCCAGGTAATAAAACGGATTGTCGAGAGGTGAGGTATTCAAGGCCAACGGTCACAGGTTCGGTGAACAGACTGGTCAAGGATACTGGCTATCCGTACAGATGCCAGCCCAAAAAGCCACTGTTTACGTGCGGGCCGATCAATGGTGCTCTTCATTCAGCGTACTGCCCGCCGTAGAATCAGTGCGATTTTCCCAATGGCGGAGCGACCGTAATGCAGACACCTCTGGTTTATCTCGCAGGTTTCGACGTGTTTCGTCCGGACGCCATCGAGCACGGGCGTTACCTGAAAGCGCTGTGTACCGCACATGGCCTGGAGGGGTTGTTTCCTTTCGATAACGACGTGACTCCCGGCCTGTCTCCTCATGAAACCGCGCGGCAGATCTATGCGATGAATGTGGCGATGATTCAGCGCTGCACTGCCGTGCTCGCCAATCTGAACGTGTTTCGAGGTCTGGAGCCGGATTCAGGCACCGCCTTCGAAGTGGGGATGGCGGTGGCGCTCGACAAGCCGGTGTGGGCATATTTCGAGCCGGTGGATTCGCTGCGGGATCTGGTGCCGCACGATAAGCACGGATTCGACGATAACGGCTTTTCAGTGGAGGACTTCGCCCTGCCCCGCAACCTGATGCTCGCCTGCAGCTGGGCCGGAAGCAGCTCAACGGTGGAGCTTGGGGCTGAGGCGCTGGCGTTGTATTTGAGCAAGCGGTAACGGGGATCGGCGGTGTGCCTGGAGCGCAGGCATGCCGCCCGTGACGCCACGCGTCACATTCGCCTACATCGTCCGGCCAGCACCGAACCATTCATCCCAATGTGGAAGATCCGATATCACCCGTCACGATCGGGTCGAGCTTGTCTGCGTCAACGAAGTCGTCCAGACCGAGGATGTCCAGATCGAGATAGGCCTCGGGATCGCTGTCTTCATCGGCGTCTGCGTCGTTCAGGGGTGACTGGTCGCCGCCGAAGTGATGGATATCTCGAGTCATGTAAATCTGTGCATGTGAAGACGTCTGTATCATCTGGATGCTCCTGTGAGTCGTCAACGAATCGGACACACTCCAGGTGTCCGCGTCACCAAAGACTAACCCAGCGGCGTCCAAAAGCCAGCACTCGAAGCCGAGATATTCAGGCCCACACCAGAAAGTCCCCGCCATTGTCGCGCAGCATCTGCAGCATGCCCTGCGCGGCCGGCGACAGGTAGCCACCGCTGCGCAGGGTGACGCCGATGGTACGCTTCATGGTGGTCTGTTCCAGCGGCACCTCGCGCAGGTGCTGCATGGTCTTGCCGAACTCCAGCGACTCACGGGCGACGAAGCTCAACAGGTTGCTCTGCGCGATGAGGTTGGGCAACAGCGAGATCGAATTCGCTTCGATCTGCACCGTGGGCAACGGCAAGCCGTGCGCGGCAAAGGTCGCATCCAGCCATTTGCGCGACGACACGCTGACCGGCGGCAACACCCAGCGAAAGGCGCACAGGTCGCTCATTTGCAGAGGTGTGCTCTTGAAGATCGGGTGCTGTTTGCTGGCGATGACCACCGCTTCGTCCTCAAGCACCGCAAAGCTGGTGACGCCTTCGCTGTCCGGTGCCAGCGCGCAGATGATCATGTCCAACTGCCCCGAGCGCAGCGATTCGCGCAGCAGGTCGTCCTGACCGATCACTAGTTTGAAGGTCACGTCCGGCGTGCGTTGCAACAGGGCCGAGGTCAGCTTCGGCATCAGGTGTTCAGCCATGGTCGCCGCGCAGCCGACGCGAATGTTGCCCACCATGCCGCTGGCAAAATCCCGTACCTCGCGCTGGGTCTGGGCGATGCTCTGTTGCAGCTCCTTGCCCCGCGCCTGTAGCAGTTCGCCCACCGGTGTCAGTTTGATACGCCGGCCGTCTCGCTGAAACAGTCTGGTGCCGAACGACTCTTCCAGTCGCTGAATGCTTTTGGTCAGCGCGGGCTGGCTGCGGTTGAGCTTTTCAGCCGCCCGGCCCAAGTGGCCCAGTTCGGCGATGGTTTCGAAATACGTCAGATCGCGCAGGTCCATATCTATCAACCAAAGTTATCAATTCATGATTATTAGAAAATAGACTTGATGGGTTGTGATGTCGATACTTGTCGTACTTGATCAGGGCCGTGTGCCTGTCGATCAACCCGCAACACTCGCAACAACAGGGAGAATCTTCTTGCAACGTGCTTACAGTCTGTCTCTTCCCGCCCTTTCCCCGCCGGCTCAGTGGCTGGGTCTGATCCTTCTCGCAGGCAGTGCCGGCCAACTGTTGAAATTGATCAACATGCCTGCGGCGATGTTTCTCGGACCGATGCTGGTCGCTATCGGTTTCGGTGTGTCGGGCGCCACGATTCGCATGAACAAACGACTCTTTCAATTCGGCCAGGGCACGGTGGGTGTGCTGATTGCGCACGCCATGTCAGTCAGTGTGCTGATGACCGCTCTCGAGTCCTGGCATGTGATGTTGCTGGCCACGCTGCTGACCGTCGTGCTAAGCGCCGCCGTCGGCCTGTTGCTGGTGCGTTTTGCCGGCATACCGAGCAGCACAGCGGCCTGGGGCACATCGCCGGGCGCCGCTTCGGCAATGGTCGCCATGTCCGAGGACTACGGTGCCGATTCGCGGGTCGTCGCGACGATGCAGTATGTGCGGGTGGTCTGTGTGGTCGTGATCGGCGCACTGGTCAGCCATTTCATGGGCGCATCGAGCAGCAGCACTGAGGCGCACGGCAACGAAGCGTTGCTGCAAGGCTCCAGCGTGCTGGATCTGGGCCTGAGTCTGGCGGTCATCGTGGTCGGCGTCCTGCTGGGCTCGAAGTTGCCTGCCGGTGCCTTGCTGATGCCCTTGATACTGGGCGGCGCGCTGCAATTGAGTGGCATGCTGCAGATCACCATCCCGCAATGGCTGCTGCCACTGGGCTACGGAGCAATTGGCTGCTACGTCGGCCTGCGTTTCGACCGCCCCACCGTACTGTATGTCTGGCGGCGTCTGCCGATGATGATTCTGGCCTCGCTGGTGCTGATCGTACTGTGCGCCCTGTCCGCCTGGCTGATCGCCATGATGATGGGCAAGGACTACCTTTCGGTTTACCTGGCCACCAGCCCCGGCGGCCTGGACACCATGGCGATCATCGCCATCGACACTCACGCCGATGTCGGCTTCGTGTTGGCCATGCAGACCTTGCGCCTGTTCGGCGTGATCCTCACCGGCAGCTTTCTGGCCAGACAGATCATCCGCCTGACCGACAAGCGCGCAGCGTCACACTGAGGTTTCGGACGCGGCCTCAGTCCAGCCCCGCCAATGCACTGGCCAGGCTTGGCGACAACGGCAATACCGGCAACAGCGTGGCCTGATACGCGTGATACAGGTCGGGCTTGCCGGGCCAGATGTCTTCGCTGGGAATATTCTGCTCATTCAACTCATGACGCCAGCTGCCGTGTTCGTAATCGATGAACAGCGTTTCGTTGAATTCCCAGAACACCCGATACCAGTCTTCGTACTGCTGCTCGCCGGTCCGTTGCAGCAATGACGCGGCAGCCGCAGCCGCTTCGCAGTGCGTCCAGTGCAGGCGATGGCGAACCACCGGCTTGTTCTCCCAGTCCAGCGTATAGACAATACCCGGCGCACCGTCGACGTCCCAGCCATAGCGACAGGCGTTGGTGAACAACTGACGGGCGTCTTCGAGCATCCACTCGGGACTGGAACGCCCGGCATCACGGCGCGCTGACTCAAGGTGCAGCACCAGACGCGCCCATTCGAACGCGTGGCCCGGCGTGGTGCCGAAAGGACGGAAGCCATCGGCAGGATTCTCACGGTTGTAATCCGGCAGTGGCGTCCAGTCCTGAGTGAAGTGTTCAATGACCTGAAAGTCGTTGGCGCCTGCGTGCTGATGAATCACACGCTCCACGATGCTCAATGCACGGTCCAGCCAGAGCGCGTCACCCGTCACGTCGGCCAGGGCAAGAAACGCCTCGGTGCTGTGCATGTTGCTGTTGGCGCCGCGGTACGCTTCTTCGCCGCTCCAGTCACGGGCGAAGGATTCGCGCATCGCGCCCTCGGCCTCGCTCCAGAAATACGTGTTGATGATCTGAATCGCATCCGACAGCAGTGCCTGCGCACCGGGCCTTCCGGCCACCACCGCGGAACTGGCCGCCAGTGCGACGAAGGCGTGCAGATAGGCTTGCTTGTCAGTGGTTCCACCGTCTTCGAGCGCCGCGCTGAACCAGCCGCCATGCTCGGCGTCGCGCAATGGACCGCTGAGCGCGGCGACACCGTGATCCACCAGTGCGGCGCAACCGGGAATGCCCTGCGCGTGGGCCATGGAGAAGCAGTGCGTCATGCGTGCGGTGTTCATGGTTTCGGCGGTGGCCCCCACCATCAGACGGCCGTAGTCATCAAGGCTGCCGAAACCGTTCTGCAGTTTCGCAGCCTTGGCAAAGGCCAGCAGACGACTGCCTTCCTGGGACAGCCATTGATGATGGGCTGGCGAGCGCAGCCAACTGCTGAAGGTTTGTTTGTTATTGTTCATGACGCTGAGCAGCCTCCATCGATAGACATACCTGCACGGTGGTCTTCGCGACCGGGTGCAATAATGCGCGCCCGGCCGGTTGGCGGCAAGCGCGCTCAGGCCTTGTCGATGTCGGCTTTTCAGACCTTGAAGCGAGCCACCACCTGGTTCAGATCAGCGGCCAGACGCGACAGTTCGTGGCTCGAAGCACTGATCTGATTGGCGCCCTGGGTCGACTGCATGGACAGGTCACGGATGTTGACGATGTTGCGGTCCACTTCACGAGAGACCTGGGCCTGTTCTTCGGCGGCGCTGGCAATCACCAGGTTGCGCTCCGAGATCTGGTTAATGGACGAGGTGATTTCGCTCAACGATTCGCCTGCTCCCTTGGCCAGCGACAGCGTCGAGCTGGCGCGGTCGCGGCTGGTGTTCATGGACTCCAGCGCCTGGGCCGAACCGCTGCGCATGGCGTTGACCATGGAGTCGATTTCCAGCGTCGACTGCTGGGTGCGATGCGCCAGCGCCCGCACTTCATCCGCCACCACGGCGAAACCACGACCCGATTCCCCGGCGCGCGCCGCTTCGATGGCGGCGTTGAGCGCCAGCAGGTTGGTTTGCTCGGCGATCGAACGGATCACATCCAGCACCTTGCCGATGTCCTGAGACTGATCCGCCAGGTTCTGCACCAGAACCGACGTGGCCTGGACGTTTTCGGTCAGGGTCTGGATCGACTGAACCGTCTCGATCACCCGGCTCTGCCCGGCCTGCGCCGACGAACTGGAGTGGCTGGACGCGTCTGACGTGGACACTGCGTTGCGGGCCACTTCTTCAACCGCCGACGTCATTTCGTTGATGGCGGTGGCGGCCTGATCGATTTCGGCGTTCTGCTGGTTCAACCCGCGATAGCTGTCCTCGGTGACCGAGTTCAGTTCGGTGGCGGCGGACGCCAGTTGACCGGCGGAGCTGCCGATATGGCGCAGCGCTTCGCGCAGATTGCCCTGCATCTGCTCCAGTGCGCGCAACAAGCGAGTGACTTCATCGTTGCCATCGACCGCGATGTTCTGGGTCAGATCGCCCTGAGCCACATGCTCGGCGACACTGACGGCGCGCTGCAGCGGACCGACAATGCTACGGGTCAACCACAGCGCCAGACCAATGGTACCCAGCGCGGCGAGTACGACAAACGCCAGGACGATGCTGCGCGACGCCTTGTACTGAGCCTCGGCCGCCTTGCCCTCCGCATCGACTTTGGTGACATAGAAATCAGCCAGGTCATTGAGTTGTTTGCCGGAACCGTCGACGATCTGCTTCATGTCGGCCAGCAACAGCTTGTTCAGCCCCTTGCTGTCGCCTTGAGAAGCCAGCACGAAAGATTGATCCAGCGCGGTACGGTATTGGCCCATGGTGACCAGAAACTGATCGGCGAGGACCTTCTCTTCCGGGGTGTCGACAAAACCGTTGAGGATATCGAGCTTCTTGGTCAGGTCGCCCAGGCGCACGTCCATCTGGCCACGGTAGGTGGAGATGCTTGCAGGGTCTGTGTCCAGTGCCATGCGCAGGGAAATGGTGCGAATGCGCAGCATGATTTCCCGCACATCGTTGACCACCCGCATGCTCGGCACCCAGTTGGTTTCGACGGCCACCTCACTCTCCCGGATGGCAGACATCTGCACCAGTGCAAACCAGCCCAGCAGCGCTACCAACAGGGATATCAGGGTAAAACCCAGACCCGCACGGCGGGCGATCGTGAGTTTGCGTAAATTCATGGCCAGGGCTCTTTATATTTGGAAAGGCAGTGTGAGCATCATTGGTTGTCAGACAACCGCCAAGCATATCGACATTGTCGGACAGTTCTTTAGGTCATCGGCCATCATTTCATTTTCCATCCACGGTCCGACGAATGAACACGCTCAACACGGCGGAATGCCTGTCTACTTCCATGCACTTGAAACCGACTTGAACAACCGTGGAGGTTTGCCATGCATCTGGAAGGTTCCTGCCATTGCGGCGTCGTGGAGTTCAGCCTGGACAGCGCCCATCCCTATCCTTATCAACGCTGCTACTGCTCGATCTGTCGCAAGACTCAGGGCGCAGGCGGCTACGCCATCAATCTGAGCGGCGATGCTGCGAGCATGAAGGTCAAAGGGAAGGAAAACATCTCGATCTATCACGCCAAAATCCGCAAAGATCACCCTGTGGAAACCAGCAGTGCCGAGCGGCATTTCTGCAAGGTCTGCGGCAGCGGCCTGTGGCTGTTCAGCCCGGACTGGCCGGATCTGATTCACCCGTTTGCGTCCGCGATCGATACGCCGTTGCCGATGCCGCCCGAGCGCACGCACATGCTGCTCGATTCCAAGGCATCGTGGGTAGAGGTCGATGTGCACGAAAGCGATCGTCAGTTCGATGGCTATCCTGAAGAATCGATTGCCGACTGGCATGAAAGACTGGGGCTGGAGCGTTGACAGCTGACCATGGATCAAGATGCCTCCATACCCCTGACACAGCGCTGCGTCTCGGCAAACACTGCACACCGGGAGGCGGCTTGCCGACGATGAACGATAACGCGATCTCCTGACCTGCGCGTCGATTCAATCGTCGGATTGCCGCCCGGTCCGCTTCCGCGACGCCGGGTGTTTGATGCGCGACAGCGCTACGTCGAAGACGGGGTAGGCAGTTGCACTGACGCCCAGCGTCATCTCGAGGCCGCCAACTGCCACACCCGCGCCACGTCCCGTGCCCGCTCATGCAGCAGGCGAGGCGCTTCGCGGCAGGCCTTTTCGAGGTCCATGGGTCCGCTGGTCAACGCGAATGCGGCGCTGATGCCGTGCTGATAAAGCTGCTCGTAGCCTTCGCCCAGCGTTCCGGCCAGCACGATGACCGGCACTTGTTGGCGTTGGGCAACCCGCGCAACGCCCAGAGGCGTCTTGCCGCGCAAGGTCTGGGCATCGAAACGGCCTTCGCCCGTGATCACCAGATCGGCACCGCGCAGTGCCTGTTCAAGACCCGTCAGGTCTGCCACCACCTCGACCCCGGCACGAAACGATGCATTCAGATAGGCCTTGGCGGCGAAACCCATGCCGCCCGCCGCACCGCTGCCGGGACTGTCACGCAGGTCGTGCCCCAGCGTTCGGGCCGAATGGTCGGCGAAATGCGCCAGCGCGGCATCCAGCGCCAGCACCTGATCGGGTGACGCACCCTTTTGCGGACCGAAGATATGCGATGCGCCATTGGGACCGCAGAGCGGGTTATCGACGTCGGCTGCAATTTCAACGCGCACGCCTGCCAGCCTTGGGTCCAGACCGCTCAGGTCGATACGCGCCAGATCGGCCAGGGCCAGGCCGCCGCCCGGCAACGGCCGATCGTCACGGTCGAGAAAACGCGCGCCCAATGCCGAGATCATGCCGCTGCCGCCATCGTTGGTTGCACTGCCACCGATGGCCAGAATGACCCGCTGCGCACCGGCGTCCAGTGCCGCCGAGATCAACTGACCAGTACCTGCGGTGCTGGTCAGGCAGGCATCGCGTTGCGTGAGGGTCAGCAGTTGCAGACCGCTGGCCATGGCCATCTCGATGATCGCGGTGCGGCTCTGCGCCAACCAGCCCCAGTGAGCCTCGAGGCGGTCGCCCAACGGGCCGCTGACCTGCGCGCTCATCCATTGACCCTTGCAGGCGTCCAGCAAGGCTTCAATGGTGCCTTCACCACCATCGGCCATGGGGCACTTGATGAGTTCGGCATCGGGCCAGACTTCGGCCAGGCCACTGGCAATTGCGTTGGCGACGGCCTGGGCACTGAGACTGTCTTTGAAGGAATCGGGGGCGATGACTATTTTCATTGTTGTTCTCCATGTCCGTGACCGGATGTTCTCATCCCTGCCCCGCTTTGCCGCCTGCCCGGCGCACAACGATTCTGCGTGCTGATCGGGCATTTGAACAAAACCTGCTTTCAGCCCTGTCGCGGAGTCATCTGCACCCCTAGATAAAGACGCAGCAGGTCAACGGTCTTGTAGGGGTCGCAGCCGGTCAGCTCAGCGATCTTTTCCAATCGGTAGCGCAGGCTGTTGCGATGGATACCCAACGCATCGGCGCAGGCCTGGCTTTCGCCGCTGTGATCGAACCAACTGCACAGGGTTTCGAGCAACTGCCCCTGATTATGCAAACGGCCCACGGGCTCGGCGACTTCGGACGCCAGCCAGTCATGCCGATGACGCCAGAACAGCACAGGCAGACGATGATCCGCGAGCCGCACCAGGCGCTGTTTCGGGTGGGCCTGAGCAGCATAATCCAGCAGGTCTCGCGCTGCCGCGCAGGCGTGGCGTAACTCGGGCAGGTCCGTCGAAGGCTCTACCGTGACCATGCGTATGACTGGCCAGTGATGCTCGTCGAATTGCTTGAGTAAAGCGGCATCGTCGCGATCCTTGCCTACCGCGCGGCACCAGTAGAGCAAGGTCGGCTCACGCAGCACGAACCAACTGTCGGCATAGCGTGAGCCCAGCCACCCGGCGATCTCGCTGGCCGCAGAGGCCTGCACCCCCAACTGAATCAGCACCGCCTGGCGGGGCAATTGCGGCTGCAGTCCCAGTTGACGGGCTTCGTCGACCAGGCTTTCGGGGCAATCGGGCAGCAACAGCCGCGCCAGCAGATCCTCGCTTCGCTGCAGGCGCCATTGGCGGTCAGTCTGCTGACGGCGTTGCTCCATGAGCATTTCAGCGGTCATCTTCACCAATTCGCCGTAGACGCGGACCTCTTCCGGCTCGCCGGTGATACCGAGCACGCCGACCAGTTTGTGATCGAGCATCAGCGGCAGATTGACGCCAGGCTTCACTCCGCCCAGGTGCAGGGCAGCCCGGGAATCGATTTCGAAGACCTGGCTGTTGGCGAGCACCCGTTGAGCGCCTTCGTGTCGAGTGCACAGACGCTCGGGATCACCGCTGCCAATGATGATCCCCAGGTAGTCCATGACATTGACGTTATAGGGCAGAAT
>JAAIGE0100720466.1_pt1 | contig 10995 bp, 10 predicted proteins | sample 6487951 | NCBI WGS metagenome assembly JAAIGE01 (sample SAMN13974128, study PRJNA590717) | phyllosphere metagenome | biome: tomato field; feature: multiple bacterial spot infested tomato fields; material: tomato leaves; isolation source: leaves from tomato fields | host: Solanum lycopersicum ... | reverse complement strand
CCCTGATTCGGCAAAACGCAACCAAATACAATATTGACCCAAACAAGATAGGGGTTATGGGCTTTTCTGCGGGAGGGCACCTGGCTTCTACGCTGGCAACGCACTACCACCGTGGCCCTAAAGCGAATGAAGTGGCTAAACCAAACTTCGCGATTCTGATGTACCCCGTGATAACCTTGGGAGAGAAAGCCCATACGGGTTCAAGGGATAAATTATTGGGAAAGCTAAATACATCCGCCGAGATGCTGGCGTACTATTCCAACGAGCTACAAGTCTCCAATCAAACGCCACCGACATTCCTTGTTCACTCGGAGGACGACAAAGCGGTACCCGTTGAAAACAGCATTAGCTATTATCTGGCCTGTTTAAAAAACAACGTACCCGTCGAGATGCATCTTTATCCAACTGGTGGGCATGGATACGGACTTCGTACGGCAAAATTTGGCTCGTTAAATACTTGGCCCGCTGCCTGTAAAGCGTGGTTGACTGCCTTGACCGCTCCAAAGCAAAATTAGTAAGTCGCTTTTGGCGAAAGATGCCCGTTTCCGCTGCTCATGAACCGTAGATTATCGGTTTATTGGCAGCAGAAACGGGCATTATGGCTGGAAGTGGCGGAAGAGTAACCTTTCTAGTAAGAAGCAAAAAAAAGCATCCGGTAAACAACCAGATGCCTTTCGTGACCACACTATTAACCCTTCAGCGTGTTAGCGTGATTTCTTTTTGTCTTTGCCAGCAGGAGCTGCAGCAGGGCTAGCCGCTGTTTGAGCATCTTTTTGAGCAACGACTTCACCTTTCAGGTAAAGAACAGTTTGACCGGCCTCGGCATTGCTTGTTACCGTAACCGATTTATTGAATGGACCAGCCGCAGCAGCATTAAATGTAGCTGATACCGTACCCGTTTTGCCCGGCATTACTGGTTCGCGCGTCCAATTTGGTTTGGTGCAGCCGCAAGAAGCCGTAGCATCATTGATGACAATAGGATCAGTACCCGAGTTCTTAAATTCGAACACGTACGTTACTGGCTTGCCTTGCTCAACTTTACCGAAGTCGTGAGTCTCTTTAGCAAACTTCAGGACTCCCTTCTGTGCGTAGCCTACTGCGACAAACACAAATAAAGCTACGAAAAGTGAAAAAAACTTTTTCATTGGACTAAACGGAATTATGGTTTGGTTGTTTTACTAGTATACTCAGTAAATCGATTGTAGAGCAAAGAGTCTGCCAAATGCTAACTGCCTGCTGTTGACCTAACAAAGAAACAGAAAAAATCGTTTTTTTGAAAGCTGGGTTGTTTTGCCTTAAATTTACTTTCGCATGACGCTCGAAAGCGGGTATCATTCGCACCCTATGAGAAATTAAATGTTGGACGCTTTCAACCCGTAGCTCCGCTGTGATAGCAAACGAACAACTCCGCTCGACTGATATTTTAACTCGCGAAAAAATCCTATCTGATTACCGAATGGCCTGCGAAAGCCGACAGGTAAGTTTATTAGGTCGGCGCGACGTTATGGGCGGACGCGCGAAATTCGGAATCTTCGGCGATGGCAAAGAATTGGCGCAGATTGCAGCAGCCAGCGCTTTTCGTCGGGGCGATTTTCGTTCGGGGTATTACCGCGACCAAACGTTCGTAGCCGCTTTGGGTGAACTTAGCTGGCAGGAATTTTTTGCCCAGCTGTATGCCCATACCGATCTAGTGGCCGAGCCTAATACGGGGGGGCGGTCCATGAATGGACACTACGCTACTCGCTGGCTCGATGACCAGGGGCTGTGGCTTAATCAAACAGACCTGTTTAATTCTGTCTGCGACATATCACCGACAGCCGGGCAAATCCCGAGAGCGGTTGGATTAGCGTATGCATCGAAGCTTTTTCGAAACAACGAAGCATTGCGTGAGATGACCAGCTTCTCTCACAACGGGAACGAGATCGTGTTTGCTACCATTGGCGATGCGTCTACGTCACAAGGCATGTTCTGGGAGGCAATGAATGCCGTTGGGGTCTTACAGGTACCACTGCTGATGTCGATCTGGGATGATGGCTATGGTATTTCGGTGCCCGTTGAGTACCAGACAACGAAAGGGAGTATCTCAAAGGCGTTGGCCGGTTTTCAACGCGATGGACAAGAGGAAAAAGGAATCGAAATTTTTACCGTCAAAGGCTGGGACTACGCAGCGTTGTTGGAAACGTATCAGCAAGCCGCTCGTATCTGCCGGGAAGAGCATGTGCCCGTGCTGGTTCACGTACAAGAACTCACGCAGCCACAGGGCCATTCGACGTCTGGTTCGCACGAACGCTATAAGTCGAAAGAACGACTTGCTTGGGAAGCGGACCGAGACTGTAACCGGATATTTCGCCAATGGATTCTCGAGAATGGCTACGCCACAAGCGATGAGTTAGAAGCTATCGAAGCGGAATCCAAACAAGTCGCTAAGAAGGCTCGGCTTGATGCCTGGCATGCATCCGAAGCGTCGATGAAAGAGGATTTTGAGACTGCGCTGGCTTTACTTCAGCAGACCGCAAGGCATAATTCAAAATCGGCTGTGCTAATGGCACTTCGGGAGGAATTACGTACAACGGTCAATCCCTTGCGCCGAGATGCTGTTTCCACTGTCCGGAAAGCGTTGCGAATACTTCGGAATGACCCAGGGACTGCCCGGCAAAAGCTGAAAGCATGGCTGGAACGAACCAACGAAGCGAATGCTGATCGGTACAACTCACACCTTTATAGCCATTCGCCCGAATCGCCGATGCTGGTAGAGGCTGTGCCCGCGCATTACGCCGACGACACTGTACAGGTAGACGGCTATGTGCTGATGCAGCGATATTTTGATAGCTTATTTGCCCGAGATGCTCGGGTCGTTGCGCTGGGAGAAGACGTGGGTATGATTGGCGATGTAAACCAGGGGTTTGCTGGTTTGCAGGAAAAATACGGCGAAATCCGAATTACCGATACGGGTATTCGTGAAACAACCATCATTGGACAGGGCATTGGGCTGGCGATGCGGGGCTTGCGGCCGATCGTTGAAATCCAGTACTTCGATTACGTCTATTACGCGTTAGCGACGCTTACCGACGATCTGGCAACGTTGCTTTACCGTACGAAAGGTGGGCAAAAAGCGCCTGTCATCATTCGGACGCGTGGCCATCGACTGGAAGGAATATGGCATTCAGGATCACCGCTGAGTGCGATGCTCGGTAGCTTGCGCGGGCTGCACGTACTGGTACCGCGTAACATGACCCAGGCTGCTGGCTTTTACAATACGCTGATCAAAGGAGACGATCCGGCCTTGCTGATCGAATCCTTGAATGGCTACCGGCTTAAAGAAAAGCTTCCTGACAATCTAGCCGAGTTTTGTGTTCCGCTTGGGGTGCCTGAAATACTGCGGAGCGGTTCAGACGTAACGGTTGTCACGTATGGATCAATGTGCCGATTTGTTATGGAGGCCGCTAACCAGCTGGCCGATCTGGGTATAAGCGTCGAGGTTATCGATGTTCAGTCGTTGTTGCCGTTTGACGTCCATCATTCCATTGTTGAGTCCATAAAAAAAACAAATCGCGTTATCTTCGCCGACGAAGATGTCCCCGGTGGTGCGTCGGCGTACATGATGCAGCAGGTAGTAGAAGGTCAAAATGCCTATCGCTACCTGGACTCCGTTCCTAAAACAATCTCGGCTAAGGCCCATCGTCCACCGTATGGATCAGACGGGGATTATTTTTCGAAGCCAAGCGTTGATGATGTGATCGACACGGTGTACTCACTGATGAGTGAGTGCGAACCCGACCGATTTCCCGCTATATAATCACTGATCGATTGAAAAGTCGAACGGCATTCAATCGATCAGTCCTCTTTTGCCATGTCTTACTTTGACGATATACAGTCCGGTATTCGGACTACACTCAAGGGATTAAGTCTGACGTTGCAACACATACGCAATGCAACGCATCGCCGGACGCCCGAAGGAATTGCCGACGCCAATTATTTTGATCAGCAAAATGGGCTGGTCACGCTTCAATACCCGCACGAGCAGCTTCCTATTCCCGACAATGGTCGTTATCGGCTTCGTAATGAAATTGAGGATTGCATCGTTTGCGATAAATGCGCTAAAGTATGCCCAGTCGATTGCATTACTATCGACGCTATTAAAGCCACAGAAGAAGTCGGACGAGCCTCTGATGGGTCTCCAATTCGATTGTACGCGGCCAAGTTCGACATCGATATGGCTAAGTGCTGCTATTGCGGTCTGTGCACCGCCGTGTGTCCAACCGAGTGTCTGACGATGGACAAAAAGTTCGACTACAGCGAGTTCGAGCTTGGAAAATTAACGTATGAGTTCTCGAACCTGACGGCTGAACAAGCGGACGAAAAACGATCCCTGTACGAGCAATTTCTTCGCGAAAAAGAAGAGCAGAAAGCCGCTCAGGTAGCCGCCAAAGCCGCAGCCCAACCAACCGCTGAAAGCGCACCTGTTGCCAAGCCCAAACCGGCATTCCGGCCCACCGCCAAGCCAGCCGCAACTCCGCCACCTGCTGAACCTGCCAACTCGGAGGGTTCATCTATTGAGCACCCGTTGACGGACGCTACGCCGGACGAAATGCAGCAGATTGCCCAGGGCGGTCTGGAAACGACGAAACGGCCTGTATTCCGCCCAACGAAAAAAACAGCAAATCCGCCTACTGAGGTTCCAAACGAAGCGAAAACTGACGATGTTACTAATGAACTGGTGACAGGGGAGAAGCCTGCCGAAGCCCCACCAAAACCGAAAGCGCCAGGTGGATTCCGGCCAACGATGAAACCGCCAAAACCAGCTGACGAAAAACCAGCCGAGCAACCTGATCCTTCAGCAGCGGAAGAAACGCCCACGCCGAAACCGGCCTTTCGGCCAACGATGAAGCCACCCAAACCGGTCGCTAACGACGTACCAGCGGATTCAGAAGCACAGCTGACCAACGAAGAAAGTAAACCAGAGCCGAAAGCGCGTCCGGCGTTCCGGCCCACCATGAAGCCGAAATCGGCTCAAATAGACGAAACTGCGCTCCGTGGTGAGGATGAAAAGACAAAGGCTGTTGAGAACGCAAGCAAGGAAAGCTCATCGGCATCCGAAGATGAGAATGCCAAGCCGAAGCCTGCGGGTGGGTTCAGGCCGACCATGAAGCCAAAGGTAGCTGCACCTCCCAGTGAACCAGCGAACGACGTATCATCGGAAAAGTCGATTGGTCAGGATGCAGAAGAGGCAGCTATTGAAGAGCCTAAGCCAAAACCCGCCTTTCGGCCAACGATGAAGCCGAAGGCAAGTGAACCTGTGCCAACGCCGGCTGAACCACAAAGCAGCGAAACGGATAACGTAATCTCAGAAAAACCAGAAGAGGAAAGCGATAAGCCTAAACCGGTTTTTCGCCCGACGATGAAGCCGAAGGGTACACCGGTTTCTGAACCAGAAAAAGGGCCGTCGTCGGAAGGTACTGTTGCCCAGAGCTCAGCAACCCAGCCGGAGGAAGCGCCCAAGCCTAAAGCCGCTTTTCGGCCAACGATGAAGCCCAAAGTAGCTCCTCCAAAACCGGCGTCGGATGACGAAACGGCATCAGAATAACTAGACAAACGGAAGATCTGTGGTTCAACTCGCTTTTTATGGATTTGCTGCCCTGACGATAGGCGGAGCACTAGCCGTGTTACTAACCCGAAACGTACTGTATGCGGCCTTTTTCCTGTTGTTGACGCTGCTTGGTGTGGCAGGACTGTTCGTGCTGGCGAGCGCTGATTTTCTGGCAGTGGCCCAAATCATGATCTACGTTGGCGGGGTGCTGGTGCTGGTTATTTTCGGCGTGATGCTTACTCAAAAGAACGCATCATCAAACGCAGATAGTCAGTCGCCTAACCGCATTCCTGCCTTGAACCGTGCCGGAACGTACTCCTGGTTGCTCGCTTTGTGCGTAGCAGGTGGATTGTTTGTTGCTTTGTATACGTTGTTGGCGCGGGCTAATTTTTCGCTCTTGACTCGTCCAGTCGGCTGGAAAACAACGGTCGGTACTATTGGCAAGCAACTGATGACCGAATACGTCGTCCCGTTTGAGATCGTTGGTATTTTGCTATTGGCGTCCTTAGTTGGCGCAACGTATCTAGCGGCACCACTAACCAAAAATCGTAATTCCGGCCGTAACGGCGTTTAATAATCACCACCCGCGCCACCACCGCCGAAGCTCCCACCGCCAAAGCCGCCAAAATCGCTGCCACCACCGCCACCGCTCCAGCCACCACCGCGTGAGCCGCCCCAGCCGGAATACGTCGAGGTAGGGAAAAAGACGGGCGGAAAGAAACCTCCACCCCGGTTGCTTCCATTGCCTCCCCCTCGGTTGCGCCGGGAGATGATGAAGATGATAACGAAGATGATGACAATCCAGATCAGGAAACCCGCCCCATCGCCATCTGACTGCTCCTTCGGATCCGCTTTGTACTCGCCACTGGCACGCTGAATAATTTCAGTAGTTGCCTTGTCTAAGCCTTGATAATACTGCTCCTGCTTGAATGCTGGTACAATGGTGTTACTGATAATGCGTTTGGCAATGGCGTCGGGAATGGCTCCCTCGAGGCCGTAGCCAGTAGCAATAAAAACTTTCCGCGTCTGCGTTGCCCAGGCAAGGACTAATCCGTTGTTCTTGCCCTGCTGTCCAACCCCCCACTTTCTACCGACTTGAAAGGCAAAATCGCCGATGGGGTAAGGCTCCGTGGTTTTTACAATAACAACAGTGATCTGTGTCGATGTGGAATCGTTGTAGGCACGGAGTTTTTGCTCCAACTGATTGCGCTCGCTACCGCTCAGAATACCCGCAAAGTCGTTCACCAAACGCGGTGGATTCGGTTTGTCAGGGATGACAGCGTTAGGAGTGCCCGTTGATGAATCCTGCGCCAGCAGATGGTTTGGTAATGCCATAAAAAACAACAGCATGACCAGACTAATCGTGTGGGCGGTTCGGTATAGGAAGGTGGATACGTTCACGAAGTTATCAATCAAACGAAATTTCATCGGCGAGTTCGTTGGTATCGGTTTCGCCATCATACGGGAAATAATGCCGCAGTTGTTGTCCGGCTTTTTCGATGCCTCGGCTTAATCCTTCGGTGTATTGACCCGCTGCAAAGTGGCTGCGCATTAACTCTTTTGTGCTTGCCCAAAAATCGGCGGGTACTTTCGAGTTGATACCTTTATCGCCGACTAAAGCAAACTTGCGGTCAACATGCGCCAGATAAAACAGCACACCGTTCTGCGCTTTTGTCTGGCGCATACCGAGCTGATCGAATACGGCGATAGCGCGTTGGACAGGATCTGAAGTCGGGCAATGTTGCTCAACATGCACCCGAATTTCTCCAGACGTGGCTTTCTCAGCCTGTCGAATGGCATCTACAATGCGTTGCTGATCTTCGGGAGTAAATGGATTGTTCATGGCCGGGGCAACAATCTGCGCACCCGTGAGCCTGTTGTGCATAGCTCACGGATGCGGAAACTGGTTTAGAACTGCACAGTCGGTGCGCTTTGCGCTGCCTGCGACGCTTCAAAGAAGCCTTTTACGGGGAAGCCAAAAATACCGGCGAAAATATTGTTCGGGAATGACCGCACGGACTGATTGTAGGTTTTAACCGATCCATTGAAGTCGTTGCGTGCCACAGCGATACGGTTTTCAGTTCCTTCCAACTGGGCCTGCAACTCCGAGAAATTCTGATTTGCTTTCAGGTTTGGATAGTTCTCCGCTACTGCTAACAACCGCGATAAAGAACCACTAAGCTGATCCTGAGCAGCCTGGAATTTCTGAATGTTTTCCGGCGTCAGTTGATCTGCGTTCAGATTGATCCCAGTTGCGTTGGCTCGTGCCTGTATTACAGCTGTCAGTGTACTTTTCTCAAAATTAGCGGCTCCCTGTACCGTTCGTACGAGGTTCGGAATAAGGTCGGCCCGACGTTGATATTGCGTTTGTACAAGCGACCATTTTTCCTGTACCTCGGTATCACTCTGGACAAGGCCGTTATAGGAGCTACAACCGTACATGCCCAAAATCAGGGCGACAACGATCACAATAATTAATGTTCTTGACATGGTTTTTTAGGATGGTACTGTGTTATTGAGTCAAAGTTGAACAAAACTTGTTAGGATGTAAACTTAAAACTGGGTCAACGGTTTTTTTCCGCTGTTGCCCACCGGTTTGGGTTGATGATTGGTAGGGGATACGTGTCGCCCAGCGTAACCCCATATTGTGCCTGATCGGCAACCGATAAGTTGTAAACAGAATGAATTTTTTCTGCCGGAACAGCCGCTAATTCCGGAAGCCAGCGCTTAACGTATTCTCCCGCTTCGTCGAAACGCACCGCCTGATCATACACGTTGATTGTGCGGTTTTCGTGGGGATCATTGCTTACATCGGCGACGTAGTTCCAGCTACCCCAGTTGGTACAAGGATCGTAATCGACAAGCAAGCTTTCGAAGTAAGACGCACCCCATGTCCAGATAACGCCCAGGTCATTAGCGAGAAAACGGCTGACGGTCTGCCGACCCCGGTTAGACATAAAGCCTGTCGCGTTCAACTCCCGCATGTTTGCGTCAATAAACGGAATTCCCGTTTTCCCCTCAGCCCACTGTTCGAAGAGAGTTTTGTCCCGAAGCCATGGCTTATTCAAATTTTGCTGTATTCCGCTTGGTTTGAAAAGTCTTGATCCGTACCGGAGAGCGGTAAACCGAAAAAAGTCGCGCCAAATCAGGTCCGATAGAATACGCTCGGTCGAGTCGTTTTTGGCGCGGTCGGCCTGATAGCGCATAACCTCCTGATAAATCAATCGAGGAGACAAACAACCCAGCGCTAGCCATGCCGAAAACTTCGATGGATAATCGTCGCTGGGTAGTCCGTTTCTGGCGTCCTCGTACGTTTTAACGAGTTCATTTTCCCAGATGTACTGATGCAGCCGCTGAACTCCCGTCGTCTCTCCGCCCGCGTACCGACTGGTTGTATTTTCGTTGATTTGGTATGCCTCATCCACGTCCGAAAAACCAAACGAAGCTAGTGAAGGTAGCTCCTGCGTTGGAATTCCCGGAACGAGCCGTACCGCTTGGGGCTCGGCGATTGGTTTCCGTACGGCGGTATAGGGTTCAACGGAGTTATGGAATTCCGTAAAGCTTTTGGGCAGTCGTGAAACCCAGAACGGTAAATCGCGAACGTGGTACAGCGTCGATACCCAGAACAGATCAATGTCAATGTTGATTGGCTTGAGCAGCTTGCTTAGATCCGATTCCGTATCCGTCTCTTCTTCGGCAACTTCTTTGCTGGCGTAGATGGCTTCCGCGTCAATTTCTTCCGCTAGCTGAGCCAGTATTTTGGCCGAGTGACCGACGCGTATGATTAGATCAGCGCCTTTGGCCTGGAGTGATCTACGCAGGTCCGCTACCGCTTCAATCATGAACTTGGCGCGGTAAATCCCGGTTCGGCGAAAACCAAGCTCAGGTAATTCGTCGAACCAGCGCGGTTCGAAAACATACACCGGAAGAACCTCGTCCGCCATTTCGACGGCGCGGGCGAACCCTTCGTTATCGTGAAGGCGCAGATCGTTTCGGAACCAGTATAAAATTCGTTTAGGCATAATTGTGTACAGTAACCGAGTTTGCAGTAAGCAGAAACAATATCGAAAGGCTACAGTTCCATCTGGCCTTGTTAGCGTCTGGTTATTGCTCGTTCAACCCCCAGTTGTAATCCAGATAAGAGATTGGCGTATCCCGATTGATTTTTGCTGACGAGTAGCGGTTTACCCAGTAATCAACCGATTTGTTACTTTTCTGCCAATCGCTTTTGTACCAGTCAAAAATTTTTGAAAGACTCGCTCTTTGTGGACTAATGGCATTTTTGGCCGGATTGTTTAGAAAGTCGCTGCCTTGCTCGTCTAACTGAGTGCTAAGTTTGTCGGGTTGGTACGCTTCATTCCGTAGGCGAGGACCTGACGTGGCTGCGGGTACCAACGCGAAGTGAATACGTGGTTCGTTGAATTGCTTGCGCAGCACACTGCGCTCGATATGGTCAAGGCTCATGTCTTTACCCCCGATTTTAAAGAATTTGCTCGCCCAGGGCGTTGTTACGAACGGTATCTGAACTTTAGAACCGATGTCTTTAATACTCGCGACCGGGTAATGATTCAGAATCAACTGGATGGTATAGGCATTATACGCATTGATCCAGTAAGCCACCTGCTCATTTCTGGACCACTTATCCGCTGGTGGATTGTTGCTAAGCATGTCCAGATACTTTGTCAGCTCTTTCTGGTCATGTTTAAAACCTCTGTAATTGACAAGACCCTTTTCGTTGACGTACTTTTTTAGCAACCTGTCGTAGAGAGTATGATTAACTGGAACACCCGTTGTAGAGGCATTTCTTGCCGTAGTAACCCCTACTGAGAAAGGTATAACAAAGGCCGTCAGACTTATGAACAGACAGCTGACAATGCCGGTGATTGCTACTTTTAGCAAGGAAGGTGTCATTAAAATTTGTTTGTTTACGATTATGGGCGCAAATAAGCGTCAAAAATTGAAACCTCAGCCGTTTGGCTGACGTAACGAATCGAACGCAATGAATCTTGATTTAACTGGAAAAACCGCTCTTGTTGGGGGGAGCACCCAAGGGATTGGCCGTGCTTCGGCTATTGAATTAGCGCTGTTGGGTGCTAACATTGTGCTTATGGCCCGGAATGAAGAAACGCTCAAGACCACACTGGCTGACTTGGACACGACAAAAGGGCAACTACATCGATACCTGGTCATTGACTTTAGCCAGCCGGGAGCCGTTGCAACAGCGGTCGCGAATCATTTGGCCCAGTTTCCAGACGTACACATACTCGTTAACAACACGGGCGGTCCGGCAGGTGGACCTATCATTGACGCCACACAAGAAGAGTTTACGCAGACATTTCACAACCATTTGCTTAATAATCAGACCTTAGTTCAGGCGGTGGTGCCTGCTATGAAGCAAGCCGGTTATG
>JAAIGE0100080216.1_pt1 | contig 11000 bp, 8 predicted proteins | sample 6487951 | NCBI WGS metagenome assembly JAAIGE01 (sample SAMN13974128, study PRJNA590717) | phyllosphere metagenome | biome: tomato field; feature: multiple bacterial spot infested tomato fields; material: tomato leaves; isolation source: leaves from tomato fields | host: Solanum lycopersicum ... | reverse complement strand
GGACCGCGGCCGTCGGCGCGAGAACAATCAGGATGCCGTGCTCTCGGCGTTCCCGCTGTTCGTCGTCGCGGACGGCATGGGCGGTCACATCGGCGGCGAGATCGCGAGTTCCCGCACCGTCGAGCGGCTGGCCGACGTCGTGCAGGCCGGCGAGGTGAGCGCGGCGGCGATCGAGGCCGCGCTGGAGCGCGCAGTCGGGGACATCGCCTCCCACGCCGACACCACCGACGACGGCACGGGCACGACCGTGACCGGCGTCTGGCTCGATCTCACCGGCGACGAGCCGACGTGGGTCACGCTCAACATCGGCGATTCGCGGGTGTATCTCTTCCGCGACGGCGCGCTCGCCCAGGTCACCACCGACCACTCCGTCGTGCAGGAGCTCATCGCCGCGGGCCGGCTCAGCCCCGAAGAGGCGGAGAACCACCCATACGGCAACGTGATCACACGCGCGGTCGGACCGAGCGACGGGGTCGTCCCCGACTACGTCCGTCTCGAAGTCGTCGACGGCGACCGCTTCGTGGTGTGCAGCGACGGGCTCACGAAGGAGCTCACCGATTACGGCATCCTCCATTTCCTCCTCCAGCACGCCGACCCGGCCGAGGCCGTCGCCGCGATGCTGGAGGCGGCGCTCGAGAACGGCGGGCGCGACAACGTGTCGATCATCGTCGTGAGCGCCTCGCGTCCCTCCGCCGACGAGGACACGGCGACCGTCGAGATCTCCTCCCCGACTGCCGGCTGACGGTCACCGTCCACAGACGCGACGGGACGAATCCGCGGCCGCGGTCCGCGGGCGCACGGTGGGTGCGTGTCCACCTCTGCACCCGCACATGAAGCCGTCGAGCTGCCGCGCTCGGCGCCGCCTGCCGCCCGCGCCCCGTTGCCGCTGCTGACGGCGATCGTCCCGGTGGTGGGAGCCGTGGTCCTCTGGGCGGTGACCGGATCGGCCTATGCGCTGCTGTTCGCCGTCCTCGGACCGCTGATCGCGCTGGCCTCCGTCGCCGACGCGGCGCGCAGCTCGCGCCGAGCCCGCCGGAAGGACGGCGCATCGATGTCGCGTCGACTGGATGCCGCGCGCGTCGAGATCTCGCGACGTCATCAGGCGGAGCGGGATGAGCGGTGGAGTCTGCACCCCGACGTCGCGCGCTACCTCAGCCGACCCGAGGCGATCTGGCGGCCCGTGCCCGAGCGCGACGGGATGCTGGTCGTCGGCAGCGGTGACGACGACAGCGTGCTGCGCGTCAACGGCGGTGACGGGGACGATGACGCGACCGATCTGCGGCGGCGGTCCGCCCGCATCGAGGACGTCCCCATCCTCGTCCCGATCGGTGTCGGCGTCGCGGTCGTGGGACCCCTTCCCCTCGCGGCTGCGGTCTCCCGGGCGCTCGCCGTCCAGGTGCTGTTGTCGCGTCCGCCCGGTGAGGTCCGCCTCGATGACGACGCGCCCGCGTGGGCCGACGCCGCCCCGCACCGCGCGGCCCCGTCGGGGGCGCTGCTCCGTCTGCTCGAACGCGGAGGTCTGGTCGGGGGCGACGCCGACATCCCGATCGTCGCGGTCCCCGACGGTGCGCCGCCTCCGCCGCGCTGCGGTGCCGTCCTGCGGCTCACCGGGCCCGCAGTCGGCGTGCTCGACGTCGGCGGTCGGCGACGGACGCTGTCGATCGATGCTCTCTCGACCGCACAGGCGACGCAGATCTCCCACATGCTCACCGAGCGTGCGGACCGGGCGTTGGGCGGTTCGACGACGGCAGCGCGGAGTCTGCGAGACCTCGTCGAGGCGTCCGTCGCGGGAACGGGAAGCGGTCTGGACGCCGTCTTCTCGAGTGCCTCCGGCGAACCGTTCGCCGTGGACCTCGTGGCTGACGGGCCGCATGCCGTCGTCGTCGGGATGACAGGAGCCGGCAAGAGCGAACTGCTCACGTCGTGGATCGTCGCCCTGTCGTCGCGTCACGCGCCGGCGCAGGTCGCCTTCCTGCTCGTCGACTTCAAAGGCGGCCGCACCTTCGATCATCTCGAGCCGCTGCCGCACGTGACCGGGGTGCTCACCGATCTCGACGAGCCTGCGGCGCTCAGGGCCATCGAGAGCCTGCGCGCAGAGGTCCGCCACCGCGAACGCCGACTCGCCGACCTCGGAGCCCGCGACGTGGCGGAGGCTGCCGGCGCACTCGGCAGGCTCGTGATCGTCGTGGATGAGTATGCGGCGCTGGTCGCCGCGCACCCCGCCCTCCACGATGTGTTCGCCGATCTCGCCGCCCGAGGACGCGCCCTCGGCATCCACCTCATCCTGGCTGCGCAGCGCGCCACCGGGGTGTTCCGCGACGCCGTACTCGCGAACGCACCCTTGCGCATCGCGCTGCGCGTGGCCGACGGATCCGACTCCCGAGCTGTACTCGGGGTCGACGACGCGGCGCGCCTTTCGGGACGCCCCGAAGCCCGGGGGACAGCCCTCGTCCGGCGCAGCGCCGACACGGCCCCGTGGGTCGTGCGCGTGGCCCGCTGCGACTCGGCGATCGTCCGCGACGCGGCTGTCCGTCATGCCGGTGACGCCGCGCGCGCGCCCTGGCTGCCCGCACTTCCGCCGCACATCCCGCTGGATGCCGTCCGCGAGGAGGGGCAGCTCGTCCTCGGCATCGCGGACGAGCCCGAGCACCAGCGCCAGGCGCCGCTCCGATGGCCGGAGGGGGAGGGAGCCCTCGCGGTGGTGGGCGGTCCCGGCAGCGGCCGCACGAGCGTCCTCCGGGCGATCGCCGCACAGACGACGGCAATCCTCGTGCCGCCGCAGCCGGAACACGCGTGGGACGCCCTCGCAGGTCTCGACGACGTCCCCGCAGGGACGACCGTCCTCGTCGACGACGTGGACGCGTTGCTCGCCGCCCTGCCCGGCGACCACGGCGCGGCCGCAGCAGCTGCGCTCGAGCGCGCGATCCGCGGCGCTCGGACCCGCGGCATCCGGGTGGTGTTCGCATCGCAGCGGATGACGGGGGGCGCCGCCCGCCTGGCCGACCTCGCATCGCGTCGCCTCATCCTCGGCACCGCCGCCCGCGCCGACCACGTCGCCGCGGGCGGCGAGGCTGCCGATCATCTTCCCGACGTGCCACCCGGGCGGGGGCGGTACGGCCGGCTCCTCGTCCAGACCCCCTGGACCGACGCCGAGGAGACGACAGCCCTGCCTCCTCCGCCGGTGTGGCAGCCGGGTCGACGACCCGCCGCCGTCGTCATTCCCGACGGTCCGCGCCAGCGCCGGCTGCAGACCGCGTGGGAGCGGCTCGGCGTCCACGTCCAGGCGGTCGGGGCCGGTGCGGCGCTGGCCCGCGGGGGAGTGCTCATCGGCGCGCCGGACGCGTGGCTCGGTCAATGGCGGCTGCTCGCCGAGGCTCGTGCGGAGGCGGACCTCATCGTCGACACCGCATGCGCGGTCGAGTACCGTGCCGTCGTCGGTGCCCGCGAACTCCCGCCGTTCGCGCTCGCCGGTGCGGGACGGGCCTGGGTGCACGCCCCTGATCGTCCCGTGCGTCGGGTGCTGCTCGAGGCGGAGCGGTGATGCTTCCGGTCAGACCGTCGGACGGATGACGCCGACGTCGCGTCCCCCGCCGGTGACCGTCAGGGGCAGTTCCGCAAGGGTCCGCGCGACGTCCGCGGCCTGCAGGGCGCCGGCTCGGACCAGGAGGGTGAGCGCGGTCACGGCCGACACGCGATTGCTGCCGTCGAGCACCTTCATGGCGACCGTCGTCCCGTCGGGGGCGACCATCGCCATGACGCCCTCCGCGCCGTGCTTGGCGAACACGCCGAGGCGTTCGGTGACGACGGAATCGGGCTGGCCCGGCCCCTGGATGACCCACGGGTGCTCCCGGACGGCGCGCACGAGGGCCCCGGCACTCCGGTGCAGGGCGAACGGCGACCGCTCCGACGACGCGCCGATCCGATGGATCGCGCGCGCGAGTGCCGACAGGCTCATGGCGTGGACCGGCGCGCCGCATCCGTCGATCGCGGTCGCGCTGACCTTCGTCCCGGTGAGGCGTTCGACGACCTCGCGCGTGTGGATCTGCAGGGGATGCGACGCATCGAGGTAGGTCGCGGTGTCCCAGCCGTTCGCCTGGCAGGCGAGCAGCATCGCGGCGTGCTTGCCCGAGCAGTTCATCCGCACGCGCTGCGGCCCGATGAGCTCGCGCGTCATCTCGTCGCGGGTCGCCGCATCGCTCGGCCACGCAGGCGGGCACAGCAGATCGTCCTCGCCGAGACCGGCCCGGGTGAGGATGTCGGTGACGAGTGCCACGTGGCGGTCGGTGCCCGAGTGGCTCGCCGTCGCCACCGCGAGGTGCGGCCCCTCGAGCGCTGCCCCTGCGGTCACGCTCGCGAGGGCCTGCATCGGCTTCATCGTCGATCGGGGGAGGATGACGGCGTCCGGCGATCCGAGGGAGGTGATCACGGCCCCGTCGGGGTCGAGGACGACGGCCGAGCCGCTGTGCCGCGATTCGACGAAGCCGCTCCGCTCCACGACGGCGAGTTCGGCGGCATCCGTCACGGCGAAGGTCTCTGGCACCCACCCAGCCTAGCCAGGCCACCTAGCCGGCTGCTCCCGTGAGCACGGCCCGCCGGGGTGCGGCTGCGTGCCAGACTGACCGGGTGCACGACGAACACCACTACCGCGTGACCAGCACCTGGACCGGCAATCGGGGCACCGGCACGAGCGGCTACCGGGACTACGATCGCGCGGTCACCGTGGCCGTCGCGGGCAAGCCCGACCTGCTCGCGTCGAGCGACCGGCCATTCAGGGGCGACCCTGCGCGGTGGAACCCCGAGGATCTCCTGCTCGCCGCGCTGTCCGAGTGCCACCTCCTGTCGTACCTGCACGCGTGCGTCACCGCGGGTGTCGTCGTCGTCGCGTACGAGGACGACGCATCGGGTGTCCTGCAGCTGGACGGCCGGGGCGGCGGGGCGTTCCAGGAGGTCCTCCTGCGTCCGCGGGTCACCGTCGCCGACGAATCGATGCGGGCCGCAGCCGAGGCGGCGCACGCCCAGGCCCACGAGTGGTGCTTCATCGCGAACTCGGTGAATTTCCCGGTCCGGCACGAGGCCGTCGTCACCGTCGCAGGGTGACGCCGACGCTCAGCGGCGCTCGTGGGGGAGTACCTGCTTGAGTCGCTCGACCGGATTCTGCGCGGGAACCTCGTTGTAGGCCCCGGCGAGCTCCTGCCCCGACAGGGAATGGATCGCCGTCATGATCTCGTCGGTCGCGAGACGTCGGGCGCGTCCGGACGACGCGGGACCGTGCGGCGAGAGGTCGATCGCGTCGCCGTAGCGGATCGTGACGCGAGGCGAGAGTCGCGGCCACTTCGCACCCACCGGCATGGCCTCGTTGGTCCCGACGATGCCGACCGGCACCACGCGGGCTCCGGTCTCCAGCGCGAGGAAGGCGACGCCTGTGCGCCCCTTGTACAGCCGGCCGTCGAGGGAACGCGTCCCCTCGGGGTACAGGGCGATCGCCTTGCCCGACTGCAGGATGCGTCGCTGCTGGTCGAGGGCGTCCAGCGCCGCCTGGCCGGCGCCGCGACGGACCGGCGTCGCCCCCAGGGCGCGGAAGAAGCGGTTGCTGATCCATCCCTTCAGGCCGCCACCCTCGAAGTAGCTCGACTTCGCCAGGAAGTAGACCGGACGCGGTGCGAACAGCGGCAGCACGAACGAGTCGATGAAGCTCAAATGATTGCTCGCGAGGATGATCGGGCCCGTGCGCGGGATGTGATGCGCACCCTCGATGCGCGGGCGGTAGATGAGCCGCGCGAGCGGTCCGAAGCCCCAACGCACCAGGTAGTACAGGGCGCCGGCGCGCGCGAGTTCGTCGTCGGCGTCCTCGGCGGGGGGCTCGGGCGCGGTCGCTTCGGTCACCAGAAGAGGGTACTGCTTCTCCCATGCGGAGCCGGACATGGCGGGTGCCCACAGACCTCACACCCCGGACAAAAGAACATGGGGGAGGATGGGAGCATCCCTGCTCTCTGTATGTGAGGTCTTTCCGTGCGTCTTCGTCCCCTCGCCGCTCTCTCCGCCGCCGCAGCGACGGCCCTGCTGCTCGCCGGCTGCGCCACCGGGCAGGCGGCGCCCGACCCGACGGAGACCGCGGCGGCGGCTGACCTCTGCAGTGCGGCGGCGCCGTCGGGAGCGGCGTCGGACTCCGTGACGGTGGACGGTGACGTCGGGACACCCTCGAAGGCGACGTTCGAGCAGCCGCTCGAGCCGAAGGAGCTGGAGGTCACCGTCCTCGACGACGGATCCGGCGATGCGATCGAGGCGGGCACGTTCGTCTCCTACGCGATGACCGCGTACAACGCCGAGACCGGGGAGGAGCTCGCGACGATCGGCTACGAGCCCGGTGAGTTCCTGCCGTCCCAGCTGTCGGCCGACACCGTCCTGGGGCAGGTCTTCGGATGCGGCCGCGTCGGCCAGCGCGTCGTCGCCACCTTCCCGGCGACCGACAGTGCGCGCGCCGAGGTGTACGTCCTCGACCTGCTCGCGACCGTGCCGACCGCCGCGTGGGGCGAGCCGCAGGACGCACCCGAAGGATTCCCGGCGGTCACCCTGGGCGACGACGGCGCGCCGTCGGTCGCCATCCCCGAGGGCGAGGAGCCGCCGAGCGAGACCGAGATCGCCACCATCAAGCAGGGCGACGGATACGAGGTGCAGGAAGGCGACTACGCCCTCATCCAGTACACCGGCGTCCGCTGGTCGAACGGTGAGACCTTCGACTCGACCTGGCAGAACGGCGCACCGATCGCGTACCCGACGACGAACTACGTCGAGGGGTTCCAGAAGGCGCTCGAGGGCCAGAAGGTCGGTTCGCAGGTGCTCGTCGTCATCCCGCCCGCCGAGGGCTACGGCGAGGGCGAGATCAACGAGACCGACCTGAAGGGCGAGACGATCGTCTTCGTCGTCGACATCCTGGGCGCGCAGTCCGCGACCGCCGGGGCCGCCACCGAGTGACCGCTCCCGCCGCGACGCCGCCGATAGGGTGAGGAGCATGCGACGCATCCTGATCCTGGGTTCCACCGGTTCGATCGGGACACAGGCGCTCGATGTCATCCGCGCCAACCGCGACCGCTTCGAGGTCGTCGGGCTCGCCGCAGGGACCGACCGCGAGGGCATGCTCGCCCAGGCGGAGGAGTTCGGCGTGGCCGAGACGGCGCTGGGCGCCGACGAGGCGGAGCAGCTCGTCCGCGGCGTGGCGGCCGATGTGGTCCTCAACGGCATCACCGGATCGGTGGGGCTCGGGCCCACGCTCGCCGCGCTGGAGACGGGCGCGGTGCTCGCGCTCGCGAACAAGGAGTCCCTCATCGTCGGCGGGCCGCTCGTCACCGAGATCGCGGCGCCCGGTCAGATCGTGCCGGTCGACTCGGAGCACTCCGCGATCGCGCAGGCGCTCCGGTCGGGGACGCACGACGAGGTGCGCCGACTGGTCCTGACCGCGTCGGGCGGTCCGTTCCGTGGACGCGCGCGCGCCGAACTCGCGGACGTGACGCCCGCGCAGGCGCTCGCCCACCCCACTTGGGACATGGGACGCGTCGTCACGACGAACTCCGCGACGCTCGTGAACAAGGGCCTCGAGGTCATCGAGGCGCACCTGCTGTTCGACGTCCCTCTCGATCGCATCGACGTCACCGTCCACCCGCAGTCGATCGTCCACTCCATGGTGGAGTTCGTCGACGGATCGACGATCGTCCAGGCCTCGCCGCCCGACATGCGGCTGCCGATCTCGCTGTCGCTGGACTGGCCGCGACGGGTCGCGGGGGTCGGGGCTCCGCTCGACTGGACGACCTCCTCGTCGTGGACGTTCGAGCCGCTGGATGCCGAGGCGTTCCCGAGCGTGGACCTCGCCAAGCAGGTCGGCCGCGCCGGCGGCACCTACCCGGCGGTCTTCAACGCGGCCAACGAGCAGGCCGTCGACGCCTTCCACGAGGGGAGGCTCCCGTTCCTCGGCATCGTGGAGACGATCGCCCGTGTCATCGAGGCGCACGATGCCCCCGCGCAGTTGACGCGGGACACCCTCGCCGACGCCGAGCGCTGGGCGCGCGAGCGCGCCGACCGCCTCATCGGCTGATCGCGGACCCCGCCCGCATCACTCGGGCGTCGGCCAGCCCGACGCCCGGAGCGCCGCGCGTCCCGCCGCTTCGGCGTCGAAGGGCGTGCGCACCCCGGCGATCTCGCGGTAGTGCTGGTGTCCCGGCCCCGCCCAGAGGATGGCGTCCTCGTCGCCGGCGAGGGCGACGGCGGCCGCGATCGCGTCTTCGGGCGGCGTCACCTCGTGGATGACGGCGTCGGGTCGCGCGGCAAGGGCTCCGTCGATGAGCGCCCTCCGGATGGTCGCCGGATCCTCGGAGCGGGGGTGCTGATCGGTGATGAACAGCACGTCACTCCCGAGGGCCGCTGCGCGCCCCATGTCGGCGCGCTTGGTCGTGTCGCGGTCGCCGTTCGCGCCGCACACCATGATGACCTTCCCGGCGGTGACGCGGCGGACCGCTTCGAGGGTCTTCGCGAACGCGTCGGGGGAGTGCCCGAAGTCGAGGAAGAGGGCTGGTCCCGTCGGACCCGACAGACGCTGGATGCGACCGGGCAGGTTCGCCTCGATCCGGCGCCCACCGACCAGGTCGACGAGAGCGGACCACTCCCATCCGGCGGTCAGCAGCATGACGATGGCGAGCGCGGCGTTCGAGGCCATGTGGGGTCCGATGACGGGCACGGTCGTCGTGAGCGCGCCGGCGGGTCCCGTCAGGGTGAAGGTCGTGCCGTCATGGCGCTCGCCGACGATGTCGACGCGCCAGTCGGCGGCGAGGCCCGGATCCTCGGCGATGGCGGGCGTGAGGACCGTGGTGACGGGGATGCCGGCACGCTCGGCGATCGCCGACCCCGCTGGCTGGTCGACGCAGACGACGGCGCGCCGAGCCCGGAGGGGCTCGAACAGGGCGGCCTTCGCGTCGAGGTACTCCGCCATGTCGCGGTAGTCGTCGAGGTGATCGTGCGAGAGGTTCGTGAAGCCGGCCACGTCGAAGACGAGCCCGTCGACGCGGTGCCGCGTGAGCGCCTGGGCGCTCACCTCCACGAGGATCGCCTCCACATCGCGTTCCCGCATGAGGGCGATGAGCGCGTGCATCTCGGACGCCTCGGGTGTCGTGAGCCGGGACGGGACGACGTGGCCCGCGATGTGGCGCTCGGCGGTGGACGACATGCCCGTCACGACGCCGAGGCCGTGCAGCATCCCCTCCATCAGATGGGTGACGCTCGTCTTGCCGTTGGTCCCCGTGACGGCGAGCATCGGGGGCAGGTCGCTGTCTGCGCCGGTGCCGTAGATCCAGGCGGACACCTCGCCGAGGACGGCGCGCGGATCGTCCACGACGAGCACGGGGACGACGGAGTCTGCGATGAGGTCAGCGCCGGCATCATCGGTGAGGATCGCGACCGCGCCCTGCTCCACCGCGTGGGACGCGAGCTCGGCACCGTGCCGGTTGGCGCCCTGCACGGCGACGAACAGCTCTCCCGAGCGGAGGTCCGCGGTCGCGAGCGTGACGCCGCGCACGGTGAGTCCCGACAGGTCATGGGTGCTCGACGCCCCGACGTGTGCGGCGAGATCGGCGAGCGGCCGGGTCGGCGGCGCCGAGGGACGGAGGACGGGCGGCATCGGGGAGGCGTTCGTCATGGTCCTCCCATCATCCCACCCGGCCTCCGACCGGTCGGGTCTCAGACGCGTCGACGGTTCAGCAGCGCGACGACGAGAGCGGCCGCGCCGAGGACCAGCGCGCCTCCGGCGAGCCAGGTCGCCGTCGCATCGGCCGCCGGAGCGGTGGCTGCGGCGGGCTCGGCGTCGGCTGCGGCGTCGCCGTGGTCGTCGCCGTGGTCCGAGGATCCGGTCTCGGACGCGGCGCCGACGGCGACGAGCGGTGCGGGGGACTCGAGCTCGTCGGGATCCTGCCCGTCCTCGGCGATCTCGCTCCACGCGGTCTCCGCGGTGCCGCATTGCTGGACGACGGGGAATGCGACGTCCGTACCGCCGGCATCCGACGAGAACAGCGCGTCGAACGCGACCGTGGCCGACAGCCCGTCCTCGACCGGCGTGACGGCGGTGTAGGTGATCCGGGTCGGGACACCGTTCTCACCCAGCTCGCGGTCGATGGTCCACGCGCCGTCGACGATGGGGGTCGCGTTGTCGACGGCGTCCGGGATGTCGAACACCAGGGCGGTCGTCGCCGCGCCGTCGCAGCCGTGGCTGAAGGTGAAGTCGAGTCTGCTGGTGGCGCCCGCCGCCGCGCCATCGGCGTGGACGTGGACGTGGGCGGATGCCGCGAGTGGTGCAGCGAGGACGAGGGCACCGCCGATGGCGGCACCGGTGAGGGCGAGCGCCGAACGGCGCGGGGCACGAGTGGTCATGGGTTTCTCTCCAGAGCGGGGCGGCGGGGTGCCGCCGAGGGTGATGAGCGGTTCGTCGCCGGTCGGCGACGCGCTCAGCAGGGCGGTCCGCGCCGGGAGAGATCGGAGACGAAGAGTGCCGGGACCGGAGCCGGTGCGACGGTCGCCGGGACGGCGAGCGGGACGGCCGGGCGGGGCGAGGTGGGGAGCGTTCGTCGCAGGAGGCTCCGGATGCCCGCGGCGACGGCTCGCAGCATCCGTTCGCCGTGGCAGACGGCCAGGACGGTCACGACCGCTGCGATCGCGTGTCCGCCGAGCATGGCTGCGTCCGGGGCGGGCGAGGCGGCACCGGGCGCGAGCAGGAGCGGTGCGTGGAGGTGTCCGTGCGCGCCGGCGGCGCTCGGTGCGGCGTCGCCGACCATCGCGAAGGCGCCGTGCAGCATCGCCTGCGCCGCGACGACGGCCAGACCCGTCCGGGGCGCCGAGGCGGCGCGGCCGACGATCACGAGCGCGACGGGCCAGGCCAGGAGGATGACCGCCGCGACGAGCCACGGCGGCGGTGCGGATCCGCCGGCCACCGTGTGCGCGGCCGCTGCGGCCACGGTCGCGACGGC
>JAAIGE0100117464.1_pt1 | contig 11005 bp, 8 predicted proteins | sample 6487951 | NCBI WGS metagenome assembly JAAIGE01 (sample SAMN13974128, study PRJNA590717) | phyllosphere metagenome | biome: tomato field; feature: multiple bacterial spot infested tomato fields; material: tomato leaves; isolation source: leaves from tomato fields | host: Solanum lycopersicum ... | reverse complement strand
CCTGGACAGGAGTCCGCGCACGACGCGCGCTCCGAGGAAGCCGGCACCGCCGGTGATCAGCACTCCGTCGCCGCGCGGCGTCGGACGGGTCGTCGGTGTCGACGGATCGTCCCGGACGTGACGCGGATCGAGTTCCGCGACCGAACGCCCGAAGCCTCTGGCCCAGGTAGAGAGGCGCAGGTCGGACGGCGTGAAGATCGACGGACCGGGGGTCCAGGGAGCGCTCATGAGAGCATGCTCCTCAGCGCCGCATCGTCGGGCTTGCCGGTGGTGCCGATGGGCATGGTCGGTACGTGGACGACCGTGGCCGGTCGGAAGGTCGCTCCCAGCGCATCGGCGATCGTCGTCGGCAGATCCTCGGGAGGTTCGATTCCGGAGACGAACAGCACGATCCTTCCGTTCCGGAAGATCACCCGTGGTCTCGCCCCGGGGAACAGGTCCGAGACGAGGAGTTCGATCTCCTCGGGGCAGACCATCCGGCCGTTGATCTTGACCTGACGATCGCGACGTCCCGTCCAGATCAGCACGCCGTCCTCGATGCGGGCGAGGTCACCGGTGAAGTGGGCGGGCGTGTCGTCGATCACGCCGAACCGGGAGTCCTCCGGTGCATCGAGATAGCCGTGGGCCACCAGGTCGCCGAGGACGACGATCTCAGCCACCGCGTCCTCCGGAAGTGCCGGTTCGACGGTCACGTCGTTTCCGGATCCGCTGGAGGACACCATGTGCACGATGTCCCGATGCAGCAGTCCGATCGTCCCCGGCACCAGCGGTCGTCCGATGGTGCCGGCCCGCCAATTGTCGGTCGGAACGGCCGTCATGCAGCAGACCGACGCTTCCGTCGGACCGTACGCCTGGAAGGCGTGCGGAACCCGTACGAGCCGGCGCACCTCGTCGACGGGTGCGGGTTCTCCCCCGAAGACGACGCCGTCGAGACGATCGGTCTCGTCATGGAGCAGGTGCAGCATCGAGGGCGGCAGATCCGCGGTGTCGACCGCGGCCAGCGCCTCCCTGAATGCACGGATCCTCGCCGGGCGATCGCGCAGGACGTGCAGCGTCCTTCCGGCGAGGATCGGGCACAGCACGTCCGACAGCGATGCGTCGAATCCGGGTCCGAGCGCCCAGAGGGAGGCACCGGGAGCCGGTGGGAGCAGCGCGATCTGCGCATCGATCACCTTGAGAAGTCCCGCCTCGCCGAGCATGACGCCCTTGGGCGTTCCGGTCGATCCCGAGGTGTGGAAGACGTGGCTCACGTCCTGCGGCAGCTCGCGCGAACGGTAGCAGCGGATCACCGAGAGGCGTTCGAACGTCGGACCGGGCGGGAGCATGCGCATGGTCGAAGGCGCGTCCTCGATGATCGAGGCCAGCCTCGTCTCGTCGGAATCGAGCGTGATCACGGCGACGGGTCGCAGGGCGTCGAGGATGTTCCTGAGGCGCATGAAGCCCTGATCGGGATCGATCGGGGCGAAGACCGCGCCGACGGCCCTGACGGCGGCGAGCGCGACGGGCCATGCCCACGATCTCGGCACGACGACGGCGATGGGTCGTCCGGTGACGTCGCCCATGCGACGGAGCACGGTCTCGAGCTTCGTGACCGCATCGAGCATGTCGCGCCCGGAAAGGTCCCCCGGTACGTCCGACAGCGCGTTGCCGCTGCCGATGGTGCGCCACGCGTCGCGCATCCTTTCGGAGAGGTGCGACCGCTTCGGCCGGTCCGCCTGCACGAAGCGGAGCAGGAGCCTCTTGCCGCCGGGCGTCGCCCGGCCGAGCAGAGCGGCGTCCATCTCGACGGGCGGCGTGAATCCCGTCGCCTGCGCAATGATGCCAAGGGATGTGATGTCGAGGGGTTCGAACGTGGCGTCGCGTGCGGGCATGCGACGTCCCGCCGGGTCGGTGTACGACCACGTCTGATCGATCCGCCCGATGCCTCCGCGCTCGGGAGGGCGGGTCATCGTGCCGTGGCATACGACGGTCCATTCGGCCGATCCGAACCGGCGCCTGAACTTCAGCTCGGGGTCGAACCGCTCCATGACGCCTTCCGCGTCGTGGGTCTCCGCGACGAAGACGCCCATGGGCGCCAGGCAGTCGCGGATCGCCGAGAAGGTGTCCTGCAGCATCGAGATGCCGCCGTACCCCCAGCCCGAGTAGTGGCAGAATACCAGGTCGTAGGGGCCGTGCGGGATCGGCGTCGTCGCGTCGCCGACGACGAAACGGACGGGCGCACCGTCCGCCCGGGCGTGCGTCACCGCTTCGGATATGCGGTCGGGATCGTAGTCGATGCCCACCACGGACGCGCCGAGATTGGACATCGCGATCGCCACCTCTCCCCGGCCGCAACCGACGTCGAGGACCCGCAGGCGCGGTGCGTCGCGGGGTTCCAGACCCGCGGCCGCGAGGATGCGGAGCGCCGCTTCGTCGGCGTCCGCACGATCCATGGGTTCCTGGGTCGCCCAGAACAGATCGGAGGGGAAGTCGTGGGGCCAGCCGCCGTTCCTCATGCGGCGTCCTCGAGGAGCGTGCGGACCAATGCCTCGGCGGCGCGACCGCGGGTCACCACCTCGGAGGCGGTCGGAGTGTGGTCCCAGGGATGGGTCATGCCCTCGCGGTGCATCCGGTCGCGGAAGGCGTCGTAGATGCGGTCCTTGCCGCGCATCTGGACCGCTCCGCCGGTGAAGCGCTGGAGTCGCAGCATCTCCTCCTGATCGGGATCGTTGCGCAGGATCATGTCCTGCAGGCGGGTGGCCGCGTCGATCGCCTCCAGGCGCATGAGCGACGTGAAGCCGTGGGGTTCGGCGCCCCATCCCCAGATCGGCTCCTTGGCGATCTGGCACAGGGACTGTCCGTGTCCCCTACCGGGCAGCGGACATTCCCCCTCGACGACCAGTCGGCCCATGCCGGGTCGCTTCGGATCGCCGGAACGGCTCTCGATCGTCATCGATACCATGTGCGCGTCGGGAAGAGATCCCTTGTGCAGGTTCAGGCACATGAGCACCAGGACGAGTCCGGTGCCCTCGGGGCTTCTCGCCCTGGTGTCGCGCAGGATCATCCCGCCGCCGCCGTACCCGAGCGCGCGGTGGACGTCGCCCGTGTTCCTGAATTCGGTCGACGTGGCCAGGAAGGGAAGGTCGCAGGTCGATGCGAAGGCCTCGAGCGGCCTCGGCGCCCCTTCGAAGGACAGCGTTCCGCCGCTCGCCCCGAACAGCGTGCCCACGTCGTGGATCGCCTCGCGGGCCCAGCCGGCGCTCCGATCGATCTCGGCGACGCCGACCAGCGCGTAGGCCGTTCCGCCGGACGGGCGTGCGCTGCGCCATGTCCCTTCCGCGCCGCCGCATTCGCGGACGTACAGCCTCGCACGGCGGATGCCGCTCCGGATGCTCGTGGTCATGGTAATCCCTCTTTCTTCCGGCAACGGTGCTACGCCTGCGTGGACCATCAGAGTCGGAAGTCCTCGATCAGACGCGCCAGCGAGGCCAGCGTCATCAGGTTGGCGTCCCCGACCGGGGTCGCCGGTGCATCCAGCATCCCCACGAGTGCCGTTTCGGTGAAGAGTCCCCGCCCGACCAGTGCGCCGCCGAGCACACGGTCCTTCGCCCAACGTCGTCCCTCCTCCGTCCCGGTGAGCATGGGTGCCATGAACGGCGCCTTGCGTCGATCGACGACGGCATCCGGAACAAGTCCCCTGGCGCCGTCTCTGAGAAGCCGCTTCTCCAGGCCGTCGGTGCGGAAATGGTCGGCCGGTCCGGTCCGGGCGGCGAGGCGCTGCACGGCCGGGTCGAGGAAGGACAGTCTGCTCTCGACCCCTCGGCTCATTCCCATGGCGTCGTCCAGACCCCTCAGTATGTATCCCGAGAGACCATGCACGTTCCACATGGCGCGTGCGGCATGCGCCGCGTCCATCGATCGGACGCTCTCCAGCCATGAAGGGGTCATCGCATCCGTCATCATGGTCGGTGAGTACGCCGTCTCGCGCAGAGACGTACCGAAGGCGTTCTGGAGGTCCAGGGTCATCGCCGCCTTGGCCCTGACGAAGCCCGGAACGGAGCCTCCCATCGAACCGGCCAGGTCGTCCAGGCCGTCCACATGGGTGAGCGCACGATGGACGCCCGCCGTGTTGGCGGCGGCGTCCGCGTGCATGGCGAGGCCGGCATCAAGTCTGAGATGCTCGTATCCCCAGAAGGCCTCGTCGGCTCCCTCTCCGGTCAGGACGCAGCGATGTCCGGCATCGCGTACGGCTTCGGCGATGATGATCTTCGCCGAGGCGTGTCCGTTGATGACGAGTCCCTCGGAATGCCACGGGGTGGCATCGGCGGCGGTGAGCATCGCCGATGCGTCCATGGTCACCGGCACGAGGTTGGCGCCGATGTGCCGTGCCGTCTCTCGGGCCTGTTCGGTCTCGTTCGATCCGAAGGTGAAGTCGGCGACGAAGGCGTCGACGCCGGGACCGGAGATCTCGGTCGCCAGCGCGAGGACCAGCGCGCTGTCCAGCCCGCCCGACAGATGGGTGGCGAATCCGCGTTCGGTCGGCAGCCGACGCCGGACCGCGGACCGCAGCGCCGAGATCGCCTCCTCGGGAGTGGCGGGCGGCAGGTCCGAGGGTGCCCCGAGTATGAGATCCGACCATGGGGAGATCGTGGCGCGCCGGCCGTCGTGGTCGATCCTGTGCCCCGGAGGCAGCATCCCGATCCCATCGAACAGGGTCCGTCCCATGGGCAGATACTGGAGCGTGAGCGCGAAGCGGAGCGCCTCCATGTCCAGGCCGACGGGACCGATCAGCTCGAGGATCGCCTTCGCCTCGCTGGCGACGACGAAGGATCGTCCGTCACGGCTCGACCAGTGTCGCAGCGGGCGCGCGCCGAACGGGTCGCAGGCGCCGTGCAGTCGGCCGTTCCTCAGGTCGATGACGGCGGCGGCCCATTCGCCGTCCAACGGCCGCAGCCAGCCTCCGGGGCCGTCCAGGGAGAAAGCGGCGTGCGCGATCTCGGAGTCGGAGGACGTGCGCAGGACGGCGCCGCGGGCCTCGAGTCCGCGACGACGCTCGCGCCAACCGTAGAACTCGCCGTTCACGACGGTGGCGTGGCCGGCATCGACGAAGGGTTGCCTGCCGTCGTCGATGCCGACGAGTGCGAGCCTTGCATGCGCCATGAACGCCTTGCGACCGTCGGGAAGATCGAAGCGCACCATGTCGGATGCGTCGGGACCGCGATGGTCGAGGGAGCGCAGGGCGGAGGCCATGCGCTCGAGCGAGGGGGCGTCCTCCGGGGAGAAGACGCCCGCGACGAATCCGCACATCAGGCGTCGCCGGCGACGTCGACGAAGACCTTCCGGCCCTCTCCGGTCTCGGCCTGCAGGAAGGCGCGGCGCCACTCCGTCAGGGGGTGGCGATCACCGAGAAGGGATTCCACCGTGTCGACGTTGTCCTGGATCCAGGTCATCGCCTCGGGGAAGCCCGAGCGGGTCATCCCTACGAGGGAGATTCGTTTGAGCACCATGTCGCGCACGGGGAAGCTGGCGCGTTCGAGATGGCGGCTCTTGAGGATGAGCGCGCCGCCCGCGACCAGGCGCGAGACGGCGACGTCGAGCAGACGATCCGACAGGCGTGCCTCGAGGAGCCATTCGAACGAGCATTCGGGCCGTCCCTCGAGCTCGTCGAGGGTGATCGTCTCGTGTTCGATCCCGAAGGACGAGAGGACCGCCGAGGTGAGCGTCGCGATCCGGTTGTTCCCGACGACCGCGCCCCGTCCGCGCCGTTCCCGTGCGATGGGCAGGCCGCCCATGGCGGCGGTGACCGGTTCGAGGTAGGCCGCCTGCCTGGGCGTCAGACCGTCAGCGCGGTGGACGCGCTCGGCCGGAAGGGTGATCCAGGTGCGCAGCGCCCCGTCGGCGTCCACGCCGATGAAGCCGTCGCGTCCGTCCGGCAGGGGGAAGGTCGGGTCGCCGGCTACGAGCGTGCCGGGAGCGAAGGCCGACATGACGCCGGGACCGACGTCCTCGATCCATCCGGAGAACTCGTGCCCCAGCACGGTGTCGCGTCCGACCGGGATGGTGCCGTCCGCGACGAGGAGATCCGTCCGGCACATGCCGACGGTCGCGACGCGGATGAGCACCTCTCCCGGACCGACCGATGGCCGCACCATCGGTTCGATGCGGGGTTCTCCGCTCACGGGTCTGACGAGTCTTCCGCCGACGTCGTCGGCGGTCCGGTAGGCGTTCATGTCGACCCTCCAGGTCGTTCGAGCGGCGGCGGGGATCGTCCCCTGTGCCGCTTGGATGGGAAGATGATGACCCGATGGGAGCGCCGGGTCAACGCTTCTTCCATTTCGTCATGCGCTGGTTCTTCCAGCCGCGTTCCGTCTTCCTCCATTCCCCGTCCTCCCACGGGACGGGGCCGACCTTGCGCAGCCGCATCACCATGCGGCTGTACAGGCCCTCCTCGGCGAGATCGCGCGCGAAGGCGGCGCCGTCGCGGCGTTCGCCGATGTAGGGCGCGGTGCGGCGGTACGGTCCGCGCGAGCCCCGACGGCCCTTGCGGCCCTTGCCGGGGATCGGCAGTCCGCGTTCGGCGGCGTCGCGGATCTCCTTCAGACGCCGCTCCCAGGACGTCGCGCGGCCGCGCGGTTCGTCCGGGATGTCGCGGCTGACGATCTCGGCGCCGAAGGAGTCGCGTGCGATCCAGTCGCACTCGACGACCTGTTCGTACGCGACGGTTCCGTCGAGGTCGTACCGCCGGATGACCTCCCGGTGCTTCCGGTCGGCGCCCTTTCCGGCCGCGTCTTCGGCGGTCTCAGCCGTCCAGACGTATCCGTCGCGACGGATGAAGTGCAGGGGATATTCGATTTCGGCCATGTCGGCCCTCCGTGTTCCGTTGGGTGGAACATCGGCTCGTCGTGAATTCGCTGACCTTGCGCATCCTGCGCTCCTGCGGTTTCGTCATCCCTCGGGGGGTTCACGTCCTTCAAGCATGCTCTTGACCTTCATGCCCCGCAAGGGCATCGAGCACCGGTCGGCCCGCACGGGCTTCGGTCGGGGGATCGTCTTGTCGGAACACGAGGATGCAGTCGTCGGCAGGCGCGCCATGATCGCCGGCGGCGTCATGTGCGCGCTGGGGGTCGGTCTCGGCTCCATCCGGCCGTCGCACGGGCCGGTCCCGGTTCCGGCCGTCGCCGACGGTGCGGTCGCCCCCGTGCGGCCTCCCACGGTGCCGGCGTCCCCGCGCATCCATGGACCTCAGCCGAGGCCCAGGCTTCTGGCCAGGGCCATGACGTCGCTCGATCGGCATCGGCGGACCGGCGTCAGACGGGACCGCGTCGCGCTGGTCGACTTCTCGCGACCGTCGTCGGAGCGGAGGCTGGTCGTTCTCGATCTGGAGGGCGGGCGTTCGTGGAGTTCGCTCGTGTCGCATGGCTCGGGATCCGATCCGGAACGGACGGGATGGGTGGAGAGGCTCTCGAACGTCGAAGGTTCCAACGCCTCCTGCGAGGGCGCCTTCCTGACCTCCGAGATGTACGAGGGTCGGCACGGGCGATCCCAGCGTCTGATCGGTCTGGACCGCACGAACGACAGGGCGTTGGAGCGCGCGATCGTGATACACGGCGCCTGGTACGCGGAACCGGAGATCGTCACGAGGACGGGCGCACTGGGCCGCAGCCAGGGCTGCTTCGCCGTGGGGGATTCGGTCCTGGACGCGTTCCTGTCCAGGCTGGGACGGGATCGTCTCATCGTCGCATCCAAGGCGTGATGTTCCAATCCGCCGGTCGTGATGCGGAAACGCACGAGGGGGGTGTTGACCCGAAGCGGCAAGGGCTGCATGATGTGTTCATGCAGTGGTGACGGCGCCTTCGGACGCCTCCGTTCACCGGGCGGACGCGGCGCTTCGCCGGGGGATTCGTTCCTCGGTTCGATGATGCGGCGATCCACCGGGCGATGGCGGCGCTCCCTCAGGGGCTCCGTTCTCCGCTGCGGTTCGACGACGGCGCCCGTTCGCGGGCGTGGCGGCGGATCGGGGTTCCCCTCGCGACCTTCGGGGCGCGAGGGGTCCTTCCCGGGAAGCCTGTCCTCGAAGGAATTGCGCATGTCGCTCCGGTAGCGGCGGTGCTGGTCCGGCGGGCTCCGAAAGGGGTCGCGGCTCGGTCCGGTGCAGCCCTCCACGGAACTCCTCGGAGCTTCCGCTGCGGCATGGGCGGTGGCCATCCTCATGCGGAGTCTAGGCTCCGGAGGAACGGTCGGAGAACCCCGGTGGCCCTTGCGGTCGCCGGGGTTCTCTTCGTTAGGGATCAGGAGATGCGCTTGTAGGCCGTGACGATCTGATCGTCCTCGAGCCCGTTGATGAAGTAGGCTCCGGGCAGCTTCTCCAGGATCCTGTCCATGCCGCTGCGGAGCCCCGTCGGGGTCTCCAGCCTGTGCGCGCGCAGTGGCGCCCTGGCACCGGCCGGCGGCAGTCCGTCCGGGAAGAACAGGATCTTGCGTCGCATCTCGGCGCGCATGTGCTTGAGGATCGCGTGACGCTCGACCAGCGTCGCGCACAGCAGTTCCAGCGTCATGGGGAGCGACGTTCCGTCGTCGAGAGCGAGAGGCGGCATCTCCGTCGCCACGCGCGCCGCGGCGGCATCGTAGGCATCCATCGCATGGCGCAGGGTTCCCGACGCCCCCGGTCCGATGACGCGGTCGGCTCCTCCCTGCCCGTCGTTCTCGATCAGGGCGATGAAGCGACCGTCGACGTGCAGGCGGGCCGAGAACGCGTTCGTCTCCTTCGAGCGGGCCGCGTCCGTGCTGATCGCCTTCAGTGCGATCTCGATCGATCCAGTCATTCGTTCGTTCCTCCGGCATGTTCCTCATCCGGTGAGAACCATCAAGCGGTGGCGTTCGACACCGCTCCTCCTCTCAGCATGGAGACGACGGATGCGCCGCACATCGCGAAGGAGACCAGCGTTCCGGCGAGAACGGCCCATGCCGCGCCCCAAGCGCCTCCCTGCAGGGTGGCCGGGATCATCAGGCAGACGGTGACGGCGGTCGAGAGAACGCCGGCCCGAAGGGCCACGCCGCCGCGACCGGATGCGAAGAGCGCGGGTTCCAGCGCGGAGCCCGTCATCTCCAGCACGGCGGCCGCTCCCATGACCATGAGCGCCCCGTAGGCGGAGACGTACGCGCCCCCGCCCACGACCGCCAGCAGCGGATGACCGACGAGAGGCAGGATGACCGCCGCGACCACCGCGATCGCTCCGACCATTCTGGTCGTTCGCCATACCACCTGTCCGAGATCCGCCTCGCCGACGAGGCGTGCGCGGGCGAGTTCCGGGAACACGGCCCGGCTGATCGTCTGTGACACCTTGGTGGCGGACTGGGAGAGCTGCAGGCAGATCCGGTACGCGCCGGCGGCGGCCGGACCCGCGAGCCATCCGACCATCAGGATGGCGATGCTCCTGCTTCCGACCTTGAGGGAGGAGGTGGCGTTCGTGGCCAGGGCGTAGCGCCAGATGCCCTCGTTGTCGCGCCGGACGCCGTCGATGGACGGTCTGGCTCCGGGACGCCAGGGCGCTCCGCATCTGGTGGCGGCGAGCCACCAGTAGGCGACGGCCACGATCACGTCGGCCGTGCCCCATACCATGAGGAACGGCCCGATGCCGGTCCCGAGCCACCAGCACGCGACGGCGCCGAACGTCTTGATGACCGGTGCCACCGTCTCGGCCCCGCTGGCGATCGCGAAGCGGTCGTGCAGACGCAGCACGCCGACGGGCGTGGATCTGATCCCCATCATGGTCAGGACGCAGAAGGCCGCCGCGCTCCAGGTCGTGGCGTCGTCCCAGCCGAAGGGGTGCGAGAGCAGCGCGATGACGAGCAGGGATGCGAGGGAGCCGACCACCATGCCGAAGAAGTCGAGGGCGGCGCAGAACCACAGGAGGCGGCTCAGCTCCTCCTCGCGTCCGGCGTTCAGATGGTCCATGCCGTAGTGCACCACGATCTGCCAGGACTGGAACGCCACCAGCGTTCCGATGGCGGAGGAGACGGCGAGGATCATGGAGAAGGTGCCGAAGCCCGCGGCGCCCAGCGTCCTCGTGGCGAGGGCGAGATACAGCAGGCTCAGGATCGCGCCCATGCCCTGTCCACCCAGCATCCAGCCCGCATTGGCCAGGACGCGTCTCGTCGTTCCATCCGTCATCTTCGAACCCCCGGCGCCATTGTGCCGGATGGGGGCTTCCGCGTCCAGCGCGTAGGCAAGGGTTCAGATGACGAGGCCCCATTCGTCCGGCATGCGCCATTCGACGAGCGGGCCTGTCGCGTCCGGAAGCGGTAGCGCCTCCATGGCTCTCAGGGTCCCGAGCGCATCGCGGGGACCGCCGTCGACGTAGGTCCTCATCGGAAGAAGGCTGTGGACGGGATCGTCTCCCTCCGTCTTCCGGCTCAGGACGAGGATGCATCCGATCCGCTTCACGCATATGGCCCGGAACGCGGAGCTCACGACGAGTCGCATCTTGTCCCGTCTGCGTGCGAAGTCGTGTCTCGGCGTCTCCATGACGCCGGGACAGTCGATCGGAACGACCGGTGCGGGCGCGACGAGGATCTCGCTCGATGCCTGGATCGCCGCGAGTTCGCACAAGGCGTCGAAGCGGGCGATGCGTCTCGTCGCCGCCGGCGTCGAGTCCCATGGCGTGGCCGAGGAGACGGCGTCGGCGAGGATCGAGATGTGCCCGGCCAGACGTCGACGATCGCTTCTCGTGACGACATGGGTGGGATGCCCCATCCTGAGGATGACGTCGTCCGCGTCGTCTCTGCGGATGCCGATCTCCATGACGGGTCCGCCGGGCCATTCCCCACGGTTGAACACCTCGACGCTCGTACCCGGCGTCTCGTGGACGTAGCCCGCGCCGCGATCGGAGACGCCGCCCACGGGTCTGGGCGGCACGGAGGTGCGACGGGTCGCATAGTCCGTGCTTCTCAGCGATGCGACGGCGGCCCGCATCGCGGCGACCAGAGACTCGCGTCCGACGTCCCCGTCCTGGTGGTGGACGGTGAT
>JAAIGE0100189822.1_pt1 | contig 11006 bp, 9 predicted proteins | sample 6487951 | NCBI WGS metagenome assembly JAAIGE01 (sample SAMN13974128, study PRJNA590717) | phyllosphere metagenome | biome: tomato field; feature: multiple bacterial spot infested tomato fields; material: tomato leaves; isolation source: leaves from tomato fields | host: Solanum lycopersicum ... | reverse complement strand
ATATGATTCTTTGAAAAATCATTATGAGGTCATCCGCCTCGAAAAATTTTTCACATTCCGAAACCAGCCTTCTTACGAATTCTGCTGTTACAAAGACAGCCGGCGCAGGAATCGGGATTTTATCAACAGAAGTATCCTATTGGCTGTATCCGAAGATCAATACCCTGTTACCAGGAAAAAATAAAAATAATCCCAATAATGATTATGCCTTTCTGCCAGAACAAAACTGCAGGAATCAGGCTGATAAAAAATTTTTGATACGAAACAACCATTTGGAAATTATCGGAAAGAAATTTTCCTGAAGCTGTTATTAATATCGTTTAATGAGACCTCTAATCCGGTTCTGCATGATGGATTTTCATGGGAATTCCTTTACTGTCCAAATTGCAGCTTTCAAAGGGTGTCCTGTTTTTAACCATTTGCTCCAGAGTGACTGCCAGGCATACAGAATCTAAAATATCATCTGCAGAAACATCCTTTCTTTTAAAATCATTCATGGAATTTTTAAAAATAAGCTCTGCTCTGTCTGTATACCTGTTGAGGACCTGCAGCCTTTCCTGATGTCCCGGGTCCCGTTTTTTGTTATGTTCCATCGACTGCTGATCATTAAGGAAATAAAAAGCAACTTCAGGATGGGATTCCCTTAGATTGCTGACCAGGCTTCTGTTATGTTGCAGGAGCTGATCAACCTCTCTGATTTTAGAGACAATATTCCAGGATTGTTTTGAAATTCCTTTGTTGATGATCCGTTTATTTATCGTGTTGGCTTCTTCATAAGATTCAGCATATACGGCTTCCCTGCACGGCACAGAAAACAAGCTCGACTTTCTTTTCGGCGTCAAGAACTTTCGGGCAGCCTGTTCACAGCCTCTTTCCACATGCTCGATGCTGGCAAGGCCGATAGGCATATCAATCAGGAAAAGACTATTTTCAGGAAAAAAATCTATAACGTCTTTAATATTTTTAAAGAGATTCGCAGAAACGCCTGTCAGCGACACGTCTACCCAGCCGTACTTACATCCGTCAATTCCTACCATCATATACAAATCAGCTTATGTATTGACGGTTTACGTAAAATAAATTTAAACAGCTTTATTAGGTTTTTTACCATAAGGAAGGATAATCATAAAGGATAGCTGTATTTTTTACAAACACAGCTATCCTATATTGTTTGTATATTACTGCTCAAAGTTTCCGGACGCGGCCGCAGTGCGGCCTCCGTCCACTGCCAGCTCCGCTCCGGTTATAAAGGCGGCTTTTTCAGATAATAAAAAAAGTACGGCATGTGCTACATCTTCCGGCTGGCCTACACGTCCTAAAGGAATGATCGCTCCCATTTTTGCTGCTGCACCAGCTCCTGCTGCCCGCTCAATCATCGGCGTGTCTATGGGGCCCGGTATAACTGCGTTAACCCGGATCCCATCTTCGGCTAATTCAATAGCAGCAGTGCGGGACATCGCTGCAATAGCTGCCTTACTGCCTGAATAGGCAATAGAGCCTGGAGCAGCACGCACGCCTGCTTCAGATCCAATATTCACAATAGCGCCGCCGCCGTTTCGTCTCAGAGCCGGAACAACATGTTTCATGCCTAAAAGCTGGCCTAGCTGGTTGGTTCGCCATTTTGCCATCACTTCTTCAGCGTCAATCTCTGTTATAGGTCCTGTAATCGTGATGCCTGCATTATTCACCAATCCAGTCACCTTACCGAATTCCGCCTCGGCATAGGCAACAATATTAACCCAGTCAGCTTCTATGCCTACATCCTGGCGTACAAAACGAACATCTTTGCCCAGCTCATCTGCGATGCGTTGTCCATCGGTAACATCGCGTCCGCCGAAAACTACTTTTGCACCTGATTCTGATAAAAGCCTTACTTCAGCTTCACCCTGGCCTCTTGTGCCGCCGGTCACAATAATGACCTCTCCTTGCATTTCTTTCATTACAATTTATTTTTATAATTTGATATTAATAAAGGGTTCATACACCCGTTTGAGTATATCTGCGATTGGTTTACTGCCTTGGCAGGCCAGCCATTCCTTTACAGCAAGGCGAAGCCCGGCAAGGGCTATGGCAGCTGCCATTTTTCCTAAAATAGGATCGGTACCCTTTTCAATTAAAGCATCAGCCATTAATCCTTCCCAGCTTAAATATTTTTCATGATTCCGGGCCCGCAGGGAAGGTGTATTTTCAATTAAATTACCCATTGCTAGTGAAACCTGGTGAAGTTCATTATGTTGATCGACATGGCGGATCACTGCGTCTAAAGCCGCCTGAACAGGCTGCTTATGTATATCTTCACTATGCTCATGCAGCTGATTGACCAATTCAGGGCCGGTTATCTCTGTCCAAAAAATGGCTATATCTTCTTTACTGGCAAAATAGCGGAATAAATTGCGCCTGGAAACACCAGCTGCCGCAGCAATTGCATCAACTGTAATCTGGTTGAAACCTTCAGCTAAGAAGAGCTTTATTGCAGCGTTGGCAATTTTTGCACGAAGCTCATAAGCTTTATCATTTTTATTCATGCTTAATTATTGATAAGTATTTTCAAGATATTCTATTTAATCCAAAATGACACTCAGTGCCAAATTTATAAATATTATTTGATTAAACGATATATATTTTTGTTTATCTTAAAAAAAATTAAATCACGGTTTTCCAGCTGGTATTGATAAGTCTGATCTCTATCAGAAAACTTAATTAATAACTGTATCAAAAAGGTATTTACATGCGGTTGTGAGAAATGGACTGAAATATTAGTTTTTTTTAGAGAAACCTGTATTTGCGGAGATCATTTGTATTTACTTCTTCCCGTGATCTTTAACGTTTTTAATCTATTCCTGACTCTGTATTGTGCTATCAGAAATATTCAGGATCTCGCTGTATATTCTTAGGATTTTCTTAATCATGTTTTCCTGCGTAAGATTGAAAAATTTTCACTTTTAACTATTTCATGATGCTTCTTTGCTTGTTTCTTTTGAACATATTGAAAAATGTGTAAATGATAACTTCAATATTCAACAGACATTAATATTTATATCATTTTCTGAGACAGATTCTGATTTGTGGTGCTTTCAAAACACATTTTCCGTTGCAGTGCTTATTTTCTCATCATTTACTGATTATATAAATATGATATTTGTGTTTTCTGTTTCATTTTTAATATGCTTTTTAAATTTTATAGCTGCTATTAAATTATCTTTGCATCCTGTTTCAAATAACCTATGAGATCCTTATTTTTTATCTTCTTTCTGCTCTTATTGAAATTACATGCCCAAGATATCAATGCATTTAATTCTAAATACAACAAGACTTATCTTGAAACCTCACAGACGGATTTTAAAAAAGCAGTTCAGGTAGCGGATTCTCTTTTCAGGATATCTGAAACCCCTGCGCTGAAGGCCAGGAGCCTGATGCTGTCGGCAACATTATACAGCCAGTCCGGTGAATTTGAGAAATCATTGCAGTATGCCCTTCAGGCTAAAGATATTATTGAAGAAACGGATAATGCAACGGCAAAAGCAAAGATCTTCGGATTCCTTGCCACTCATTCCCGCTATGTCTGGCTTCTGGACGATTCTAAAAAGTTCACAGAACTGGGTATTGCTGCATGCCAAGGTATTTCCAATCCCGATATCTTTAATAATATTATGGGGATGATGATGCAGGAACAGGCCTATTGTGACATGGAGTGCAAAAGCTATAAAGAAGCTGTCGGAAAAATCAAGCAGGCAAAAGTTTATTTTTCCCTAAGTAGAACCAACAATCCCGTTCAGGTAGCAGCCAATGAACAGATTCTGGGTGACTGCAGCTATTATCTGGGTAATTACCCTGCAGCAGCTGAGCATTATAAAACAGCCCTGGAGATAATAAAAGACCTGCCCGAAAACTACCTCCATGGGCTGGCACATAAGGGCCTGGCCATGATCTGCTTAAAAGAAAAAAAGCCTGGAAAAGCAAAAGAACATCTTGATCTGGCTAAGAAAATTGCAGACAAATCCAGTTACCTTTCCCTGAAAAAGGAAGTAAATGCAGCCTTAGAAGCCTATTATGCAGCAACCCGGAACCTTAGCGGATATATAAAAGCCAAAGAGAGCCAGGATACGATCAGGAAAAAACTGAATGACAATGCACAGTCTTTCGTTACAAAATCATATAAAAAAGCTATCAGTCAGAATATTGATATCAAAAAAAACAATTCGGCAAAAAATACGATTATTGCAATATTAGCATTACTGACGATTGCGGGTCTTGTCTTGTTACTTATATACAGAAGCAGGCACAGAAAAAATACAGCACATTTCCAGCAGGTCCTGAAGGAAATGGATGAAAAACACCGGGCAATACTTGAACGCAAAGATTCTGTTACCGTGACGCAGGATGATGCAGACGGGAAACCTTCGGCATATATGGCGGAAAGCCTGAATATTTCTGACGATACGGTACAGAAAATCCTGGAGAAATTAAGAGACTTTGAAAGTTCGCTGAAATACATCAATAACAATTTATCATTGTCTTACCTCGCAACATTCTGTGAAACCAATACAAAGTATCTTTCACATATCCTGAATAGCCAGAAAGGAAAAGATTACCATACATACATTAACGATCTGAGGATTGACTACATTATCTATAAATTGAGAAATGAACCTAAATACCGGAAATATAAAATAGCAGTGCTTGCAGACGAAGCCGGATTTTCCTCTCATACAAAATTTTCATCCATCTTTAAAAAGTATACCTCTTTCACCCCTTCTGTATTTATAAAATATTTGGACGAAGGCGAAGAAATTTAAAACATCCGGACGTTTTGCAAATATTAAGAAGCAGAACCTGTAATCATCATTTTACTTTCTCCGGTTCAAGTTTCAGACAAAATAATTCACTTATTTTGATTGATTGATTATTATCTTTTTTTAAATACATGAATTATTCATCCTTTTAAACAGTACGAATACCAAATTACGCATCCATATTTAAAATACTGAAAATCAATAGTATAAATTATTCATTTTCATGATTATGCATAGGTCTTTTTGAAAAAACCTGAATTAACCTACCCTCTTATTAAGTTTTTAGGGATATTTTCGCTGTGAAATAAAATTAATTATGCCACGAAAAAAAGTCATAGAATGCACAATTGGCTTCAATGAAAACTTAGATTTATTTGAACAGGTAGGAATACGGATCACCATAACTCAGAAGTTTTTTCAGGCAGCTTCGGACTGTGTAAAAAACTGAATGGGCCACCTTATCAGGATGCAGGTCGATATACTGAAATCTCCAGAAAGCGCTCTGTGCTTTATCCGTTTTATGTTCTGCTGGATCTTCGCAATAAGCTATGTTCATGCAGAAAATAGTACGCCTTCACCGGATCATCCAATCCCGGTGATTAGTCTTTCAGAAGGAGCAGTACTGTACTCGTCTGACAGCATTTTCAATGAAAACATCATTGCTTCAATTGACCGGAAAAAAGCAACAGTATATTTTAACAGTAACGGCATGTGTGTCAGGGCATCAGCTGCTGCCAGAACTCACAGAATATCCAAATATGCTGTTACCGGGGAAAAAAGGAGTAAAAAAATACCTGATAAAAAGATCAGGAAACAACGCAGGATTGTGCAGCGCCGGACCCTTGCCGGCATATCACCTGATAAAGAACTGAATTACAGCAACAGCTTTGGACAGACAGGAGTATGCATAATCCAGGACGGAACAGGAAGCAAGTTTCACCTAAAAAATGAAACATATGTGCCTGAACCTGCAAGGTTATTTCAAGAACGATCCAACGGACACAAATTCTATCATAATAATTTCCCTTTAGCTTTTTTCTGTAAACTGAAAATACCAAGGGGTCCCCCGGAGCTATCATCTCCTCAACTGACAAGTACCATTGCAGACTGTTATTCTTAAAATAGCAGCTGCATGGTCTTGAAATAAAAATTTAATTCCTAAAGAGATCTTAGTATCGAATTCATCATCTGAAAATGAAAAAAATTTTAATCTTATTCTCCACAGTATTACCCATTGTAATGCTGATGGCACAAACCGAAATATGTGGAAACGGTCTTGACGATGACGGCGACGGTTATATTGACAGTTATGACAGTGACTGCTTTACCGGGCCTGTACCTACATGTTTTGCCACCGCTCCCGGCAACACCTTCGGCATCCAGCTTAATGCGCAGGGGCCTGCCAATATCCTCGACGTATCGATTGCCCCGACCATCGGTGATATCGATAATGACGGGAAAGTAGAAATCATCGCTCCCCTCGGAGACAGTACACAGGGCTATATTGTGTATGAAGTAAATGGGACAACCGTTACCCAGGAGCCTTATCAGTATAATATTTCCCTCCACCAGCCTGTAAGCGGAACGGTTTCCCAGCCTGCAATAGCCGATCTGGACAGAAACGGAACCTCCGAAGTAATCTGCGTAGGGGCAGACGGCTATATCTATGTCTTTAACCATACGGGCGGAACTTCAGCTACTTACAAATGGAGATCGAACCTGACAACCGATACCTATTGGGGATCACCGAGAATCTCCGACATCAATGAAGACGGAGTGCCTGAAATTATCGTAGGAAACGATATCTTCAGGTTTAATGCAGGCATGACAGCTTTAAACCGGATTGTCCAGGGAAGCAACAGCAACCCCATAGGACAGGACGGTGCAGCATCATTATGGGGTTCCGGTATTGTTGTTATCGACATCCTTCCTTCAAATCCGGGCAAGGAAATCGTTGCAGGATCGGTGGTATACGGTGTAAACTTCACCAACAATACCCTTGTTATCCTGAAAAATCTCAACACAATAAATAATATAGTGCCTGCTAATTCAGACGGGCCTACCGCAGTCGCTGACCTGGATGGCGACGGTGACCTTGATGTGGTTTATCAGAGCAGGACAACAGGAATGGTCTATGTCTGGGACCCTTTAAACAACCAGTTGGTATTCAGCGTTGCAGGTGCAGGCGTAGGTGCTACGACCAGGGCTTCAGAACCTACTGTGGCTTACGTATATGACGACAAAAAAAGCGGCTATACCACGGATCTTCCTGAGATTATCATCGTTAACAACCAGATTGTTACCGCCTACAATCTTCAATTCCCCGGGAACAAAAGGATCTGGCAATTTTCAACAACCGATACCTCCGGAGAAACCGGGATTACGGCATTTGATTTTAACGGAGACGGAGTTTCTGAAATAATATATAATGATGAAACTACCATCAGGATCATGAACGGAAACACAACAACCCCTGTTACCCTTTCTTCATTCAGCTCAGGAACATTGACCTGGATGGAACATCCTGTAGTGGCTGATGTGGATAATGACGGGCAGGCGGAGATGGTTGCCTTTACCGGAGCACCGCAGGCGGCAAGCGGACAGGGAAGGCTGAACATATTCAATCCTACGGCAGGAAATGTATGGCAGCCGGCCCGTAAAGTCTGGAACCAGAGAGGATATAGGGTAGTAAACATTAATGATGACCTTACAGTTCCCCGCACAGAGTCGAGCAGCACTAAATTTATGCCGGCAACCTCCACCAAGTTCAAAACCCTTAACCAGTACAATGTACAGTTCAATCCTGATTATCTCCGTACAGAACCCGGCATGATTGTGGTACCCGATGCGCAGCTTACCAATATGAACTACAACGGCGTTACCAAAAACCTGGAAATGCAGATCACGGTGGCCGGAAGCGCCAATCTTCCTGCAGGAACACCGATTACCATTTACAAAGGTGATCCCCGTGTTATTAATTCTCCCGTGGTACAGACGCTGGCTACTCCTGCGGTCATCCCATTCGGAACATCATCAACATTAAACTTCGGCGGAGTAAATATATTCGGTAACGATTATTATATCGTAATCAATGATAACGGGTCCAAAGCCAGGCCTTTCAGCCTTTCGTCAGATTTCCCTTCCACAGGAACTTCAGAATGTAATTATACCAACAATATCCAAAATCTCAGTGCAGCAAATATGGATAGTGACGGTGACGGCGTAACGGATGATACGGATCTGGATGATGATAACGACGGGATTACGGATCTGGAGGAATGCCCGAACCAGTTTTTCTGGACAGGGCCCCTTACTTTTTCACCGGATAACAAAACAGCTACAGGAACAATCAACGGGGTGAATTTTACTTTTCAATCCGATAAAGCGATGACACAGAAGCAGAATATATATAATCATACGATTTTCCCGGCCTCCTACGGAATTCCCAACAACAACCCTTCTATTGCCAATACGGAAGTTTCTTCCAATACATTAACATTTGCCTCGCCAATGCTGAATCCTGTTCTGGTATTTGCGTCAGTGGGACAGCCTGGTTTGTCCGTACCGATTATTTTTGACAGACCGGTAGAAGTTTTATGGGCTGGCAGCTCAAATGGAAGCTATACGATAAATTCGCCTACCCAGGTTACGGGAAGAGAGGGGTATTTCATTATTAAAGTACCGGGAACTATCTCATCTCTTTCGTTCAATTACACCACGGCCGAAAACTGGGCTAACTTTACTTTCGGGGCCACCCAGACCGCAGCCTGCGATACTGATGGAGACGGTATTCCGGATGAATTTGACACGGATTCAGACGGCGACGGATGCCCTGATGCCGTAGAAGGAACCGAGAATGTAAGAATTACCCAGGTTTATCCGTTAAACTACCCTACTGCCGGATTAAGAGGACAGATTAAGGTGCTGGGTAACGGCTCTGCCCCGGGAACTCCCGCACAGGTTGTATCTACGGTTGCTGCTGCCAGCGGAATCCCACAGCTGGTAAATAATGCGCCGAACAACAACAGCAATATTGCCGGTGCTGCAGACAGTACCGATACTACGGCCGATGCAGGACAGGGCGCCGGAACCTCAAAGCTTGCTAACGTAAAGGATGTTGAATGTACAAGATGTTTCCGCCCGGCCAATACGTCCGGAACCGGAGCCCCTTCCAATTTCGGAATTACAGCCCTTAACCGCGCAGGAACTGCCAACGGCAACTGGCCGATGAAAATTACCGGGGCGCATACCGTTCTGGATGCCAAGACCAAAGGATTTGTAGTGAACAGGGTTGCCTTTACCGGAACCCCGGCGATACCGGTGGGAATTGCCTCTGCGAATTATATTGTCGGAATGATGGTGTACGACACCACCAATAACTGCCTTAAAATTTATGACGGTACAGGATGGTACTGCTATACCCAACAGACATGTGATAACCTAAATGAATAATTAAAATATGAAAATATACATCGCTCTACTATCAATCGCTTTACCAGGTTTAATACATGCACAGGTAACTGTCGGAAAGACCGTTTCCGCAGGCCTGCCTGCCAACGCAAGTGTTTCACTTGAAATGGGAAATCCTTCCGGGGATACAAAAGGCATGGTATTACCATGGGTAACCAGCGAAGCTGCAGTGGCAGCTGTGAATCCCGTTCCCGGGACCCTTATTTTTGACAGTGCAACACAGAAGATAAAATATGCGGTTTCTGCAACAGCTAATTCTTCTTCCGTATCAGGCTGGACAGATCTTTCAAACGGAGCCCAGACTCCTGCCATCATTAATATACCGGATGGTAATACCGAACAAACAAATGCAAAAGTACTTATTGGTGGAAATCCTGCTGCCGATACTACACCCGGCATACTGGTATTGGGAGACACCAACAAGGCCATGGTACTGCCGAGAGTGGCTTCCCACAACAATATCGTAAACCCCAGTGCGGGAATGATGGTATTTGTAACTTCCACCAGCCAGCTTGCCGTATTCAATGGCAGAGAATGGTCTTTCTGGGGAAAACCATAAATACCGTAAGATCCTGTTTTATAATTTATAATATTTATAAAGCAAAATAAATAACCGGGACAGAATAACTCTTGTCCCGGTTTTTTGTTGTATATATCTATAACCATTTTATAGAATCAATAAACTTTATTTCAAATTATTAATTATTATTTGGGTATCCTGACATTTTATTTGCTAAATTTATAAAGCTGGAAAATACCTGCTAAAAAAACACAATTATGGATCAAAATATTCTGCTGTATGAAGTACAGCCCGGCGATACACTGGGGAAAATCGGAAAAACCATCGGGATAACCGGAGACCAGCTTAAAGATTTCCACAACAGCCATTGTGGTAAAATGGATAAGGTATGGTTTGATAATCTGATGGGCATCAAGCAGATCATTATCCCTAAAGATTATAAAAGGCCGGAGCAGTTAAAAACAGAAAGAGAAAAAGAGCTTCCTCCACTCCACCTTACTGAGGATTTCTACGCAGATTGTTATTCCGTAAGAGAAACTTTTTCGGGTTTCGCCGGAGATGACATTGAGATTGGATATAAAGCGGATATCAGTTTTAAAGAAAAGCAGGAAACCGGCCTTGCAGATCATACAGCAGATGTACGTTGTTATGACTTCAGAAAAAATGAAAACCGTCCCGATGATAAGATGAGCGAGATATCTCTGGCGTGTATGGAAAGCATATATCCTATTCATTTTACTATTCCATTTCAGGGAAAAATCTCCGGGATTTTTGAGTTTGAAAAATTAAAACAGAAGTTTAAGGAAAAAAGACCGGATCTTGAATATTTTTTCATCGGTGAAATATACAGAACCTATCTTGACAAATTTCAGGCAAATCTGGGGAATCAGGAGTATATTTTGAGGCAGTTTTCCTCTACCCTGCTCTATCAGCTGCTTTTTCCGAAAATGGAATGGTTTCATAAAACCGATAACTGGACAGAAGACTTTTATTTCATTCAGAATTCTTTTCTTCTGAAGTGCAGAATGAATGCAAAATACGATCATAGAGAAGCCGGAATAGCAGAAACGCTGCTTAAAGGTGATATCGAAGATCCATTCAGCATTCAGGAAATAGTTCGCGGAACATCATTTACCAGAAAATCTGAAGAACAGGCGGGCGGCGAAATAGAATTCCGTTACCTTACCGATAAGAAAACAAAAAAAATGCTTCAGGCAGAGGCT
>JAAIGE0100711920.1_pt1 | contig 11015 bp, 10 predicted proteins | sample 6487951 | NCBI WGS metagenome assembly JAAIGE01 (sample SAMN13974128, study PRJNA590717) | phyllosphere metagenome | biome: tomato field; feature: multiple bacterial spot infested tomato fields; material: tomato leaves; isolation source: leaves from tomato fields | host: Solanum lycopersicum ... | reverse complement strand
GCCTGTAACAAGCCACCCCAGTCGGCATGGTCGCTCATAGGAAAACCGGCATCCGCGCTCCGCCACCTTCTCGCTCCCCGTACTTGCATCCAGCCTGAGCAGATAGCGGTTGCCGGATTCGGGATTTTTTTGATCACATTGCTGTCCAGCAAAGCAGGCGGAACAATAACTATATCATCCTGTACATGCTTTACACTTTCCCTGAAATCCGGGACTTCATAATCCGGAAGCACAATCCCTGCATTTTCAAACGCTTCATTCAATTTACCGATAGAGTAGTGGACGTGGATTTTCCCCAGGCCTTCCACCGCTTTCATGATCCGCTGAGCTTTTCCAAGGGAGTATCCGATGAATACAGATGTTTTCTGGTTTTCTTTATTCTTAAGCACCCAGCTCTGCATTCTTTTGTTAAGGTCATCTACTTCCAGCCAGTTGTAAATCGGCAGCCCAAAGGTGCTTTCGCTTACAAACTCATGGCATTTTACCACTTCAAAAGGCGTGCTCAATCCATCATACTGAACTTTATAATCCCCGGAAATGACGCTTACATAACCTTTGTACTCCAGGCGGATCTGTGCAGAACCGATAATATGGCCTGCCGGATGAAACGATACTTTTACGCCGTTCATATTGATTATTTCGCCATATTCCACACTCTGGCATTCTATGTCTTCACTGATCCTTTTATAAAGAATGGGTTTTGTAAAATGGTGACAGAGGTATTTTTTCATTCCCCAACGGGCATGGTCGGCGTGTCCGTGCGTAATCAAGGCAAGGTCTACAGGCCTCCAGGGATCAATATAAAACTTTCCCTGCGGACAGTAGATTCCTTTATTGGTAAATGTAATCAGTTTCAATAGTTCAGATTTGAATTTTACCATTCAAAAACCTAACCAATCGTTTAAAATCACGATTTTAATATTGTCAGTGGGGCATCTGTCAGGTATAGTTTATGATTGAATTACTCAGAACGTATTGAATTCATAAAGAAGTCAATTTTATTAAGAACCGATCAAAGAAAACAGACAGGTTGACGATATTATGTATGGTTTAGTTAAAGATGACGAACCTGCATGGGTAAAACATATATTCATTGGCTTATTTTTTGAACCTCAGGAAATAAATAAATTTTATGGTATCTTCATTTCTCTTGCAGCTGGATTGGAAGGAATTTTTAATGGGACAGGAAGAATGGTCATTCCTTCTGGAGATTGTTCTGAGGACTTTTATTATGTTTTTAACCATTATTATCGGCCTGCGTATCTTAGGAAAAAGGGGAGTGAAGCAGCTGTCGCTCTTCGAACTGGTCGTGATTATAGGGTTAGGCTCTGCGGCAGGTGACCCGATGTTTTATAAGGAGGTGGGAATCGCATCTTCCATCATTGTTTTCATGGTCATTATCCTGCTTTATACTTCGGTGACCTATCTGATAGGAAAAAGCAAGTTTTTTGAGAAATTGCTTGAAGGAAAATCCATCTGCCTTATTGAGAACGGTGAATTTTCCATTAAGAACTTTAAGAAAGAAAATCTCGGAAGTGATGAATTCTTTGCTGAACTGAGGCTGAAAGGCATCTCACATCTGGGCCAGGTTGAAAAAGCCATTGAAGAAGTATCCGGCGAAATCAGTGTTTTTTATTTTGAAGACAGCCAAATGAAATACGGGCTTCCCATTATGCCGGAATCACTTGAACACCCCCTGAAAACAATAAGCACAAAAGGATTTTATTCCTGTACATTCTGCGGATATACAGAGGAAAAAAACACAGGAAATGCAGGGCACTGCTGTAAATGCAGAAAAGATAAATGGACAGCAGCCAGTTATAAGAAAAGAATTACTTAATTGAATTAAATAAAAAAGGCTCCCCGAGAGGAACCTTAAAAAAACACAAATGATGAAAAAAAATTATTTCGATACACAAATATAACCATTATGCTTCTCATGTTAAACATTGCATAATTGTTATTTATAAAATCTATTAATTACAAAATTTATCCTGCATTCAGTCTTTGAGAAGTCGTAGAGATTCCAAATGCAAGCAAAGCAAGTACTGCTAAAGTAAAAATCTTTGCCAGATTATCTACCTTCCTGGAGCCTTCTTTATTTTTTGATTTTGCATCCATAGCTCTTTATTGTTTGTAATGATAAATCATCAAACACTGCACCAAATTACAATAATACATTGATTAAAAAGCCATTGTCAATGTAATTTTATACTGTTAAATATTTACAGCCAGCGATATCCAATTGATCCGGATCAGTTTTACCGTCAATCTATATTTCTATTATAATTATAAAAAATCCCTTCCCGAAAAATCGGAAAGGGACACACCTAACATTAAGAAATTTCCTCAGTCAATAAACAATGCTGCTATTGCCTGGGCATCACTTCCCGTTAATATTTCATCATATGCTGCAGAACCTGCTTCAGGGCCGAAAGCTGCAGCTGTGTTAAATCCGGACTGTACGGTAACGCCTTCTCCTGCATATACAGGATTGGTTGCAGCCGGCATATTTCCGCCGTTAGCCAATTCAATCCAGCCTTTGTTTGCTCTCATCCTTCTTACCTGAGAAGCATGTCGTGCTTCTACGGAATGTATCTGTAAAGCAGCCTGCAATACAGTTTTATTGGACATTACATTTCCTGCCTGTCCTTTATAAGCCCTTACACCGGTGTCTTCAAATGCCTGAGCCAGTACCAGGAACTGGTTATAATCTGAAAAAGGAGAAAATGCTCCGTTTACGGTAAAATCAAAGGTAGGTTTAGCTCCAGGAGTCTGTCCAAGTGAAGTTAGTGTACTTTTAAGGAAAGCAACGTGAGCACTTTCATGCTTGGAAATCTGCATAAAAACCGGACGGTCTGCACTCGGGATCAACCCTGCAGTTCCTAATCCTTTGGTATAATATTCATCTTCCAGGTATTCCAGTACCAGAGCAAGTTGAAGTGCATCTGTTAAAGCACTTTTACCGGCATTTCCGGGTACAGTTGCAGTAGTTTGTGCTTTGGCAGAAGTTGTCATTAAAGCACCCAAACCCAAAGGAATAGAGGCAACTGCTGCCTTTTTACCGAATTGGGATATTTGGGAAAGTGTTTCCAGTCTTGATGCCTCTGTTGTGAAGAATTTATCGTCAGATAATCTATCTAGTAATTTTAAAATGTTCATAATGTAAATTTTTGTGAAGTGAATAAATTAACCGATTCCTTGTTCTTTCCATGTAAACGGAGTTTTGAAGAACCCGCCTGCTGCCGTTACAACGTCTTTAGGCTCTTTTGCCACATCAAGACCGTTGGTAGGATTGATTATATCATCCCCTGAAAACGCTGCGGTTCCCGGATTGATAAGGTCCCTGATTGCAGCGGCATGCCTTGCTTCTACGGAAACAATTTTTCCGGCAATAACAAGATAATCTACATTCGTGATGTATTTTCCTGCACCGTTATAGGCTGCAACTCCTGTATCTTCAAGTGCTTTCGCTGTAGCAAGTACAGAATTCCTGTCACTGAAGTTTACATTGGGATACTGGAACTCAAGCGTAGGAAGAACATTGGAAGTAGCTCCGCTGATGGCTGCTTTAAAGAAATCCCTGTGGATTACCTCATGATGATAAAGATCTGTAAAGATCTGTTTTTCGGCATTGGAAATCCCAGTGTAAAAATTGTTTACCACTTTGGTATAAAAATCTGCTTCAAGCTGTTCCAGTGCATAGGCATAGTTCAGGATGCCTACATCCCCTTTACCCAGGTCAAAAACATTATTGTCAACGAATTCAAAATCGTTGTCGTCGCATCCGATTAATGTAAGTCCGGCCATGGCCAGCCCCACACCGCTCAATTTTAGAAAGTTTCTTCTGTTGGTATCAAGGGTGGCTCCCTGATTAGAAACACTGATTGTTTTTTTCATAATATAATCTGTTTAAGTGAGAATTTATATCTTAATAGGATAGAGAAAAAACAGCATAAAAAAATTATGCTGTTTCACAACTAACAAACCATTACGGCATTAAAACCGTGTCTATAACGTGAATGACCCCATTGGACTGATTAACATCAGCTATGGTAATTTTAGCATCATTGCCTTTGGCATCCCTTACATATAAGTCTTTTCCTTTCATCCAGAACGTCAATTGTTCACCCTCTGCAGTTTTCATCATTGCTTTTCCGCCTTTCGCATTTACTGCGGCCATGATTTCTTTGGCATTGAATTTTCCGGGAAGAACATGATAGGTTAAGATCTTGGTAAGCATTTCTTTATTTTCAGGCTTCACCAGGCTTTCAACCGTTCCTTTCGGAAGCTTTGCAAACGCTGCATCCGTTGGAGCCAATACGGTAAATGGCCCTGATCCCTGTAAAGTTTCTACCAGTCCGGCTGCTTTAACGGCAGCTACCAGTGTTTTATGATCTTTGGAATTTACTGCGTTTTCAATAATATTTTTGGAAGGGTACATGGCAGCGCCGCCCACCATTACCGTCTTTTCTTTTTTCATCTGTGCAACTGCATTCCCACTGAATGCGAATGATAAGGCAACCATTCCTAAAACTGCGATTTTTGATTTTGTATTCATTATTTTATTTTTTTAAGTTATTTTACTGATTACATGCAATTCAATTGCCGTTGTTATGATCATTTACGAGAGTGGTTTCAATTTAGATTTAAAAATTTTAACTATTTTTTTTAAACCACTAGGGATCAGTTACTTATTTTTTAAAATTTAATTGAATTTTTTATAAATTTATTAAAATTTGTTAATGTTAATGACTTTCTGTTGTAGAATAGTAAACATTTGTTTAATTTTGTTAAGGTATTTAAAATAAAATTTTACTGCATGGTAATGTTTAATTTTTTCGTTATATTTGAAAAGAAAATTATTCGCTATTAAAACAAACTATTCGGAAGAGCAACTTATCGTTTTATTACAAGAAAAAAACGAAAATGGTTTTCATTACCTGTATGACCACTATTCCGGTGCGTTATACGGTATTATCCTCCGGATCGTTCAGTCAAAAGATTATACCGAAGACATTATTCAGGATGTGTTTGTAAAAATCTGGAATTCTATACACCAGTATGATTCATCAAAAGGAAGGTTTTATACCTGGATGATCAATATTGCCAGAAATACGGCTATAGATTATTTAAAATCAAAGGGTTTCCAGAACGAACTTAAAAACCAATCTCTTCCGGATTTCGTATATAACTCTGCAGAACTTTCAACGACAAACGATACTTCAGATTTTATCGGCTTCACCAAAGTGCTTGAAAGTCTGGATGCAGATAAAAAGGAACTTATCGACCTGGCATATTATCAGGGATATACTCAGAATGAAATAGCCGAGAAGCTAAAGATTCCGCTGGGAACCGTAAAAACCAAAATGCGGAATGCACTGATGAAATTAAAGGATTTGTTAAAAGATTATCAATAAATTGAACACTAAAGAATACATATCATCCGGAATCATAGAATCTTATATTCTAGGTCTTGCTTCTCCCGAAGAAGCAGGTATTTTGGAGTGTGTGATGAAGAACAATGCTGAAGTGAAGGCTGCTTTTGACGAAGCACAAGGAACGATGGAAGCCCTTGCTACTGCCCAGGCTGTAGCACCGCCCGCGGACCTGAAATCAAAGATCTGGGAAAGGATCCAGAAGGAGCAGACTGCTGAAGACCATCCGCCTGTATTTTCAGTAGATATCCCTGCCGCAAAACCTCAGGAGGAAATCAGGATACAGCGTACCGGTAACTGGAAAGCCTATGCCGCTGCTGCTACCGTTCTGTTCCTGATCAGTGTTGCAGGAAACCTGTTCTGGATGAATGACCAGGCCAAAACAAAAGAACAGCTGACTGCAGTACAGAATGAAAAGCAGTCCCAGGACCTGGCGATACAGAAAATGAACCGAAAGATGGAAATGTTTACCAATCCTGAAATGAAAGTCGTGATGCTGAAAGGCGTGGAAAAACATACGGATTCCAAAGCGATGGTATTCTGGGACAAAAAAACAAAAGAAGTCTATCTGAATGCAGAGAGCCTTCCTAAAGCTCCGGAAGGGATGCAGTACCAGCTTTGGGCCATTACAGACGGAAAACCGGTGAATGCAGGAATGTACACCGAAGATAAAGACAGCAGAACAGCACTTGCCAGCATCCCTGATGCACAGGCTTTTGCCATTACCCTAGAAAAACAGGGCGGCAGTGAAGTTCCCACAATGGAGAATATGTATGTAATGGGTGAAATTTAACCTTAATCTCGGAAAAGAATATAAAGATCAGCTGAAAAGCTGGTTTTTTTTATTGTTGCAATCCTGATTTAACAGCATGTATTTATCCCGGACAAAGTAAATTTCTTATCTTTAGCTGTACCAATCATTATTTTTATGGAAAAACGAACAATAAAAAACACCGATCTGTCGGTAGCCCCGGTAAATTTCGGCGGTAACGTTTTCGGATGGACCCTGGACGAAAAACAGTCTTTTGATATCCTGGATCAGTTTACAGAAGGCGGGTTCAACTTTATAGATACCGCAGATACCTATTCCTGGTGGGTAAACGGAAAAGGCGGGCAGTCTGAAGAAATCATCGGAAAATGGATGAAAAGCCGCGGCAACAGGAATGAGCTGGTAGTTGCAACCAAAGTAGGTTCTGAAACAAAGGAACATGGCCATGACATCAGCAGGAAGCATATCCTGAAATCTGTGGACGAATCCTTACAGCGTCTTCAGACCGATCATATTGATTTATATTACACTCATTTTGATGATAACAAAACACCGGTTGAAGAAACCCTGTCTGCCTATGATGAAATTATAAAGGCCGGAAAGGTGCGCTATATCGGTGCCTCCAATGTATCACCGGAAAGGCTGAAGGAATCCTTTGAAGTCTCCCGGGAACATCGCCTCCCGAAATATGTGGCCCTTCAACCGCATTACAACCTTATGGAACGGGAAAAATTTGAAACCCAGTATGCTTCATTGATCAAGGAATTTGACCTGAGTGTTTTTACCTACTGGTCACTGGCTTCAGGTTTCCTAACCGGAAAGTACCGTAGTGAAGATGATTTATCAAAAAGCCAGAGAGGGGAAGGAGCCGGGAAATATCTGAATCCAAAAGGGCTTAGAGTTCTTGAAGCTTTGGATCAGGTCAGTTCGGCCCATCACTCTGAACCGGCAGCGGTAGCATTAGCCTGGTTACTGGCAAATCCGCTGGTGACGGCCCCAATTGTCAGTGCTACAAGTACGTCCCAGTTGAATACGCTATTTGCCGTACCCCGGCTGGAACTCAGCAATGAAGATCTTGAGCTGCTGGAGACAGCAAGCCAATAACTGCCGGAATATAATCAAAACCAAGCCAAGCCGTTCAAGTTTATCTGAACGGCTTTTTACTGGCTGCTTTAAAATATTAATCGGAATACTCTTTTAACAGCTGGCGGTAGCTCGTGAGAATGGTGGACTTAGAAATAAATCCGATGAATACATTGCGGTCATTCACAACCGGTAAATTCCATACTCCGGTATCATCAAACATCTGAAGGATTTCCAACGGCTTATTTTCAGTATGAACCACGGCCGGCGGAGCTTTCATGATCTGCATAATCGTGACTGAAATTTTTTCGCTGCTGAACAGGTACGGGCGGATATCATCCAGGGTAAGGATACCCCGAAGGATCTTATCGTCATCCACCACGGCAAAAATATTTTTATTTCCGTTCTTAACCAGTTCGAACAGATCCGTTATCGGGGCATTTTCATGGATTACCTGCGAATACCGGTCAATGAAATCTTCTGTTTTCAGTGAAAACAATAGGTTATTGTCATGCTTGGCGGTGAAAATTTTTCCCTGGTCTGCCAGAGATTTAAGTTCCGGGGAAATCGGCGAAAACCATTTTGCAATCAGGTATGATATGATGGCAACAATCATCAGCGGAATAAAAAGGTCATACCCGAAGCTTGATTCCGCAATCAGGAAAATAGCAGTCAACGGTGCATACATTACCCCGCTCATGGCGCCGGCCATTCCTACCAGTACCAGGTTGGTAACCGGAACTTCCTCAAAACCGAGCTGCTGACAGATAACCGCAAACAGATAGCCCACCGTTCCGCCTGCAAAAAGGGACGGAGCGAAGTTCCCGCCGTTCCCGCCGCTGAAAATAGTAAATGATGTGGCAAAAGCTTTCAGCAGGAGCACCAGGACAAGGAAAATAATAATGGTGAAATTCCTGATTTCAAAATACCTGAAAAAACTGTTTTCTATAATGGTATGGGTATTCCCGTTGGTAAAAGCTTTCACCGTTTCATATCCTTCACCGAATAGCGGGGGAAAGAGGACACACAGCATAGACAGGACTGCTCCTCCGAACATGGCTTTTCGCAGCGGCGACATCTTCAGTCTGCTGATAAAGTGTTCCACTCTTTTGGAAACAATAACAAAATACCTGGCATACATCCCTGTTACAATCCCCAATGCAAAATAATAGGGAAGGTTCCTGTAATTAAAAGCCTCCCGTGTATAAAACCGGAAGAGAACGTCTTCCTGAAGCAGGATCCTGGATAACAGACTTCCGCAGACTGCTGCTACCACCAACGGGATAAAATCAGTAAAGACCACACCTGTAAGCAGGATTTCAAAAGCAAACATGATCCCTGCAATCGGGGCATTGAAGGCAGATGCAATCCCGGCCGTAGCGCCTGCTGCCAGCAACAGTGTACGTTCCTTATAGCTTAAACGGTAAGTCTGGGCATAATTTGACCCAATGGCTGCACCTGTTACAGCTATCGGGCTTTCAAGCCCTGCAGAACCTCCGAGACCAACGGTAACCGCGCTCTGAACAATCTGCGAATACATTTTTACGGAAGAAACCACACTTGAATTCTGCGCAATTTCATACAGGATCGCTCCGATCCCTTTACGGTCCTGGCCTTTGAAGATGGTCATAACGATCATGACCGTCAGTACGATTCCTAAAAACGGAAAAATAATGTAAAATAAAATCTGGTATTCAAAATGAACCTTAGTCGTAATAAAATGGTGGATATTGTGCACGAGTGTTTTCAGGAGTACACCTGCCAGACCGGCGGTACAGCCTACCAGGATCCCGGAAAGCACCAGAAACTGATTTCTGCTGAGCCGGTTGTTCAGCCAGTGAAGAATCAGCTCATAGCTGCGTGCCTTTTCAAGCCCGTATTTCTGAAAATCCCTTTTAAACTTTAGAAAACTTAAAAACTTTTTTTTGTGATGAATATTCACCTCTGTGGAAATTTAAACTGCAGCCGAATTGCCGCAGCCGCGTAAATTTATGAAATATATCATAAACAATGAAATTACTGCTGCTCGCCGGTCTCTCTTTTAGGTCTTAAAATTAAACGGATTGAAGGGTTATTGGTAATAAACAGCCTCAGCCAGTTGAATGCAAGGCGTACCTTGCTTCTGAACGTAACCAGCGGGATGATATGGATAAAAAGCCAGGTAAGCCATGCTGTGAAGCCTTTATATGAAAATTTGGGAAGATCCACCACAGCATCGAATTTTGAAATGATGGCCATGCTTCCTTTATTATTATAGGCAAAAGGCTTCAGTACTTTTTCATTTTCAATCTTCTTGAAATTATCCGCCAGATTTACTGCCTGCTGAATCGCAACCTGCGCCAGCTGCGGATGCCCTTTCGGATATTTTTCTTCGGTAAGCTGCAGGGCAATATCACCCAATGCGAAAATATTGGCTGTTCCCTGTACTTTGTTGTAAGCATCTACCAGCAGCCTTCTGCCTTTCCCTATGCTTTCCTTCGGAATTCCGGGTACTTCCCGGCCTATGACGCCGGAAGTCCAGATCAGGGTTTCCGTTTCAATGGTTTTTCCGTCGGCAAGGAGTACTTTTTTATCAACATAATCTTTTACGGCAACATTAAGGATAATTTTTACGCCTAGTTTTCTAAGCCTTTCATAAGCTGCTTCCTGTGCCATTTTGCTCATTGGGGAAAGAAGTGAGGGAAGTGCATCGATCAGGTAAATATTGGAGAGTCCAAGCTTGATTTCAGGGTATTCCTTTTCGGCGATGTAGGTTCCCATTTCAGCAATCATCCCGGCCAGTTCCACACCGGTAGGCCCACCGCCGGCAATAACGATATTCTGGAGCTTCTGCGCTTCTTTTATGTTCTTATTCCGGGCTGCTTCCTCAAGTGTAAGCAGCATGTGGTTTCTCAGGTACAGTGCTTCATCAATGGTTTTCATGGATAGGGCACACCTCTGTACATTATCCATCCCGAAAAAATTGGTCTCAGTTCCCAGCGCCAGTACCAGGTAATCATATTTAAGTACCCCGGAATCTGTTTCAACAGTATTGCTGTCATGATTAACTTTTACAAGGCTTCCCATGTGAAAACCGACATTTTTATAATTTGAAATCATTTTCCGGAAGGGATAACTGATGTTGGATGCTTCAATGAATGAGGTGGCTACCTGATAAATAAGCGGCGGGAAAAAATGGTAGTTATTTTTGTCAACTAAAGTAATACGGAACCGGTTGTCATTAACCAGAGATTTGATAAGATTGATTCCTGCAAATCCTCCGCCTATGATAACAATATGCTTTTTCATGTATTCTATTATTGAAAGGTGTGGCTAAAAAAGCTTCAATAATAACGCCAAATACGTTAATGGATCAGATTTACTGCTGCAAGACCGTAAGTTTTTATAAAAGTAAATTTTTATCTGAAACAGGGTTTGATTAGAGACCGGCTATCAGTTGACAAAAGCTTCAGAACAGTGGATTGTTTTAACTGCACGATGTTTGTACTCCGTATGGAACCAAAATCTTAAACAGCAGAATATGAAAACAGACATTTTAACACATGAACACAGACTCGGATTGGGTGGAGTAGCAATCGGGACAGCCTTTGAAGCCCTTACAGACGGCGAATCTGATAAAATTCTGCAGAAAGCCTGGGACCTGGGCATCAGATATTATGATACGTCACCCTGGTACGGACTGACTAAGAGCGAACGGAGATTCGGGAATTTCCTTCACGGACAGG
>JAAIGE0100237917.1_pt1 | contig 11015 bp, 13 predicted proteins | sample 6487951 | NCBI WGS metagenome assembly JAAIGE01 (sample SAMN13974128, study PRJNA590717) | phyllosphere metagenome | biome: tomato field; feature: multiple bacterial spot infested tomato fields; material: tomato leaves; isolation source: leaves from tomato fields | host: Solanum lycopersicum ... | reverse complement strand
GTTGTTAGAGCGTCTGACGATACCACGCCGGGTCGGCGCTTGAGATCTGGGTCTCCACGGCGCCAGTAGCCGAGCGATGATCGCGTGCACCCAAGCCCACGCCGCGCGTTCATCCTTCATGCGAAACGGTAAAGGCACCGACCTCATCGACGACTACGCGCGCGGTCGGCGCGACGGGCTCAGATTAGCACTCGCGGTGCTCGCCGCAGAGGAGGCGAAGTGGGCGGCGCTACTTGGCGAAAGCAGTTCATGGCGAACAAACGCAGCACGCGAGGTACGGCACAAAGCCCTGCAGGTAGCGCAGGCCCGGGTGCGTACGGCGCTGAACCGGATCACGCCGAAAGGTGAGTCTCAGATTGCCGCTGAGGAACTGACAGCGGGGCTGGAAGAGATCGGTCTATAGCCGTGGTTTACCGCCGCTTGCTCGATCCGTTCGTCATCAAGCCAGGCCTGGTTGGCTGAAGTTACCGTGCTGGAGGCTCGAGCGTGGTTGGTACCTGCCCAGCCACGTTGCCCGGTCGCTTCCGTGTCAGGGCAGAGAGGTCTGCCTCCGCCACATCGTCGGCCGCTAACTGCGCACGCCCCATACTTGCCAGCCACTTCACTCAAGCGTGCTCTCGGCGCTCACAGGTTCGTCAATCTGTGGCTCGTTCGACCCACATGCGCTCATCCTGGAAGTCCATCGCGCGTCCAACTCCGATCTCACGTTCAGGTCCGTGCTGATCGAGTATGTAGCGCTGCAGGCGCCAGCTATTTCAGCAACTGCATCTTTTCTCATCGAAGCCAAAACGGTCTCTCGCGCGTTGTAACAGCAACAGGGGATAAGCAGCCATGTCCGATACAGCAGCCGAATGTCGCGCAAGAGCGGCGGCTTTGCGTTCGACCTACGGTGACAGCCCGCTTGTGAATGTTCGCGGTCGCTACGAAGCAGCAGCAGCTAAATGGGACGCGATGGCTGTTCAGGCGGAGCGCACGGAAAGGGGTCGGCTTGCCCGGGCCGAAAAGACCATCGTCGCCGAGGCGTCAGTCGCATAGCCTCGACTGATGTGTGTGGGTCTGTCGTGTTCGCTGCGCTGCTGCCGTCGCTGCACATCGAAAGTGTTATGTTGGAGGGTGCGGCGACGTGGGCGAGGACAGCGGCACTCCAGCCTATCCGACGCCGCCGGACGGACGGTACTTCGTTGTACGCGGGCGTCTCCGGCGCCGGTCAGGTTCGGCGCGGCCTGAAAAAACGCCGCATCGAACTGGCGAGCAAATTGATGCAGGCCAGGCGCGCCGTCAGGAGCGCCTTGCGTGAGAATGATGTAGCCGGCCTTGCAGAGGCGCGGGCCTCGGTAGACCGCGCCAAGGTAGCTTTGGGCGAGCGCGGCCCTGTTTGGTGGTCGGACGATGCGCCCGACCTCAATCGTCGCATGGTCGCAGGCACACCCCACGCGGCTTGGTTCGCGCAACCCAAAGTATAAGGATGAGCGACGCTTCATCAGCCAAGCTGCGACCCCACCTTTTCACAGCATGCCGGTGACAACCGCGACTGTGGCTCGCCTCGCGTGACCGATACGACCCACTTCCAGTCATTCAGCGGCATTTTGATCTGCTCCGAAAACGGACGCTGGTTCATCGCGGTCGGCGACGCCGATCACCGCACGCCGTGCGTTGAAGCGTCAACTCAGGAGCGATGACACCATGGCGATCAAGGCGGTTCTATTCGACATCGACGGCACACTCGTGGACAGCAACGACTATCACATCGAGGCCTGGCAGGCCGTCTTTGACCAGATCGGCGCGAGGTTCGATGATCAGGTGGTTCACGACCAGATCGGCAAAGGCACCGACATGCTCGTGCCGACGCTGCTCCCGGACACTGATAAGGCCGAGCAGGAGAGCATGGGCGAGGAGCACGGGAGGATATTCAAGTCGAAGTACCTGGAACAGGTGACGCCCTTCGCCGGCGCCGGGGATCTGCTCGCGAGGGTCAAGAACAGCGGCCGGCAGGTGGTCCTGGCATCCTCCGCGTCATCGGAGGAGCTCGAGCATTACGTGGGACTGCTGGATGCCCGGGGGATCGTCGACGTCTCGACCACGGCGGACGACGTTGAGAAGACCAAGCCTGCCCCCCACATCTTCGCCACCGCTCTCAAGAAGCTGGCGTCGCTCGACGCTAGCGAGGTGATGGTCGTAGGTGACACGCCGTACGACATCGAAGCGGCCGCCAAGTGCGGCATCGCAGCCGTCGGCGTCCGATCGGGCAAGTTCAGCGACGACACGCTACGGGGTGCAGGCGCCGTTGCACTGTACGACGATGTCGCCGCCCTGCTGGCGGGATTTGAGAAGTCACCGTTGAACGGCTGAGGTGCCGTGCCGAACACACCATCGGCGCAGCGACGGCGTCCGCGATCATGGCCAACGCCTGTTCAGTCGCGGCATCGCTTCGATGAATCAACGCATCCCCTCTCCGCTGCGATCGTTGACGATCCACATTTGAAAGGAGCCCCCATGACGATCTTCAACAAGGATATGATCCAGCTAACCACTAAGAACGAGTTGTGGCAGAAGGAGGTATATCGCGACGCCGCGGTTCAGATCGTTCTGATGAGCATTCCCGCTGGGGAAGAGATCGGCATGGAGACGCATCGCGCCGACCAGACCACCTTCATCGTCGAGGGCGAAGCGCAGGTGACGATCGACGGCAGCCATACCAAGGCCGGCCCCAACCATCTGGTAGTCGTGCCCAAGGGCGCCGAGCACAACATCGTCAATAAGGGCTCGTCAGCGCTCAAGCTCTACTCTGTCTATGCCCCACCCGCCGAACCCGAAGGTGCCGCCTTCCGGACTAAGGAAGAGGCTGAGGAGGCGGAGAAAAGCCTAGTGACCAAGCTGGCGGAGAAGGCCAAAACCGCCGTGTCTGGCTGATCGCCGGGTCGTCGGCGTGCCGCATCCCGCGAGGTACGCCGGCTTTGGCCTAGCCGCGGGTGTTGCAGGTCGCGTTCGAACGGCAGCGCCGGTTGCCCCGCCCTGCAGCTGAAACGACCCAATTAAAGCCGTTCAGGCGGGGTTGCCCGTTTCCCGAAACCTGCCATTCGTTCACTGCGACCGAACGACGGCTATCAGCGCTGCTTCTTCGTCATCGTCGCGGTGAAGTCCGGATTCTTCTTCGCCACCCAATCGACAAATTTGCGTACGTTCGGATTATCCAGCAAGCCTGCCACCTCCATGCCATGCCGCTGCAGTTCGGAATTGGTGAAATTGGCGATCAGGGTCTGCTGGCAGATTGGATGCATCGGCACGACATCGCGGCCGCCGCGACTCTTGGGCACGGGATGATGCCAGACGATAGTCTTGCCGGTCGGCCGGCCGCAGAGCCAGCAGTTTACCGGTGCGGCCGGGGCCTCGTCTTCGTGCGGTAGATGATCGTAGGGATCATGTTTCGAACGTCTGGCCATATCTCAATCTGACTGCCTTGATTGCCCTTCGCCTGTAGCGACACGCGCCGTGGCATCATATGAAAAGGTACCGACAACGTCCCATCGCGGCCGACCAAACAGGAAATGCGATGACGAATCCGTTGAAACCGTGGGATGCGGCGCTGGTGCGCGAATGGCTGGGGCGTCGTATCGACGCGTCGCGGATGGATCAGGCGGCGGCAGACAGGCGCGGCTATGAGGCCCGGGACGATTTCGACAAGGCTGCCGCCGAGGAATGGTCGTGCCGCGTGCTGAAGAGCGCCGACTGCACGAACGATCAGGCCGCGCTCGCCGCTCGCCTCAAGGAGCTGATCGGCCAACACGAGTATCCCGCCACAGGAATCAATGACGATATCCGGTTCGAACGGCATGTTCGTACGTATCTGCGGAAGCTGGCCAAGATGACGAAGACCAATGAAGGCTTTGAGAAGACCCTTCACCATCAATGAGGATCGTGGTGCGCCGAACCACCAAGACCCACTTGCGGTCATTCAGAAGCACGGTCGCACTTCTCATGATCGGACATCCGTTCATTTGTTGGGCGTGTACTTTCAAAGGCGCGTTCAGGACCAGCACGGAGAAGGGCTGGCAAGCAATTACGCTGACCAGCCCCGAGCCTGTGGACCGGTTCAGTAAGCCGTCGCGCGAGAACGTCGCGAGTTGTGGCCGCCGTTGCGGTATAGGATGTCGGACGCGGTCTCCGCGGAGACGTTGCCGGCGCTCGTGTCCACTGAGACGAGGACCCCGCCTTGGCCGAGCGTGTCGCCGTAATACGTCGCGTCCTGCTCGTCGATGCCGTGCTTCACGAGCGTTTCGTTCAGGGTGCCAACAGCGGCACCCGCAGCGGCGCCGATTGCCATGGCGCCCGGCACGGCTGACGCGGCGATCGCCCCGGCGGCGACCAGCGGCCCAACTCCAGGGATGGCGAGCGCCGCCACTCCCAATCCGGCGCCTAGCGCGCCACCACCGAGGATGCCGCGGAGGACGCTGCCATGGTCTTCGTCGGTGACGTTACCGTCGGCGTCCGATGTGGTCGTGACGTTGCCGCGCTGCGTCAGCACGGAGAGCGCCTGATCGGGAACCCCGGCGTCGCGGAGGTCTGCTACCGCGCGCTGGGCTTCCGCCTGAGTATCGAAGATGGCCGAAGCCAGCTGGATAGTCATAGTTTCTTCTCCTTGTGTCAACGAACCGCACCGCGGCGAAAAAGGTTGATGATCGCCAACAGCACGACGGCACCCAGCAGCGACACGAGTATGGATTGGATGCTGATCTCGCCGCTGGTGATCGGCGCGCCGCCGACGAGGGGGGTCACGAGGAAACCGACGATGAGCGCGCCGACGATCCCGACGACGACGTTGAGGATGATCCCTTGCTGACCGTCAGTCCGCATGATCAAGCTGGCGACCCAGCCGATTAGTCCCCCGACGATGAGAAGCACGATGAGGCCCATGATTGTTCCCTTCTATACTTGGTGAAGACGAAACCTCCGGCCGCCAGCTGATGTTCAGATCGCCGTCAGATGGCCACTTCGCGACCTAGTCCTTCAGCACTAGGTGCACTGGTGCAGGGCGGCGGAACGACGGCTGCCGCCGACGGTTCGGATGGCATGTCCAGCCCGCCCCCGAGCGCCGCTCGCAACCCAACGATGCGTCACCTCGAGCAACTGATGGCGCAGCTGCTCGACGGAGTGATCCTGATCGACTCCACCGGCGTAATCCTGAGCGCGAACCCCGCCGCGCTGGCAATGCACGGCGTCGACACGGTGGACGATCTCGGCGCGACCGCTGAGGACTATGCCTCGCGCTTCACTCTCTGGTCGGAGGACCATCGGCAGCTGAAGCACCGCGACTACCCGCTATTTCGTCTGCTCGCCGGCGAGAGCCTGGCCGACATGATCGTCGAGGTCGCGCCGAAAGGCGAGGACGAGGCGCGCTGGGTCCACGAGGCCCGCGATGTGGCGCTCGACATCGACGGCGGCGAGCCCGACTATCTTGGGCTGGTGATCAGCGATGTGTCCAAGCGGTTTGACGCCGAGGCGCGGTTCAAGGCGATGTTCCAGGCGAACCCTGCACCCGCGATCGTGGTGCGGCAACGCGACGGGCGGATCGCGCAGGCCAACCCCGGTTTTCTATCGCTCACCGGCTTCGCGCCCGACCGGCTGATCGGCAAGACGGTGTTCGGCGTCGACCTCTTGGCGGGGCTGCTCGAAAGCACCGACGTTCGCCGCCGGATCGAGGCGGGCGAGGTCGTGCCGCAAACTAACGCCGAGCTGCTGACGGCGGACGGCGCGCGACGACTGGTGTTGTTCGCGGGTCAGCCAATCGACGTCACCGACGAGGACGCGCTGCTGCTCACCTTCGCCGATCTCGAGCCGCGGCGGAAGGCTGAACAGTCGCTAGCGGCGAGCGAGCGGCATCTTCAGGCGGTGTTCGAAATGGCACCGGTGGCGATGGCGGTGACGCGTGACTCGGATCACCGATTCGTCCGGGTCAACGCCGCCTTTCGCGAGCTATTTGGCCACGGCGAGGCGGCGGCAGTGAGCCGGACCGCCGACGAGATCGCGCTCTGGCAACGGTCCGAACAACGCGCAGCGCTGGAAGCGGAGGTGGCGCGGGCTGGGCGTGTACACGACCGCGAGGGCCAGCTGGCGGCGAAGGATGGCGCAGCGATTGACTGCGCGGTGTCGGCGGAAACGATCGACGTGCAGGGCGCGGCGTGCGTGCTGTGGGTCTACCAGGACGTGACCGAGCGGCGGCGCAGCGAGGCCGAGCTCGGCGAGGCAATCGACGAGGTTCTGAAAGACGCGAGTTGGCTCAGTCGCTCGATCCTCGATCGGCTTGCAAGCCTGCGCCGCCCCGGTCCCCACGTACCCGCCGCCGAACTCAGCCAGCGCGAGCGCGAGATCCTGGATCTGATCTGCGAGGATCTGGATGACACGGCGATAGCCGAGCGGCTGTCAATCGCGCGCAACACCGTGCGAAACCATGTTGCGCGACTCTATGCCAAGATCGGGGTCAACCGCCGCAGCGGTGCAGTGGTATGGGGCCGTGAGCGCGGGATGGGTACAAAGTAAGAGTTGGGCCACTCCTCGAATGTCGCCGGCGGCTTGGACCCACAAACGGCCGTTCGGCGCCGCAGAGGCACTTCCTACAATCGGACATTTGTTCAGCTCCGTGCCCCCCCCCGCAGGCGGTGCATGCGAGATCGCGCACCTGACCAACAAGGTCCGCTGACGGCCTCGCCACTCAGAACGTCGCCGTAGCGTTCAACGACAGGTAGCGGGTCCACCGACTGGTTGGCGCGTTCGATGCGTTGCGAAGAAAGCGGCCCTTGGCGAGCAGCACGGCGTCGACCTCCAGGCGCAGCCAGGGGGTGAGCAAGTGGCGCACGCGGCCATCAAGCTGCATGCCTGCGAAGCTGCCGGCACGCCCGGTCGCGTCACGCACGCCGGTCGAGGAGAAACTATCCTCACGCGCTGCGAGCCACATCGGATGCAGTGTCGCCATCAGGTCGGTTCGGTTGTCCGGCACCGCCTCAACGCGCAAACCAGGGCTGACGATGTTGGAGCGGACCATGGCGTTGTAGAGCCCGGAAGGCGCAAGGTCGGCGCGGCGCATGCCGAACAGCGTATCGAAGCGGCCATAGGACCTGCCGGGCCCGTCTCCGCTGGCATGGTCATACTCCACCGATAACCGCGTCTTCCATTGGTCTGCGAAGGTGTAGCCCGCGTCGGCATGGAGGAACCAGGCTCGCACGGGCACGCTGACGGCAGCGGGCGCGGTGCTTGCCGACAGGTGCCCGCGCTGCCCGATCGCCTCCAACTCGCCGTCCCAGCCACCAGGATGCGGCTCGCGGATAAGGCGAAAGCTCAAGGTGTCGAGCGAGCGGTCGCGGGTCGGCCGGTCGGGCGTATCGCGCTCGCCCAGGTGGAAGAACGACGTCTCGACCGTAACTGCGCCGACCGCGCGTGCCCGGCTTACAAGCCCGCCCCACAAAACGAGATTAAAGCTTTCCTGATCGAACGCGATCCCGTTGCGGCGGAGCGCCGCCAGGTTGTTGGGTCGGCGCTGCTGCGGAAGCGTGAAGATCAGCGTGGCGGCCCAGCCATCGCGCATGGCCAGGTCGGCGCGCAATCCGGTGTAGCCGTTGGTCGTATTGCGATAGTCGTCGGCTGCGACCAGCCGGCGCGAGCCGAGGTTCACCGTGAACCGCCCGGCGGCCAGCGTCGCGCTGCTCCCTGTGCCAAGCAGACCGCGTCCCCTCACCTCGGCGAAGGCCTGCACCAGCTCCACGGCGTTCACCTCGCCGGTCGACACGGGCGTCCCCGCCTCGTCGCCATAGACGCGACTGTCCCACAGCTCAGCAACGAAACGGACGGGGCCGTCGCGATACTGCGCCATCACAGTCGTGCGCAGGTTGACGAGCTCGTCCGCGGCGTTGAACCCGGCGCGCGCTTGGCCGTCGATCGCTTCCACCCGCACACGGGTGCTGCCCGAGAGCGAGAAGCCGTCCGAGGCCGCGGTCTGCGCGGCGGCTGGCGCGGTCCCGTAAACGGCGCCGAGCGCCGCAATCCAGCCGACCACGCGCATCAGCCGACCAGGCCGTCCAGGCCGACCAGGTGAAGCACGATCCCTGCCACCGCGGTGGCGAGCAGGGTGACGATGACGTTCGCGTGCAGCCGGAACACGGCTACCGCCGCGCCGAGCGCCAGCAGCGTCGCCCACGGGTCAATGCTCGCGAGCACAGGCGCGTCAAAGCGGAGCGGCGCGATGGCGAACCGCACCGTCTCGCGGAATAGCGTGTGCAGCGCGAACCAGACCGCCAGGTTCAGCACCACGCCCACTACTGCCGCTGTGATCGCTGACAGCGCCCCCGCAACCGCCACATTGCCGCGCAGCCGCTCGATGAAGGGGGCACCCAGAAATATCCACAGGAAACATGGCATGAACGTCACCCAAGTCGCGAGCAGTCCGCCCAGCGTTCCCGCGAGGAGCGGCGGCAGCGCACCCGCGTCGCGATACGCACCCAGAAACCCGACGAACTGGAGCACCATGATGAGCGGCCCCGGTGTCGTCTCCGCCATGCCGAGCCCATCGAGCATCTCCTTCGGCCCGAGCCAGCCATAGGTCTCCACAGCCTGTTGCGCGACATAGGCGAGCACGGCATAGGCGCCGCCGAACGTCACCAGCGCCATCGTGGAGAAAAAGGCCGCGATGCGGCTGAACACGTCGTCCGGCTCCAACGCCGTCAGCAGAGCTACGACGGGCACCAGCCACAGGACGAGCCAGATAAGCGCGGTGCGCATCGTCTCACCCCAAGTCGGTCGTGCGTGCGCAGGCAGCTCCTCACCGAGCAGCGTGTCCGCGTCCGCCACCACCTTGCCCTTTGGGCCGCCATGCCCGCCGCCGCGGAATGCGGGGGAGCCCGACCGTACCGACCACCAGCCGATCAGCCCGGCACCGAGCACGGTCACCGGGAATGGCACGCCTACGAAGAAGATCAGCACGAACGCCGCGGCCGCGAGCAGGCGTGCTGGCGTCGTGGTCAGGGCACGGCCGCCGATCCGCACCACGGCTTGCGCTACCACGGCCAGCACCGCCGCCTTGAGACCGTAGAACAGGGCCGAGACCATGCCGACGCGTCCGTAGAGGACGTAAACCCAGCTCAGCGCCATGATCGCAACGGCGCCGGGCAGCACGAACAGCACGCCCGCGACGATGCCGCCCTTCGTCCGGTGCAGGAGCCAGCCGATATAGGTGGCGAGCTGCTGCGCTTCCGGACCGGGGAGGAGCATGCAGTAGTTGAGTGCGTGCAGGAACCGCTGCTCGCTTATCCAGCGCTTCTCGTCCACCAGGATGCGGTGCATCACTGCGATCTGGCCGGCGGGTCCGCCAAACGACAGCAGGGCGATCCGGAGCCAGACCCAGAACGCCTGACCCAGGGTGACCGGCTCGGGGCGGGTGAGCACCCGTTCTTCAAACGCCGCCTCGATCATGCCGACACCTTGCCGCGCGCGGGCTGGTGCGAGGTCCAGTCGTGTCGCTCGCCCTGTGCGTCGCGGCACCAACGGTAAAGCGCATCGTAGATCGCCATCCCCGCTTCGAGCTGCGCATGATCGTCGCTGTAGATGCGCGACAGGCCAAGCGAGACGGCGAGCAGCCCGGCGGCTTCGGGTGCCAGGGCGAGCCTGTCGGTATCGGCGCCGCGGACGATCGCGGCTAGGCGGACAAGCGGCTGGTACGCGTCGAGTCCGAATGCCTCGACCATGACGTCGAAGGTGCAACGCTCGCCGCGGTGGCTCCAAAACACGCGCTCGTCGGCGATGTCGAACGGCTCGGCACGCTGGCTCGCGGCGACGGTAAGCACCTCTCCAGGCGCCACGAACAGGAAGCGTGCGTCCGGATCGACGAAGCGGCGGATGAGCCACGGGCAGGCGATGCGGTCGACTTTGGGGCGCGCTCGCGTCACCCACCAGGTCCGACCATCGTCGTGTCGCGGGGGCAAATGCGCGAGCGATACCGTCGGCAGTCCAACCGCCATCCACGCTGCGAACCCGCCATCCAGGACCTCTGCTGTCACGCCCTCGCTGCGCAGAACGGCGGCGGCAGACACCGCGGCACCGCCTCCGTCTGCGTCGACTACGACAACCTCTCCTTCGGGTCGAACCCAACGGACGGGATCCAGCCCCGCTGGAAGTCGCGACCCTGGGATCGCTGCCGCCGGTCGGTCACGCAGGTCGAAGATCGCCGGCGATCCGGGCAGGCCTACAAGCCGGGCGAGCTTCTCCGGCGAAATGGCGTTGTGAGCAGGCATGGTGCGTCCCTGGCGAGTAAAGCTGGACGCGACTCTTCAGCTGACGCCTCGTGGGGAGATCGCGATCCCCATTGCCCCAATCAGCCATCAAACGGGAACATTGTCAATCATCCGACGACCACAGCCAGTCGGCAAGCCCATCCGCAATGATGTCGATTATGCAGACCGAGCTTCGGACTCGACCCATAGTCAGTCGTACGACCGCACGTGCACCCGCCCCGAGAGCGTTCATTCGTTCACGCCGTATGACGCGGTCTTCGAGAGGCCACGCGCGGGCGTCCGGCTGAAGGCGGCTAGGCTTGTCCGATCGTCGGGGTGCCGTTCAGCCCGTCGGCCTTGCCGGCCATACCGGGGACCTCGTCCAGTTGCCGCAGGTCGGTGAACCCGCCACGCTCCTCGCGATAGCGGACGATCTCGAATCCATGGCCCTTCAGCACCGGCACGGCGTCGAGGTCCTCGGCCGTCGCGGTGTTGATGTCGATTATCTGCTCGTCGCTCATAGGTTCGCCTGCTCCTCACGCGGCAGGTCCGCATCCGGGCCGTAGTAGAGCTCGGCGCACTCGGCGCGCAGACACCCGCCCTCGATCACGATGTCGTCGCGGTACGCGTCGGCGATGAACGACAGCGTGTCGACGTGCCTCACCTCGAAGTACATTGCGTGCACGTCGTCGCGCCCGGCCCCATAGACGACGCGGCCAACCTTGGACCAGATCGAGGCCATGGTGCACATGCCGCAGGGTT
>JAAIGE0100690571.1_pt1 | contig 11017 bp, 10 predicted proteins | sample 6487951 | NCBI WGS metagenome assembly JAAIGE01 (sample SAMN13974128, study PRJNA590717) | phyllosphere metagenome | biome: tomato field; feature: multiple bacterial spot infested tomato fields; material: tomato leaves; isolation source: leaves from tomato fields | host: Solanum lycopersicum ... | reverse complement strand
TGGATGCCGGCGCCGACGATTATCTGGTCAAGCCGTTTCAGTTCGACGAGCTGATGGCACGGCTGCGCGCGGTCACCCGGCGCAGCCAGGGCCGCGTGAAGCGCGCCGTCAACTTCATCGGCGCCTTCGAGGAGGCTTTGTCGGGCGAGGCCAAGCGGCAGGACTGCGAAGGCGTGATCTGCGGCCATATCCACCACCCGAAGATCGAGCAGATGGGCGACATGCTCTACGTCAACACGGGCGACTGGGTGGAAAGCTGTACCGCGATCGTTGAGAACATGGATGGCAGTTTTGAGCTGATCACGTGGATGCAGACCAGCGATGAGGCCGAGCAGCCGACCATTCGCCAACTTGAGCCGGTGGCGTTTCCAAAGTTGATTGGGTCTAAGGCGGCTTGAGGTACATAGAAAGAACTGCAAAGAGGGCAGGACCCCTCACTGGCAATTTCTAACACTTAGCTACGCTAAGATGTTGAAATTGCTTTCTCTCCCACAAGGGGAGAGATAGGGTGAGTGCCGCGCCGCTTGCGTTGGTACCTCTCCCCTTGTGGGAGAGGATAGAAAATCATGGTCTTAGCTTTAGCTAAGTCATAGATTTTCTTGGTGAGGGGTGCCGCCATTTTTTGGGCGATGGCCATTCACCCCCATAGCTCCCGCTCAGGCGGATGCACCCACGATCCATCATATACCAGCCCCGGCTCGCGATCCCGCGCCAAAAGCAGCGGACCATCCAGATCTGCAAAGGCGACGTCCTGTGCCAGCAGAACCGCAGGCGCCATGGCAAGCGACGTGCCGAGCATGCATCCCACCATGATCGTGTAGCCGAGGCGTTCGGCCTCCGTTTTCATGGCGAGCGCTTCAGTCAGGCCGCCGGTCTTGTCGAGCTTGATATTGATGGCGTCGTAGCGGTCTCGCAGGGAGGCGAGGTCGGCTGTGAGGTGGACGCTTTCATCCGCGCAAATGGCAACCGTTCTCCTTATCTTGGCCAGAATGGCGTCCTTGCCGGCAGGGAGGGGTTGTTCGATCAAGGCGACGCCGAGCTCCGCTGCAATGGCAAGGTGACGCTCTATATTATTATCGCTCCAGCCTTCATTGGCATCCACGATGATGGCGGCATTGGGAGCCGCCGTGCGAACGGCTCGCAGGCGTGCTTCGTCATCTTCCGTTCCGGTCTTGATCTTGAGCAGCGGACGATGAGCGTTTTCCGCAGCCTTCGCAGCCATGGTCTGCGCATCGCCAAGTGAGATGGTGTAGGCGGTAAGGACCGGTTTAGGAGACGCGGAAACAACGTGAGAGGCGACTGGCTTTCCCGAAAGCTTTGCTTCCAGATCCCAGAGAGCGCAATCCACCGCGTTGCGGGCAGCACCCGGTTTCATCCGTTGTTTCAGCTGTATCCTGTCCAAACCATTCGCGATCGAGTCAGCGACTGCGTTGATATCGGCAATCACCCCCTCAATGGTTTCGCCGTAGCGCGCATACGGCACGCATTCACCGATACCCTTCACGCCATCTTGGGAGATGGTGCAGGTTACCACATGGATTTCCGTGCGGCTTCCGCGTGAAATGGTAAAGCTGCCTGCAACTGGGAAGGTGTCTGTTGTGGCTTCGAGGTAACGGCGCATGAAAATTGCCCTATAATTCGGGGTAAAACCTTGGAACCGGAGATATTTCCATCCATTTCGTGTGCACCGCTGTGGCTTGCTGGTCCGGCAAACGATATGAATCGTTAAGAGAATCTTTCAGTAAGCTGCATTCGCTTGGAGCAAGATGCAAGAACAGGAAATACGGCAACAGGCGCAATCGGCGGCCATCTCGGCGGATGACAACGCAGAGCGAGGCGGTGCGCGCTTTGTTTTGAGCGGTTCCTGGCGCAATGCAAACATCAGTTCGGTTCTACCGGATATCGACAAGATAGAAGCAGCCAGCACATCCGGTCCCGTAACGATCGATCTTTCCAATATCGACAATATCGATACGACCGGCGCATGGATACTTCACCGTATGCGCAGCAGGCTGGAGGCGTCCGGTGCGCAGGTAACTTTCGAAGGCAATGAGCGCGTCGAAGAGATCATCACGTCTCTTCCCGCGGAAGCGCCGATGCCGCCGAAGGATAAAAACAGGAAAAGCCTTACGCAGCGCATTTTCGATCCTGTCGGCAGGAATGTGGTGCAGGCGGGCGCGGATTTTCTGGCCGGCATGTATATTCTCGGCTCCGCCGTTCGCGGGGCGCAGATGAAGCTGGGGCGTGGGCGCGGCGTTTCGCCAGCCGCCATCGTCAACCAGATCGACCACATGGGCGTGCGCGCCGTGCCGATCATTACGCTGATGTCGTTTCTGATCGGTGCGATCATTGCGCAGCAAGGCGCGTTTCAGTTGCGTTACTTCGGCGCGGAAGTCTTCGTGGTCGACCTCGTGGGCATCCTGCAATTGCGCGAAATCGGCGTACTTCTGACAGCCATCATGATCGCAGGTCGTTCAGGCAGTGCCATCACTGCCGAAATCGGCTCCATGAAAATGCGCGAGGAGATTGACGCGCTGAAAGTCATCGGGCTCAACCCGGTCGGCGTGCTGGTGTTTCCGCGTTTGGTGGCGTTGACGATTGCGTTGCCACTGTTGACGATCATCGCCAATTTTTCGGCGCTGTTCGGGGCGGCGGTCGTGTCACTGCTTTATTCCGGCATCACCTTTGAAGTGTTCGTATCGCGTCTTCACGCAGCCGTCGAAAGTTCGACGATAGCGTCCGGCATGATCAAGGCGCCCTTTATGGCGCTGATCATCGGTATCGTGGCGGCTGTCGAGGGCATGAAGGTGGGCGGCAGTGCGGAATCGCTCGGTCAGCACGTTACCTCGTCGGTCGTCAAATCGATTTTCGTCGTGATCCTGGTGGATGGTGTCTTCGCCATCTTCTATGCAGCCATCGATTTTTAAGGAGAGGGCTGTGGAGCAACAGGAAGCCATCAGGGAAAAAGAAAACAGGAACAAAGATCGCGAGGTCGTGCTTTCTGTCGAGGGCGTGTCTGTAGCCTTCGGAAACAAGGTTGTTCTCGACAATCTCGATCTCGATGTCTATCGGGGCGAAATTCTTGGTTTCATCGGCCCTTCCGGCGCTGGAAAATCGGTGTTGATGCGTTCAGTTCTTCGGCTTTTGCCGCGTCAAGGCGGGACGATCAAAATTCTTGGAACGGACTACGACAAGGCGTCCGAAGAAGAGCGCATGGCGCTCGACACACGCATCGGCGTTCTGTTTCAGCAAGGCGCGTTGTTCTCTGGCCTGACGGTCAAGGAGAACATTCAGTTGCCTATGCGCGAATATCTCGATCTGCCCCAGAAATTGATGGACGAACTGGCCGCGCTCAAGATCGAAATGGCCGGATTGAAGCCGGACGCTGCCGATAAGTTCCCGTCCGAACTCTCTGGCGGCATGATCAAGCGCGCCGCACTGGCACGCGCGCTTTCGCTAGACCCGGATCTTCTGTTTCTCGACGAACCGACGTCCGGTCTCGATCCGATCGGTGCCGCAGAATTTGATATGCTGATTGCGCGGCTGCGTGATTCGATGGGGCTGACCGTTTACATGGTGACCCACGATCTCGACAGTCTGTTTTCAGTCTGCGACCGCATTGCCGTTCTCGGCAACAATAAGGTCGCAGTGGAAGGTACGCTCGAGGATATGTTCAATAGTGACGATCCCTGGGTTCAATCATATTTCCGCGGAAAGCGGGCTCGCGCCGTCGTCCTGCCGGATGGCACGCAACAGATTCCGGGGAGTAACGGATAAGCATGGAAACCAAGGCAAATTACACCATTGTCGGAATTTTCACGCTGATCGTGATCGCGGCTGCTTTCGGCTTCGTTTACTGGATGGCAGAATTCGGGCGGGGCGGCCCGACCGCGCAGTTGACGATCCGTATTCCGGGTTCTGCAAACGGTCTTTCCGTCGGCTCACCGGTGCGGTTCAACGGTATTCCCGTGGGAACCGTACGTGGGCTCTCCATCGACCGCGATGACCCTGCCTACTCCATTGCATTTACCGAAGTGCAGGCGGATGCGCCGGTTTTCCCATCGACGCGTGCCGTTCTTGAAATTCAGGGCCTGACCGGTGCCGCCTACATCGAGCTTTCCGGCGGGCGCAACAATGACGAGCGCATCCTCCAGAAGTCGTTCGAAACCGGCGTTCCTGCGGAATTGACCGCCGATCTTTCCAGCGTTACCAACCTTCTGGCAACGGCAGACAAGATCCTTCGCCGTGCCGATGGCGCAATTGGCGAGCTACAGGGTTTCGTGCAGGATGCACGCGGGCCTTTGACGCAGACGGTGCGCAACGCCGAGAAATTTTCCAACGCATTGGCCTCCAATTCGGATGGCATCGAGAACTTCATCGAAAGCCTGAGCTCGCTTTCGACAACCGTTCAGTCCGTTTCGGTGCGTCTGGATAGTACACTGACAGCGGTCGAGGGTCTGGTGAAGGCTGTGGATTCGCAGAAGATCGATTCCATACTGACCAATGTCGACAAGGTGACGTCGGATGTCGCCGCATCGTCAGGCGGTATTCAGGACGTGATGGAAACGGTGCAGCGCACATCGCGTAATTTCGAGCAGGCAAGCGCTGAAGTTCAGACTGTGGTCAAACGCGCCGACGAGCTGCTTGCGTCCGTCGATGCGGCCAAGGTCGGCAATGCGGTGGAAGACGTATCGGCTGCAACGGCGGATGCGCGACAGGCAATCGCCTCCTTCAAGCAGGTTGCAGACAGCGTTGGCACGCGTGCGCCGGATATCGATCAGGCAATCGCCGACTTCACCGACATGTCTCGCAAGCTGAACGCCGCTTCAAGCCGCGTCGATGGCATTCTGGCCAAGGTCGATGGCATGCTTGGAACCGACGATGCCAATTCGCTTTTTGCAAAAGCGCGTGAGACGCTCGCATCCTTCAAGGCCGTGGCTGACAATCTCAATGCGCGTATCGGCCCGATTGCGGACAATCTGGCACGGTTCTCCAGCTCGGGCCTGAAGGATTTCCAGGCACTGATCGGCAGCACGCGTCAGACCGTGGACAATCTGAACAATACGATCACCAATTTCGACCGCGATCCGCAGCGTCTGATCTTTGGTGGCGAGAACGTAAAACAATATGACGGCCGGACACGGCGTTGATGGGGGATAGTAGGTTCATGGTTTCGCTGACGCGTCGGCAGGGAGTTTCCCGAGCCTCGACCAGATTTGTAGTGATGCTGCCACTGCTCGGTGCCCTGCTTGCAGGCTGCGGCGGTAGCGCGAAGAACGATACGTTCGATTTGTCAGTCTCTACTGCGCCTGTTACGCAGGCGCCATCGCTGCGCTCCCGCCAGCTGTTGATTGCGGAGCCAACGGCGCTTAAGGCGCTGAACAGCGAAAACATCGTCGTGCGTCTGTCTGACTCTGAGGTGCAGTATCTTGCGAATTCGCAGTGGAGCGATAGCCTGCCGCGTATGGTGCAGTCCAAGCTGGTCGAAGCATTCGAGGATACGGGCAGACTTGGTGGGGTGGGGCGGCCGGGCCAGGGGCTGGCCATCGATTATCAGGTCGTGACGGATATTCGCAGCTTCGAGATCGATACGAAGGGCAATGTTGCCAATATCGAGATTTCGGTGAAACTGCTGAACGATCGCAACGGCACAGTGCGGGCGCAGGAAGTCTTTCGTTCCAGCGCACGCGTAGCCGGTACGGGCAGCGCCAATTTCGTCAAGGCTCTGGATAGCGCCTTTGCAGCTGTAAACCGTGAGATCGTTGCCTGGACATTGCGATCGCTCTGATCTTCTCGTCCGCTCAATCGAAACGCCGCGCATCGAGGGGATGGCGCGGCGTTTTTTATATGATCCTCATTCCGCTGCGGGCTTGTTCTGCCATTCAGGCAACGGGAAGATCGCGTCATATGCCCAGTTAAAGACGAAGGCGTAGACGACGTAGAAGAGCGCGAAAGCTATATCCATCACCAAAGCATGCAAAATGGTGATTTGCAGATACCATGCGATGAAGGGCATCAGCACCATCAGCAAACCGAGCTCGAACAGGATGGCATGGACCACGCGGATTTGCGTCGTCTTCTGCGTCGTACCGCGGACGTGCTGCATCAGATGGTCGAAGCCAAGATTGTAAAGATAGTTCCAGGCGGTTGCGACGGTGGCGCTGACGACGCCAACGACACCAATGTCGCTTAGAGGCATCTTGAAGATGATAGCTCCGAGCGGCACGACCAGCATGAGGCCGATGATTTCGAAGCTGAGGGCGTGGCGGATACGATCGCCAATGCTACGCATGGGTAACTCCCGAGATAGTATCGGGCCGTCCCGAATGCTTTCGCCGCCATGGCCGAGGTCGTCCTCGCGAGGATGATATAAGGCCTTGGGAGAATTCTTGCAAGTTTCCGGACATGGAACAAGAAAGCGCTGTTCTGAAAACGTGCTGATGCCCGAGCCAGATGAGAAAGTGGTCGTTCCCACTATCTCATCTGCGCGGACGCTGGTTCAGGCGGCCCGCAAATCTTCGATCCATTCCCCAACGGCCCTTGCTTCAAGCTCATGGCCCTCTTCGCGCCATGTTTCCTTCAAGGCGGCGTTTTGCCAATCCTGCATTGCATTCAGTGAAAGAAGGGAATTCTTGTAGGCTTCCGACGCGGGAGACAGTTTCGTCCCGTAGGTCTGGAAGCGGAATGCCACCGGGCAGAAGAAGGCGTCGACTGTCGTAAAGGTATCACCGCCGAGGAAAGGACCGCCGAATTTTGAAAGCCCTTCCTGCCAGAGCGTATCGATGCGGTCGATATCGCTTTGCAACGACGGGCTGATCGTGGCTGGACGTATGCGAAGCCCGACGCTCATTGGATGATCATTGCGCAATGAGGAAAACCCTGAATGCATTTCAGCGCTCGCCGACCGAGCCCACGCACGTGCTTTTGCATCTACCGGCCAGACGCCGTCATGACGTTCAGCCAGATATTCTATGATTGAAAGCGAATCCCATATCGTCAGCGCATCGTCAACGAGGCAGGGAACCCGTCCCGTTGGAGAAAACAATTTGAAGTCCTGCGACGGATCGCCAAACGGTGCGATCTTTTCGTCAAAGGGAATGCCGAGCGTGCGCATCAGAATCCACGGACGCAAAGACCAGGACGAATAATTCTTGTTGGCAATATAAAGATCGTACACGGCATTCTCCTTCCGACTGAGTGGACTTTCGTAACGCAGGATGCCGCTGCAATACAGGGCCGTTGGATGATGAGTGTCTTCAAACTATTTGATGGCTTCGGGACGCAAGCACGAGGGCGCACCTCAACAGCATCGTTGCCGAGGAACAAGGGAACTTTTCGCACCCCTTACGCGTCACCCTTCAGATAGAGGAGGCTCGATATGGAAAGTGTGACTGGGGGGTGTCTATGCGGCAAAGTCAGATTGAAAGCGACGGGCAAGCCATACCGCGTTGGGGTTTGTCACTGTATGGACTGTCGCAAGCATCACGGCTCGCTTTTCCATGCATCAGCGATCTTTCCCGCGAATGCTGTAGAGATCCAGGGTGAAACGAGAGATTACAAGAACCGTTTCTTCTGCCCATCCTGCGGCTCTCCGGTTTTCGGACGGAGCGGCGATGAAATTGAAGTCAATATCGGCTCTCTAGACGCACCCGATCAATTCGAGCCGACCTATGAGCTTTGGACAATCCGCCGGGAAGGGTGGCTGCCCGACTTTCCGATGATGCGGCAATATGAAGAAGACCGAGAGGCGACGAGCCGGGAAGAAGAAGGGCGTCAAGGATGAGTCTGTGAAAATGACAGCGACAACCGGTTATATGTCGAAAATGATCCAAGAATTTGGAGCATGTTACGCGAAAAAGGATTTACGCAATATGCTCCAGCTTATTCCTGCATCATCACAGCAAAACCGATGCGCAGTTTTGCGGGATATACTTCAGAGTTAGATTTCTACTCACGCTCAGCCGTGCCGAACTCTGTAGAACCCAAGCGATTTCACTAGGATTTGGCCAGTGTTTCCTGGCGCGCACGGAGAGTATATCCAGATGTGCGCACCGCTGACCTGACGGTTTAATGATAGCGCCGAATGAGACCTACGAGCTTTCCCTGTATTTTTACCCGATCAGGACCAAAGATGCGTGTTTCATAAGCCGGGTTTGCAGCTTCAAGCGCAATGGATGCGCCCTTGCGGCGAAAGCGTTTCAGGGTTGCTTCTTCATCGTCCACCAGTGCGACGATGATATCTCCGGGATTGGCGGTACTACCGTTCTTGATGATCACCGTATCACCATCGAAAATACCGGCCTCGATCATCGAGTCGCCCTTGACCTCCAGCGCATAGTGATCGCCCGAGCCGAGCATATCCATCGGTACTGCAACATCGTGCGTGTTGTTCTGGATAGCCGAGATCGGCACACCCGCTGCAATGCGACCCATCACAGGAACGCTGACCGCGCCCGATAGTCCTTCGTTTGCAGGCTTCGGTGCCGGGGCGGCAGGCTCTGGCGCTTTCGTCTTTCCAAGGCTGCCTTCAATGACGCTTGGCGAAAAGCCGCGCTGCGGCTTTGCAGGAGAGGGTGTGTATGCTTCCGGTAGCTTGATGACTTCCAGGGCACGCGCACGATTTGGAAGCCTGCGAATAAAGCCGCGCTCTTCCAACGCCGTGATCAGGCGGTGGATGCCCGATTTGGACGCCAGATCGAGTGCGTCCTTCATCTCATCGAAGGATGGCGGCACGCCGGATTCTTTCATTCTCTCATGAATGAAAAGAAGCAGTTCCTGCTGTTTGCGCGTGAGCATGAAGAAAGACCCCTGGAGAGAGATTCGTGAAACAAATACAGAACAGACACTATATGTTCCATATGTGTTCCGCAATCCCTTAAAATTCGGCTAAGTTCATTCGTCGTCGTATTTTTTACCCAGATGCCTAAGTTATGCAGGCCGGTGACACCGGCACCCTTTGCTGCTAAGGCGTGAGCCAGTTTTTAGTGATACCAATACGCCGGTAATATGCTGATCGGTTATTCTGGCATTTGAGGAAAATGAAATGGGTATGAAGAACAATCTGAAGGTCGTTGCGGGTGAGGGTGCTGGCGTTGTCTCCTTCTCCAATTCCGAGCGTTTTTCGCTGATTGCCGGTCCCTGCCAGATGGAGAGCCGCGATCATGCCTTCATGATCGCCGGGACGCTGAAAGAGCTTTGCGAGAAGCTTGGCGTCGGGCTGGTCTACAAGTCTTCTTTCGATAAGGCCAACCGCACGTCCCTTTCCGGCCAGCGCGGCATCGGGCTTGAGAAGGCTATGGAAATCTTTGCCGATCTCAAGAAAGAGTTCGGTTTTCCGGTTTTGACAGACATCCACACGGAAGAGCAGTGCGCAATCGTTGCCGAGACCGCCGATATTCTGCAAATCCCGGCCTTCCTCAGCCGCCAGACGGATCTTCTCGTAGCAGCGGCAAAGACCGGTCGCGTGATCAACGCCAAGAAGGGGCAGTTCCTCGCCCCCTGGGACATGAAGAACGTGCTGGCGAAGCTGAATGAGAGCGGTAATCCCAACGTCCTTCTGTGCGAACGAGGCGCGTCCTTCGGTTACAACACACTCGTTTCGGACATGCGTTCGCTGCCGATCATGGCTTCGCTCGGCGCACCGGTCGTTTTCGATGCCACGCATTCCGTCCAGCAGCCGGGCGGGCAGGGTGGCTCTTCGGGCGGCCAGCGCGAGTTCGTGGAGACGCTGGCTCGTGCCGCAGTGGCGGTTGGGGTGGGTGGCCTCTTTATCGAGACCCATGAAGATCCTGACAACGCGCCGTCTGACGGTCCAAACATGGTGCATTTGAAGGACATGCCAAGGCTTCTGGAAAAACTGCTGGCCTTCGATGCAATTACCAAAGCGGCCTGATTTGGTCCCAATCGATTTTTATGCTTCAGGCGACGCTTCGAACGGAGCGTCGTCATTGTAATTTCTTGCGCTTCGTCTACAGCGAAACGGCAAGTTCATCCGAGTCGTCTTTGTGTAATCGTTTTATGCCGCATAAGCCTTGAAAACCGGCTTCACAGTTTTCTTGATGCGCTCTAAGACAGGCGACTGAAAATACTGTTCCAGTCCCAAGGGAGAGACCATGACAGCCATTACCGACATCATCGCACGCGAAATCCTCGACAGCCGCGGCAACCCCACCGTTGAGGTCGATGTGTACCTCGAAGACGGTTCCTTCGGCCGTGCCGCCGTCCCATCGGGCGCTTCCACCGGTGCCCACGAGGCAGTCGAGCTGCGTGATGGCGGCAAGCGTTACCTCGGTAAGGGCGTTGAAAAGGCCGTCGAAGCCGTGAACACGGAAATCTTCGACGAGCTGAACGGTTACGACGCTGAAAGCCAAATCCATATCGACCAGACGCTTCTTGCGCTGGATGGTACGCCGAACAAGTCGCGCCTCGGTGCAAACGCCATCCTCGGTGTTTCGCTTGCCGTTGCCAAGGCTGCCGCCGAAACCACTGGCCTGCCGCTCTACCGTTACGTTGGTGGCCCGAACGCGCATCTGCTGCCTGTTCCGATGATGAACATCATCAACGGCGGCGCACATGCCGACAATCCGATCGATTTCCAGGAATTCATGATCATGCCGGTCGGCGCGGAGAGCATCCGTGACGCGGTGCGTATCGGCGCGGAAATCTTCCATGTTCTGAAAAAGGAACTGGCAGCGCAGGGCCACAACACCAATGTTGGTGACGAAGGCGGTTTTGCTCCGGGTCTGAAGAGCGCGCCAGACGCACTCGATTTCGTCATGAGGTCAATCGAAAAGGCTGGCTACAAGCCGGGCGACGACGTTGCTCTCGCTCTCGACTGTGCATCCACCGAGTTCTTCAAGAACGGCAAGTACGAGATGGAAGGCGAAGGCCGCACGCTGGAACCGGAAGCAATGGCCGACTACTTGGCTGAACTCGCGGGCAAGTACCCGATCATCTCCATCGAAGACGGTATGGCCGAGGACGATTGGGAAGGCTGGAAGTACCTGACCGACAAGAT
>JAAIGE0100334789.1_pt1 | contig 11019 bp, 10 predicted proteins | sample 6487951 | NCBI WGS metagenome assembly JAAIGE01 (sample SAMN13974128, study PRJNA590717) | phyllosphere metagenome | biome: tomato field; feature: multiple bacterial spot infested tomato fields; material: tomato leaves; isolation source: leaves from tomato fields | host: Solanum lycopersicum ... | reverse complement strand
CTTGAAGCCGCCGTAACCTTCCGCGTCCGTGCCGGCCATGCCGCCGATCTGTAACGTCGAGCCATTCGGGAAGACGATGTCGGACCAGATAACGAGAACGCGCCTCTGGCCAAACGAGACCTTGCTGTCATAGCGGCCGAAAAGCTTTGTGCCCTGCGGTATCAGCAGGCGATGGCCTGTTGCGCTGTCGTAGACATTCTGGCTGACCTGCGCGGTGATGCGCCCCGGAAGATCGGAATTGATGCCGGTTATCAATGTCGCCGGGATAACCGAGCCTCGTTTCAGTTCGTAGAGAGACTGCTGCGGCACGACACGGTTCGGCAGATATCCGAGATCCTTGAGATCGGCATTGAAGAAATCTTCCTTGGAGCTCTGACCGTTGGGATCGAGGTTCTGCCCGCCCAGACCGGCACGCAAAGCTGCGGCGTAAAGATCGGACGCGTTTCCGTTCGCGTTGGCTGTTGTCGTCCCGGCTCCAGCGCTTCCATCGTTTTCCGATCGCGCTTCTAGCTTACCGCGATCGATGGCGAGAGGCGCGTCATAGGCGGAGTCTCGTGCCTGAATACGGGCCATCCGCTGGCGTTGCTCTCGGGTCAAGCGCGCCCGCCACACCTCTTCCGGCTCCAGTTCCGATCCGTTCGGTTGCTCCTGACTCTGCTCGGGCTGCGTGAACGGATTGGTCGCCTTCTCTTGGGCCTGTTTGGTCTCGACCGGCGTCGGCTGGAACGTCGTCTGCTGCTGTGGCTCACCAATGATGCCGTCGGTGACACCGCGCTTGATCTGGTCGGCATAGGTCGAGGCCGGATTGCCCGAACTGGTTTCCGGACCGTTGTCCTTGCCGAAGTACAGCCCGCGCGAGGCGAGCCCAAAAAAGATGATGCCTAGAAAGGCGACCAGCAGGACGATCATGATAATGACTGGCACGCGGTTCAGGCGCTTAATGCCGGATGTGGCCTGACTGTTCGCGGCGCCACCAAGTTTGAGGGATTGCACCATAATGTTTCTCCCTCACCCGCGTCGCATGAGCGAAAGGGCACTCGCGGGTGTCGCACCCGACGTGGTCACGGTATAGGCTCGACCAAGCTCGACACTGTCCGTTGAGAGCCGTGCGAGCACCTGACCGTCATAAGGCATGATTGCATAGGCAAGTGCGATGACGGCCGCTTTGTTATCCGTCGTCTGGTCGGTGACAACGGCATACCCCCATCCCGTCAATGCCGCCTCAAGTGCCTGCCCGAATGGAGAACCGTCTTGCTTGAGCGCAACGGTCGCCTTCCCTTGCCCGATCTGTTCGGCTAAGCGGCTAACCATGTCGCCCGCGATGGCGCCCGCGGCTGGTCCGGAGACCTCTGTCGACGCTGCGCTGGTGGCGAGCCCGCCGGTGTCCACCGACTGGCATCCGGAAAGGAGGATGGCGAGGCCACTGGCTGCCGCGAAGCATCGGATTAGGCCAAAACGGTGCGGGACCTGGCGGACGAGGTTTATCATCACCGTCCTCCCCTACTGATTGTCACCTTCTGCTGTCTCCAGCCGACGCCTGAGACGAGCACGGCACGATCGATATTGTAGTCTACCACCATCATGTTGCTCTTAATGCGATAGTTGACGATGCGGTTCTGGCCGCCGGAGACAACGAACAGAACCGGCACATCCTGCCCGGAGATCGAGCGCGGAAACTGGATGTAGGTTTTCTGCCCATCGGAATAGACTCGTGTCGGCCGCCAGCCGGCACTGCCGGAGACGGAATAAGCAAAGCTCAACTGCTCCGCCGGAACTCCGGCGCCGGGGATCGTGCTAGCCTCCAGCCGCGCATTGACGTCGGCAAGCTTTGCCGAGACGTCTTCGGGGTATTCGAAACCCACGCGCGCCATGTACTGCGTGGCATGCGATTTCAGCTGGATATGATAGGTCCGCCGCGACGTTGTTACGACCATCGACGTGAGCAGACCCGGCTCCGACGGCTTGACGATCAGGTGGATAGCTTGGCCACCCGCCGCTCCAGAGGTCGCAGGCTCTACTTTCCACCGCACAGTGTCACCGACCAGCACATCGCGAACGACCTCGCCGCCCTGAAGCTCGATGTCGCAGACCTGCAGCGGAGAGCAGACGACGGACGGCTGCACTTCGCCGTAGAGGAAGATCACCTTTCCGTCTGCGCCTTTCGTGACCAGGCCACGGCTTCCGCGCCATTGCGTCGAAATCCCCATGCCTTTCGCCTCGTTGGCGGTGACACCATCGGCGGCGAGAGAAGCAGACGGGAAGGCGGAGGAGGCTGCAACGGCGATAGCAATGATGCCGGCGCTCATCGTTACCCGCGATAGTTCGTATGATCTGTTCATGTTCCGGGCCATGCCTTTCAAAGCTGCGCAGTCCAATCAAAGTCGTGGAGATAAAGACCGATGGGATTAAGACGGATGACACCCTCATCCTGGGGCGGCGTCAGTGTCACCGTGGCGATGCCGCGGAAGCGGCGGGTGGCCGTTTCCTTGCCGCGGCGGTCCCGCTCGAATTCTGTCCAGTCGATCTGATAGCTCTGGTTCGAGAGCGCGACGATATTGTTGACCTCGATCGCGACCGTCGAGTTTTTGGCTTTCTCGAAGGGCGAGTTCGAGCGAAACCAGGCATTGACCTTTTCGGTCGCCGGATCGGAGGTGCGCAGCAGCCCGTAGGTCCTATCGATAAACTGTTTCTGCACGACCGCATCCGGCGTGACGGATCGGAAGTTCGAAACGAAACTGCCAAGTGTTGCGCGCACCACGCGTGGATCGGCATATTCGATCTGCTGCGGGAAGCCGGTATTGACCGATGTGCCAAGCTTGTCGACCTCGACGATATAGGGGATGAGCTTGACCTGAGTGCTCTGGTAGAGCGCGTAACCAAAACCGACGACGGCCATGGTCATTCCGGCAATGCCGACGACGCGCCAGGCCGCGGCCGCTTTGACGTATGAGCCATAACGCTCGTTCCATTCGTTGCGCGCCGCTATATACGGATTATCTGGGATATTCTGTCCGGCCATTCTTTGAGCCTCCCGTCACTTGCTGTCGTTGATCGGCGGTGGTGGAGGCGGTGTGCCGGGCCGGCCGGAGGTTTGATCGAGTTTGGCGTTGGCAAGGCCGAGCATCGATCCGGCATAGGCGCCGGGCGAACCGATCGCCTTTTCTTTCGCTGCCGAGCCGACGGCCCCTGCCGCTCCGCCAACTCCAGCCTGCATGCCGCGCAGCGCCGCACTGGCCAGAGAAGCGCCCCCTGCCCTCGCCGCACTCGCAGCCCCGAAGCCTCTGTTCGCCGCACCCATCGTCAGGAACCCGGCCCCGAGTGCCGCGGATGCCGCCTGCCCCCCATGACGAATGGCCTCCATGCCGCCGCCGACCGATGCGCCCTGGACCACGCCCTGCAGGATCGGCGGGACATACATGGCGATCACGAAGACAACGACCGAGATACCGGCAATCGCCAGCGTGGTGATGAACTGTTCCGATGTTGCGGTGGGCGCCTCTGCCAGACCGAGAAGAATGTCGGAGCCGATCTTGGCGATCATCACCAGGGCCATCAGCTTCATGCCAACGGAAAAGGCGTAGACCAGGTATTTGACGGCAAAGTCCTTGGTATGGGAGGAGCCGCCAAGCCCGAGCATGATCATGCCGGCGAGCAGGCCGACATACATCTCGACCATCACGGCAACGAAGATCGCCGCGACCAGCGAGAAGGACACGACGACCACGACCATGGCGAAGACGGCGGCGATCGCCAGTGCATTATCCTCCCAGAGGCCGAACTTCGCCTGTTCCGACATTTTCGTCGCGACACGAATGCCGGCGTCGAAGATATTGGCAGGCGAAGCCGAGCCGCCACCGGCGCCGATCTGGTAGAGGCTGTCGACGACGGCTTTTGCGAATGCCGGGCCCTGATCGAGAATGAAGGCGAACAGGCCGATAAACATGATCCGCTTCACAAGCTCGGCAAACCAGCTGTCAAGCGAAGCGGCATTGATCCCTAGCCAGACTGCAGCGATACCGATCTCAATACCAGCCAGGATCCAGAAGAGTGACCGCGAAGCGTTCATCACGGTCGTCTCCCAGCCCTTGGCGGCGGTGACGACAGAATTTTCGAGTGTGGTCAGAACCTGACCCTGTTGCGCCAGTGCCGGCGTGGCCGCCAGCAGGACGATGGCGATCGCGATGAACATGCCGTCAGACGCACGGGAAGAAGGAACGGCTACCATCGCGGTTTCATCTCCTGACCGCCGCGGATGTCACGGTCGGAATTTCCGCCAAAGAACTGTTCGCGATGTCGGCGCTGTTCTTCATCGGAGGACGAATTGATTGCAGCTGTGCCCGATCCGGAGATTGGGGTGGCCTGCGGCTGGACGACGATCCAGGTGATGACGCTCGCGCCGGCCGCAGAAACGCACGCGACGAGGGCGAGAATGAGGATCAGACGCGGGCTCACCAGCGGGGCTCCATCGTCTGGCCGCCACGGATGTCACGCTCGGTCCCACTGAAGAATTGTTCGCGCCGCGCCTGAGCCAGATCCTTTTGCGCCTGTTCGGACTGATACCAGGTGCCCATCATGGTCATCTGCTGTGAGACCAGACCGCGCAGCTTCTGCATCTGCGCGACCTGCTGCGCGGCGATATCGTGCCCGACCTGCAGCGCCTTCATCTGCCCGTCGGCCGATTCCGACATCGACCTGAGTTCCGACATCGTGCTTTCCTCGCTGGAGAATTGTTCGGCAGTCAGATTGGCGGCCTTCAGCGTGCCGGCGATCGTGTCGCGATTGGTGTCGGACCAGCTCTGATAGGTCGTGGAGAAGCTCGCACCATCAGGAAGGTTGCTCTTCATGTCGGCGAAACTCTGGAAGCGTTGCTTGAGCACATCGTCGAGATTGCCCATGGAGAAGGCGACGCCCTGGCCCTGGTTGACGACGTTCTGGAGGTTTTTCAGATCGCTCTCGACCTGACCCCAGATGTGGTTCGGAAGCTGCGCGGTGTTTTGCAGCATGTTCTTATAGATGTTGAGCTGATTTTGAATCTGCTCAGCCAGCTGCGAGATCTGGGTGATTTGGTTGTTCACCTGCTCAGCGGACTTGCCGACAAGCGAGATCAGTTCGGTATTGTTGGCAAGCTGTGTCCATTCGGTTGCCTGACCCGTCACTCCGCCGGCCTCAGCTGGAAGCGGAAATGCGGACAAGAGCATGAGGGCGACACCAAGCGCGGCGTGCCCTATTCTATTCGGTTGGAAAGAGCGTTTCGGCATGGGCGATCCCCCTTTGCTCGAGCCAATAGAGAGGCCAGGCGGCCCCATGTTCAAAATGGAGGGCGCGGATGCGCTTAAGGTCTTCTTTTCCGGACGCTCCGACAAACGAGAGCGCCACCGGCCCAAGTGCCATGTCGAACAGACGTCGACCCTCGGGCGACACGACGTAATAGTCCCGCTTCGGGATCGCGGTCGCGACGATCTCGATCTGCCGCTCGTTGAAGCCGATGCGCTCGTAGAACTCGCGCGTGCCCGGCTCCCGCGCAGCACCGTTCGGGAGGCAGATCTTCGTCGGGCAGGATTCCTTCAGCACATCGATGATGCCTGACCGCTCGGCATCAGAGATTGACTGGGTAGCTAGGACCACGGCGCAATTGGCCTTGCGCAGCACCTTCAACCATTCCCGGATCTTGTCCCGGAACACCGGATGGCCGAGCATCAGCCAGGCCTCGTCGAGGATGATCAGGCTGGGCGCACCCGTCAGGCGCTTTTCGATGCGCCGGAAGAGATAGGTGAGCACGGGCACGAGATTGCGCTCACCCATGTTCATCAGTTCCTCGATCTCGAAGCACTGGAAGGCGCCGAGCGCCAGACCGTCCTCCTCGGCATCGAGAAGCTGCCCCATCGGACCATCGACTGTGTAATGATGCAGGGCGTCCTTGATCTCTCGCATCTGGACGCCGGAGACGAAGTCGGAGAGCGAGCGGCCGCGCGACTCGGCCATCAGCCCGACCTGCCGGGAAATCGCATTGCGATAGTCCGGTGTAATGGTCACACCCTGCAGGGCAACCAGCATCTCGATCCATTCGGAGGCCCAGGCGCGGTCCGTGTCGGAGGAGAGGTCTGCCAGCGGGCAGAAGGACAGGGCCCGCCCCTCGCCTGCTTCCGGCGCGTCGCCACCGATCTGGTAATGATCGCCGCCGATCCCTAGCGTCAGCGGCAGCATCGAGCCCCCCTTATCGAAGGCGAAGATCTGCGCCTCGACGTAGCGGCGGAACTGGGCTGCGAGCAATGAGAGCAGCGTTGATTTACCCGACCCCGTGGGCCCGAAAATCAGCGTGTGGCCGACATCATCGACATGCAGGTTGAGTCGGAAGGGTGTCGATCCGCTTGCGACCTGCATCAGCGGAGGCGATCCGGCCGGATAGAAGGGGCAAGGTGCTGTCGGGCTTCCCGACCAGATCGAGTTGAGCGGAATGAGGTCGGCGAGATTGCGCGTGTTGATCAGCGGCTCGCGGATATTGGCGTAGGAGACGCCCGGCAGGCTGCCGAGAAACGCATCGGTCGCGTTGATCGTCTCGATCCTTGCGCCAAAACCTTCGGCCTGGATCAGGCGGCGGACTGCCTCACACTTCTCCTGCAAGCTTTGCTGGTCCTCGTCGAAGAGGACGATGACCGGCGTATAGTAGCCGTAGGCCACGAGCTGCGATGAGGCTTCGGCGATTGCGTCCTCGGTTTCCGCCACCATGAGCATCGCGTCCTGATCGAGTGATCGGGATTGGGTTTGGAAGAGCTGATCGAAGAATGGCCGCACCTTTTGTTGCCATTTCTTGCGCGTGCGCTCGAGCCTCGCGCGGGCCTCCTCGGCGTCGAGGAATACGAACCGGGACGACCAGCGATAGGTCAGCGGCATTAGGTCAAGGCTGTTGAGAATTCCGGGCCAGCTTTCCGCCGGTAGGCCATCGATTGCCACCACGCCGAGAAACCGGTTCTCAACGAGCGGCGTCAAACCGTGCTGCAGTTCGGCCGTCACCAGCCAGTCGAGATACATGGGGATCTCTGGCAGACGCACCGGATGATTTTCCCCGGTGATGCAGAAACGGATGAACTGAAAGAGCTCGTCGTAGCGGGCGACACGATGACCACCACGCTCTGGCGTCTCGCGTGTCATCATCCGCCGGATTGACACGACGTTGCCCATATACTGTTCGACCTCGCGGATGGATGTCAGAAAGCTGTCGAGCGCCTTGTCGGCATAAGTGGCGGATCGGCTGCCGGCATCGGAATAGACATAGCGCGTCAAGCCGGATCGCCGCGGCTCGGGTGGGTGCCAGGTCAGGATAAGGGCATGGCGGCTCTCGTAATGCCCCCTCTCCTTCTGGAAATGCGCCCGCCGCTCCGCATCGATGGCGCGGGCCACCGGATCGGGGAAATGGCTGGCTTCCTCTGTCGGATAATCCCCCGTCGGTACCCGGACAGCCTCAACCTGGATCATCCAGCCGGAACCGAGGCGCGACAGGATGGCATTGATCTGCCGCGACACCTCGTTGCGCTCGGTATCGGTCGAACTTTCGCTGTCTGGGCCCGCAAAATACCAGCCTGCCATCAGCGAGCCGTCCTTCAGCAGAATGACGCCGTTATCGACCAGCCCGGCATAGGGAACGAGATCGGCAAAGGACGGTCCGGAATGGCGGAATAATTTAAGGGCAACCATGCCGTCCGCCCTTAGTACCGGCGCCACGGCGACGACGTCGCGCGGTAGAAGGTCTTATACGAGATATGCCTGATATAGACCCTTCGCATCAGCGGATCGGCCTTGGCCATCATACGAAGGGCTGCGACCGCGACCAGCCAGACCGCAACGCCGAACAGGGCCGCATACCAGGTGAGCACAACGAAGATCAGGATGACGGCGGCGAGCGCGGTCATCAGGACAAGCTCGCGGTCGGCGCCCATCAACAGGTTGGGACGTGACAGCGCCCGATGCACCCGCGACCGGATGAGGTTGGAACCGGCGTCAGCCACGAGCCCCCTCCCCTACTGCAGACGGCGTTGTTGCCGGCATGGAGACAGCCGGAGCAATACCTGCCCCGACATGGCGCTCGCCGATCGACGCACCGGTTGCACCAAATAGGGCGACGATCTGGGTGGCGCCAAGGAGGACCCCGCCGACCAGGGCCACATAGCAAAGGCGACGGGCGAAATCGTTCAGCTCGCCGCCGAAGATCAGCATGGCGCCGGCGATCGCCACCGCGGCGAGCGCAATGAACCCGGCTACGGGACCGGTGATCGACTGCTGGATCTGCTGCAGTGGCGATTCCCATGGAAGACCGCCACCGCCCGAGGACGCCAGCGCGGTCCCCGAGAGGCTGACGGTGAAGGCGGCGACCGTGATGAGTGCAAGAATAGAATAGGTCTTACGCGACATGGCTGTCCTCGTCGATCTGGGCATAATGTTCGGTCTGATAGTGGTTGTTTCGGTATCCCTCGATGTGGATGACCTCGCGGACCCGCCTTCCCTTGCCCGTCCGCTCGATGGAGACGACGAGATCGACCGCCTCGCCAATCACCTCCTGCATTGGCTGTTGGCTCGCTTCTGCGGTTAGTTGTTCAAGCCGGCGCAGCGCCGACATCGCGGTGTTGGAATGGATCGTGGTGACCCCGCCGGGATGGCCGGTGTTCCAGGCCTTCAGGAGCGTGAGCGCTGCACCATCACGGACCTCCCCGACGATGATCCGGTCGGGCCGCAATCGCATCGTGCTCTTCAGCAACCGCGCCATATCGACCGTATCGCTGGTATGCAGGCTGACCGCGTTTTCGGCCGCGCACTGGATCTCCGCGGTATCTTCGAGGATCACCATCCGATCGCCTGGTGCGGTAGCGACGATCTCGGCGATGACTGCGTTAGCGAGCGTGGTTTTTCCGGAGCCAGTGCCGCCGGAAATGACGATGTTCATCCGGGCGTCAATCGCGCTTCGGATCGCTGACGCTTGCGCCTCCGTCATCACCTTCGAGGACACGTAATCACTGAGCGGGATGAGACGCGAGGCGCGGCGTCGGATCGTGAAGGCGGGTCCGGACACGACCGGCGGAAGCAGACCCTCGAAGCGATGGCCGCCGATCGGCAGTTCGCCGGAGATGATCGGACGTTCGTCGTCTGCTTCCGACTGCAACGCATGCGCTACGCTGCCGATGACGACTTCCGCGGCCGCGGGTGTCATGACCCCGGCTTCGACTACACCATGACCGAGCCGTTCGATGAACAGTCGGCCGTCGGGGTTGAGCATAATCTCGACGACTGTCGCGTCTTCGAGCGCGACGCACAGCTGGTCGCCAAGCGCGTCCTGCAGTTTGCGGACAAGCCTTGGATGGGAACGGAGCTGGGTCACGCTGCGCTCCTCTCCGAATGATCATCAGTACAAAAGAGAGCGGATCGATAGTTCGGCGGGCGGACCCGCTCGAAGCTCTTCTGGTCCGCCGGAAGTGTGCCGGCTATGGCGACAGTATTGCCAATTGCCACAGGTTTACCCAAACGGGCCATCGGCCAGCCTGCCCGATTCAGGATGCGCTCGAAGCGAAGGTCGGTGGCGGTAACGATCTTGTCGTAGCCCTGCGCTATCGACCATTCGATGATCCCAGCGAACATGGTCAGGGTGGCAAGGTGGAGCTGTCCCCCTTCCCTGCCTGCACGCAAGGTCGTATCAACGCAGAAGCGCGAACTCTCGATCATCGCGGTATTTGCATTGAGCGAGCCCTCCCTCAAGAGCTGCGGAAAGGTCAGCTCGAGCATGGTCGGGCCCACAGCGGGAAGGAGACGTGCGCATCCGACCACCTTGCTGCCGGAGGTGGCGAGGATGTAGGTTGGATTGAGTTCGTCGTACTGATCCCGCTCGCCACCATCGATGATGGAGACGTCCCATTCGAGCCGTCCGCTGAACACGTCGGCGCGCAGCCGGTACATCTGTTTTAGAAGATTTTGATGCTCGACATATCGGTCGGGCGAGATCGTGAGAACCTGCATCCTTATCTCCGCGTGAACTTCGTCAGGCAGATGAAGATCATCTCAATCCACGGCTGGCCATCTGCAGATCTGCAGGCGATGATTCTGGTAAGGCGGCGTGGCCGAGTTGAGAATCAAACCAACGATAGGGACGCGAGAGGCGCCGGATTTCTGCAGATCTGCAGTTTCCACCGACTATACGCCATCACAGAAATCTGGCTAACTAGCGGAAAGATATCGCAGATTCCGCGAGCAGCCTTGATTCCAGCAAAATCCGTTAACCTCTTGTTAACCTTAAATGTCTTGCGGCGAGATGGGAATCGGGAGATAGTTTCGCAAGTGATGGCCGCAAAGCCATTTTTTCGAAAGTGAAGACCTCCGGGAAATAGTTCGCAAAATGAGCACTGAGCTGCAAAACAGGTTTGATATCGAGATCGCCCAGCAGGGGTCGAAGATCTCAAGCGCGTTGCATATGCTGCGCAGCCAGCAATACCCGCCGGACGCCCGCAAGGGATTGCGCAAGTTCCAGCTTGCGGAAGTCGCCGATTTCATGGGGGTGACGCAGACGCATCTGAGGCAACTCCATTCTGATGGCAAAGGGCCGGAGATCGAGTCGGTCAGCGGACGCCGGTATTATACGGCAGACCAGATGCTGGAGCTCCGGGATTATCTCGAAGCGAACAAGAAATCCGACAAGCGTTACTACGTGCCCAGGCGTCGCGAAGGCGAACCGATGCAGGTTGTCTCGGTCGTTAATTTCAAGGGGGGCAGCGGCAAGACCACCACGGCGGCACACCTTGCCCAGTATCTTGCTCTCACCGGCCATCGGGTATTGGCCGTCGATCTCGATCCGCAGGCCTCGCTCACCTCCCTGTTCGGGATCCAACCTGAGCTTGACGACACTGCCTCTCTCTATGAGGCGCTTCGCTTCGATGATGAACGGAAGTCGATCGCGGACGTCATCCAGCCGACCAACATCCCGGGACTGGATGTCGTCCCGGCCAACCTGGTTCTCCAGGAATACGAATATGACGTGCCGCT
>JAAIGE0101534419.1_pt1 | contig 11020 bp, 13 predicted proteins | sample 6487951 | NCBI WGS metagenome assembly JAAIGE01 (sample SAMN13974128, study PRJNA590717) | phyllosphere metagenome | biome: tomato field; feature: multiple bacterial spot infested tomato fields; material: tomato leaves; isolation source: leaves from tomato fields | host: Solanum lycopersicum ... | reverse complement strand
CGCCCTCGGCGGAAGAACAGCATGCTGCAACCTCGCCTGCCTGTGCCAACGACATCACTCGATGAAACAGTTCACCCCCTGGAAGGTCCGAAAACTCTCGGGCGGTGTCCTGGAATGGACCTCGCCCCTCGGCAGAACCTATCGAGAAGACGCACCCAAACCCGTGGTGTTCTTCCAAGCTGCCGTGCCACCAGAACCCCTCCCGACGGACACGAACCCGCCACCCTTCTGAACCGAACCCCCACTGAGATCGCGCGATTCGTGGGCTAGGGCCTGCGGGCTGGGGCAGCGGGCGAGGAACGCCCGGGCGCGGCGGGGCTCGCAGCGCCGGTCGACCTCCGGGGCTCGCAGCGCTGGTCAGTCCCGGGGTGGCAGCTGCTGCAGCGTCCAGGAGTTGCCGTCGGGGTCGTCGAACGTGACGAAACGTCCCCAGTCCTGCTCGTCGACACCCTCCGCGACGACGCCCGCATCGCGAAGCTGCGCGAGCGCCGCGTCGGCGTCGGCCACGACCACCTGGATGTTGTCGAGCGTGCCCGGCTGCACCCGGCTGCCGAGCCCCGTACCGATCGCTATCGAACACGCCGAACCCGGGGGAGTCAGCTGCACGAACCGCAGCCCCTCGTACGGCACCGAGTCGTGATCGACGGCGAACCCGATCCGGGCGTAGAAATCCTTCGCCCGGTCGACATCCGTCACCGGCACGAAGATGAGTTCGATCTTCCAGTCCACGATGGGCCTCCCGTCGCCGTCGACCGTACGACAGCAGGGTACGGCGACCGCGGTGTCCGCAACAGGCACGCCCGCAGCATCCTGTTGCGATCAGCCACCGCATCCCGTCGTCGCCGCGTGCCCGCAAGAAATCGAAAGCCCGATTTCCGGGCATCCTGGCGCCGCCTCTCTAGAATCGTTGCGTGGCGGAATCGAGCAACCCCGTACCGCAGCAGCGGTTCAGTCCCCTCATCGCGCTCATCGCGGTGTCGGCGATGTGGGAGGGGCGACTGTCGGCCTCGCTGCGCGACCTCGGTATCTCGACCCGCAAGTTCGGCCTGCTCGGACACATCGGCGCCGAACCCGGTATCTCGTTCTCGGAGCTCGCCCGCCGCTCGCACATCACCGTGCAGTCCGCCCATACGGCCGTCCGCGCCCTCGTCGACGACGGTCTCGTGGCCGACGCCACCTCGCACGCCGGGGCGGCATCCGACCTGCGCGTCACACCGAAGGGCTTCGACACGCTCGAGAAGGCGTACCGGCAGCTGTTCGAGCTCGACGCGGCGATGAAGGCGAACCTGCCGCGGGTCGCCGCATCGATGGACGGCATCCGAGCGGGCATCGTCTGACCCGTGTTCCGCATTCCCCGCGCCGCATTCCGCACCCTCGCCATCGCCGAAGCCGTGTCCTGGACACTGCTGATCGGCGGCATCATCATCCGCAACCTGTTCGACGCACCGCTGGCGGTGACGATCGGCGGCGGCATCCACGGTTTCGTGTTCCTCTCGTACGGCGCCGTCGCCGTTCTCGTCGCGTGGAACAACCGATGGGGCATCGTCCCGACCGTGTGCGCGGTGGGTGCCGCCGTCATCCCGTACGCGACCGTCCCGACCGAGATCGTGCTGCGCCGCCGCGGCCTTCTCGAGGGGGAGTGGCGTGTCGAGGCGTCCGACGACCCACGGGACCGTCGACCGATCGACCGTCTGCTGCGCTGGTTCGTGAAGCGGCCCGTCGTGCTCGCGGTGCTGTTGGCCGCCGGCATCGTCGCCGCGTACACGGTGCTGCTGATCATCGGCCCTCCGGGGCGCTGATCCGAGCACATCCGTCGGCGAGGCGCCCTGCGCTCGGCGGGTGTGCGGCCACCGTCGCGTATGACGCGTAGCGTGGCAGGATGCTGCGCACCGCCGCCCGGTTCACCCTCGCCGCTCTGCTGACGGTGATGGGGTTCGCCCATCTCACGACGTTGCGACGCGGATTCCGCATCGCCGTGCCCGACTGGGCGACGCGGCTGCTGCGCACCGACAAGGACATGATCGTCGTCGCCAGCGGTGCCGTGGAGATCGTGCTCGGGGCAGCGCTGATCGGTCTGCCGCGAGAGCGGCGCCGCGTCGGTGTCGCCGTGGCCGCGTTCTTCGTCGCGGTGCTGCCGGGCAACGTCCACCAGTGGCGCACCGGTGCATCGGCGCCCGGCCTCGACACCGACGCGCGACGCTTCGCGAGGCTGTTCGCGCAGCCGCTGCTGATCGCGTGGGCGCTGTGGGCGACCTGCAACAGGACGACACGGAATTTCTGACTCCCGCTCGCGTTTGATTCGCTGTGATGGTGAGTACGACTGCGCCCGTTTCTGAGACCGACGCCTACCAGCAGTGGGCACGCACCCGTCGTGAGGCGGTGACGGCCCCGCAGGGAGCCCTGGCGCTGGTGCTGACGCACTGGTCTGCCGTCGGCGAGCCGGCCATCGACGAGGCGGTCGCGCGCGAGGGCCACCCCGACGACGTCGTCTTCACCCGTCTGCAGCGCACCGACATCGACACCGGGCTGCCGCAGCAGGGCTACCGCATCTGGCGCCAGGACTCGCCCGCGGCCCGCGCGTTCGAAGAGATCGAGCGCTACGACTACGACCCCGCCTGGGTGCTCGAGGGGCGGTTCGAGCTCGTCGACGAGCAGCGGGTCGTGCCGTTCGAGCACATCAAGGACGGCGGCGCGAGCCGCGGCCTCCCCGTCTCGGGCGATCTCGTCTTCACCGTCGACGGCGCCGAGTACCGTCTGAGCGCGTTCGATACGAACTACGACGGCGTCGCGAAGCTGCACCTCGTCTTCGGCGACCGCACCAACGGCGCCGAGAGCTACGGAGCCGGCCGCTTCCTCTTCCTCGACCACCCGGGCGCCTCGGGCGACCTCGCCCCGGGCGACAGCATCCCGGTCACCGTCGACTTCAACCGCGCGACCGTCCCGCCGTGCGGCTTCTCGAGCCAGATGAACTGCCCTCTGCCCCCGTTGCAGAACCGCCTGCCGTTCCCCGTTCGCGCGGGCGAGAAGGTCGTCCGCTACGCCGACGGCTTCTCGCTCTGACGACCGGCACGACCAGCACGTACCGCCCTACCCGCACGCCGTCGCTCGCCCGCACCTCGGGCGCCGGCACCTCTTTCCACAGCAAAGGAACCCCGTGACTTCACGCGGAATCACCCGAACCCTCTCCGCCACGGCCGCCGTCACCGCAGGACTGCTCGTGCTGGCCGGCTGCGCAGGCTCTGCCGACCCCAGCGGCAGTGGCGACGCCGCCGATCCGTCGGCCGAGATCGTCGTCGGCTCGCAGAACGAGCCCACCAACCTCGATCAGATCTTCGGCGGCTCGTCGGGTGTGACCGAGGTCTTCACCGGCAACGTCTACGAGGGCCTGTTCAAGATCACCGACGACGCCGAGGTCGAGCCGCTGCTCGCCGCGAGCACCGAGGTCTCGGACGACGGGCTCGTCTACACCTTCACCCTCGAGGACGCGACGTTCCACTCCGGCGACGAGCTGACCGCCGACGACGTGAAGTACAGCCTCGAGCGCTTCGTCGGCGAGGAGTCGATCGCCGCCCGCAAGCGTCAGCTGAGCGTCATCGAGTCGGTCGCCGCGATCGACGACAAGACCGTCGAGGTCACGCTGTCGCAGCCGTCGATCAGCTTCACCTACAACCTCGGGTACGTGTGGATCGTCAACGACGAGGCCGGCGACCTGACCGCCGCGGCTGACGGCACGGGCCCGTACGCTCTCGCCGACTACCGCAAGGGCGACTCGATCGCGCTCGACGTGAACGACGAGTACTGGGGCGACGCGCCGGCCAACGGCGGCGTGGTCTACCAGTACTACGCCGACCCGACGGCGCTGAACAACGCCCTGACCACCGGGGCGGTCGACCTCGTCACGAGCCAGTCGAACCCCGACAGCATCGCCGAGTTCGAGGCCTCCGGATTTCAGATCATCGAGGGCACCTCGACCACGAAAGAGCTGCTCGCGTTCAACGACCGCATCGCGCCGTTCAACGACGTGCGCGTGCGCAAGGCGATCTACTCCGCCATCGACCGCGAGAAGCTGCTCGACGCGATCTGGGACGGACGCGGCGAGCTGATCGGCTCGATGGTGCCGCCCTCCGAGCCCTGGTACATCGATCTCGCCGACAACAACCCCTACGACCCCGAACTGGCCGAGCAGCTGCTCGCCGAGGCGGGCCAGTCGGCCGGCTTCGAGTTCACCATCGACACCCCCGAGTCGGGCGTGCACTCGACGGTCGCCGAGTTCGTGCGTTCGGAGCTGGCGAAGGTCGGCATCACGGTGAACATCAACGTCATCACCGATGACGAGTGGTACCAGAAGGTCTACACCGACCAGGATTTCGAGGCCACGCTGCAGGGTCACGTCAACGACCGCGACATCAACTTCTACGGCAACCCCGACTTCTACTGGGGCTACGACAACGCCGACGTGCAGACCTGGCTCGCCGAGTCGGAGGCCGCGGCATCCGTCGAAGAGCAGACCGAACTGATCAAGCGGGCGAACCAGCAGATCTCGGACGACGCCGCCAGCGTGTGGCTCTACCTCAACCCGCAGCTGCGCATCGCGGCCGAGGGCGTGTCGGGCGTGCCCAAGAATGGACTGAACTCCCTCTTCTACGTCTACGACATCACGAAGGCCTGATTCCATCACCCGGTACCTGATCCGACGCACAGGATTGCTGCTGCTGGCGCTCGCGCTGGCAGTGGCGATCCTGTTCGTCGTGCTGCGCGTGCTCGGCAACCCCGTCTTCGCCCTGATCTCGGTCGGGGCGACGGATGCCGAGATCGCCGCGGCCGCGCAGCGTCTGGGTACCGACCGGCCGCTGTACGAGCAGTTCCTGACCTACCTCGGTCAGCTCGCGAGCTTCGACCTGGGCCGCTCGTTCACGAGCAACCTGTCGGTCGGCGACGAGATCGTCCGTCGGCTGAACGTGACGCTGCCGCTGACGCTCATCGCGTTCGCCGTGTCGGTCGTCATCGCGGTGCCCGTCGGGTTCATCGCCGCGTGGAAGTCGCGCACCTGGTACGGCACGGCGTTCTCGGCGGTGTCGCAGCTCGGCGGCGCGATTCCGGTGTTCTGGGTCGGCATCCTGTTGATCGCCGTGTTCGCGCTCGGCTGGCGCGTGCTGCCCGCGGGCGGGTTCCCGCGCACCGACTGGGAGGACCCGGCGGCGGCCCTGACCTCGCTGACGCTGCCGGTGCTCACGATCGCGCTCGTGGCGGGCAGTGACCTGGCGCGCTACGTGCGCAGCGCGACGCTCGACGTTCTGAGTCAGCAGTACCTGCGGGCCGCCCGCGCGACCGGTCAGAGCTTCGCGACCGCGGTGTGGCGCCACGGGGTGCGCAACGCCGTCGTGCCCTTGATTGCGATCCTCGCCATCCAGCTGTCGACGACGTTCGTCGGCGCGGTGATCATCGAACGCGTCTTCGCTCTGCCGGGGCTCGGTGACATGCTGCTCGTCGCGATTCAGGAACAGGACTTCCCGAGCGTGCAGGGCGTGCTGCTGTTCTCGACCGCGCTCGTGCTGCTGCTCGGCTTCGCCGCCGACATCGCCCAGCGCATCATCGACCCGCGCCTGCGCGACACCCTGTCGGGCAACCGGCGCGCGAAGGCGGCCGCATGAGCACGCCGATCCTGCCCGGCTCGACGCAGCCCGACTCGACGCAGCCCGACTCGGCGCAGCCCGACTCGGCGCAGCCCGACTCCGACCTCGGAACGCCCCGCCGGCGGAGGCGTTCGCGCGGGCGTCGCTCGGTCAATCTCGCCGTGGGCGGTGCGCTGTTCGGACTGATCGCCGTGATCGGGCTCGTCTCGATCTTCTGGACGCCCTTCGCGTTCGAAGACACGTCGGGCGACCGGCTGCAGCCGCCGTCGCTCGAGCACTGGGCCGGAACCGACCGACTCGGACGCGACCTGTTCACTCAGCTGATGATCGGCGCCCGCCTCGCTCTCGCCGTGGGTTTCGGCTCGGTCGCGATCGCCGCGGTCATCGGCATCGCGCTCGGTCTGCTCGCCGCGGTGGCACGACGCTGGATCGACGACGCGCTGACGAGTCTGCTCGACATCGCCATCGCGTTCCCGACGCTGCTGCTGGCGATGCTGGTCGTCGCGTGGCGGGGTGCTTCGCTCGAGTCCGCGATCCTGGCGATCGGACTCGCCGGCGCCGCCGTCATCGCCCGGCTCACACGCATCGCGGCGACACGCGTGCTCGCGATGGACTACGTCACCGCCGCCCGCACCTCGGGCGCCGGCGGGTTCGCCATCGTGTTCCGTCACGTGCTGCCCGGCGTCTGGCCGACCCTGATCGTGCCTCTCGCGCTGCAGTTCGGCGGTGCCGTCGGAGCCGAGGCGTCACTGTCGTACCTGGGGCTCGGCTCGCCCCCGCCCAACGCGTCGTGGGGTCGCATGCTCGAAGAGGCCCAGAGCACCGTCATGGTCGCACCGACCGCTGCCGTGCTGCCCGGCATCCTGCTGGTCGCGTTCATCATCGGAACCAACCTGCTGGCCGACGGCCTGCGGGATGTCGCCGACCCCACCAGCCGGAGCGTGCGATGAACTCGATCCTGACCACGACCGGCCTGGGTGTGCGCCTCGGAACCGAAACCGATGCCCGCACCCTCGTGCACGGCGTCGACCTCGAACTCGCGCCGGGGGAGCGGCTCGGCATCATCGGCGAATCGGGCTCGGGCAAGTCGCTGACGGCGCTGGCGGTGCTCGGCCTGCTCGGGCACCCCCTGACCGCTTTCGGTTCGGCTCGCGTGCGCGCCGACGAAGGAGCCGCGGTCGAGATGGTGGGCACGGCCTCGCGTCGCCTCGACCGGGTGCGGGGCCGCACCATCGCCGCGGTGTTCCAAGAGCCGTTGGCCTCGCTCGACCCGCTCATGCGCGTCGGTAAACAGCTCGCGTGGCCGCTCGCGGCGCATCGCGGACTGACGGGCGACGCTCTGAAGCGGGCGGTGCTCGACGCCCTCGCCGACGTGCAGCTGCCGAACCCCGAACGCATCGCCCGCGCACGCATCCACGAGATCTCGGGCGGCCAGCGTCAGCGCGTCGCGATCGCCCTCGCGCTGGCGGGCGGCCCCCGCATCCTCATCGCCGACGAGCCGACGACGGCGCTCGACGTCACCGTGCAGGCCGGCATTCTCGACCTGCTCCAGCGCGAGGTCGACGAACGCGGGATGACGCTGCTGTTCATCAGCCACGATCTGCCGGTCGTCTCGCGCATCGCCGATCGCGTGCTGGTCATGCAGCACGGTCGTCAGCTCGAGATCGGCGCCACGTCGCAGATTCTGACGGCGCCACAGCATCCGTACACCGCTCAGCTCGTGGCCGCCTCGCGGGCGCTCGACGATTTTCTGCCGGGAACCGCCGGCGCGGGGAGCGCCTCATGACCGCCCAGGCCTCACCGCTGCTGGCGGTGGACGACGTCGACTTCTCGTACCCCCGGGGCGCGGCGGTGCTGCACGGGGTGTCGCTCGCGATCGAGCCCGGCGATACCGTCGGTCTGGTGGGGGAGTCGGGGGCCGGTAAGACCTCGGTGCTGCGCCTGCTGCTCGGACTGCAGGCGCCCACCCGTGGCCGCATCGTCTTCGACGGCGCCCCGTTGCGGACGGGCGATCGCCGCCAGCTGCGCGCGCTTCGCCGCGCCGTGCAGCCGGTCTATCAGGACCCGTTCTCGTCCCTTGACCCGCGGATGACGGTCGGCGCCTCGATCGCCGAGCCCATGCGTGCTCTGGGCGTTCCCGGCGGTGCTACGCCCGGCGGTTCCGGGCCGGGCCGTGCTATGCCCGGCGGTACCGGACGGGGCGGTCGCGACGCCGTGCGGGCCCGGGTCGCAGAGCTGCTCGCGGCGGTCGACCTGCCGACGGATGCCGCCGGCCGATACCCCGATGCCTTCTCGGGCGGCCAACGTCAGCGCATCGCGATCGCCCGGGCCCTCGCTCCCCGGCCGCGGCTGCTGCTCGCGGACGAACCGGTCAGCGCGCTCGACACGTCGGTGCGGATGAACGTGATCGAGCTGTTCCAGCGGCTCGCCCGCGAGCAGGGCATCGGCATGCTGCTCGTCTCGCACGACCTGACGATCGTCTCGGCGCTGTGCGAACGGATGGCCGTGCTCGAGGCGGGCCGCATCGTCGAGCAGGGGCCGACGCAGCGTCTGCTCACGGCCCCCGCCCACGACTACACCGCGCGGCTGGTCGCCGCCGTCCCGCGGCTGCCTTCGGTCTGAGGCGGTCCGGGCCGTGCCGACGGCGGGCCGTGTGCACAACGGCGGGGGCGTCGACCGACACGCCGAGTTGATGGGACGACACGCCGCGGGAGTCGGAGCAACTCCGCCGTTGTGCTCGGCGGCTCTCGTGGGTCGTACGGGCCGGGTGGGTCGGTAGGTCGGTGGCTCGGTCGTGAGCTGAGGGGACGTGGTAGTTGTTCGCCATGCCGTGTGCGCAACGGCGGGGGCGTCGACCGACACGCCGAGTTGAGGGCGCGACACGCCGCGGGAGTCGGAGCAGCTCCGCCGTTGTGCTCGGAGAGGCGCCGAGGGAAGAGGAGCGGTGGTGGTCGGTCGGGCCGACGCGGAAGTCGGGGTCGATTTGACGGAACGCGTCCGAACGAGTGCAATATATTGCATGTCGCTACCTCGGATCGATCGACCCGCCTCACTGCGCGACCACGCCTACACCGCGCTTCGTGACGCGATCGTCAGCGGGCGCCTGGCCCCGGGTGAGCGGTTGCGCGACCCCGAGCTCGAGCAGTGGCTCGGTGTGAGCCGCACCCCGATCCGCGAGGCGATCGCCCGCCTCGAGACGGCCGGGCTCGTCCGCACCCGCCGCGCCAAGGCGACCGAGGTCGCACCCCTCGACGAACGCGAAGCCCTAGCGGCGCAGCGGATCGCGGCGGCGCTGCACGAGCTCGCCGTGCGCAACGGCGTCGGCCAGCTGACCGACGCCGACCTCGACGACATGCGCGCCGCGAACGACCGCTTCGACGCGGCGCTCCGAGAGGGCGACGTCGACGCCGCGATCGCAGCAGACGACGACTTCCACGCCGTGCCGGTGCGCGCCAGCGCCAACCCGCTGCTGCCGGTCCTGCTCGAGCAGGTCACTCCGCTGCTGCGCCGCCTCGAGCGTGCCCGGTTCTCGTCGCTGGCAGGCCGAGACTCCGTCGACGCGCACGCCGGCATCATCGCGGCATGCGCAGACGGCGATGCGGATGCCGCGGCCGCCGCGACCCGTGAGAACTGGCACACGCTCGAACGGCTGCTCGCGACCCCGACCCCGACCCCATCCCCGGGAACCGCGACCGGAACCCCCGAACCCTCCACCGCCGCCGACCCGAAGGACGACCGATGACCCTCGCCGACTTCCCGCGCCACTCGCTGACCTTCGGCCCGAGCCCGGTGCATCCGCTCGACCGCCTCTCGGCCCACCTCGGCGGCGCCCGCGTCTGGGCCAAACGAGAAGACGTCGAGGCCTTTCTCCATCACCAAGCGGCCCAGGAAGCCGATCGCCACCTCATCGTCGGCGATACCGTGTGCGCGACGCCACGCCATGTCGCGGGCGCCGGGATGGAAGATCGCGCGATCCACTCCGCGCGACCAGATCGAGATGTCGTAATTCATCCGCTGCTCGCGCAGCACTTGCGCCATGCTTTCGGAGGGTGCCACCAGCGCGTCGCAACGCCGGTAGAAGCGGCGCAGGCCAGCCACCATCACCGGCTCGGCCCAGGCCATGTTGTAATAGCGCAAGTACGTCTCGAACCGGGTGTGCACCGAGGCGAGCACCGGCAGCTTGCGTCCGCGCGCCCAGCTGACTGCCTGATGCGCTACCGGGTCGGGAGAGGAGACGTGCACTACGTTGGGCGCGAACGCCTTGAGGCTCTTGCGCACCCGGGGCGAGAGCGCCAGCGGAACGCGGTACTCTCCCCGGCCGGGTATCGGAAACGCCGGCACGCCGACAAGCTCGCCGGTAGGCTCGAAGGCCGGCTGCTTGGTCACCGGCGAGTAGACGCGGACATCTGCTCCCTGGCTCAGGAGATAGCCGACAAGGCGGTTGAGCGCCTGGTTCGCTCCGTCACGAACATAGTTGTAGTTGCCCGAAAATAGGGCGATGCGCAGATCGGCGGTATTCATCTCGCGCGCCCATAGCCTCAGCGGCCGGGCTTGGCGAGGGCGCAGCGCATCTGGTGCGATCAGCGCCAGGATCCGGCGCCGCTCGCCCGATCAAGGGAGGGACGAGCGGCGCCGCTCAGATGTCACCAGCGGCGGTCGTAACGCCGATCCCAGTCGCGACTTCCGCGGTAGTCTCGACGATCCCAGTTGCGATCCCGACGATCCCAACGGCGATCACGGTCCCACCGGCGATCCCAGCGGTCGTAGCGTCCCCAGCCGCGTCCGTTGTTGGTGTAGTAGCCCGGACGGCCATAATACCGGTCCCGATAGTAGCGCCTCGGCGCATTGTCGTAGTAGTAATAGTAATCCGGCCGCCCGCGCACAGTCACGTAACGGCGATTGTTGTAGTACCGCCGATCGTAATACCGATCATCACCACGGTCGGCGATGGCTGCACCGACAGCAAGGCCGAGAATGCCGGCGCCGATCGCGATTGCGGCATCGTTGTCGCCGCGCCGGTCCCAACGGCCTTGTGCCTGCGCTGTCTGAGTCATGCCAAGCGTGGATGCGGCGAGGGCCGCCGCCACGCCCAGGGATTTCAGCAGAGTCTTCATTGTCTTTCTCCTGGAAGCAGCGGGCAACTACGGCGGAGTCAACCAGTGCTTCTTTTCTGATCAAGACGGACAATCAAGCACTTGCGCGCTGAACGGGCTCTTAACTTGGCAAACGTGCGGGTGGTTTCGCAATCGTGTCCCTTATGCAACACGTTTTCTAATATCAAACCGCCCGAAACTCTTGGCAAATTGGCGCATTATGCCGCCCGAGGGCCGGTAACCCGCCCGCTGCTTGTAGGATACGGAACGCATGACCCAGCTTCGACTCACGAT
>JAAIGE0101436544.1_pt1 | contig 11022 bp, 8 predicted proteins | sample 6487951 | NCBI WGS metagenome assembly JAAIGE01 (sample SAMN13974128, study PRJNA590717) | phyllosphere metagenome | biome: tomato field; feature: multiple bacterial spot infested tomato fields; material: tomato leaves; isolation source: leaves from tomato fields | host: Solanum lycopersicum ... | reverse complement strand
GATCGCGCGCGGACAGGTCGATGTCGCGGCCATCGAAGCATCGGTGCGGCAGTCGGAGCGCTCGCAAGACATGGTGGAAGGCGCGCGCGCCTGGAAGGAGAAGCGAAAACCCGACTTTACGGGGCAATAGCAGCGCAACCGTCCGGTGAAGCCGGGCGGCATAAAAACGAGGAGACAACAACATGCATATTCACAATGCAATAAGCGCCACGGCCGTCGTGCTGATCGGTGCGCTCGCAGGCGCGAGCACGGTGGCCCAAGCTGCCGCACCTTATCCCGCCAAGGCGATTACGTTGGTGATCGGCTTTCCGCCCGGGTTAGACCAATCCGTTTGGGTACCAATTCGCCGATGACCAGGGTAAAGTACGTAATCATCAGTAGCAGCAAAGCCCGGGCAACAGTATTGGCGTACGGGGCCACAAACGTAAATTGCTGAAGCCACAGCGATAAATCGCCTTCCAGCTTTTCGCCGGAATAGATACCCGTCAGGATACCAATCAGCGTGATGCCAATTTGTACGGTAGAGAGAAACGTGTCAGGTGCTTCAGCGAGCTGAAGGGCGTGGCGGGCTTGTTTATCACCGCGTTCGGCGTCGTTTTTCAGACGTATTTTTCGGGCAGAAACCAGAGCAATTTCTGCCATTGAAAAAACACCATTAAGTAAAATCAGGAGAAATAAAATAAGTAGTTCGGTCATGGATGAGCCGGAAAGTTCAGGCCAAATATCCGCTAAAAAACATTGCCAGCTGTATTTTAGGGTGGAATGGTTGAAAAAGTTTAAGGTTGGAAGCGTTGGCAGTTTGAATGGTTTAACGTTTCATGGATTTCGGAAGGTTGACGCCTTACCGGACAAGGGATGAAGCATACCCAATAAAAGACCCTCAGTTTAGACTTTTTCAGCATTGAATGAAAGCAGTTAGCCCCCTAAAAAATCCTGATTTCGGGAATTTTTCAGGGGGCTAATCAGAGCTTCGGAATTCAGGCCGGCTTATCATTTCAGGGCCTGAATCTTTTATTGAATTTCATTGCGTACAAACGCTTCCCAGAGAATCTCCGCTGGGTGAAGGGCAATACGGCCCGTTCCATCTTTAATCTGGTGGCGACAGCTGGTTCCGGGAGCGGCAATGGTTACTTCTTCGGGTTGATTCCGAACGGTTGGGAAAAGGACCAGTTCGCCAATTTTCATCGAAACCTCGTAATGTTTGGCTTCGTAGCCAAAGCTACCCGCCATGCCGCAACAACCGGAAGGAATCAGGTGAACTTCGTACTGACTCGGTAAGGAGAGAATCTTCTTGGTATGCGTCAGGCTCGACAGGGCTTTCTGGTGGCAGTGCCCGTGCAGCTTGATGAGTCGCTTTTCGTACGTAAACTGATCGGACTTGATATTTTTCTTATCAAGTTCCTGTGATAAAAACTCATCAAAAATAAACGCCCGACTGGCTACTTCCTGAGCCTGAGCTTTTAGATCGGTGGGTACCAGCTCCAGGTACTCGTCCCGTAGCGTAAGGATCGCCGAAGGTTCCAGGCCCACGATGGGAGCTCCATCTTTAATGACTTCGGCCAGCAAGGTCACGTTTTTAATCGCAATCTTCCGGGCTTCTTTCACCATACCTTTTGAGAGGTACGTACGTCCGGATTCCACGTGGTAAGGAATTTCGATTTTATACCCCAGTCCGCTCAACAGCAAAATTGCTTTCTTGCCTACTTCTACATCATTGTAATTCGTAAACTCATCGCAGAAGAACAGGATACGCTTGAACTTCACGCGGCCCGTCGTATTGAGTCGGAATTCGTGTTCGGCAAACCATTGTCGCAAGGTCTGAGCCGCGATGGTTGGCATGGAGCGATCCGGGGCAAACCCCATCACTTTCTTAATCGCCAGCGAGGGTAACTTGCTTTGCATAGCCCAGTTGTACAGGCGAGGCATGCGGCTGCCCATGCGGGACAGAGCCGTAAAGTTGCCGACCATCTTCGAGCGGAAGGGTACGCCGTGGGCATCGTAGTAATGCTGGAGAAACTCGGCTTTCAGCTTGGAAACATCTACGCTACTCGGGCATTCGGATTTACAGCCCTTGCAACTCAGACACAAGTCCATCACATCCTTGATTTCCGGATGATCAAAGGGATTTTTCTTCGTTGAATTAGTCAGAAATTCCCGTAATACATTGGCCCGGCCCCGGGTGGTATCGCGTTCGCTGCGGGTAGCCATGAAGCTGGGACACATCGTCCCACCCGACAGCTCGGTTTTCCGACAATCCCCCGAACCCGAACATTTTTCCGTCAGCCGTAGAATATTTTCCTGAGCACTGAAATCGAAATAAGTATTGATTTTGCGAACGGGCTTATCGGCCTCGTACCGCAGAAACTGATTCATGGGCGGCGTATCGACGATTTTTCCTGCGTTCAGTACACCCATCGGATCGAAGAGGCGTTTGATCTGGCGAAAAAGATCGTATACTTCTTCGCCCATCATCTGCGGAATAAACTCGCCGCGTAAGCGTCCATCCCCGTGTTCACCCGAAAGCGAACCCCGGTATTTCTTCACCAGCTCGACGGTTTCGGCCAGTACTTGCCGGAATAAGGCCTGCCCCTCTGAAGTTTTCAGGTTGATCATGGGCTCCACGTGCAGCTCCCCCGCTCCGGCGTGGGCGTAGTAGCTGGCGTGAATGTCATGCCGCCGTAACATAGCTTCGAGTTCGGCGATGTACTGGGGAAGTTCCTCGGGAGCTACGGCACAGTCTTCAATCAAATTCACGGGTTGGGTATCTCCGGGTAAATTCCGGATCAGTCCCAAGCCGCCTTTGCGAACGTCCCAGACCTGCCTGGTTTTTTCGCCAAAGATGACGGGGACGGCGTACCCCAGCCCACGGTTTTGCAGGTCATTTACGAAGCGATCTACCTGTTGCTGGAGGGATTCCGGCGTTTCGGCCATGAATTCCACCATCAGAATGGCCGCGGGATCGCCTTCGATGAAAAAGCGGTTTTTACTTTGTTCGGGATTGTTTTTGGTAAAATCCAGAATGTATTGATCCACCAGTTCCGACGCCAGGGGTCGGTGCTGGAGAGCCACCAGGTTCGCCTGAAGGGATTCCTGGATGGACGTACAGTGTACGCAGGCTACGGCTACTTCCGAGGGAGGCAGAGGCAGGAGATTGATTTTTAGTTCGGTTGCCAACGCCAGCGTTCCTTCCGACCCCGCTAGCAAAGCACAGAGGTTGAAGTCGGAAGACCCACCCGTAAACGGTTCCTGATCCAGCAAAGCATCCAGAGCGTAGCCCGTATTGCGACGGGTGAGCGAACGTTTGGGAAAACGCTCGGCAATGTTTTTCTGGTGTTGAGGATTGGATAAGAGGTCGTGAATGCCCCGGTAAATATCCGATTCCAGTGAAGTTTCGGCCGACTCCCGTTTCAGGTCATACCGCCAGGGTGACAAGGCTTTGAACTCCGCTTCCGATCCATCCGATAGTAATACTTTGGCCGCCAGCAGGTGATCACGGGTGTTACCCCAGACGATACTGTGTAAGCCGCAGGAATTATTTCCCACCATGCCCCCAATCATGGCCCGGTTGGCCGTAGACGTTTCCGGGCCGAACATCAGACCGTACGGAGCCAGAGCTTTATTCAGGTCATCCCGAATGACACCGGGCTGTACGCGAGCCCAGCGTTCTTCGGCGTTGATTTCCAGAATTTGCGTGAAATATTTCGATAAATCCACCACAATCCCCGAACCCACGACCTGCCCCGCCAGCGAAGTCCCCGCCGTACGCGGAATCAGCGTGGTCCGGTGATTGCGGGCGAACGTCAGCAGATGTTTTAAATCGGTAACGGATTTGGGAATGGCGACGGCCAGCGGTTTTTCCCGGTATACCGAGGCATCGGTGGAATACAGGATTCGCTGGGCTTCATGTACCGTTGATTTGGTATAGTATAATTCCCCTTCAAAAGCTTGTTGCAACGCTCCGAAGCTGGAGGCTTCAATCTTTTCAGACATGGTTACTTCACTTAACTCCACGCCGATCGTATCGCTTTCGGCGTGAGTGGCTGATAAAATTCATCCGTTTAGACAAAGTTACGCGTTGGCATACCAAGGGACTTCGCAAAATTGAAAAAAGTAAGCCAGTAAATCAGCCCCGCTGAAGCTCTTGCCGTACCAGCGTTTCCCATTCACTCAGCAGACTGCCCGTATAGGTGGCCGCTCCCGCCCGCCGGTACCAGTAGTTGGCATTCCAGGTGTCGCCTTCTTTACGGTGCAGATAGGCGTGGAGCCGATCGTAGGCGGGTGTGCCTTCGGCGGATTGGGCAATGTTGTGAGCAGCTTCCCAGTCGTCTTTTCCGTCATACCAGAGTCCTTCCAGAATCGGATGTAGTGAAGCGGGCGGCGTATCGTTCGTCAGGGAACGCTGAAATTCCTCGAATGTCATAAAGTATCTTAGATTTGTCGGGATATGGCAGAAAGTCTGAGGCAAACCTGCCTAACTACCCATTTTCTGCCCGATGCTAATTGATTTATGAAGATACAGACCGTTTCTGACTTTTCAGCGACTATCCAAACGCTGATTATTCCCGTCCAGAGTGAAACGCTGGAAGCTACGCTCGCCGTACTGACCGAACAAACTGCGGTACCTCTGGCCCTTCTTCAGGCTGAAGTAACGGGTAAAAAGGGAGAGGTACACACCTTTTTCACGACAACCGGCCTTCGCATTTACGTGTTGGGTCTGGGTACCAATCCGGGTTCAGCGGAAGTGATCAAAGCCTTTCGTTTGCTGGTATTCAAGCAAAAAGCCAGATTGCCCGAAACGGTAGGCGTGGATTTGAGTAGCCTGCCAGCCGCCTGGGCCGAATTTGTTGTGAATGGCATCTGGCTGGCCAGTTACAACGTTGGGCTGTATAAAACGGACGAAGTGAAACCGACAGCGTTATTCTCGGGAACCCTTGAATTGCGGCATTCGGAAGACCTTTCGGATTTTATCCAGAAAGGAGAAATCCTGGCTCAGACGCAGCTACGGGTATTTCCCTTGCTCAATGCTCCGGCAAATTTTAAAACGCCCCAAACCCTGGCGAGCTGGGCCATGCTCTCGGGCGATGCTCACGGTTTCAAAGTACGGGTCTATGATGCGGGCGAATGTCAGTCACTGGGGCTAATGGCACTGCTGGCCGTAGGGCAGGGAAGTCGGAATGAACCGGAATTCATTGTCATGGAGTACGAAGGGGCCGGAGCCAGTCAAACCGTCGCTCTGGTGGGGAAAGGCGTTACCTTCGATACGGGCGGGATTTCCATCAAACCCTCCGAAAATATGCACCTGATGAAATCGGACATGGGCGGAGCGGCCGCCGTGTTGGGTACGATGGAAGCCGTTGCCCGTCTGAAACTACCCGTGCGACTGATCGGTATTGTGCCCACCACCGAAAACAGCGTGGATGGCGAAAGCATGAAACCCGGCGACGTGATTACTTCCTACGCCGGAAAGACCATCGAAGTAACCGATACCGACGCCGAGGGTCGTCTAATTTTGGCGGACGGCCTGGCCTACGCCATCAAAAATTATAATCCCGACGTGATCATTGATCTGGCTACGCTAACGGGCAGTATTATTCGTACGCTGGGGTATCACGCCGCGGGAATGTTTACCGAAAATAATTCGCTGGGCAAAAAGCTCAAGCGAGCAGGCGAACACACGGGCGAGCGGCTCTGGCGGTTACCGATGTGGGAAGAATACGCCGATCACCTGAAATCCGATGTAGCGGACCTCCGCAATTTCTCGGGACTGCCGCATTCACAGGCCATTGCTGCCGCTAAATTCCTGGAAGTATTTACGAATGAGCATCCGGCCTGGGTTCACCTCGATATTGCCGGTACGGCGTACGGCGATACGGACTTTGCTCCACAGCGGGCGGGCACAGCTTACGGCGTACGACTATTGGTTGAATTTCTGGAGCGATTTGCTGGAGAGGAGGCGTCCGCTACCCTATGAGAGTGATTATTTCATTACTATTCTTTTTTGGGGGAAGTACGGCCTGGGCTCAGGTGTACACCGATTCACTGGCGAAGAGTCGTATTCCGTATATCGTTCAGTTTTATGCCCGCGTATCACCAGACGTCAGGCCCTACACCCCTTACATTTTTCAAAGCCTGGGTGACTCAACGTTGAATTTAAAGAGACGCAGGTCGTCCGAGGTGTTGATTCGAATGCCCGTGGAGCAGCTTGAGTTCGTACGCATCCGTCGAAAAGGAAAAGTGGGCCGAGGGGTTGTACTGGGCATTTTAGGAGGAGTAGCCACCGGGATCATTTGGGGCCAGGCGTTGGGAGATGATAGAAAAGGAGGTCTGCTTAGCCTGACGGCGAATACAAAGTCGATGGTTCTAGGAACTGTATGTATCATTCCTGGAGCCATTATTGGGGCGATCCTCGGAAGCGGTTCTAAAAAAATAGTACTGAACAAAAGCCTTGAAACCTATCAGGCCCAGCGGGAAACCCTCCGCCAGTACGTGCAGCGAGCCAATACCATCGAATAGCTTTCAATGATAAAAGTCAGTCCGTGTCACGAGTGATCTCATGAGATAGTCAGGGATTCGGTGAGACTTTTGCAGTGAAAACAGTGCTCACTCGTAACAATGGCTATGTTAGGAAGGAATCGATTTTCGGTGTGCTGGTCTCTGTACCGGAAATTGGGAGCAGTGTTTTCCGCGTAACAAGTGGGAAGACAAAAGCCGTTCTGTTTCAGAGCGGCTTTTGTGTTAATAAAGCTGGAGCTTCGTGCAACTGGTAATCGATTTTCCAACCCGACGTATCGGCCAATTGATTAAGTAAAATCCGAATCTGTCGCTGGGCGACCTGCGGTAATTCCGAGGCAACGGCTTTGTTATGAATCACCTGCTTGGCATCCGAAAGCAGCTTCGTATATTCTTCTTTGTTAAAGCGATTAAACATGCCCTGATCAATATCATAGATGTTGTAATCGGAGTCGATACTGAGAATCTCCGGTTCGGGTAGCGATTCAATGATCATTCGGCGTTCGCCATCTTCCCAACGAATCAGCACTTTACTGAAATCGTACCCGACCAGTACCTTGGCTTTGGTAACAATCAGGGCTTTTTTCGAACCCGCTTTCAATCCCATAAACAGGTCTTTCCGGTCCGTATAGTCGTGAATTTCGGAGAAATGACCCTCAGCCAGCACGACCTTGAATACCTTCTCAATTCGTTCGAGTAGTACCGTCGATTCCGAGCGGATTTCTTTTTCCCGAACATTCCGAAAGCGGCCAAGTAAAGCAGCTCCGCCAAAACCAGCGGCAGCTCCGAGCAGACCAATGAAGGCAATGGATATAAATTCCATGGGATAGGGTTGGGTAAAATGACTTGAAAAATGATAATGTTCCCTTAACTCCGTACAAGGTTCACAAAAAAAATGATAGTACAAAACGCAGGGAAATACAGTTATATAGCGGTGATAATTGACTTATTCCGCGAAATCCTTATTACTATAAAGCGAAACAGCGAGAAAAGAGTAATTTTCGAGGATTTTTTATGCTACTGTACTTCTTAATGCTCTTTACTAATGCCCAACAAACAGCTGGAAGCCCTCGATTATATAGTATTTCTGGTGTACTTTTTGATTGTGGCCGGATATGGTTATTACATCTACAAAAAGAAGCAATCCGCCAACATTTCTACTACTGATTTCTTCCTGGCCGAAGGGTCACTCACCTGGTGGGCCATCGGTTCTTCGCTCATCGCCTCCAACATCTCAGCCGAACAGTTCATCGGAGCATCCGGAGACGGATTTGCCATGGGTCTGGCCATCGCCACGTACGAGTGGATGGCGGCCGCTACGCTGATTGTCGTCGCCGTTTTCTTCATGCCGATTTATTTGAAGAACCGGATTTTCACGATGCCGCAGTTTCTGACGCAACGCTACAACAACACGGTATCCATGATTATGGCCATTTTCTGGCTGTTCTTGTACGTGCTGGTAAATCTGACGTCGATTTTATTCCTGGGTGCTCTGGCCGTATCTACGATCTCCGGTCTGAATTTCACGGCCTGTATGATTGGGCTGGCCGTTTTCGCCGTCATCATCACCATCGGCGGGATGAAGGTAATCGGCTTTACCGACGTAATTCAGGTATTCTTCCTCATTATGGGTGGTTTGGCTACGACCTACCTGGCGATCAACCTGGTATCAACGGAAAACGGTACGGAAGGTCTCTTACAAGGTTTCGATCTGATGCTGACGCAATCGGCGGATCACTTCCACATGATCTTCCCGAAAAATCACCCGCACTACGCTTCACTGCCGGGTTTAACGGTATTGATTGGTGGAATGTGGATTGTTAACCTGAACTACTGGGGTTGTAATCAATACATTACGCAACGGGCTTTGGGAGCCGATCTGAAGACGGCTCGTGAAGGAATCCTGTTTGCCGCGTTCCTGAAGTTACTGATGCCGATCATCGTGGTACTGCCCGGTATTGCGGCGTATACGCTGTACCAGAAGGGATTATTCCAGCAGGAAATGCTCGATGCCACGGGTGAAGTCAACAAAGATCACGCGTATCCCGTACTGCTGAATCTCTTACCTACGGGTCTAAAAGGTCTTTCCTTTGCGGCTCTGACGGCGGCCGTAGTAGCCTCGCTGGCCGGTAAAGCCAACTCGATTTCAACGATCTTTACGCTGGATATTTACAAAAAATACATTGCTCCTCAGGCTAGTGAAAAGCAACTGGTAGGCGTAGGTCGCGTAACGATCTGGGTCGCTATGGTTATCGCCATTCTGGTTTCGCCATACATGGGTATCGATAAAAAAGGGGGCTTCCAGTTTATTCAGGAGATGACCGGTCTGGTTTCTCCGGGGGTATTTGCTGCCTTTATTCTGGGCTTTTTCTGGAAGAAAACGAACTCAGCCGGAGCTTTATTCGCCATTGTGGGCGGGTTCCTGCTTTCGTTGTTCTTTAAGTACTCGCTGCCGAATCTGGTAAATCTGGAATTCCTGGCTCCGCTGGGCTTTGCCGTGAAAGGGGCCGACGGCGTGTATACCATTCCGTTCCTGGATACAATGGGCTTTGTGTTCCTGATCTGCGTGGCGGTGATGATTCTGCTGGGTCTGCAAAAACCAAGCAACAAAGGGCTGGAAATCGATTCCAAAATGTTCAAAGTGAATTCGACTTTTGCCGTTGGAGCTACAATTATTATGCTGTTGGTCGTTATTCTATACGCGATCTTCTGGTAAAGGATAGATTCGTTTTCAAACGTTGCGAACACCCCGGATGACCTGGGGTGTTCGTGCGTAAAATGAAATTATACTCGTTTTGTAAAAACCTAGTTACAATGAAAATTAACTTTTTACCGAAAAATGAGACCAAGTGGCGGTGGATGCTGGGCTTGAGTATGGGCTGCTGGACGGCTCTTTCTGCTCAGACCCCCTTACCGCTGACGGACGTATCAGCCTTTAAAAACCCTACCAAAACCTGGAGTATTGTCGGAGGCGTAACGGGGTCACCCAAAGACGCGGCTCTGAAAGGACAAAAGGGAACGGGCGTACTGCTGGGAACGCCGGGTAAGGGAAGCAGTCAGTCCGATTATCTGGTGACGAATACCGAACACGGCGATCTGAAACTGAGTCTGGATTTCATGTTACCACAGGGCTCCAACTCAGGCGTGTACCTGATGGGTCGTTACGAAGTTCAGCTGTACGATAGCTGGGGTGTGCAGAACCCAAAAGCTTCCGACTGCGGAGGTATCTACGAACGCTGGGACGAAAACCGCAAGCCCAACGGCTACGAAGGTCACCCGCCCCGCATGAATGCCGCCAAAGCTCCCGGCCTGTGGCAACACCTGGAGGTGGAGTTCGAGGCTCCGAAGTTTGATGGCTCCGGCAAGAAAATCGCGAATGCCCGCTTTGTGAAGGTAGAACTGAATGGTACCATTGTTCACCAGAATCTGGAAGTATTCGGACCCACGCGGGCCGCTCTATTTACGGACGAAAAAGCTCGCGGACCCTTGGCCTTCCAGGGCGATCATGGTCCGGTTGCTCTTCGGAATATTTCGATGGAATTACTCGACAAGGCCCCCGTTACAGTGGGTCCGGTTCAGTATACATTCTATACGGGTAAATTCAATAGCATTCCCAGGCTGGATACGATGAAGGCGAAACCCGTACGGACGGGTACCGCCGAAAAACTTAGCAGCGTACTGGCCGACGGGAGATCCGATTTCCTCATTGTATTCAACGGAACAATTCAGGCTCCCGAAGCGGATAATTACCAGTTTATTCTGCAATGGATGGAACTGGGGCAACTCATCATCGATGGCCGGACGGTGTTCGATGGCGAATTATCCTTCGATAAGCCCCGTACCATCGATGTACCGCTGACCGCCGGGGAACATAAGTTTACCTTACTACACGCCAAAAATAAATCCTGGCTGCCCAAAGTACTGGGACTGTATGTACAGCGGAAAGGGTCTCATTTGCAGGAATTACACGGCTTTGGCTCCGTACCCGATACGGACCCCGTACCCGTCATTACGGTACACCCCCGTGATCAGGTCGAGCAGGTGCGTTCGTTTGTGTACATGCCGGGTTACAACGAAGGCGATGGGCACAAGAAACTTCGCGTATTGCATTTAGGAGATCCCTCGGGGGTTCACTACAGCTACGATCTTGATCAGGCGACGGTACTGATGAGCTGGCGGGGTGCGTTTATCAACATGAGCGACGCCTGGCACGAACGCGGCGAAGCCCAGACGGCTAGTCCGCTGGGATCACCCGTACTGGCTCTGTGGGGAACAAGTCCCCTGGGAATGGCGGGCAGTGCCACACCCGATTCAACGGCGGGGCTAGTCTACAAAGGCTATCGCCTTGACGAAGTGGGCCATCCGACCTTCCGCTACCAGCTGGCAGGTGGAGAATTTACGGATTTCATTCGTCCCTACGAAAATGGACGGGGCCTGAGCCGTACCGTTTCGCTCAATGGTGGCTCGAATCTGGCTTACCGACTGGCGAAGGGAAAAACGATTACTGCCCTC
>JAAIGE0100746458.1_pt1 | contig 11022 bp, 9 predicted proteins | sample 6487951 | NCBI WGS metagenome assembly JAAIGE01 (sample SAMN13974128, study PRJNA590717) | phyllosphere metagenome | biome: tomato field; feature: multiple bacterial spot infested tomato fields; material: tomato leaves; isolation source: leaves from tomato fields | host: Solanum lycopersicum ... | reverse complement strand
GCAAGAGAAGGATCTGCCTCGACACCATCGAAAAGGGTCACTTCGACGCCGGAAGCTGCAAGCGACGCGAGCGCTGGATCACACAATCCCAGCTTTCGCAAACCGGGATCGGTAACGAACATAACTCGAGTGCCAAGCCTCGCCTTCATCGACGAGTTCGAGGCCGGGATCGCGGATCTGCTCTCGGCCGAATACGACAAGTGGGCGCTCCGGTGAGCAGGTCCTCCATCGCGCGCGAGAACGCCGTCCGCCTGAAGGCCGCGAGGCGGATGCGGGAGGCGTCGGTGGACTACTCCTCGGATCGACCGACGCTCGCGGTCAGGGAGCCGACGACAGGGCGCATCGACGAACTCGACATGCGTTGGGCCAGCAGCCTGTCCGCCCTGAGGGGACAGATCGCGGTCGCCCTGATGCGGATCTGCGACGGCAGGCCGGGACGTTCCGGCGTGACCAACACGCACCTGATCCACCATCTGGACATGGGCCTGTCGCGGTTCCTCGTGCAGACCGGTCGGACGGGCATCGGCGTGCAGGACCTGGACCGGGACCTGTTCTCCGCCTTCCACAGGTGGCTCGACGGACCGGGGGTCAGAGGCAAGCAGAGGTCCGCCAACTACAAGATCGATCTTCACATGGCGGCCGTCACGCTCGTCATGACGATGCGGTCGGCGGATCGCGTCGACGCCGCGACCGAGCCCCTGCCCACGCCACCGTGGAAGCCGGCGCGCGCTTCGGGCAGCAAGGATCTCGTCGTCATGGACGAAGCGGACGTCCGCGACATCGTGCGCGCATGCGCGCAGCTGGTGGAGACGACGTCCGACCGAGTGCTCAAGGGCCTGAACGCCATCGACGCGGATACGGGCCGGACCGGCGTGCTGGCACGCTACTCGGACGTCCCGTTGCGCGAACGCGACGTCACGTCGCTGGCCGCGTACCGACCGGCTCTGCTGAAGGACCTGCGCGCCTCGGGGCTCGACGACGCAAGGCTGATCCTCCGTCCCACGCTGATGGACGTCGCTCCGTTCGTCATCCTGCTCGCCTTCGCCTTCAGGCTCAACGACGCGGTCATCCGGAGCGCCCACCTCTCCGACTTCGCGCACGTGCCGTCGCTGGGTGGGAGCCGCGTCGTGGCCCGCCCCTTGAAGGCTCGGAGCCACAAGCGGGTGCATGCATCCGTGCCCGTCACCCGGCATGCCACCAACCCGGCGCAGATGCTGGCGCTGCTGGATCGCTGGCTGACCCCTGCGCGAGCGGACCTTGGTACGGACAGGCTCGTCGCGGTCTCGTCGAACCGGTCCGTCTCGACGACGATGGAGGGACCGAACGGCAAGGCCGCGCTCGTCGCCACGCTCAGGATCTTCGCCAAGCGGCACGGTCTCGTACCGTTCAGCATCACGAAGCTTCGGGCGTTCCGGATAGACCGGGCCCATAGTCTCACCGACGGCAACCCGATGGCGATGAAGGTCACGGCGAGCCATTCCGCCCTGGACACGTCGCGCCAGCACTACATGACGCGCGGCGCCCGCCTTCGTGACGACGAGAAGCTGGCGATGGGCATGCTCGGCATGCAGTCGAGCTTCCTGCCAGGCGGTGCGCCCGCAGCCGATATGCCCCCTCCGCGTCATGCCGACGCCGGATGCACCCCCGGCTGGACATGCGTCGATCCCGCCGCCTCGACGTTCCATCCACCTCGGCCCGATGGTCGCTGCGTCGCCTACGCCCGCTGCCCCGTCTGCCCGTCCGGCAGGATCGACTTCGGATCGGCCGAGGCCGCCGCCTCGGCCCTCGCGCTGTCGCGGGCGATCGGAGACGCCCTTACGACGATGGCGCCGGAGGCCTGGCTCGCCCGGCTGGCGCCGATCGCAACCGAACTGGAGCAGCGGATCATCCCCGGCTTCGCCCAGGCGACCCTCGTCGCCGCCGCCGCACTTCCGCCCCTGACGCTTCCGACACCGGATTGAGGTTCGACATGGACGACATCACATCGGCGCTCGCGCTTCGGACGGACGCCCTTTCCGTGGGCGACCCCCACAAGCCGGTCTCCACCACCAGCGCCTGGGGCGATCCGGTCTGGCGGCTGGACGGAGGATCGTCCAGCACGCCGGCCGGAAGCACCGCCGTCTACTGGCCGGTCGAGGTCGACGAGGAACTCCTGGAGTCGTTCAGGCGCCTGTTCTGGAGCGTCTACGTCGCCCCGCAGGACCAGCGACCGCCATCCGAGCTGACCCTCGCGTCCTATCATGCCGGCATGAAGCTGCTTGCCAGATGGATGGACGAGGAGGCGTACACCTTCGAACTCGTCGATCGCGACTTCGGCGTCCACCTGCTGGAACACCTCGCTGAGATCGTCGCGGCCTGGGAGGATGACGAGGTGGAAGAAGACTCCTTCGACGTCGACCCTGACGACGACGAGGACGATCACGATCCCACGGTCGCCAGTCCGTTCAACACGGTTCTGGGCATGCTCCGGATCGTGTCGCTCATCCACTCGCAGCGCGGCGTCCTCAGAAGGATGGGCGTCGGCGTTTCCGACGAGGATCCCCTGCAGGGCAGGACGCCATGGGCCTGCGCGCACGGCATCGCGGCCCGAGCGGACACGGATCGTCATGCGCTACCCAGCGAAGTGGCTCTTCCGCTGATGGCGGCGACCGACCGCCTCGTGGCTGGCGGAGCGCTCGAGGACGTCGCGCAGCTGATGGAGGAATGCGTCAGGGTCCTGGCCGGAAAGGAACGGGCGAGGTCGACCGTGAGGAGCCGTGCGCTGGCAGGAGTGCTCGACGGGTTCCGGTTCCGGACGCTGCCGGGCGAGACCCAACCATGGCACGCCGTGACGCGGGACGACGACGAGCGGAGCAGACGCTCGGCCGACGTCGTCCACGACCTCGTGTCCTTCTGCCAGACCGTCGCGGTGCTCGTCCTCCTGCAGCTCACCGGAATGCGGCCGGCGGAGATCCTCGGCCTCAAGGGGGGCGTCGACGAGGAGACGGGGCTGCCCGCCTGCATCGAGACGGTATCGGGACCGAGCGGAGCGCTGCGGCTGTTCTACGTGAGAAGCATGGTGAAGAAGGGACGGACCGTGCCGGAGGAGGCGAGATGGCTGATAGGTGCGGGCCCCATCGGTCGAGACGCGCTACCGACCACCGTGCTGGCGATACGTGCGCTGGAGCGGATCGGTCGACCATGGCGCTCGCGGTCTTCCGACGACGCCGTCCGGAGCGCTCTGGTCGTGGGTCTGCCGGGAAACGCGAGCATCCTCAGGCTCGACGACGGCATAGCGGCGAAGACCTCCGTCCTGCAGAAGCAGCTCAAGGCAGCCTACGGACGCCTGATGGACTTCTCCGCCCTGCCCGATCGGACGAAGGACGGCATGTCCCTGGTCCGGTACAAGGCGAGCGCCTCGGATGGCTCCGGCCTCGGCCCGCGCATCGCGACGTCGCAGTGGCGCAAGACGTTCGCGACGATGCTGACGCTCATCGACGGGCGACTGTCCCCCTCGATATCGCGGCAGTTCCAGCACCTTCATGCCGGAACGCTCGATGCGGCGTACCTGCCGTCGGACAACAGGCTGCTGGAGATGATCGGCGGCGGCAGGACGCGGACCGTGATGGGGATCCTGGGCGACCGCATCGACGGGATTCCTGCCGAGATCGGAAGAGCCGGTCGGATCCTCGAGCGCAGCACCCCCCGGATCCGACGCATCGTCGAGGACGCGCGAGGTGAGCACGGAGCGATCACGGGACTCGTCGATCTGCATGCGCCCGCCGCATGGCGCGGCGAGCACGCCGACTGCGCCTTCTTCATCGCGCCTCATCGCGCGGCCTGTCACGAGGCCGCCGGAACGTCCCACTTCCTCAACGAGGCGCCGGACTTCGCCCTCCGCCGCCCCGAGACGTGCCTGGGATGCGCCAACGCGCGGATCGTGCCCGCGCACGCCCGGTACTGGCTCATGCGCTATCTCGAGGCGAACCGCGCTCGCCGGACGCTCACCTCCCCCGCCGCGTCGGTCGCGATGCAGGAGCGCGCGCGCGTGGCGGTCGCGGTGTTCGTCGCGCTGCGGAGACGGATGCCCGAAGGCCGATATCGGGAGAAAGCATGATGCCGCGACCAAGACGATCCGAGACGATCGAAGCCGAACTCGACGCGGCCATAGACGCCGTCATCGCCGCCGGCGAACGACCGACGTTCGTCAACGTCGCCGAACGGGCGGGACGCGCCCGCGGACTCCTCAGCAGGATCGACACCGCCTATCAGGCGCCGAGGGCCCGGATCCTGGCGCTGGCACCCCCACCCACGGTGCGCACCGTCGCGACCGGCAGGGCGATGGCGCCCGCGAACCGATCGACGGAACCCGAAGCGCGGACGCTGCCGGACGCCAAGGGGATCGAGAAGCGGCTCGTCACCGCATCGGCGACCATCGCGGCGCTGCTCGCGGTCCTGTCGGACAGGCCCACCTCGTCGGGCGCGCAGGGCAGAGAGGCGCGGCACGCCGCGAAGGCGAAGCGCAAGGCCGCCGACGCGTTCAGGGGCGATTGACCGCCTCCCCGTTCCGGGTCGATCAGTTGAGCCATTCCGCAAGAAGGGGATCCAGGTCGCGAAGCTCAGCAAGAGGGTCCGGTCCGGCTGCGGCCTCCGCAGTCCAGCGGAGGGAATCGACGGCGATGGCGAGGCTCCGTCTCGCCCCCTCGACATAGACCGCGGCCGTCATGCAGCCCCGGTCCCTCAGCGACGCGTCGGAAGGCAGCGCCGCCCGCAACGCCTCGATCGTGTCGGCGCTCCTATGGAGCCATGCCCCCTCGGGCGTCGCCGCCCTCCTGTCCGGTCGGGCGGCGCAGGGTCCATCGGCCGGAAGCGGCCTCCAGAACAGGGGCCTTTCGACGGATCGCGACCGGCACCGCCCCGATGCACCGCCTCCGAACGCGCGCTCGTCCGCGATGCCGGCGGCGGGACGGGGCCGGACTGCGGCCCTCCCCGTCCCGCCGTCGATATCCGAGACCGTTCCGGTCATGCAGTCGCCGCGTATCTCGCGGTCCAGTCCGTCCGACGGAAGCGCGGCTTGGCACCGCCCCCGTAGACGCGCGCCGTGGCCCACGCGATCTCGTCGTCGATCCCGTCGTCGGCGACCTCCCGCGACCAGACCTTCGCATCGGCGTTCCAGCGATAGCCCCGCTCCTTCAGCGCATCCTTGGCGGCGAACGGCGCCCTGACGGCCTCGACGATCCAGGTCGGCCGCGACGCCCGCGTGACCGCCTCTCCAAGCACCGTCGCTCCCGTCCTCGACAGACGATGGTCGAGAAGATGGATCAGCGCCGCCACGTCCACGTCGGCCCGATGCGCGTCGTAGAACCTGCCCATCTGCATGAGCAGTCCCGACAGCACCCTCCCTTCGAAGCCGTGCTCACGCCAGGCGACGTCGCTCATCGAACACACCCAGGGCCTGCCGGCACCCTGGGGAAGCCTCGCCTCGACGAACGGCCGGTCGAACCGCGCGTTGTGGGCGACGACGAAGTCGACGTCCATCAGGATGGACGTCGCCTCCGCATCGCAGATCGACCTGCCCGCCAGCTCCTGGTCGGTCAGACCGGTCAGCCCGCGGATCTCCTCGCCGAGCGGTTCGCCCGGGTCCTCCAGCCAGCGTCGGCACCGGCCGATGTCCACGATGACGCCGTCACGATCCGCGACGAAGCGCTGCATCGCGAGCTCGATCACCCTGTGGCGCCGGTGGTCGAGGCCGGTGGTCTCGACGTCGAGCGCGAGGCCGTGGACGAACACGTCCTTCATCGGACGGTCCGCACGCCTGGCGAGCGGGACCATGCGGCGCAGAACGCGGTAGTCGTCCATGGCGTCGATGGCGCAGGCCACCTCCTCCGCCGAGACGGACAGGCCGATACGAGCCGCCGTCACGCCGCGAACCGCTGTTCGATCCTCACGTCGAGCCCTTCCGCGAGCGGCGACCCGGGATCCGCCGCGACCTGCTCGAGGACGTGCGCCATGGCAGGCGAGACGAGCGCTCCCACCAGCGGATCGGACGGATCGAACCCCTCGATCACCATCGCTCCCGAGCCCGCATCGCCGTAGCGCTCCGCCAAGGAAGCGCGGAAGGAGGCACGCGATCCGACCACGGCGGCGGCGAAGGCCTGCACGTACCCGCCGCATGCGCCGTCGTTCACCACCGCCGTGAAGAGCCGCGGCGCCCCGGACGGGGCCGGCGCTTCCACCGTCGCCGGACGGATCCTCCCGATCGATGCCGGATCCACCTCGGCCGTCGTCTCCTTCTCCGGAAAGCATCCGCGCTCCGTCCCGCGCAGGGGCTCGTCGAAGCGAACGTCGTCGACTTCGTCGAAACCGTCGAAGCCGTCGTCGTCCAGGGATCCGAGCCAGTCGAGGTAGACGGGATCGCCGTCCAGGCCCTCGTCGAGACTGTGCAGCAGGACGGCGCGCGCGCATGCCTCCCGATCGAGACATGCCTCGACCGCCGAGACGCCGTCGAACATGCGACGCGGCGTCAGCATCCACGCCATCGGCTCGTGCCCGATGCCACGACGTTCGAAGCGCGCCGCCGTCTCCGCTGCGACGAGCGCCAGCCGGGAGAGGCCGCGCCGGGTCGTCAGGACGGCCACGTCGTCCGACGCATCGGCACCCAGCGGATCCTCGAAGTACGGCGGCCGGTGGGAGGCGGTGGCTGCGGAATGCGCGCAGGAACGGGTCTGCATGGTCTTCTCCGATCGCCGGATGCATCGGTCCGCAGCGGCGACGACTGCCGGACGAGCAACAGATAACGCATCGTTAACCATTGTTCAATAGTTCATGAACATATCGACCGAGAGGACTGGTCTAATCGGTCCCGAACGCGTAACGGATCGTCATGGACGACGAGTTCCTCATCGCCGCGCTTTCGGCACTCGCCCAGCCCCATCGGCTGCGGGCCTACGCGCTCGTCGTGGAAGCGGGAGCCGGAGGCACCTCGCCTGGCGCATTGGCGGAGGCGTTGGGCATGAAGCGGAACCACCTCACCGCGCATCTCGCCATCCTGGTCGGCGCGGGGCTGGTCGTGCGCGTCGACCGAGGCAGGACCGCCGTCCTCACGAGGGACGCCGAGGCGGCGACGCGCCTGGCCCGGCTGATGGACGTCCTTCTCCGGGAGCCTTCCCCGCCGAACTGATGCCGCAATGGCCCTGGCCGGGTCCGCCGTCGGACCATGCGGCATCGTGTGCGCTCAGCGGTCGTTCCCGGACATGCCAAAGCAGCTGCGCCTGAACTGGAGACGCTCGCGTCCCCCTTCGAGCACCTCCGACCAACGCGCTCGGAACGCGCGAGTTCGTGCTTTCGAGTATCATTTAGCCTGGGATCAGGATGGTCGTAAAGAAGCCGTCAGACCGTAGGACCGGTCCGGCGGATTCGATCGTCCGAAATCGTCCGTCGTCGCGCACCTCCTCCGTCGTCGCCCACCGGAGCCGCCTCGGTGGAGCGGCATCCGCATGCGGGCCGACACGCGGAGCGATCGTTGATCCTTCGTTCATCGGCAGCGCCTAGGGACGGCACATGACGTGTGCGGCATGCGACGAACCGTTCGGCATCGGTCGGAAGGCGCCTCAGGGGCATCACGACCATCTGACCGACCTGGCGGGTGCCCATCTGAGGAGGATCCTCGGTCGTGCGGGTGAGACGCCCTCCGGCCATCAGCACGACGTCCTCAAGCGCTCGGTTGCGATCCGGCTTCTGCTGAGGTTCCCCGACGAGATCGTCATCTGTCGCGACTGCAACACGCTCGAGAACGCCTGGAAGATCGGCAGCAACAGGAACGCCCGACATCCCGGCTTCCTGCCGGCCAGCTTCTCGCTGCTTCCCGAGGAGATCCGGGCAGCGAAGTCCGTCAGGAAGAGCAGGAACAGCGAAGCGGACGTGCGCGAGGTGCTTCGTTCGATCTGGAAGCAGCAGGACGAGGCGCATCTGCGACGACGACTGCTGGTGATGAGGACCGTCCGCCGCTTCGCCACTTCGGTGATCGCCAAAGGGGATGCATAGCGGAAGCATCGCCGGATGCCCACCGGACCACCGCCATGCCGGAATCGCCGCCGTCCGCAGCGGCAGGATATGGCGCTGCGGCACGTGGGCGTGCGATCGTGCCGGATGGACATCGAAGAACAGCTGCTCGCCGCATCGATCCGCGACACCGTTCGCAACGCCGATCAGGCGCTCTCCAGGTACCATCGTGTCTGCGAGGGCAACCGGGACGACAACGTCGACGAGGGGGAGCATGCCGACGATCTCAGGGGTGCCGAGCTGCACCTCGCATTCCTGATCGAGAAGGTCTTCCGCGACACCGCGATCCTCGCCGAGAGAATGTCCCTCCCGGGCTATCGCAAGGACGTGCTGCGCGCTCGAAGGTCGTTCAAGGATCTGTCAGCGACAGAGACGACCCCGTGGGACGTCACCTTCCACAGCCCGCCACTGGCAGCGGCACGGAGCATGTTCAACTCGATCGCGACAATGACGGAAGGCCGCGAGGTGACCGGACTGCGCGTCTTCGAGACGATACTCGAGAACACTCCCAGGATCATCGAACGGAGCCGGCTCGTCCCTTCCAGCGAGGCCGAGGTGCGGGAGGCGGTGCGCGACGTCCTGCGGATGGCGTTCCGGGACGTGATCCGGGAGATTCCGATTCCGAAGAGCATCAAGACCTACCGGCCGGACATCGGAGTGCCGTCGCTGATGGCGGCGGCCGAATACAAGTTCATCGACTCGGAGCGCGAAGCCAAGGCGGCGCTGGAAGGGATATATGCCGACATGCGCGGCTACTCCGGACACCATGCCTGGCGCAGCTTCTACGCCGTCCTCTACATGACCGAGAACTTCTACACCCAGGCCGACGTCGACTACGAGTTCCGACTGGTCGCAGCCGATCTCAACTGGACCCCGATCGTCAAGGTCGGACCCGGCGGGCGGCTGACCGGGAACCGGAAATGATCGATGTCGGGCGCTTGCATGAGGAGGCGGAATGCCCCCACATCGCACATTCGGCAGAACCGCCGGCGGCGGAAGATGCGCCCGACCGGCAACCGAGGATGAATTTGACGAGCTTCAGGTTCCTGCACGCCGCCGACGTCCATCTCGACAGCCCCCTGCACGGCCTGTCGCGGTACGAAGGACTGCCGGTCGAGGAGATCCGCTCCGCAACGCGGGCGGCGTTCGACAACCTCGTGCAGTGCGCGATCGACGAGGACGTGGACTTCGTCGTGATCGCAGGCGACCTGTTCGATGGCGACTGGCGCGACATGGGGACGGGCCTCTACTTCGCGAAGGCGGTCGGCCGCCTGGATCAGGCCGGCATCCCCGCGTTCCTGCTCGCCGGCAACCACGACGCCGCCTCCGTCATCTCGCGTACGGTCCCGTGGCCGCCGAACGTCCGGCTCTTCGGATCGCGACGACCGGAGACCCATCGCCTCCCCGGAATCTCCGTCGCCATCCACGGCCAGAGCTTCTCGACCCCGGCGGTCACCGAGAACCTCGTCCTCGCCTACCCACCGGGAGAGCCGCACGCGTTCAACATCGGCATGCTGCATACCGCGCTGGCCGGACGTCAGGGGCATGCCGACTATGCGCCCTGCAGCGTCGAGGACCTCAGGTCCCGTGGCTACGACTACTGGGCGCTGGGCCACGTCCACGAGTTCGAGGTGGTCGCGACGCAACCCCACATCGTGTTCCCTGGCAACGTCCAAGGACGAACGATCAGGGAGACGGGCGCCAAGGGCGCGGTCCTGATCACCGTCGACGACGGGGAGGTCCGTTCCGTCGAACGGATCGAACTCGACGTCATCCGCTGGACTCGTCTGGACGTCGACTGCACCGGGGCGAGCAAGGACGACGTCGAGGACATCCTCCGCTCCGCTCTGACCGGACTTCACGGCGCGAACGCATCGGGACGTCCTCTGATCGCACGCGTCACGCTGCGCGGCGAGACTGACGATGCAGGTGCGCTGCGTGACCGCGTCGCCACGCTGCGCGACGACGTGCGCGCGATCGCCACGTCGATATCGCCGGATCTCTTCGTGGAGAAGGTGCGGGTAGAGGCGACCGTGCCCAGGCAACGGTCCCTCGATGCCGGCGACGATCTCAGCGCCATGATCGACGAGGCTGCGACCGATCCGAACCTCGTGGACGAGCTCGCCCGGGATCTGGAACGCTTCATGCTGTCCGCGAGCACCTCCCTCGGCAGCGCCGACGACGGCGAACTGCGACCTGCCGCCGCACGCGGCGACTGGGCGGCCGTCCTCCGCATCGCGTCGAGCGCGTTGCGGTCGCGCCTCACCGCGGAGACCTGACGGTGCGGTTCTCGCGTCTCTCCCTCGAACGCTACGGACGCTTCGAGGACTGCGTACTGGACTTCCGCTCCGGAAGTCCGGACCTGCACGTCGTCTACGGCGCCAACGAAGCGGGCAAGACGACGTCGCTGGCGGCCGTCTCAGATCTGATGTTCGGCTTCCCCGCCCGCTCACCCTACAACTTCCTCTTCGACTATTCCCTGCTTCGCGTCGGTGCGGTGCTGGAGGACGGTGCCACCACGCTCGCCATCCGTCGCAAGAAGGGAGCGATCGGCACGCTGCTCGATGCGGACGACGCTCCGATCGACGAGGCTCCGCTCAAGTCGATGCTTCGCGGCCAGACCCGCGACACGTTCGGCCTCTCCTTCAGCCTGAACCAGGACGCGCTCCGTGCGGGCGGACGTGCGATGGTCGAGGCCAGGAACGATGTCGGCCGGACCCTCTTCGCTGCCGGTTCGGGCCTGACCGGAGTATCCGACCATCTGCGGCGTCTCGAGGCGGAGGCCGACGCGATCTGGGGCCCCACCAACCGGAGCAGCCGGACGTTCGCCATCGCCCAGCGCCAGTTCGCCGAATCGATGCGGTCCGTGCGTGACGAAGCATTGAAACCGAAGGCATGGTCGGACGCCCGCGCCGCGACCGAGAGGACACGCGAGAGGCTCGACGCCGCCCGCCTCGAGCGCGACGTCCTGCAGGCGGAATC
>JAAIGE0101257784.1_pt1 | contig 11023 bp, 12 predicted proteins | sample 6487951 | NCBI WGS metagenome assembly JAAIGE01 (sample SAMN13974128, study PRJNA590717) | phyllosphere metagenome | biome: tomato field; feature: multiple bacterial spot infested tomato fields; material: tomato leaves; isolation source: leaves from tomato fields | host: Solanum lycopersicum ... | reverse complement strand
TCCCGGCCGAGATCTTCATGTGGATCCGCATCAGCCACTTCGTCCGCTCGTGGACGCGCTTCCTGTCCCGCAAGAAGGTCGACAACTGGGCGATGCAGGCCAAGGCCGAACGCGGTGGCGGACTCGGCCACTGGGCCCCGATGGTCGTGCTCCTCGCCGTCGCCGTCGCGCTCGCCGTGATCTGGGTCATGGTCGGCCCCATGGTGCAGTCGTCGATCCTGTGGATCGGGTGGCCGATCGTCGGTGTCGTCACCGTTCTGCAGACCCTCCTGATGTTCTCCAAGCTCGTCCGTCGTCACCACGGCTTCAAGGTGTGACGGACACCCGATCTGATCGCGACCCGAACGCGTCAGAAAACACGGATGCCTCGGCCCTGGGGAGGGTCGAGGCATCCGTTGTATCCGCCGGAGGGGCGAAGGATCAGGGAGCGGCCATCAACTCGGACGTGAGGCGATACCCCACCCCGCGGACCGTTTCGATGTAGCGCGGGTTCGCGGGGTTGTCGCCGAGCTTGCGGCGGAGGTTGGTCATGTGTGCCTCGATCGCCCGCTTGTCGGCCTCACCGACGAAGTAGCTGGTCACGTAGGACTCGCCTCGGAGAACCAGCGTGAGGTCGGCCTTGCTCCGCACGCGTCGCTTCGACTCCATGAGCGTCGCCAGGAGGTCGAACTCGGTGCGCGTCAGCTCCAGTTCGTCGCCGCCGACGAGCACGATCCGGCTGTCGGGGTCGAGCTGGAGGTCGCGGTGCACGATCCAGGGGCCGCCGCCAGGGGTGACGGCGTTGTTCGATCGGGCGGCGACGTCGGACGACGGGCGCGTCGCGAGTTCCGCGCCGGCGTGTTCCCGGGGCTCCGGGCCCTGGGATGAGGGAACGACGACGGGGACGCTCGTCGCGGCGGGTGGGGGAGCCGTCGGCGGGACGGCCGCGGGTGCCTGCTGTTCGGCCGGGCGTGCTGCCGGGAAGGACGGGCCCACGCTGTCCTGTCGCGGGGCGGCACCAGCGGTCCCGCCGGCGCGGGGCCGGCGCAGAAGCGCCTCGATGCGCGCGCGCAGCTCGCGCGGTCGGAACGGTTTCACGACGTACTCGTCGGCACCGGCGCCGAGTCCGAGGACGACGTCGGCCTCCTCCTCGAGCCCGGTCAGCATGATGATGTACGTGTCGCTCTGCGCCCGGATCCGTCGCGCGGCTTCGAAGCCGTCGATGCCCGGCATGTTGACGTCGAGAGTGGTGATGAGGGGCTGATAGGCGATGACGGCGCGAACCCCGTCGATGCCGTTGCCGACGGAGACCGTCGAGAAACCGGCCGCTTCCAAGACCTCGACGAGGAGATGACGGATATCCGGATCGTCTTCCACGATCACGGCCGTCTTCAGCATCTCCGTGCTGTCGCTCATCGCACCCACTCTTCTGGTTCGCACGAAAACGTGCCCACGTTCTCCCCCGAGACGCGGCGGCCACACGGACCGAGCCACATCTTTACACACTTTCGCGGGCCCCTGGGTGGCCCGGGGGCCGTTCGATGGGTGGCGTCAGCGGCTCTCACGCGTGAGTTCGACAGCGGCGGCGGGCCACCAGGTGCCCGCGGGAGGTCCACCATTGCACTCGCCATCGCTCTCGCCGGGGGGCTTGATCCACAGGGTCGTGTCGACGACTCCGTCGCCGAAGGAGCCGCCCGCCGGCCCGACGAGCCGCCCCGCAGGGTTGCACCACTCGGAACCGGCCGGGCCGGCGCCGTTGCGGGAGGTGTCGATGACCGCGTGGGTTCCCCCGAGGCGCTCGGAGAGGGCATGCGCGTAAGCGAACTCCGCCGCGGTGTCCTGATAGTTCGACACGTTCAGCGCCACCCCGCGTACTTCGCCGATGAGTCCCGTGGCCGAGATCAGCGAGGCCATCTCGTCGACCGGATGCCACGCGGAGTGCCCGCCGTCGAGGTAGATCCAGGTGTTCGTTCCGCGGATGTTCTCCACGGCGGTCCTGAGGTAGCTCGCGCGGTCTCCTTGGGAACCGCACGAGGACGACAGTGCGATGCTGTCGGGCTCGAGGATCACGATCTTCTGCACGTCGGGTGCGTTGCGAAGCGCATCGCCGATCCGCGAGGTCCAGTCGCGGTAGGCGTCGGGGTCGAGTCCGCCGGCCGAGTGATTGCCGCAGTCGCGGTCCGGCAGTCCGTAGACGGCGACAGAGAGCGCGGCATCCTGATCCCGCGCCTCGGAGGCGAGATGTGCGACGCGGTCCCAGACCTCGTCGACGGGGTCGATCTCGGGGGTCAGCCAGTACGTCGTGGGCTGAGCGGCGAGCCACGTGGCGGCGGCGGCTTCCTCGGGCGTGGCCGAGGCATCGCCGGCGGCTTTCGCGGCCTTCGACTCATCCGGGGCGACGATGCGCGTGTCGACGGCGGGTGGACGGGCGGCGAGGGTCTGGAAGAGCGAGGACACGAGGTTCCCCACCACGGCTATCGCGGCGATGAGCGCGACGACGACCACCACGGCACCCACCAGGAAAACGACCCGAGGAATGCGACGGCGCTGCCGGCTCGGACGATGCGCTCTCCCCACGCAGTGGACTCTATCCGAGCATGGGTTCGTCGAGGGCGGCGTTTCTTCTCGGGTAATTAATCAACGGTCGACATGTACTCTTTATTCGTGGGAAAACTGGTTTACAACGCGTTGGGTCATTCCTTCGACATCGAGGACCGAACGCTTTCCCACTTGCGCATCGTGTTCATGAACAAGCTGCGCCGCGGAGAGCCTTTCATGTTCCATTTCCCGGTCGGGGACGGAAGCGGGACGCGGACGCTCTGGATTCACCCGTCGATTCCGCTCGTCTTCCACTTCTACGGCAGTCGAGCGCCGCAGCTGAACCGCCGCTGGATCGACGAGCTCATGCATGAAGCGAGCTCGGCGAACGGATTGACGGTGATAGCCGAACCGGAGCCGGATTCGCCCGAGGCTCGCTCGGCCTAACGCTTCAGCTGCATTCGGCGTCGACGACCTCGCGCACCTGGTCGAGGAATGTCGCGATGTGGTCGGCCGCGTCCGCCGGGAGAGTGAGAGCGAACTCTCGGATTCGCGCGGTGACGGGATCGATGGCGTCGGCGTCGACGGATCGATCGAAGGGCACGACGAACTTGCTGCGCCGGTCGTCCGGGTTCGCGATGAACCCGATCAGACCGCCGGCGTGGAGCCGGTCGAGCATCCCTGTCACCGATGCGGTCGACACCCCGAGCGCCTGAGCAATCTCCGTCGGCGTCACCGTCTGTCCGTCATCGGCGCGCTCGAGGATCAACCTCATCGCTGCCCGGGCGTTCTCGCTCGGGCCGCAATCGGTCTGGCGTCGACGGGCGAGGCGTGCCTCGGCCAGGCGCAGACGCTCGACGGCGCGGGCGGCAACCGTCGAAGGGTCGTCGTTCTCCACGATTGTCATCGTTCTCCTGTCGCCCAGACCGCCCGATCGCACAGTCTAGTTAGGCAAACGAGAATCACGCATGCCTATGGATCTCGCGGGATAGCGGATAGTTCATTTCGGGACGTGGAAAAGTCACGCTTCGCGCTAGGAGATAGTTAGGGAATCTAGTAAAATTTTTGTTACGACGAACTCCGGAAGGAGGCCCGCGATGGGCTCCTTGTTCTACGGGTCCTCCGCGGACCCCATCCAGATGCCGGACCGCGTGTTGGCGCACGTCAAAGTCGTGATCGCGACGAAGCTCCGACGGGGGGAGAGCTTCACCCTCTCGTGGCGGCATCCCGAAGGCGAGACCGTGGGACGGAGCACGATCTGGCTCCAGCCCTCGATCCCGCTGCGTTTCGTCTTCGGCGATAGTGAGCCCGAGATGCTCGATCCGTCTCTGCTCCAGTTGTACGCCAACTCGGCGAACTCGTCCGGCGGACTGACCGTCGACATCGGTGCGACGGAACGGTCCGCCCCACTGCCCGCGTAGGTCCTGGTCAGATCGCAGCGACGGCGCGACGGCGCGCGATCAGCGACACCCACTCCCACGCCGGGCACCGCGGGACGCCCCGCGCCACGACGTGCTCCCACGCCTCGACGTACACCTCTTCGAGAAGCAGCGCGGACCGTGTCGCATTCCGCGTCAGGACCAGAAGCACGGCATGGATGCGGGGAGCCGTGAGGTCGTAGAACGCGCCGAAGGCGTCACGGTCTCCCGCTGAGGCGCGCGTGAGGAGGGTGTCGGCATCCGCGTCATCGGTCGCCGCCGGCGGCATCTCCGTGATGGTCACGCGCTCCTCCTCTCGCTGGTGGTCACAGTCAAACGCCGTCCTGCGGGCGGAGGCCGGGGGTTGCGCGAACCGACCTCCTCGCGTAGGCGCCGGTGACGGTTCACCCCGCCGCGCGCCCGCCCGTCAAGCCCGCGTTCGGCGTGAGCGGCGGAGCCTACGGTGAGGTCATGAAATCGCTCGTACGGTGGACGCTCGCAGCGGCCATGATCTTCGCCGGCGTCTCGCACCTGACGTTCGCGCGTCGCGACTTCCAGGCCCAGGTGCCCGACGCTCTCGTGAAACGGCTTCCCCTCGATCGCGACCTGGTGGTCGTGGCATCCGGAGTCGTCGAAGCGGGCTTCGGTCTCGCCCTGATCGCTCTTCCGCGGGAACGTCGGCGGATCGGCGCGGCTCTTGCGGCCTTCTTCATCGCGATCTTCCCCGGGAACGTCGATCAGTGGCGAAAGCGGCGCTCGGCCTTCGGGCTCGACACGGACCGCAAGCGCTTCACGCGTCTGTTCTTCCAGCCCGCGCTCGTGGCCGCGGCGTGGTGGTCTACGCGCTGACATACGTATGAAGTCCGTCGTGAGCATCGAGCTCACCTTCGACGAATCATCGGATGCCGCGGTGCGACGCGAGTGGGACGCCCTGCTCGCGGCCGGCTTGCCCAGTCAGGCGCAGCACACGGGCGCGAGCAATCGCCCGCACGTGACGATGCTGGTGCGCTCCTCCCTGAACGAGATCGACGGTTCGACGTTCGAGGACGGGCTGCCCCTGGGCCTGACGCTCGGGGCTCCCGTGCTTTTCGGCCTGGGACGGAGCCGAGTGCTCGCCCGTTCGGTCGTTCCGTCGGCGGCCCTGCTGCGCCTGCATGCCGCCGTCCACGCCGAGGCGGGATCGATCGGCGAGGGCGATCACACCGCTCCGGGCGCATGGACGCCCCACGTCACTCTCGCGCGCCGCGTTCCTCTCGAGCGTCTCTCCGAGGCGTTGACCGTCGTGGCCGCAGCCGGGGGCGGAGAGCTGTCCGTGCGGGCGACGTGCCTGCGGCGCTGGGATGCCGCTGACCGCACCATCACTCACATAGCCGGACGTGGCACCCTGGAACCGTGCTGACCGACGATGCGCTCTCCTTCCTCCGCGAGTACCACCTCGCGACGCTGTCGACCGTGGGGCGACGGGGGAGGATCCACGCCGTGCCCGTCGGGTTCACCTACGAGGACGGCGTGGTGCGGATCATCGGATCCCGTGGGACGCAGAAGTTCGTCAACGCCGAGCGCAGCGGCCGCGCGGCGGTGTGCTCCGTCGACGGGGCTCGATGGATCAGCTTCGAGGGTCCGGCGCGCGTCACCGACGACCCCGAGGCGGTCGCACACGCCGTCGAGCTGTACGCGGCGCGTTACCGCCAGCCGCGCGTCAATCCCGAGCGCGTCGTGCTCGAGATGACCGTCGAGCGCGTCCTCGGCTCTCAGCCGTTCCGCGCCTGAGCGGCGTACCCTGGAGACATGTCCCCCGTCTCCTCGTCGATGCCCACCGGGCGTGAGGGGGTCGTCGGCGTGCGAAACGCCGGCGGCAGAGGCGCCGACCGCGCCGTTTCTCTCGCCGGCTGACCGGCGCCGGCGCGGGCCCGACATCTCGGGTCGCGCCCTTCCGCCCACCGCCCCCCTCGGGCGGCCGGGCCTCCGCTCGCGCGCAGCACTGCTGCGCGCGGCATTCTGCTGCACGGCCGATGGTCGCGCAGCCCATCGACGGGATTCCTTCATGCACGCTCTCACCCCTGCCTCCGTACGCTCTTCGTTCGTCAATGTCTCGACGCGCGAACGCAGCGCCCTGGTCATCCCCACCGATCTCGACGGGAACGACTGGGACCGCTTGGACTATTTCGGTTGGCGCGACCCCAAGACGCCCCTCCTCGGGTTCGTCGTCGCCGAGATCGACGGAAAGCCGGTCGGTCTGCAGCTGCGCCAGGCCGAGCAGCCCACGCGGTCACGTCCGCAGTGCTCCTGGTGCGCCGACGTGACGCTGCCCAACGACGTCGTCTTCTTCGCCGCTCGGCGCGCGGGCAAGGCGGGCCGCGCGGGAAACACCGTGGGCACCCTGCTCTGCGCGAACTTCGAGTGCTCGCGGAACGTCCGGCGTCTCGATCCTCCGGTGTACCTCGGGCACGATGCCGCGGCCGCACGGGACCGCCGCATCGAGGGTCTGCGCGCGCACGTCGACAGCTTCTTCCGCGACCTGCGCGACGGAGCCTGACGACACCGATGCCCCTGCCGCCGCACAAGCTCGGCGGCGGGGGCGCGGGCGCATCGACCCGCGGACTGCGATACTCGACGCGATGTCTCGCGCCGTCCCCCGCCCGATCGCGCTGCTCGCGGTGCTCGCCGTGGCGGGCGCAGCGGTGACGGCGTGCGCGCCCGCGTCGACGGCATCCCTCACTCCGGCGACCGATCCCTGCCAGGCCGGGGCCGTCGAGGTGCCTCCGGGGGCAGACGCCCTGCAGAGCGCGCTGGATGCCGCCGTCCCGGGCGATGTGCTCCAGCTGTCGCCCACGACATACTCCGGGCGGTTCGTCGTATCGAAGGCGGGGACGACGGAGAGGCCGATCGTCCTGTGCGGCTCATCCGGCTCGGTCATCGACGCGGGTGGCACGGAGGACGGGTACGCGCTCCACCTCGACGGCGCGTCGTTCTGGCGCGTGCGGGATCTGAGCGTGCGCGGCGGGCAGAAGGGAGTTGTCCTGGATGCCGCCTCCCACACCGAACTGTCTGGACTGAACATCTCCGACGTCGGACAGGAGGGGCTGCACCTGCGGTCCGCGAGCAGCGACAACCTCGTGCACGACATCGTGGTCGAGCGCACCGGGCTCACCGACCCGAAGTACGGAGAGGGCGTGTACGTCGGCTCGGCGCAGTCGAACTGGTGCCGCTACACCTCGTGCGAGCCTGACCGCAGTGACCGCAACGTGTTCGAGCGGATCGAGGTGCGCGGCACCACCGCGGAGGCGCTCGACGTCAAGGAGGGCACGACCGGGGGAGTCGTCCGCGCCTCCGTCCTGACGGTGGGTCCGGATGCCGTGGTCGACAGCGCGGTCGACCTGAAGGGCAACGGCTGGACGATCGACGACACCACCGTCACGGGGCCGGTGGACGCGGTCTCCGTGCACGTCATCCTTCCGCCGTGGGGCGCGGAGAACACGGTGACGGCGAGCAGCCTGCAGTCGGGAGCGGGCGGATTCGGCGTGCATGTCGTCGGCGACGCCCGGTCGGCGGGCAACATCGTCTCCTGCGACAACAGCGTCACGGCGGGCGCGTCCCTGGCCAACATTCCCTGCCGGTGAGCTTCTCGCGGTACCCTTCAGTGTCTTCCCCCGGACATCCAGTCGCGTTACCCGACGCGCGAGGGGGAGAGTGATGGCCAACGCGTCCTTCGGCGAGCAGCTGATGTGGGTGCTGCCATTCGGCTACCTCGGCATCGTCTCGTGGGGTTTCTGGCTCGTCCGGAAGATCCTCGCCGCGACCGCGCGTCCCGTGAAGAACCTCTACCGGACGACGACCACCGTTGTGGTCCCCTCGTTCCACGAGGATCCCGATGTGCTTCTGCGGTGCCTGCAGACGTGGGTCCGGCAGGGTCCCTCCCGCATCATCATCGTTCTCGACGTGGCCGACGTGGAGGCGCAGACCCGAATCGAGGCACTCGCTCTGCCGACGGTCGATGTCGTGATGTTCCATCACCGGGGGAAGCGTTCGGCGCTGGGGGTCGGCATCCGCATGGTCGACACCGAACTCACCCTCTTCGTCGACTCCGACACCGCGTGGGAGGACGGGATGCTGGATGCCGTCCAGATGCCGTTCATCGACCCCGCGGTCGGAGCGGTGAGCACGCGCCAGAACGTCTACCTGCCGAAGTCCAGCGTATGGCGGCGCGTGGCGGACTGGATCATCGACCTGCGCTACACCGACTACGCCCCCGCGATGGGCCGCTTCGGCGGCATCATCTGCGCGTCCGGTCGGACCGCCGCCTATCGCACCTCGGTGATCCAGCCTCGGGTGGAGGACCTCGAGCACGAGATCTTCTTCGGCAAGGAGTGCGTCGCGGGCGACGACGGTCGTATGACCTGGTTGGTGCTCTCGCAGGGCTTCCGCGTCGCTCACCAGGACAGTGCGCGTGCCCTTTCGATGTTCCCCGGGACGTTCCGCGCGTTCGTCAAGCAACGCGTCCGGTGGAGTCGCAACTCCTTCCGCTGCTATCTCACCGCCATCCGCCACGGCTGGGTCTTCAAGGTGCCGCTGATCTCGCAGATCACGATGATGCAGATCCTGCTGACGCCGTTCACGATGTTCGTCGCTCTGGCGTACGTGGCTCTGGCCGCGCGCGCGGAGCATCCCCTGCTGGGGCTCGGCCTCGCGGTCGTCTGGCTGTTCGTCGGTCGCGGCATCCGCGGGATGTCGCACCTGTGGCGGCGTCCCGAGGACATCGTCCTGCTGCCGCTCGTCACGCTCGTCATCATCTTCATCTCGCTCCCGATCAAGGTCTACGCCCTGTTCACCATGAACAAGCAGGGGTGGCTGACACGATCGGCCGACACCCAGGGTGGCGAGGGGCAGACGGAGGCGAGCCTCGGTGGCGAGGGGCAGTCCGCCGAGAGCCTCGGGCTCGTGCCGCAGACGACGGAGGTGACCCGTGACCGATGAGGGAGGGATCACCGCCCACGAACGCGGGGACAGCCACTTCGCGTTCCGCGGCGTCGTGCGGGTCGTCATGGTGGTCGCCGTGGTCGTCCTCGTGGCGGGGGTCATTCTCGCGGGCAACTTCATCCACACGGGAACGTTCCTGCCCTGGCTGAGCAATGATGCGCGGTCGAGCACCGCCGTGGTGGGACCGGTGCCCGACCCCACCGAGAGCGCCGCGGAAGGTGCCTCCGACGCTGCGGCGCCCCAGACACCGGCTGATCGCGTGGCAGCCGAGGACACGCGTCTGTCCGCCGTCGCCGCGCTCGGGAGTACCGATCCGGCTCTGATCGACACCTGGAACTCCGTCGTGCTGGGCGCGAAGAACGGTCAGCCGACGGGATACTCGCTCGCCGACCTCGTCGCCCTCGGCGCGGCACGCCAGGACGACGCGACGACCTTCACCCTGCTACGCAACGTCGTCGTCCGTTCCGGAGCCGAGCTCGACCTCGTCGCCCCGGGCTCGACGCTGCGGATGACGAGCTCCCCGGCGGGCAGTACGAGCATCGTCGGCTGGGGCGGGCATCTGCTGTTCGGCGGTCTCGAAGGATCGCCGTTGCGCATCACGTCGTGGGACGACTCGAACGCCGCCCCCGACACCGACGAGTCGGACGGCCGAGCGTACGTGCGCGTTCGAGACGGCATCCTGGCCTCGTCGTACACCGACTTCTCGGACCTCGGGTATTGGAGCGGGCGCACCGGGGGGCTCGCCATCACGGGCAGCGGGACGGTGGACGCCGGTGCCCGGCTCGAGAACTCGACGATGACCGGACTCCATTACGGTCTGTTCGCATCGGAGAGCACCGGGGTCGGCGTGTTCGACTCCACGATCACCGACTCGACGCTGACGGGCTTGGAATTCACCAACGGCGGTCACGACTTCCGGGTGGAGCGCACCACGGTCCGCGATTCCGGTTCGGACGGCATCTCGCTCTCGCGCCAGTCGCGCGCGCTCACCCTGAGCGACGTGACCGTCGAAGGTGCAGCCGGCTGGGGTGTTCGAGTCGATGGGTCCGCCCTCGCGGACGGGCCGACGACGGGTGGCTACGGACTGACGCCCTCGACCGGCTTCACGCTGACCGACTCCCGCGTCCAGAACAACCGCGACGGCGGCGTGCGCGTGATCTCGACGGATGACACCGAGATCCACCAGTCCACCGTCGACGAGACCCGGACCGCCGTCCTCGTCGAAGGACCCTCCACCGGGCTGTCGGTGACGAACGCCGACCTCTCGTCGAGCGAGCTGCGTGGTCTCGACATCAACGGTCGGATCACGGATGCCAAGGTCTCGGACTCGCGCATCGTCGGACGACGGATCGCCACCGAGCTCACGGGCGCCTCGGTCGTGATGAGCGGTAACGATCTGAGCGTGACCACCGGCTCCGCGATCGAGCTGGCAGACGGAGCCCGTGCGGACATCACGGGTAACACGTTCCACGGCGTCGGTCAGGACGCCGTCGCGATGTGGTCCGACTCGCGCACGATGCAGGCCGACAACGACGAGAGCGGCTGGACGTTCCAATGGGCGTGGGTCGGCTGGATGAACGAGCACCCGATGATGTGGATGTGGGCGCTCGTCCTCCTCATCCCCGCGATCGGGCTGCCGGTGCTGTGGAGGCGGCGTCGGGAGCACCAGCGGCTGCGCGAGTTGCTCCGCGAAGCGCTGCTCCGGCACGGCGAGGAGCAGGTCGCCGCGTATCGCGCGCTCCCGGCGGCGGAGACCGTCACCGCGCCCGCCGGTGTGCCTGTACCCGTGGCCGCGATGGCCCCCGCCGCGGCCTCCGCGGAATCGGGCGGCGAGAGCGGCGGCCCGGTGCGCGATGCCCCGCACGCGGTTCCCGCGCGTCCGCGGGCACCACGCGCTCCCGCGACGGCGCGACCGCGGTCGTTTGCGGACCTCCGCACGGGGGCCCTCGAGGGACGGACCTTCGCCTCGCTCCGGGAGTTCGCCATCGCTGCCGTGATCGAGGGAGGGTACTCGGTGCCCACCATCTCGCGGCTGTTCCGGATCCAGCAGTGGCGTCTGCAGCAATGGGTGGACGATGCCCTTCTGATGCACGCACCCCCGGTGAAGGAGC
>JAAIGE0101543024.1_pt1 | contig 11024 bp, 13 predicted proteins | sample 6487951 | NCBI WGS metagenome assembly JAAIGE01 (sample SAMN13974128, study PRJNA590717) | phyllosphere metagenome | biome: tomato field; feature: multiple bacterial spot infested tomato fields; material: tomato leaves; isolation source: leaves from tomato fields | host: Solanum lycopersicum ... | reverse complement strand
CGAATCACCTGTAACGAGTCTGCTAACAGTGAGCGAAGCGAGCGGACAGATAGCTAAATAGTCCATTGTAGAGGCTCTTTATGATGAAGAACGTCCAAATGCCCGTTGTGAGGAAAAATCACATCGGTGATAATCAGTAACTTGCTGAAAGTATAATCTGAGTTAGCTATCTAATACACTATAATACGAGATTCCTCTACCAAACACCCCGGGGGTAGGTCAGACGCTTTTGCCCACCGGGGAGGGTTTGACAGGTACCCTTTCACACTCGAGTGCATGCAGTAACAACACCGCCGTTCATCCTAATTCCGCTCGTAACCGGCCATAGAAGCACGATCTTAGGCAAACCAACGTCTACCCTTAACCGTCTGCCTATGTCCGTTTACAAAGAGTTTGTCAAAGTCTTCCTGCTTACCTTGATAGGCATGTTCGCCTGCGTGTTTGCAATCGAAGTTCTCTACCGGGCTATGAAAGGTCTGCCGTTTGAAGAAGCCATGGCACTTTATCAGCCTAACTATAGTCATGTGGCAGTTGCCAGCGTGATCGCTTTTGCGGTGACCTATGGGAAGAAGAAGCCTGCTACCGATGGGAACGAATAGGGTGTAAAGTTTTTAACACCCTTGATTATCAGTCATTCCCTATTTATCTGAATTCTCGGAAAAACTAAAAGATAGATACCTGATAACCTATTCACCTTCACCGCCATATACTCTTGAACGAACGGCTTGTTGCTATCTATCCAACCCCTTTAGTTTTATGATTTAAACCTGCACGATTTAAATTTCTTTCTCATATTTATCCTCTGCTGAATTAACTCATATACTTAAAATGATAAGACTTCTACTCTTGGTGGCCTTAGCGTTGCCTATTTCTATTTGGGCTCAAGATAAGAAGCCTGGAAAAGTTCCTTGTCCTGCAGGGCTGAGCTACGGAATTACATCTTCTCAAGCTATCAAGATTCTCGTTTCCAAAGGGGGCATGGATTTGTCCCCAGATGGAAGGACTGACTACAAGTCCATTGAGTTTGTAAATTATCTAGACACACTTTGCATGGTTGATCCTTACTTTAAGCAGAATAAGCTCTACAAGGTTGAGATAAGAGTATATGGAGACAGTACTGAAGAGATGTATTCTAAAACAGTTGATAAGCTATCAAAGCTATACGGATCGCCCACGTGGGCAATTGTAAATATGGATACTAATATTCATGTACCCTCCAAAGGCTGGGAGTATAATAATGGGACGATTGAAACGACTTACGATGGATTCGATACATCTATTTCTTTTATATCTTCTGACTTCGATAATCTGGCTTTAAATAACCGGCAATACGACGTAAAGCCACCTTTGAATACTTCATTCGGGATGACGAGCACTCAGGTTAAGGCTGTTATGAAAGGACATCGGGGGCTTGCACTTGCTAATAGCCAAGGTATATTATATGTAAACGTGTATGTAGGCGGGTTCCCTTCTGAGGTGACTTTCGTAATGCATAAAAATATTATGAGCGGTGTATTAGTATCAATCAAGGATGAAGACAATATAGAGGGAAATTATAGAACAATCCGAAATAATATGATCAAGAAGTACGGGACCCCCGAAGTGGAGGATTCATTCGATGAGGGATCAGGACAAGTCCGCACCATCTGGCAATTCAAAAATACATTTGCCCTTTTAGCTAAAGATGAAGAGGGGGTTAGCGTTATGTATTCAAACAAAGCTTTAATTAACAAAATGACCAGAGATCAGGCCAGAGAATTTTAATTTTCATTTCAAACCGAACAAATCTCAATGACACCTCAACAAATCGATCAACTCTACAAGCTTGGACGGCTCAAGCAAGATGGCTCAATCACGGAAGAGCAATTCAATGAAGAAACTCAAAAGGTTAAGGATTGGAAGTATGAGTTAGATCCAAATCATCCGCATGCTTCAAAAGAAGAGTGGCCAACCTTTACGTGGGAAGTAGCCACTTATTCGGAAACATTGAATATAATTAATATCCTTCTCAGAATAGAAACGCAGTTGCTCTTAGGTGATAAATCTAAAATCTGGGATGACTATACTGAAATTCGAAAAAGAGGAAGATGGAATACCTTGGATCTTATTCAGGCAAATTCGATCGAAAACACAGCTAAAGATAAATGTATCAGTGCATTGGCAACTTTGAAGAATAACAATATAGTTACTCTTGACGAATCTTCAGACTTGTTCACACGATTACTATATGCATTTCCCAGTCAATCCGACTCCGACACCTTATCAGATCGAGAGCAAAAGAAAATCGAAGAGTCAAAGGAATGCTATGACGCTATACATCTGCTCAGAGACAAAGGCTTTATTGGAAAAGAGGAATACTCCGCTTTATCGAACAAATTAGTAGGAGCCTACCCTAAATAGCCTTATTCTAACTCTGCTTACCTCTTATCTAATAGCTAGCAATAAAGCCTAGCTTTTCAACCAGGCTTTACTACCTCTTCATCTGCCTATTGTAAATATATATTTACACTTTTCTCATTTACTTAATTCGCCTATCAGCATACTCCACATGATGAACAGCCGTAGTTACTACCCTTGAATCCATCTTAACTTCCGTTACAATAGTGTGAGGGCCTCCAAAGCCTTGCCCCATAAAGTTGTTTAGCTTACTGAGAGGAATGATTGCTTCTGGACCCGCCTCTCCAAATACACCCAGCGTCGCACGAGTGGCAATACCCCCTTGAGCAAGCATGGAAATGTTTGCTAAGGTTGGCTTGACTGGATCTTTTCCTACGTTAAATCCAGCTAAGGACCCGAAGATTTGCATGAAATTTCCTACTCCAGGAATAAGGGAGATTAGCCCCGCAACCGCTGCAAAAGCTATGAGTTTTTTGATGAGCTCCCCAAGGCTTTTTACTAACCCCTTGAAGCTTAGCTTACCTGAGTTTAAAAGCTCTTCAAATCCGTCTGCTAATCCATAAAGTACGGTATTGCCAACGGCTCCTAATGCAGCAAAACCAATTCTTGCCTTTTCCTTAAGTCCTTCAAACTTCACGCCTAGGCCTTCCAGTATAATACCCATTGGACCTATAGACTCTTTGAACTGCTCATTAATGGCTTTGATTTGCTTATCAAATTCCTCTAATGCCTTGTTCAATTTAGTATAACTTTCGTTTTTACGGTCTACTCCTTCAATGCTGTTGCCAATCACTCGGCCAAACTCGCCACCTAAGACCTTCTTATTAGTACTAAGCATATTTGATCCATAGGCCGATTGATGACTCGTTTGAATAAGCTTGACTTCCTTTTCGAGTAGTTTGATACGCTCTTTCTCTGCGGCTGTTCTGCTAGCATCCAATAAGTCAGCCTTTGTTTTCTCATCAATTTGCATTCGAATGATAGTTAGCTGATCATTGTAAGCCTTCGTCTCGATAGCATTCAGCTTTGCACGAAGTGAGTCGTCGGCTTGCGATTCTCCTCTTAGCCTATTCAGCATTTGCTGAGCCTGAATCGAGTCATTGAGGATGGTCTTTACGGCTGAGACTCCGGATGTGTTAGCATTCTTAGAACGACCTGAGATCAATTCGTCCAGAGCATCCCGAAGCTTTAAAAGCTTTAATCGGGCCACGTCTGTATTGGTCGCAGTTGCAATCAGCTTAAGAAGCTCGTCTCGTGACTCCCGCAAGGCCTTCATGCCCGCCTTATCTAACTTAGCTTTTCCGTTTTCAGCAATTGAATACTCGGGGATAGCACTGATCTGCGTGCGAATGGACGATACCAAATCATCTGGAGTATTCTTATTTACGGCAGGTAGTTTACGGACCTGAGCAGACTCCTTTTGAAGCTGCAATTGAAGAGTTAGCCCGTTATTGTAATCAGACAATGTCTTTTTAGCCTGATTTAATTGATGACGAGCATTAGTGATAGATGTTTCCCATTGCCGATATGAGTTGCCGCCGTCGGTCCACGTTTCCTTATAGCTTTTGCTCAAGGTCGCTACAGTAGCCTCCAAGTTGGCCACTTTCTTACGCTGCATCTCAATAGCCTTGGTTTGAGCTGAGATTTGAGTAGCCTGCTGCTCGGGAGATGAGGAAGCAAAGGCATTTAACTTTTGCTGCTGAGTATCTCTACTTTTGATATTATCAAGATATCCCGTTCTAAAGTTAAAGGCGTCGAAGGTCATAGCATCCATTAGTCCTCTTCCTACTCCGCCTAATATCCCGGATAGCCCTGCCTGCCGATATACTGCTTTAAAGCCTTCCAAGGCCTTAGCAATGCCTTGATTAAGCTTGGAAAAGAAGTTTGATATAGCTCCTGTCTTATTGAACTCTGCCAGTAATAAAGAGACCTGCGTTTTGACTACCTCCCAGCTTCCTGAAATCGTTCTCAAGTTCTGCTGAGCCTTATCGCCTGTGGTTTTCTCTAATTGAGCGGCAACCTTAGGCAGTATGTCGGCTGCCAGCACTTCGCCGTTCTGCATCATCTTCATTAGCTCTACTGTTGAAACGCCTAACGAGTCAGCAAATAGCTTCAATGCTCCGGGCATCGCATCGCCTAACTGTCCCTTCAGTTCTTCAGCTTGAACAGTACCTTTAGACATCATATCTGACAGTGCTTTCATGGCTCTTGCCAGTTCTTCAGCACTCGCACCGTTGGCAGCAAAACTGTTTGTAAAAGCTTTGAATATTTGTCTTGCTTTGTCTCCTTCGATTGAGGTCCCTCGGGTTGCACCAGTAAAGCGTCTTAGAGCATCCGTAGTATCTGCCAGCGACGTACCTGTAGAGAGGGCCAGATTACTTGCAAGAGATAGGTTCTGGTTGTACTCCTTTGTAGATGAGGAGGCATTCCGAAGAGCAATGTTTTGCCGCTGAATCTGGTCTACCAGTGTCACGCCCTGCTTTAGAGCATCAACTGCTGAGGAAATCCCGATAACACTGGCTGCAAACATGGCCGCACTACGAACCCCGGCCTTCAGACTGGTGCCGTAGCTTTCAAGGCTTCTGCTATTGATTCCTAATTGCCCATCTGCCTGACGAAGAGCTACCGTGTTACGAAGAATCTGCTGCTGTAAAGCTACCGCGGCTGGATTATTACGATTGATCGCTCCCGTGGTAGCATCGAAAGCATTAGGCAGGTTTTTAAGTTGCTTAGCGAGTTGTCCTGTAGCTTCCGATAAAGCTCTATAGGACCCGGGACTGGCAGGAACTAATGAGTTTCGGCTAGCCTTTTCCTGAGCCTGTGCTAGTGAGAGTTCTGCTTTGGCCGCCTCTGCTTTAGCCTTCTGAACATTAGATAGACTAGCTAAGATGGCGTTATTGTATAGCTCCTGACGCTTGGCAGACTCCTGAGCAGCGTTGATAATTATTTGCTCAGAAGCTTTGTATTGACTGGCTAGCTTTTGAGCAAACGCTCGCAGATTGTCCTGAACCTTAGTAAAGCCTGAGATGGACTCAGACTGCTTGCTTATTGCACTGGCAAACCCAGCTGAAGCATTTTTGGCAATGCTGGATGACTGCACAAGAACCCGCTGTTGCTTAATCGACTCAGCATTGGTCTTTGCAATGGCCGCTGTGCTTTTGGCTTGTGACGCTATGAAAGCATCCTGAATCTTCTGTGCGGATTGGGCTATTGAGCTGGCAGCCTTACCAATTTCTCTGATGCCTAGGGACAGGCCATCTTGTAGTTGCTTGACGTTTAACGCCAATTCGGTAACGATTCGTTGATTTGCCTCCATTTCCTTCTTCTGTCTTACCCAGATCAACTCTGGTTACTCTTGTGTAATAAAGATAGTTAAATTTACTGATTATCAAAGGATTAATGACATTAAATACGTTAGATAGACATTCTGATTTCCACCCAGGGTAAGGCCTTTCGACTCATGCGTTTACGAAGCTTTTCAAAGTCTTCTCCGCTCATCTGATCGTACTGTTCGAGCGTCTGCTTGGGAGTAGTCCACATCTCAACGAGTACGTTTTTGAACGTGCCATCTGATTCTTCTTCGGCTTGTAAGTATATCATGGGAAGGTTATCCCGCTTTAATTTGACTAATGGTGCCGAATTGCCCTCTAAAAGGGCCGCTAGGGCACGTTCTTTCTCTCTTCTGGACGTTGCCATGTTTAGTAGATGATAAGTAAATGGTGAGACTTTTCCAGGCGTTTAATCATGGACTCAAAGGCTAGCCTGGTTAGGTGCGGATGAGATTCATTAGTGCCTTCCTTGCTTTGCACAACGATGTCCGTAAACTCGTCTTCCGGCGTATGCGTAGCCAGTATATAAAGACATGCCTTGCTTGTCTGCATGAGCTGCTTTAGAGGGCCGGTATTCCCAGATAAATAGGCCTTAATCGCCTCTTCTTTTGCTTTACGAGTCATGTGCGATCACGGTTATTGTCTGGCAGTGCAAATACGGTGCCGCCTACCCGTTGCAAAAGAGCTTCCAGCTTTCGATAAGGCATTTTTTTGATGACACTTTTTGTACTGCCTTCGAAATTCAAATTAGCTAACACTAACATCTCTGGATCAGGGCTCTTGGCTTCACTAGTGATGATTACCGCTGTGATAGAGGACGGATCGGGGTTTAATTGGCGGGCAAGCTCTACTTTGGATATTTTACCATCCAGGAGCCGTTGGAGGATAGCTATTTTATCTTGTCTTTTCATCTGTCAATTGGGGTTGAATGCATTCGTCTAGGTCAGGAACCAGGTATAAAGCTATGTGGGGAGGAAGTTTGTTAAAGGGTGCTTTCTGCGAAAACTGACAATCATTGAACAAGCTTCTAAACCGTCCAATCGTCTGATCAGCTAGGAAGAATTGACCTCTTCCCCGGGCATCCACCGTTAGAAAATCAACCTTGATATGGTCGTACTTAGCTTTCTTGGGTTCAAGAGCAATCATGGCCCAACCTTCAATATCTCCAGATTTGTACCTCTCCAGAAACTCTTGCATCATACACACATGGCTCGCGTAATTGTCCTGAGTTATATCGGCTAGTGAGTGAATGACTTTTAAATCGTAGAGAGCTTTAGGAATACGATTAATCTGCAGATAACCCTTTACAGATTTGAATATCATATACTCGGGTTCTCGTCTTGGCGTGCGTCGGAGCGTATTATCTCCTTTCAAGGCTGCACGAATAGCCTTTTGCTTGTCGCTCATTTTCATGGGCTTATCTTAGTTTAAGGTTACCTGATTGAGTTGTGTACGATAAGGAATACTCTAATTCGCTATGCCTTATTAGGCAGTTGGCCCGTTTCGATGATTGTGTAGAGTTCTTCGTCAGTAAACGAGCTCCAATAGGCTTGCTCCTCAGGTGAAAGCGGTGGGCTTTCATCAATAATAGCCTGTAACTCTTCATCCGATAGCTTAGAGAAATCGATGCGTTTCGCCTTTGCTTTGAGCTGTCTGATAGCCTGCTTATCACCATTGAGTACCTGGCTTAATAGGTTCATCTTGTCTTTGTGAGTCATTTTCGGTCTAGTGTATACGTTGAGTAATTACAGCGATTCAAACTCCTGCTTAAGCTCGTTAAGTCGATCTCTAATCACCTCAAAAAATCGGCTTTCTAAAACCTCGTCACGAGGGAATACCTTCGTGTAGTCTTTGCTACTCATGGTGTCACTTCGATAGGAAAGCGTATAGCCCGTGAAGTCTTTGTTGTACAGCCTTTTGAGCAATTCGTCTAGGGAAGTCATTTTGCTGTCCAGGTTCTTAGCCTGATTGAGTTGTTCTGTTGTCATCTGTGTTTGGGGTTTAATTGATTGGTTATTCTTCGTCTTCGGAGTCATCCACCTTGTTCAATGCTCTTTGTAGTAGTTCATCAAGTTCTTCTTCACTCAGGCTGGAGATATCGATCTTCGTTTCCCGCTGCTTAGGTAGGATGTACTCTAAAAACTTTAGATAAGCTGCTACCTGGTCTTTAGGCTCCAGTAATTCAATGGCGTCAACGATACTTTCAAACTTGTCGTCAATGAGTGATTTGATGCGGGCCTTAATGTCAGCTGTGGTCTTGTTAACAGCCCCGGGTTTACGTCCTCCGGTTTTGGCTTTCCCTTTCTCGAAAGGCATACGTATATTCTGTTTTAGAATGATTTAGAATGAAATAGAGTGGATTTAGTGTGTCTTTTGATCCCAGAAGAGCGGATAACCGTCGGGTTCGGTGAGTGCCCAGTTAACGGTCTGCCCGGTTCGCAGTTCCAGCGGTACCCGGTAGTCTAACACCTCATCGGCCAAGTCCCAGTTATGAGGTTTACCGTTGTTCTCAAGCAGAGAGCTTACCAAGGCATTAATGCCCATATCCTTCATCTGAGAGGCTTTCTTCGTCCATATCTCATAAGCACCCACATCCGGAAAAAGCGTGACTCTACGGCCTTTTAATAGGGCTATCGTCTCAGTATTGGTGAGCCCCGGTCCATTACTTCCACCCGTAGCCAACCACACGTAGTTAGGCAGGTAAGCCGTAGCCAGAATCGCCGTCTTTTCGGATTCAACGATACCCACGGATTTGTTTAGATTGGCCAGGGTTAACAGGTGAGCTCCGAAGAGAACCTGCTTAAGATTAAAGTCCGGGAGTTCCTTCTTCTTTACAGCGTGTACCCAGGTTGGCGGCTCGTCTTTATTCCGCTTCCCGGATGCTGGATCATACTTCATGATCTTGCCTGCCCGAACCTCACCTTTGGGAGTAATCTGCCAGAAGACCGTTTTACCGTCTTTAGCCGTTCCAACCCTGTAGACTAGCAAGAGCTTCAAAGCCATCACCGGGCCAAACAGGCTTTCTAGGAACGTAATGAAGTGATTCTCTTCGTAGCGTTTAAGCGACTGGATAAACAGATCATCCGGGATTAATGAAGGGGCACGCTCCGCTGGCTTCGGCCTCTGCTGAATAGCGGGCATCTGGTAATCGTAGCCCTCCTCGCGGTTAATGGGAGGCAGAAACGTATCTCCGCAGGCGTGGCAGTAGCCAAAGCAGTCATGGCCCACGTAGGGAGTGAACTTGCCGTCTTTGTTGGACTTACCACAGGGACATTCGGCAACGCGTTTTCGGTTCTTATCTAGGATCAGGGGTGGGAGCTCTTGAAGCATATTTTTACAGATTTGCGTGAGAGGTGACCCGACAAAACCGACTAAAGTCGAGTTCTGTCAGTTTTGTCGGTAGGTGTCTGGCGTATTTCGTGAAAAATCAAAGGATTGATCTCATAGACAGGAGCTGTCGGACGGCCTGTTCCTGAGTAAGCAGACTCTACTTCTTTGATCCAGTTTTTATTGAGTAGCTCGTTGATAGCCTTCTCTACTTGTCGCTGCTCGGATAAGCCCTTCCAGCCCTGTCTAACCACATCACGGGCAGAGAATTTCTCTACTAACTTCTTTGAAAGCAGTCGTTTAGAAAGTGTCTCGGCTCCGGCAAAGTGAGCATTGGTGAATAATCCGAAGATTCGCTTGGCGTGGGATTCCAGATACTCGGCAAAAGCAATGGCCCGGTGCACCTGAATGGCTTCTATCTGCTTACCATTGACTTTGCTATCGAAGAGGTCAGCCAGATGAAAGATTAGGGCTAAGGCAGGCACTAGCTTGCGGTACTTGCTAAAGTGCGTCTCCAGAGTTTCCTGTTCCTGATAGTGCTGGATAGAGAATCCGTAGAACTCCTGATACCAATCTACAAACACCTGCTGGGCTTCCTGGTTAAAGTGCAGATAAGGAACATCGGCATAAGCATCTTCGTAGGTGTAGTCCTTTAGTTGAGCCTTAGCAATATTTTCGATGACGGAGAAGTAGCGGGCCCGGGCTTCGGCATTAGGCTTTCGATCCACGTAGGCAAAGTCCGCTTTATCGGGATAGACCATGAGCTGAAACCGCTGGATTAACCCATCTCCGGACTGATCACCAGCCAGGTCTGAAAAGTAGTCGAGAAGAGCACCCGGTTGGATAGTTCCAAAGACAGCTAAGAGTAACAGGGGTACCTGCTGGGATCCTCTTCCAATGCGGTCAACGGCGTAGTTAGAAGTTCCCTTCCATCCCTCTAAAAAGAAAGCACGATCGGTTTCCTTACCTGCCTGATTAAACTTCTTTAAAAGGCCCAGAATCTCATCCCGATACACCAGAAGACCCGGTGAAGCAATCAGGATTTCCGCGAGCTTTTCGGTAGTGGCATCATTCACTAGCAGTCGCTTTTGAATGGGCTTTCTTTCCTCGTGATCACTGATCTTTCGCTGAGCATCCAAGTAGTCATCTTCGGAAGCATCGCCGGCTTTCATTCGCTTCTCAACGCCGGCTAGAGTTAGGCTTAACAGCTTGCCTTGTATCTCCCAGTCTTTAATGTTGGTTTTGTATTCATCCGCGTAGTCCTTTTCTATTTTTGCAAGTACCCTGAACATTTCAGAAGTACTCGGTGATTTCATCACGGAAGGGTGACCAATGCCCAGTCCCCAGAGGTTCGGAAATTCGCTCCATGTGTCATTTTGCTTGGGCCTGATTTGAATCTGCCCTCGGGTAGCCGCTCCAATGGCAATCAAAGCCGCCATGGCAGCAAAGTCAGCCGGAGCATTCATTCGGCTAGCGGAGTCCTCTACGTATTCTCGTAAACAGGAAGGAAGTTGATGGATAGGAAGCGTTAAAACGGGGTGTAATCCCGGTGTAATGCGTTGGGGAGGCTGCCATTCATGGACCTCTAATTCCTGGGCAAATTGTCCGGGTAAGATTGCCTTTAATACCGGAGTATTAGGTATATTTGTACTGCTATTCATAGCGTTAATGCGTTTGAGGCGTAGTGGGTTGACCTGCCGGGGTTGACCCTTTTTTTATGCCTGCCATTGAATGGTGCTGAGGGTGTGAAGGAGGGAAAGAAGAGACCATTTCAAGCCAGAACTCCTTTCTGAGTTTGAAACCAGTCGTAGAATTGTTGGAAGGAAGAAATGATGAGGTAAATACCGCCAGCTGCCTCGACCTGACGCTGATATTCCTTTTGAGCTGGGCTTTGACGATCCTTGCCAATCTTGATTTCAACCTTAACTGATCGTCCGTTTATCGTAAGACTGTAATCAGCACTACCCTTCG
>JAAIGE0100206036.1_pt1 | contig 11026 bp, 8 predicted proteins | sample 6487951 | NCBI WGS metagenome assembly JAAIGE01 (sample SAMN13974128, study PRJNA590717) | phyllosphere metagenome | biome: tomato field; feature: multiple bacterial spot infested tomato fields; material: tomato leaves; isolation source: leaves from tomato fields | host: Solanum lycopersicum ... | reverse complement strand
TCGGGCGAGGGAGGATCAGCCGGGCGACGCCCGACCAGGTGCGCGAGGCGACCGGCCAGGCCATCGGCGGCGTCGCGCCCACCGGGCACCCCGCGCCGCTCGAGACCCTCGTCGACGAGGACCTCGCCCGCTACCCGCAGATCTGGGCGGCCGGCGGCACCCCGCACACGGTCTTCCCGATGACGTTCGACGAGCTCGTGCGCCTCACCGGCGGCCGGGTCGTCTCCGTCGTCTGAGGACCGGCCGTCGCGCTCACGTGTGGATGAGCTCGCGCCAGTTCAGCGGCACGCGGCCGCGGGGACCGGGGGAGGGTTGATCGGCGGGGTGGCTGGTCGGCGGCGCCAAGTCGGGACCCTCGAACATCGCCTCGTCGACGTAGTCCCAGTACCAGTCCTCGCCGGGCTCGAAGCTCTGCACGAGCCGGTGCCCGGTCTCGCGGAAGTGCGTCGTCGCGTGCTGCCCGGGCGACGTGTCGCAGCATCCCACGTGCCCGCACGACGCGCAGCGGCGCAGGTGCACCCAGAAGCCCTCGTGCTCGTCGCACTCCCGGCAGCCGCTCCCCGACGGGGCGGCGTTGGTGTCGATGTCGGAGCTCATCCGGTTCCTTCCGGTCAGTAGGCGAGGGCGCGGTGGACGGAGGCGACGGCGCTCGAGCCCTCGCCGACCGCGGCGGCGACGCGCTTCATGGATCCGCGGCGGACGTCGCCGGCCGCGAACACCCGCGGTGCCGACGTCTCGAACGGGAACGGCTCCCGCCCGAGGTCCCGCCACTGCGCGATGGACTGCACGGCGACGTCGGTCCCGGTGCGGATGAAGCCGTCGGTGTCGCGATCGAGCGTCGGCAGCCACGAGGTGGCCGGGTCCGCCCCGATGAAGCAGAACAGGCCGCGGGCATCGACCGCGCCGGCCGAGTCGATCGTGACCGATTCGAGCGTCCCGTCGCCGTCGAGTCCGGTGACGTGGGATGCCGTGTGCACCCGCACGCGCGGATCCTCGGCCAGCCGGTCGGCGAGGTAGCTCGACATGCGCGCGCGCAGGTCGCCACCGCGCACGACGAGGTGCACCGGCGACCCGTGCGCGGCGAGATAGAGGGCCGCCTGACCCGCCGAGTTCGCCCCGCCGACCACGACCACCGGCTTGCCCTGCACCTGCCGGAGCTCGAGGGGTGTCGCGGCGTAGTAGACGCCCGAGCGCTCGAAGTCCTCCCAACGGTCGAGGGCCAGTCGCCGGTACGCGGCGCCGGAGGTGACGATCGCGCTCCGCGCGCGGATCACGCGGCCGTCGGCGAGGGTCACATCGAGCAGATCCGCACCGATCTGGTCGAGGGCGACCGCCTCGCACGGTGCGTACACCCGCACGCCGAACTTCAGCGCCTGCAGCACCGCCTGCCCGATGAGGTCGCCGCCGCTCACACCGAAGGGGAACCCGAGGAAGTTCTCGATGCGCGACGTGGATGCCGCCTGCCCGCCCGGGGCGACGGCGTCGAGGAGGACCGTGCTGAGGCCCTCGGAGGCGCCGTAGATCGCGGCGGCCAGTCCCGCGGGCCCGCCGCCCACGACGACGAGGTCCACGATCTCGTCGGACTCGGCCTGGTAGCTGAGTCCGAGGCGCTCGGCGACGAGGCCGGGGGTGGCGCGGGGGATCGGCTCGCCCTGGACGTAGGCGACCGGAAGGTCCTCGGGCGACACGTCGTGACCGTCGAGCGTCGGCAGCTCGTCGGGCGCCAGGGTGACCGCCTTGTGGACGAGGTCGAGGCGTTCGGCGAAGCGCCGGAGCGACAGGAAGTCGTTCGAGGTCGTCGTCCCGACGAACTTCAGGGTCATCGCGGCCGGGCCCGTGCGCAGGGATTCCCGCCGGGCCCACAGCGCGTGCAGGATCACGTCGCAGAGCTCGTCGTCCTCGCTCATGATCTCGCGCAGGGCGGCGCGCGAGAGCCGGTGCACGCGACCCGCCTGCGTCACCCGCGCCGACAGGAACGCGCTCTGACCGTTGAGGATGCCGAGCTCGCCCGCGAATCGACCCGGACCGACCGTCGTGATCACCGCTTCACCGACCCAGCGGAGCGCGTCGCGGACGATCTCGACCTCGCCGCTCTCGACGAAGATCAGGTCGTATCCCGCCTCGCCGGTGCGGAAGACGTAGTCGCCGACCTCGACGTCCTGCGGGACGGCAGCCGCGATCAGTCGGCGCCAGTGCGCGTCCGACAGGTCGGGCGACATCATGGCGTCCATCGCGGTGGGAGCGGTTTCTTCGGTCATGCCGATCAACCTACCGACCCGCCGGCGCGACCGGCTCGTCGGCGTCCGACTGCAAGGCGCGGATGAGCGACTGGGCGTCGTACGGGCCGATGTGCCGGCGGCCGTTCACGAAGAAGGTCGGCACCGAGCGGATGTTCATCGCCTCGGCGTCGAACATGTCGTCGCGAACGCGGCTCGCGACGTCCGGCGCGGTCAGGTCGCGTTCGAACTGCGGCAAGTCGAGCCCCAACTTGGCAGCCAGCCGCACGATGTCGGAGGGCAGCTGGTTGTCCTGGTCGGCGAACAGGCCCCGCTCGAACTCGAAGAACTTGCCCTGCTTCGCCGCCGCCTCCGACGCCTCGGCGCCCGCGAGCGCGTTGGGGTGCTGCTCGGTGAGCGGCGCGTGCCGCCAGACGTAGCGCAGGTTCGGGCCGAGCTCGGCCATGACCTCCTGGATCGACCCCGACGCCTTGAGGCAGAAGCCGCATTGGAAGTCGCCGTACTCGACGATCTCGTAGGGGGCGTCGAGAGGGCCGAAGATGTGATCGCGCCGCGGGTCGACCGGGCGGACGAGGGTCTGCCCCACCTCCTCCTCGGGGTGGCGCGCATCCGCGACGCGGAAGACGAGTGCGCCGAGGGCGAACGCCAGGACGGATGCCGCGAGCACCCCCACGCGCGCCTCGTTCTGCGCGTCGGGGTCCTCGATCGCGAGGTCGATGATGAACAGCGAGATGGTGAAGCCGATGCCGGCGAGGGCCGCGCCGCCCGCGATGCGGTCGAGCGAGAGCCCGGGACCGAAGTCGCCGATGCGAAGGGCCTTCAGGACGGCGGTCGACCCCCAGATGCCGGCGAACTTGCCGACGACGAGGCCGACGACGATGCCCCATGTGAGCGGCGACATCGCGGCCGCCGCGAGGATCTCGGGGCTGAGTGTCACGCCCGCGTTCGCGAGCGCGAACAGCGGCAGGATCACGTAGGCGACGTACGGCGCGTACGCGGTCTGCAGCCGCTCGTTGATCGAGATCGACTCGCGGAGGCTGTTCGCCGCCGCGCGGGCGTACTCGGTGCTCGGCGACTGCCGGAAGGTGCGGGCGAGCTCGAGCGCGTGCTCGACGTCGCGGCGGTCGGGGCGGTAGACGGGGACGAGCAGCGCGATGGCGACGCCGGCGAGCGTCGGATGCACGCCCGAGGCGAGGAAGGCGAGCCACACGACGATCGCGAGGGTCGCGTAGATCGGCCCGCGCCCGCCGCGGAGGTACCGGACGAAGTAGATGCCGATGAGTCCGACGGCGGCGACGAGCAGCGGCATCGGGGTGAAGGTGTCGGTGTAGACGAGGGCGATGATGCTGAGCGCCCCGATGTCGTCGACGACGGCCAGGGCGAGCAGGAACACGCGCAGGCGCCCCGAGCCCCGCGGCCCGATGAGCGCGAGGGCGCCGACGAGGAAGGCGGTGTCGGTCGAGATGACGACGCCCCAGGCATCCGCGTTCCCCGTGGGGCCGGCGATGAGGACGAACAGCAGCGCGGGCAGGGCGAGGCCGGCGACGGCGGCGACGACGGGCACGACGGCGCGCGACCAGCTGGTCAGCTCGCCGATCGAGAACTCGCGCCGCACCTCGAGGCCGACCGTGAAGAAGAAGATCGCCATCAGGGCGTCGTTCACGAGCGCGTGCAGCGTGAAGTCGAGTCGTATGTGACCGAGCCCGATCGACAGGTGCGTCTCCCAGAAGCCGTGGTAGGTGCCCGAGGAGACGTTCGCCCACACGATGGCGGCCGCCGTCGCCAGGAGCAGCAGGAGCGCGCCCATGCGTGTGCGCCCCATCCTGCCGATGTGGTCCGCGATCGAGGCGAGTTTTCGCGCCATGCATCCTCCGGGGGGTCGAGTCGGACCTCAGTCTCCACCCGAACCGGGGGAGCTGTCAGCCGGTGCGCGTGACGATCTCGTGACACACGACGGCCGCTGCCGCAGACCACGCCTGCGGTCGGCACGCCGCCGGATACGGGGCCGGCACGGTGACGTCGCTCGCGGCGTCGCCGGCGTGCAGCTCCGGCATGCGGTACCCGAACGCCTCGGCGGCGGCGAGCATTCCGTCGACGAGCACGGCGGCGTGCCGGTGCAGTCCGGCCTCCGCCATGCCGCGCGCGACGATGGCCGTGTCGTGCGCCCACACACTCCCGCCGTGATAGCTGAGCGGCCAGTAGCCACCGGCATCCGTCGACATGGTCCGCAGACCGAAGCCGGACGACATCGACGCGCCCACAAGGAGGTCGGCGACCGCGTGCTCCTCGTCGGGGTCGAGGATGCCGGTGCCCAGCAGGTGGCCCGCGTTCGAGGTCAGCGTGTCCACCGGACGGCCGTCGCGGTCGAGCGCGATCGCCGGGTAGCGGCCCTCGGGGGTCTCGACCCAGAAGCGCTCGCGGAACCGTGTGCGCAGCTCCGCCGCCCAGGCGCGCAGCCGCTCAGCCCCGTCCTCCTCGAGCGCGTCGAGCAGGTCGGCGGCCTTCACGGCTGCCTCGTAGGCGTAGCCCTGCACCTCGGAGAGGGCGATCGGCCCGGCGGCGAGGGAACCGTCCCGCCACTGGATCGAGTCGCCGGAGTCCTTCCACCCCTGGTTGGAGAGGCCGTGACCGGTCTCGTCGACGTAGTCGAGGAAGCCGTCGGCGTTCGCTGCGGCGATCATCCAGTCGAGCGCGTCGTGCATCGTCGGGAGCAGATCCCGCACCTCGGCCACCGGCATCCCGGCGGCGTGCGCCTCGGCGAGGAGCGCCACCCACAGCGGGGTCGCGTCGACCGTGCCGTAGTAGAGCGGCGGCAGCGAGATGCCCTCGCCGGGCATCGTGAGCGTGCCGGCCCGCAGCTCGTGCGCGATCTTGCCGGGTTCCTCGGCCGTCTCGGGGTCGGCCGTGCTGCCCTGCAGACGACCGAGGACGCGCAGAGTGGATGCCGCCATGCCCCGGTCCACGGGCAGGAACAGCCGTGCCGCCCACAGCGAGTCGCGCCCGAAGAGCGTGAAGAACCAGGGCGCGCCGGCGGCGAAGAACTCGTCCGCGCTGCCGGGCAGCGTCAGCCGCAGGGCATCGAGGTCGTCGAGGGCCTGCCGCAGCCAGCGGTGCAGGCGGGGATCGGCGCCCGGGGCCTCGGGCACCGCCCAGCCGGCAGCGCGCGACGTCCCGCGCACGACGAGGGACGGGTCGTCGAGGTCGAGGCGCCACGAGACGGTCATCCGGGCCCGCGGCGGGCACTCCAGGTGCCAGGTGAGGACGATGTCGTCCTCGGATGCCGCGACCTCCGCTCCGGGAGCCGACAGCCGCATCGACGCGTCCCCGGCCGTGATCTCGACGGCGTCGCCCGCGAGGGCGCGGTCGACCGCCGCGGCCGGCGCGGCTCCCGACTTGACGTCCTGCATCGAGGTCGCGTCGGGGGTGACGGCGACCTCGAGGACGAGCGGCACCCGCTCGTCGAGGTGCGAGACGAGCGTGAACTCCTCCGTCACGCGGCCGTCCGCGACGATGCGGCGCCGCGTCAGCCGGATCTTCGGGTCGGGCGTGCGGTCGTCCAGGCGTCGCAGCAGCGCTTCGAAGCGCAGATCGGATGCCGCATCCGCCGACCGTGAGATCCATTCCGGCGCGTGCGTCGCGGCATCCGTCCCGTAGCGCACCCGGGTCGCGCGGACGAACCGGGTGTCGCCGTGGAAGACGCCGTCGATCGCGCCGCTGCCGAGCTCGCCGTCGGCCCGCGACCACACCTGGGTGGGGGCGCGGAGGGCCACGACGGCGTCGGACAGGAAGGGCTGGAGGCCTGCGGTCATCCCTTGACTGCTCCTTCGGAGGTGTTCATGATGCGCTTCTGGAAGATGAAGAAGACGACGGCGACGGGGATCGTCATGAGCGCCGCGGCCGCGAGCTTCAACGGGTACTGCGTGCCCTGGCTCAGCTGACCGGACGACAGGCTCGCCACCCCGCGGGTGAGGGTGAACAGGTCCGGGTCCTGCACCGACACGATGAAGTGAGTCAGCTCATTCCATGATCCCTGGAACGAGAGGATCACGATCGTGATGAGCGCGGGGCGCGCCATCGGCAGGACGACCGACCAGTACACCCGGAACGTGCCGGCCCCGTCGATGCGCGCCTGTTCCTCGACGGACGGCGGGATCGACTCGAAGAAGTTCTTCATGATGAACACCCCCGCCGCGTCGACGAGGAGGGGCAGCACCATTCCCGCGTACGAGTCGTACATCCCGAGCTGGTTCAGGACGAGGAAGCGGGGGATGAGGAGCACGACCGCCGGCACGGCCATCACGGCGACGACGAGCGCGAAGATGACGCCGCGGCCCCGGAACGTCAACCGTGCGAGGGCGTACCCGGCGAGCGACACGAAGAACACGCGTCCGAGGGTCACGAGGATCGTCACGACCGCCGAGTTCGCGAACCAGAGCGGGAAGTCGCTGTTCAGGAACAGCCGCTCGTAGGCGGCGGTCGTGAAGGTCTGCGGGATCAGCGAGATCGGATTAGATGCCGCCTCCTGCTCGCTCTTGAACGAGGTCGCCACCTGAACGAGGAACGGGTAGATGTACACGAGCGCCAGCCCGGCGAGTACCGCGTACAGCAGCACCTGACCGGTCACCGAGCGAGGGGTGAGGCGCCGGCGTCGGGACGGTGTGGCGTCGATCGGCGCATCGGTGAGCGTCTTCGTGCGGGCGAGGGTCCGGCTGTCGGTCACGACCGTGCTCCCTTCGGGGTGTACGCACGGATGCGTCGCTTCGAGACGGGCCGCTCCCTCAGGATCCAGCGCTGGAAGAGCGTGAACGCGATGATGATGAGGAACAGGATGAACGCGATCGCCGCGCCGATGCCCCAGTCCTGGTTGCTGAAGGCCGACGTGTACGACAGGTAGGCGGGGGTGATCGTCGTCTTTCCCGGCTGCCCCTTCGTGCCCGTGTAGATCTGGTCGAACACCTGCCAGCAGCCGATGAGGCCCAGCGTGATGACGGTGAAGAGGGTGGGCCGCAGCTGCGGCAGCGTGATGCGCCAGAACCGCTGCCACGCGTTCGCGCCGTCCATCATCCCCGCCTCCGTCAGCTCGAAGCCGACGTTCTGGAGGGCCGCGATGAACAGCAGCATGAACGTGCCGCTCGTCGTGAAGACGGCCATGAGGATGAAGGCGCTCATCGCGACCGAGGGTCCGGCGATCCAGTCCCACCCCGACAGGCCGAGGAAGCCGGGCTGCGAGATCGCGGCGGGCGCGGCATCCACCCCGAAAAGGCCGAGGAACAGGTGCACGATGCCGCGGGGGTCGTTGAACCAGTTCGGCCCCTTGCCGCCGGTGACCGCGGCGATGAGGGCGTTGACGGGACCGGCGGCGCTGAAGAGGAAGATCCACAGCACCGTGATGGCGACCGAGCTCGTCACCGACGGGAAGTAGAAGGCGGTGCGGAAGAAGCCGCGCGCCTTCATCATCCGCCGGCTGACCAGCACCGCGAGGAACAGCGACAGCGCGGTCTGCAGCGGCACGACGAGGAAGACGTACCAGGCGTTGTTCCGCAGCGCCGTGCCGAAGTCGCGGCTGCGCAGCCCCTGGCCCGAGGTCAGCTCGGCGTAGTTGTCGAGTCCGACGAAGTTGACGTTGGGGGAGAGGGGGCTGCCCCGGCCGCCCCAGTCCGAGACGCTCACCCAGAGCGCCATGAGGACGGGGAGGAAGAGGAACACCCCGAGGATCACGACGACGGGGGAGACGAAGAGCCACCCGGCGACTCCCTCGCCGCGACGCAGACCGCGGGAGCGGTGGTCGCGGCGAGGGAGCTTCTCGGGTGCCCGTTCGGTGGCGACGGGCGTCGACATGTCAGCCGACGATCGCCTCGAGGTTGGACTGGACCGACTGCAGGATCGTCGCCGGGTCCCCGTCCTTCAGCGTCGCGAGCTGCGCGTTGAAGTCGGTAAACACGTCCGAGACGCCGTCGTTGGTCGGCACGCCCTGAGCGTAGTCCGCACCGGCGAGGAAGGCGGCGAGGTCCGGGTTGTCGGCGGTCCACTGGTCGGCAGCGGACTGCACCGACGGCATGGGGCCGAACGCCTTCGAGAAGGCGAGCTGCTGCTCCGCGCTGGTGAGGTACTCGACCAGGTCGAGTGCGGCCTGCTGGTTGGGGCTGTCGGCGGCCATGCCCCAGCAGTTCGTGAACTGCAGGGTGCCCTTGCCGGCGGGGCCGGCGGGCAGCTCGACGACGAGCGGGTCGACGTCGGGGTAGTCGCCGAGCGCACCGGTGATCCAGTTGCCCTCGATCGTCATGGCGCCCAGCTGCTTGCCGAACGCCTCACCGCCCCAGCCCGCGCCCACATCGGCGGCGTAGGCGAACGTGCCGTCGGCCAGGTGCTCCTTCACGTAGGTGAGGGCATCGATGTTCTCCTGGCTGTCGGCGACGGCGGACGTGCCGTCCTCCGAGACGAGCCGTCCGCCGGCTTCGGCCATGAAGGCGCCCACCCGCTGGTACTCGCCGCTGAAGACGAGGCCCGTCGTGTCGCCCGAGGTGAGCTTCTCCGCCGCGGCGGCGAGCGAATCCCAGTCGGTGGGGATGTCGGCATCCGTCAGACCGGCCTGGTCCCACAGGTTCTTGTTGATGATCAGCTGCAGCGTCGAGAAGTCCTTCGGTGCGCAGTAGAACTGGTCGTTGTACGTGAAGTTCTGCACGAGCGACGGGTAGAAGTCGTCCTTGTTCTCGAGCATGTCTCCGTAGGCGATGACCGAGCCGTTGTCGGCGTAGCCCGCCAGGAGCTCGGTCGCGAGGTAGAAGAGGTCCGGCGGGTTGCCGCCGGCGAAGCCCTGCGAGAGCTGCTGCGTGAGGTCGGTGGCCGCGACCACCTCGGCGTCGACGCCGGATTCCTCCGACCACGCGGCGACGGCGTCCTTGACCGCCGTCGTCTCGGCGTCGCCGGACGAGCCGATCATGATCGTGAGCGCGTCGTCGGACGAGGTGAGCCCGCCCGCGTCGGTCGGTTCTCCCGAGGCGGCGGGACCGTCGTCGAAGCCCGAGCCGCCGCATCCGGCGAGGGCCAGTGTCGCCGCGATCCCGATGCCGCCGAGGGCCATCCATCTGCTGTGTCGCATGTCCGTATCTCCTTCGATCCCGGTGCCGTCGATCGTTCCGACCGTGCTGATCTCGGTCGACTTTGAACGATCAAATTGTGGAATGATGCCCAACGTAAGAGGGTGGGTCCGTCCATGTCAAGGGGGTGCGCCGGTGAGTGAGAGGTCGATCACGATCGAGGACGTCGCGGCACTCGCGGGTGTCTCGCGACAGACCGTGAGCAACGTCCTGAACACCCCGGCGATCGTCAGGACCGCCACGCGTGAGCGGGTGCAGGACGCCATCACCCGCCTCGGCTACTCGCCGCACGCCTCAGCGCGCCGGCTGCGCACGCGCCGCAGCGCGACCATCGGCATCCACCTCGATCCCTATGCGGGCGGGATCTCGGGGGTCGTGCTCGACCGCTTCGTGCACGCGCTCACCGAGCGCGCCGGCGACCGCGGCCTGCGGGTGCTCGTGTACGCGGCATCCGATCAGGACGAGGAGATCCGGCGGATGTCGGAGCTCGTCGACGCCGGCGACGTCGAAGCCGTCGTCGTCACCGGCACGCGGTACGGCGACCGGCGGCTGGCGTGGCTGACCGAGCGCGGCGTGCCGTTCGTGTCGTTCGGCCGCCCGTGGGATGTCGCCTCGCCCGAGGACAGCGCGCACCTCTGGGTCGACGTCGACGGCGCCTCGGGCACGCGCGCCGCGACCGAGCACGCCCTCACCGTCGGACCGCGCGTCGCGTTCCTCGGCTGGCCCGCGGGGTCGCCGACGGGTGATGACCGGGAGCGGGGGTGGCGCGAGGCGATGACGGATGCCGGTGCCCGCCCCGACCTGCGCCTGTCGGCCGAGGAGCGGGTCGCCGAGGCGAGGGAGCAGGTCGCGGAGCTGCTGGCGACGACGGCGGTCGACGCGATCGTGTGCGCGAGCGACACCCTCGCCGTCGGCGCGCACGTCGCCGCCGTCGCGGCGCAGCGGCCGGACGTGCTCATCATCGGGTTCGATAACACCCCCGCCGTCGAGGCCCTGGGCCTGTCGAGCGTCGAGCAGCTGCCCGAGTTGGTCGCCGCCGGCACCCTCGACCTGCTGATGGGCAGCGGTGGCCGCATCGAGCGCCGCGCCGCCGGGGACGGCGAGGGGCACGTGCTGGTCCAGCCGCGCCTCGTCGTGCGCTGAGGCGCGGGCCTCGCGGCTCGCCGCTTCGCCGGCCGTACGGCGGAGATTCCCGCGACACGCCGGGTATCCCGGTGACGGCCCGCGCGCGTCGTCGGGATCTCCGCCGTTCAGCAGCGTGTTACCGCCGCCCGATGCGTCGGGAGAGCTCGGCCGCCGCCTCGGCGGCGAGGGTCGCGAGGTGCTCGGGGTCGGCGGGGGCGTCGTCGGGCCACGTCACGGCTATGGCGGCGGCGGGCCAGTCCGCGTGGTCGCGCACGGCGACGCCCACCGAGCGGAAGCCGAGGGTGACCTCGCCGTCCTCGCTCGCGTGCCCGGCGGCGCGGGTCTGCCGCAGCAGTTCGCGCAGTTCGCCCGGGCGGCCGGGTCCACGACCCGTGCGCTGGGGGGAGAGGGATGCCGCATCCGGGTACAGCGCGCGGACCTGCTCGCGGGGGAGCGCGGCGAGCATCGCGCGCCCCGTCGCGGTGAGATGCGCGGGGAGGCGGACGCCCACATCGGTGATGAGCGCGGGCCGTCGCGGTGCGCGCTCCTCGACGATGTAGAGGACGT
>JAAIGE0101227776.1_pt1 | contig 11035 bp, 10 predicted proteins | sample 6487951 | NCBI WGS metagenome assembly JAAIGE01 (sample SAMN13974128, study PRJNA590717) | phyllosphere metagenome | biome: tomato field; feature: multiple bacterial spot infested tomato fields; material: tomato leaves; isolation source: leaves from tomato fields | host: Solanum lycopersicum ... | reverse complement strand
GCTTCGGTGCTGCCGGAAGCCGTCGCCTGTGGTGGTGACGCGCCGCCGGACAGCCTGCGCGCGCGGCTGGCCTGCAGCGATGCCGAGTTCGCCGAACTCGACCGCGGCCTGCGCACGCAGCTTGTCGAGCTGTCGGCCCGGTACCCCGATGGCGACCGCACGGCCGCCGCCGTGGTCCGGCAGCTCGACGCCTGCGCCACGCCCGCGTGCGTGCGCGAGGTCCACGCGCAATGGCAGGCCTACTTCGACGAGAACTACGACCTGGGCGACGTGCTGGACTACCTCTGACACGCAGCGTTGCCGCGGCGTCTGCGCCGGTCGCGACAGGGCCGCGTGGTACCATCTGGCGCCGAAAATCAGCGGTTCCGCCGCTTCCCCCGCCGCTTCACCACGAGGTTCCGCGATGCCCCAGCTCGCCGCGCGTACCGGTCGCGCCAAGCCCAGCGCGATCATGCAGGTCGCCGAGAAGGCCAAGCGCCTGAAGGCCGAGGGGCGGGACATCATCAGCTTCTCGATCGGGGTGCCGAACTTCCTGCCCGGCCCGCACGTGTATGCGGCCGCGCGCGAGGCGCTGGCGCACGACAGCGGCCAGTACGGCAGCAACCGCGGCAGCGATGCACTGCTCGACGCCACGCGCGGGCTGGAGCACCAGGATCTCAAGATCGCCTCCATGGTGTTGGAGGAAGGCCGCGCGCTGATGATCGCGATCAACAAGTGGGACGTGGCCGAAGGCGCCTCCAGCCTGTTCCAGGGCATTCGCGGCGCGCTGGACGACGGCTTGGCGCAAGTGCGCGGACTGCCCTTGCTGGCGGTCTCCGCACGCACGGGCAAGGGGCTGGACGAGATGATCCAGGCCGCCTTCGACTTGCGCGAGGCGTGGAGCCGCCGCGTGCCGACCTCCGCGCTCAACCGCTGGTTCGACGATGCGCTGGAAGCCAATCCGCCGCCAGCGCCCGGCGGCAAGCGGATCAAGCTGCGCTACATCACCCAGGCCAAGACGCGCCCGCCCGGCTTCGTCTTGTTCGGAACGCGGCTCGATTCGTTGCCCGAAAGCTACAAGCGGTATCTGATCAACGGCATCCGTCGCGAACTCGGGTTCGCTTCCGTGCCGATCCGCATTACCCTGCGCAGTCCGAAGAACCCGTTCAAACCGACTTGATCGGGCACCTTTGTGCCGCGCGGGATTTCTAGCGGGTATGGCCACACTCCCCGCCCGCGTCGAATTGCCCTCCCATCAAGGCGACACGACGCGCAGCACGCGTCTGGAACGGGCCAATGCCGCGCTGGAAAAGGCGTGGGCCAAGGGCTGGTGCCAGCGCCCGCCGCTGGATCCCGCCGCGCTGCTCGCCGCCGCCAGCGCAAGCGCTGGGCTGACGGATTTCGGACCCGAGAACGGCTGGCGCGATCGGCTGGATCGCCTGACCACCGCACTGCATGACGAGGCGCGCCTGACGGGGCTGGGCACAACGATCGCCCACGGCCAGATCGTCTCCGTGCTGTCCAACCGCTTGCGCATGACGCGGCTGTGGCAGCAGCATCCGGAGATCGCGCAAGTGCCGATCACCGCCCCGATCGTGGTGGTGGGGCAGATGCGATCGGGCAGTACCCGGATGCAGCGGCTGCTCGCCTGCGACCGGCGCTTCGCCTTCACGCGCTTTTACGAAAGCTGGAACCCGGTGCCGCGCTGGCGGGGGTTGCCGTTCGACGATCGGCGGATGCGCGCGTGGTTTTCCCTCAAGGTGGCGCATTGGCTCAACCCGCAGTTCGGGGTGATCCATCCCACGCGCACGGGCCAAGCGGACGAGGAGATCGGCCTGCACACCATGGCGCTGTTCGGCTCTGCGTTCGAGGCCCAGTGGCGCGTGCCCAGCTTCGCACGCCACGGCGAGCAGGCCGATGCGCGGCCGGTCTACACCGAGTTCCGCCGGCAGTTGCAGACCTTGCGCTGGCTGCGGCGGGAGACAGGGGACAAGCCCTGGGTGCTCAAGCTGCCGCAGTTCGCGCAAGACCTTGACGCCTTGCTGCACGTTTTTCCCGATGCGCGGCTGGTGTTCCTCGATCGCGATCCCGTGAGCGTGGTGGGCTCCTCCGCCTCGCTGGTGCACAACCAGATGCGGGTGCAATCCGATCATGTCGACAAGGCCTGGATCGGGCGCGAGATGCTGCACAAGGTCGGCCTGCGACAGGACCGGATGGACCGCGCCTCGCGCCGGGGCGTGCCGGCGGCGACGGTGTCCTACGATGCGATGCAAGCCGATTGGCGCGGGGAGATGGCGCGCGTCTATGCCGCGTTGGGGGAGGCGCTCGTGCCCACGGCGATGGCGGCGATGGAGCGCTTCATGGGCCAGCGCCGCCACGCGCGGCTGCACCGGCACCGCTACGACATCGGCGACTTCGGCCTGACCGAGCCACAGATCCGCATGGCTTTGCAGCCGGTCGACACGGATCGACTCTCCGCCTGAGTTGAACCCGTCGCGGCGCCGCTTTAAGTGACGGCGCCGGATGGCGATCGCCAGCGGAGGCCGCGTTCATTGCGGCTTCGTAAGGGAGGCTCACGTGGCTTGGATCGTTCTGTTCGTCGCGGGTCTGTTCGAAGTCGTATGGGCGTTCGCGATGAAGCAGTCCGACGGCTTCTCGCGGCTATGGCCCAGCGTCGTCACGATCGTGGGGATGATGATCAGCTTTGGGCTGCTGTCATGGTCGATGCGGGCGCTGCCGCTGGGCACCGCCTACACGGTATGGACCGGGATCGGCGCGGTCGGCGCTTTCCTGGTCGGCGTGACCGTGCTGGGCGAGGCGCTGACCACGATGCGCGCGGTGGCTGCGCTGATGATCGTGGGCGGGTTGGTGCTGATGAAGCTCTCCAGCCCCGCCTGAGCCTCCCATTCTCAGGAGCGATGATGCTCTGGATGGTCCGACGTGGTGAGCGCGGGCGGCTCGGCCCCGTGCGAGGTGGAGGCGATGTGCGCCATCTCGGGCGCGCGCTGCTCCATGGCCATGTTCCACACCGCGATGAACAGGGCCGCGATCACCGGGCCGACGATAAAGCCGTTCAGGCCGAACAGCTCAAGCCCGGCCAGCGTTGCGATCAGCACCACGAAGTCGGGCATGCGGGTGTCCCGGCCCACCAGGATCGGGCGCAGCAGGTTGTCGACCAGACCGATCACGAACACGCCGCAGAACACCATGATCGCGCCCTTCATCCAGGCCCCGCTCACCAGCAGATAGATGGCGACAGGCACCCAGATGATGCCCGTGCCCACCGCCGGCAGCAGCGAGAAGAAGCCCATTAACGTGCCCCACAGAAGCGCGCCCTCGATCCCCAGGGCCCAGAAGATCACGCCGCCCAGCAGGCCTTGCACCAGAGCGACCACCACGGTGCCCTTCATCGTCGCGCGCACCACCACCAGGAAGTGATCTATAAGCTTGTCGCGCAGTTCCGCGCGCAACGGCAGGGCGGCGCGGATCAACTCGCCATAGCGGCGTCCGTCGCGCAGCAGGAAGAAGGTGAGGTAGAACATCACGCCCATGGCGGCGAGGAAGCTGAGTGCCCCCTGGCCCACCAGCAGCGCGCGAGAGGCGATGTCCTGCAAGCCGCTGGCGATCCCCGAGCCGAATGTGCGACGCAGCGATTCGAAGTCGCGCAGACCCTGGCCGTCCAAGAATTGGCGGACTCGGAAGGGCAGGGCGCGGCGCAACTGGTCCAGCATGCCGGGGATGTCGATCTGGCCGCTGCGTATCCGCTCGTACAAGGAGCTGGCCTCCTGCACGAGGCTGGAGCCCAGCAGCAGCGCGGGCATGACGATCAGCGCCAGGATCAGCAGCAGCACCAGCGCCGCCGCCAGGTTGGGGTGCCCGCCGATCCGGCGCGAGAGGCGCTGGGTGGAAGGCTCGAACAGGATCGCAGCGACCAGGCCCCACAGGATCGCCCCGAAGTAGGGTGCGATCAGCCAGCCGAACAGCAGTGTGACAATGACGACGAGCACCCGGAAGCTGGCGTCTTCGAAGCGGGTTACATTGATGTGTTCGCTGCTCATGAACGAACGATAGCGCGGGCGGCGCAATTGCGTCACTGGATTTCGTATCCGCGGCGTTGCAGCCTGTGAACGGACCTATCATCGGAGACACTGCCTTGCGTCGCACCCTCTCGCTCCTGCTTTGCGCCACCGCCGCCACTCTCATCGCGCCGGCCGCCTGGAGCCAGGAAGCGGGCGGGGTTCCCAGCCGCAGTTTCGCAGGCGAGGACCTGTTCCGGCTGGCGGGCGCAACCGACCCGCAGATCAGCCCCGATGGCAGCCGCGTCGCTTACGTGCGGATGACTGCGGACGTGATGACCGATCGCGAAGTGCCGACGATCTGGCTGGTGGATGTCGCTTCCGGCCGGCAGGTGCCGCTGGTCGCGGGCAAGGGATCGCACCGTTCGCCGCGCTGGTCGCCCGATGGCAAGCGGCTGGCCTATGTCTCGTCGGATGGCGAAGGTCCGGCACAGTTGCATGTGGTATGGCTCGATAACGACCGAGCCGTTCAGGTGACCGGCCTGCCCGATAGCCCAGGCGCCATCGCCTGGTCGCCGGACGGCAAGTCGATCGCCTATACCATGCGGGTGGCGGGCGAAGCGCCCAAGCTGGGCAAGGCGCCGAAGAAGCCGGAAGGCGCCAAGTGGGCCGAGGACCTGGAGGTGATCGACCGCGTGTCCTACCGCTCGGACGACAGCGGCTATGCCAAACCCGGTTACGACCATGTCTTCGTGGTGCCGGCCGACGGTGGTTCGCCGCGTCAGGTCACCACGGGCGATTGGGACGATGCCGGCCCGCTTTCCTGGAGCCCGGACGGACGCCGGATCGTGTTCTCGGGCAATCGCCGCCCCGACTGGGAGCGTGAAAGCAACGACGGCGAGGTCTATGCGGTCGATGTCGCCAGTGGAACGATCACCGCACTGACGTCGCGCAAAGGGCCCGACGGGGGCGCGGTGCTGTCACCCGACGGCAAGCGCATCGCGTACCTGGGCTACGACGACGTCAATCGTAGCTACGAGAACACGGAATTGTCGGTGATGAACGCCGATGGCACCGGCACGCGGCGGCTGCTCACCGGGCTGGACCAGTCGATCGATTCGGTCAGCTGGATCGGCAATTCGCAACTGGCCGTTTCCTATGACGAGCGCGGCGCCAAGCGTGTGGCCCGGGTCGGCCTGGACGGCTCAAGCCGTACCCTGGCCGAAGGGCTGAGCGCGGGCACGCATTACGACCGGCCTTATACCGGCGGCCAGTTCAGTGTCTCGAACAATGGCAAGGTTGCCTACACCGCAGGCGGCACGCAGGCCCCCGCGGACGTGTGGGTAGATGGCCGCAAGCTGACCGATCTCAACGGCTGGCTGGTCGATAAAGCGATGGCCCCGGTACGCAAGCTGGCGGTGACCGCGCCGGACGGCCGCGCGATCGACGCCTGGCTGGTCACGCCGCCGGGCCTGCAAGCCGGGCAGCGCGCGCCGCTAGTACTGGAGATACATGGCGGCCCTAACACCGCCTATGGCCCGACATTCTCCACAGACGCGCAGCTCTACGCCGCGCATGGTTATGCGGTGCTGTACACCAATCCGCGCGGCAGCACGTCTTACGGCGAGGAGTTCGCCAACCTGATCGACCGCGCCTATCCCGGCACCGACTATGACGACCTGATCGCTGCGGTCGATGCCGCGATCGCGGACGGGGTGGCCGATCCCAACAACCTGTTCGTGACCGGCGGATCAGGGGGCGGGGTGCTGACGGCCTGGATCGTGGGCAAAACCAACCGCTTCAAGGCGGCCGCGACGCAGAAGCCGGTGATCAACTGGATCAGCGAGGCGCTGACGATGGACTCCACCACCTTCACTTCGCGCTACTGGTTCGACAAGAAGCCGTGGGAAGACCCGATGGCGTATTGGAACCGCTCGCCGCTGAGCCTGGTGGGCAACGTCAAGACGCCGACGCTGGTGGTGGTGGGCAGCCAGGATTACCGCACCCCGGTCAGCGAGGCGGAGCAGTATTACGCCGCACTGCAGATCCGCGGCGTGCCCACCGCATTGGTCAAGGTGCCCGGCGCCAGCCACGGCGGCCTCGCGGCGCGCCCTTCGCAATCGGCAGCGCGGATCTCGGCGATCCTGGCGTGGTTCGACAAGTATCGCGTGCAGTAATCAGGGGAGGAAGCGTCGACCCGTTTCAGATCTCGGGTCGACGCTTCCCGCCAGTGCTCAACCGCCGGTGGCGGCTTCGTTTTCGTTCGCGGGCTGGCAGTTCAGCTGGACGTAGTTTTCCAAACCCATCAGCTTAATGAGGTCGAACTGCTTTTCCAGGAAGTCCACATGCTCTTCCTCGTTCTCGAGGATGCGCTGGAACACGTCGCGGCTGATGTAGTCGCGCACCGCCTCGCAGTGGGCGATGGCTTCGCGCAGCAGCGGGATGGCATCGTTTTCGAGCGCGAGGTCGCACTCGAGGATTTCCTTCACGCCTTCGCCGATCCGCAGCTTGCCCAGCGCCTGGAAGTTGGGGAGCCCGTCGAGGAACAGGATGCGCTCCGACAGCAAGTCGGCATGCTTCATCTCGTCGATCGATTCGTGGCGCTCGTACTCGGCCAGTTTGCGCACGCCCCAGTGCTCCAGCATGCGGTAATGCAGCCAGTACTGGTTGATCGCCGTCAGCTCGTTCAGCAGCGCCTTGTTGAGGAAGTCGATGACCTGGCGGTCGCCTTGCATTGCGGGTACTCCATATCGCTCCGAGAAACTCATAGCTTCACGGTGGCGCGGTGGCAATGAAGGGTTGGCTTCGTCAGCTGGCGATGTGCTGGAAGGAGCCCTCCCTCAGATGGACCGCCGGGAGAACCGCAGGAACACGGGCTGCTGGCGCGTGCGCCACCATCCGCTCTTCCTCGATGATGTCCTCCGCCTCGTCGACGCATTGCCCGCACTGGGGCGGGCGGCCGAGGCGGGTGTAGAGGGCTTGCGCATCACCCGAACAGGTGCGGGCCGCTGCTCGCAGTTCACATTCGCGGATGGCGTTGCAGATGCAGACGTACATGCGGGTGTCCTCTCGAATCGCAATATAGCGCGATGCGAATGGATCGCAATAGCAGTCAGATGCGGTTCGGCTGGCGGTGTCCTTCCGTCGCCGAACGCCACAGCCATTCCATTGGCCCACGCCGCCAGTGCCGCAGCCAGGGCGCGCTCCACCCCAGCATCAGCGCCCAGCCAAACGCCACGAACGCCGCTTGTCCGGCCGAGCCGAATTGGCCAAACAGGCCGAGGCCCCAGCCGTAGAAGATCGCGGTCATCACCAGGCTCATGGCGATGTAGTTGGAGAACGCCATGCGCCCCGCCGCGATCAGCCGCTGCCCCAGCCTGGTAGTGGCGGCGTGCGGTGCGATCAGAACCAGCAGGGCAGCGTAGCCGATTGCGGTGAGGAGGTGGATCGGCGCAAGACCGTAGCGGATGGCAGCGTCCATCGCCGCCATGGGAAACTGGCGCGGCCACAGCCAGCCGAGCGCGGTCAGGGTCGCGGCGAGCCCCAGAAGGGTTGCGCCCAAGCCTAGAGCGAACGTTCGGCGGCGCGGCCAGGCTCCGGCGAAGAAGCCGCTACGCTGCAAGACCAGGCCTAGGACCATGTTGGGCACGTATTCGCCGAAGCCCTCGGGCACGCTGCGCAGCGGCCACCAGAAGTGCAGCCGCAGCTTGGTGGTGAGGATGTGCCAGTAACCGCCTGAATATTGGGCGTACTCGGTCTGCGTCGCGGCGGCGATGTAGTCGCGGTACTGGGCATACGCCTCATGCTGTGCCGGGGTGGCGAAGCCGCGGCGGATCGCCTCTTCCGCCTCGGCGATCGGCAGCAGCCAGGCGAGGCCCTGAAGGTGTAGCGCCAGAAAGAGAGCGAGAGCGCCCGGCAGCAACAGGCGGGCAGGCAGGCGATGCACCACCAGCACCACCATGCCGCAAGCCGCATAGGCGAACAGGATGTCACCCCACCACAGCAGCGCATAGTGCAACGCGCCCAGCAGCAGCAGCCAGCCGAGGCGTCGCGCCTGAAGCCAGTCTCCGTCGCGCCCCGCGGCTTGCGCGCGTTCCAGAAACAGCGCCATGCTGGCCCCGAACAGGATCGCGAACAGCGCGCGCATCTTGCCCTCGAACACCACGAAGCCGAGGGCGAACGCGATCTGATCGGGCAGGCTGGCGGGTCCGGCAAATGCGGGGGTCAGAGTGCCGATCGAAGGTCCGGCGAACCCGGCGATGTTGATCGCCAGGATCCCGAGCACTGCCACGCCGCGGATGAAATCGAGAGAGGCGACGCGCATGCGCTGCCTCTTACGGCGATGATCGATCGGTAGGAAGGGTTAGCGAGTCGGAACGCAGGCGAACCCGGCGCCCTTGAGGCGCGCGCACGCCGCGCTCGCTTCCGCCTGGGTGGCGAAGCCACCGGCCTGCAACTTGGTGAGCTTGCCCGCGGGGACCAGCAGCTTGCCATGCCCCGCGAGCTCCGGACGGCTCTTGACCCGAGCCCACAGCGCATCGGCGTTGCCGGCGACGCCAAAGGCGCCGAGCTGCACGCGCCAGGGGCCACTTGCCGGGCGCACCGGAGCGGCGGCACGCGGCTGCGAGGAAGGCGCGGCCGCTTTCGCCCGTGCCGGACGCGAAGGCTGAGCGGCCACGCGGGCCGCATCGCTTGCCGCCTTCTCGACAGTGGCTTCCGACAGTTTGCCCTTGGCCGGAACTGCCGGACGAGGCGCGGGTCGGGACGGTGTGGCGCGATCCGTCACGGCGGCGCGTCCGGGAACGCTGCCCAGGTCCACCGCCGCTACTTGGCGCGCGCGGCGTGCTTCGGCCTCGCTCGCCAGCTTGCCCGCCAGGACGACTGCCTTCTGCCGATCGGCCATGGGGATGCTCTGATCCATCTGCGCCAGCGCACCGGTCGCCTGTGGCAAGCCGGCTTGCTGTGCCATGCTGGCGTAGGCATAGGCGCGCAGCCAGTCCTTCTCCACGCCGTCGCCGTTAAACAGCGCCAAGCCGTAGATGTATTGCGCCCGGGCATCGCCGCGCTCCGCAGCGGCGCGAATGTAGGGCATCGCCTTGCCGCGTTCGCCGCGCTGGAACAGCAGCAGCCCGTAGTTGTCGCTCGCCTGCAAATGGCCCCTGGTGGCGGCAGAGGCATACAGCCCCTCCGCCCGGGTGAGATCGCGCGGCACACCGCGGCCCAGCTTGTACGCCTGGGCCAGGTTGAACTGGGCGTCGGGATCGCCGGCGTCAGCGAGCGGCTTCCATTCGGCGACCGCCTTGGGAAAATCACCCGCGGCCCAGGCATCCACCCCGGCCTTGACGTCGGCAATGGCAGGGCCAGCAAGCGCCACCCCCACACCCAGTGCCAGGCTCGCGCGAACGGCCACTCGATATGCTTTCATCAAGGTCCCGGTCCTTCCGCGCAAACGGCGGCACTATAATCCACCAGGCACGATGCCTGCTTGTTAAGTGACATAGTGAATAAGGCCTTAGCAAAGCCTTTATGCGGGCAAGTGCCTAATGGTTTTGTCCTGGATCGTCGGATTAACTCGAAATTAGGAACGATGGTTCAATTCCACGGAGCGGAAGACTCCATTCCACACGTATCACAAGGGTAATCGCTTGCGGGTTCTGGCACTGGCATCGCACAAGGGCGGATCGGGCAAGACCACGTTGTCCGGGCACCTGGCCGTGCAGGCGCAGCGCGCCGGGGCAGGGCCGGTGGTGCTGGTGGACCTCGATCCGCAAGGCTCGCTGGCGGACTGGTGGAACGAGCGTGAGGCCGAACTGCCGGCGTTTGCTCAGACCACCATCGCGCAACTGGCCGGCAATCTGCAGTTGCTACGCCAGGAAGGCTTCAAGCTGGCGGTGATCGACACCCCGCCCGCGATTTCCAGCGCGATCCTGGGCGCGGTCTCCTGCGCCGAACTGGTGGTGGTGCCGACGCGGCCCAGTCCGCATGACTTGCGCGCGGTCGGCTCTACGGTGGAGCTGTGCGAGCGTGCCGGCAAGCCGATGCTGTTCGTGATGAACGCCGCCACACCTGAGGCTCAGATCACCGCCGATGCCTCGCTCGCGTTGTCGCAGCACGGCACGGTGGCGCCGGTCGTTGTGCAGCAGCACAGCGACTACGCTTCCTCGATGGTCGATGGCCGGACGGTGATGGAAACCGATCCGACCGGCGCCCGCGCCGCCGAGATCGGGGCCTTGTGGAATTATGTCTCGGATCGGCTGGAGAAGAATTTCCGCCGTACCGTGTTCGCCGCGCCCGTCAACGCAGGAACCATGCCGGCCGGCCAGGCACGGACGGGCGGGTTCGGCAGGCGCGTTTCGGACTCGTGAGCGGCGCCAGACACATCATCATGACGGCCTGCCGGGCGGGCATGCCGACCATTCGCAATCACGCTGAAGACGATCAGGGGGGATCAGTTCCGATGCCAGTTCAACCACCAAGGCTTCGGCCCAGTAGCAGGGCGATGCACGCTGTCACCGCAGCCGCGGTCGCCGCCGGAATGCTGGCCGCGCCGGGGTTCGCGTTCGCTCGCGATGCCCGCGCCTTTCAGCGCGACGAGTTGCCCGGCGTCAGCAAGAAGCTGGACAAGCAGGTGGCCGCGGCTGAGCGGCTGGTCGCCAAGGCGCCGCGCAACGCCGAAGCGCGATCACGGCTGGCGCAAAGCTATCTTGCCGCCGGGCGCTTCGCCTCGGCCGCGACGAGCTTCGAAGATGCGGTGTCGCTGGGCGACCAGTCCGCGTCTACAGCGCTGCGCATGGCGCTGTCCTACATGGCCTCGGGCCGCAACCTGGAAGCGCTGGCCTTGCTGGAGCAATGGCGCGAGGCGATCCCTGCCGGTGACTACGGCCTGGCGCTCGCTCTGGCCGGGCAGCCGGCTCAGGCAGTGACGGTGCTGGGCGAGGCGATCCAGCGAGGCGAGAACACGCCCAAGGCGCGCCAAAACCTCGCTTACGCCTATGCGCTCGGCGGCAGGCTGCGCGAGGCGCGGATGATCGCGGCGCAGG
>JAAIGE0100661043.1_pt1 | contig 11035 bp, 10 predicted proteins | sample 6487951 | NCBI WGS metagenome assembly JAAIGE01 (sample SAMN13974128, study PRJNA590717) | phyllosphere metagenome | biome: tomato field; feature: multiple bacterial spot infested tomato fields; material: tomato leaves; isolation source: leaves from tomato fields | host: Solanum lycopersicum ... | reverse complement strand
TGGTGTGGAATTCGATCATCGAATGGACACTGCCAGAGGTCCTGGGAGAAATTGCGGGCCACGGCCGGAAGCTGCATGAGGCCTACAGCCGGTACGGCATGAGCCGGGTGAGCTGCTCGTTTTGCATCATGGCTTCCAAACCGGACCTCATCGCTTCTGCGACCTGCGTTGGCAATCAGGACACCTATCGTCGGATGGTCGCCTTGGAAGCAACGTCCTCGTTCGCGTTTCAGTCTGGTGCGTGGCTCGGCGACATTGCGCCTCACCTGCTCGCCCCCAAAGCGCTGGAGCGGCTCCAAAACGCGAAAGAGGTATGCCGCATACGCGAAGCCGCAGAAGCGACCATCCCGCGGCATCTGCACTACGTCTCGGGATGGCCCACCTGTATCCCCACTGCTCAGGAAGCAGACCTGCTCGCTGACGTACGACTGACCGGCGCGTGGCTGTTGAAGCTCGATGTCGCGTGCACTACCGGGCCCGAGGTCAGGGCTCGTTACGCCGAGCTGTACGCGGGCAAGCCTGAAGAGGCCGTGGAGGCTCCCATTCCGCTGATCCATCCTGCCGCATCGCAGATCGCGTTCGAGTTCTGATCCGCAGATTGAGTGCTGATTACATCGAATCTGATGCAAGGAAGGCTCTGCAACCCGCATTCCAAGGGGGTTGCAGAGGTAAGGGCGGCTTAAAAAGGGAGGGATGTGGTGCGTTATCCACAGGTCATTTTCCCTTTTTTATCCTTTACTACTTTCTACTTTACAGACCTCTGAAACCCGCGCCTATCAAGGCTTCCAGCACTTAAAAAGGGAGGGATTTGGTGCATTAAAGGGAGGGATTGGGTTATTACCGGGGAGAGATTTGGTGTGTGGCAGGGAGGGATCTGGTGCTTAACAGGGAGGGATTTGGTGGCACGTTATTTACGCCCTTTTTGGGAGTGAATTGACGGTTTACAGGGAGGGATTTGGTGCTAAGGCCTTAATGTTTAGACGCTGACGGGCGAATCCATTCGCTAAAAAGGGAGGAAATTGGTGTTAGGAGGAAACGTTGTAAATGCTTAAAAGGGAGGGATTTGGTGTGTGCATAGGGTGTAGGCTTCGCCAACCCAGAGCTAGCCTGTGATCGCGCCATGAACGCTCCGATGATCTACAAGAGCAACGCCTTGATCGAGGCGTCGTACGAGCTGACCGTCTTGGAACAGCGCATCATCCTGACGGCGATTACCAAGGTTCGGCGAGATGAGCCTGTTACGGACGACGTCATGTATTCCGTTTCTGCTCAAGAGCTAGCTGGAGAGTCAGGTGTCTCGCTGACGTCCATGTACAGCCGCATGAAGCAGGCCGCGTTCAACCTGAAGAAGCGAGACGTGTGGCTGACCCACCTCCCCAATGGCGCGGGCCCGATCCCGAAGAAACGTCGCCAAACGGGTTGGGTTCAGACCGTGGACTACATCGATGGCGAAGGCCGCGTCGAGCTACGTTTTTCAAAAGACATTCTGCCCTACCTCACTCAGCTCACCGGATACTTCACGCAGTACCCCTACCCTGACATCGCTCACCTTGAATCCCAGTACGCTATCAGGCTGTACGAACTGCTTTTGACGTGGGGCCCCAAAGGTATGCGTGAGGTGAGCCTAGAATCGCTCCGCGACTGGTTCGCGCTCGGCAATGCCTATCCCGTGCTGAAAGACTTCAAGAAGTGGGTGCTTGATGTGGCTTGTGAGCAGGTGAGCCAATGGTCACCCTATAAGGTCGAGTACAGCCAGCGCCGTACGGGACGTTCGGTCAGTCATATCATCTTCAGCTATGGGCCTAAAACGGCAAAAAAGCGGGTGAAGCTTGAGCCGAAAGGCAAAAACATTGGTACCGAACAAATCACCCAGCTTGAGCTGAGCAACCTTGCAATGCCAGGTGAAAGCGAAGCTGCAGCACGCGCCAGGCTCCGCACTCGAGCGGCACGCTAGCCGCCGCCATCACCTTTCGTATCCGAGACCAGACGCCTTAGTTTGGGCACGCATAGGTCCAGCGCTTTGGGGACTCCCACAGGCCTGGAAAGGTATCGCAGGGGTAGCTCTGCATCCAGACACCACTTAGATAGCCACATACCCGCAGCCAATCAAATGCGTGGCTGTCGCGGTGCTTGAAACTGTGGCTTGAGCTCTAGCCCGCTAGGCAAGCGTGATGTAGCCAACACGATGAGATCAGGCGCTGATGTCGCGGCGACGTAATAGTCTGCAATCTTCAGGTCTTTTGTCCGATAACGTGTCATGGCCACTTTGTCTATTCAGTTCAGGTTAAGTGGCTAAAATTCTCTAAATTCCTGAACTACGACTTGCGTCCAGTGAAAAGGTGGCTACGATAGCATTTTCTCCACGAGAACCGTGAAAATGGCTGACCAGACCGAAGTGCCGTTGGGCGATCTGAACTGTACCGACTTTGCCTCCCTACCCTACCCGCCAAAATTCGCTGCTGATTGCCTGGGCGTGACCACCCGGCGCCTAAAGGATATCGAGGAGGAGAACGGGATCGAGATCCGAAGGATCGCCAGAGGTACTGTTACCTCACGGTCCTATACCTTGCCCGATATCTTTACTTTGGCCGCTTTGCGCCGGAGTAAGGGCTACACCAAAGGCCTCGGGCGCCAGGTCGTCGTCTCAACGTTCGTCCAGAAAGGCGGCACCGGTAAGACAACTACCACTGCAAACCTGCCTATTTACCTCCAGCTGTGTGGCTTGCGTGTTCTTGTTATCGACAACGATCCCCAAGGCGATTTGTCCAGCATGTTTGGGTACGACCCAGACTTGGAGCCCTCTGACCTGGAAGCGTTGGGTATTCCTGCTGATCGCTATGTCGACGGTCACCTCGGAAGCATTCTAAGTCGCGACCTCCGCGGGCGTATGTTTGACCCGAAATCATTCTCGGACGTCGTTAAAAAGCCCTTCGGTGAGTATGGCCCTCACTTGATACCGGCCGATGCGCATTTGGAGGATCTCGGCGTAGCTCTGGATGCCGAGGACAACTCCGATTTCTGGTATGCACGTTGGCTTGAGCGTGCTCGTAGAGGCGACGTTCCGGGCGTTGATCTTTCCGCTTACGACGTCATTATTTTCGATAACGCTCCGACTGCCTCTCGACTCACCAAAAACTCTATCGTCGCAAGCGACTTTTTGATTAGTCCTGTGCGGATGGACAAGTTCAGTTTCCGCGCGCTTCTCCGTTTGAACGACTGGTTAGTCCGATTCGCTGACGCCTATCAGCGCTCGCCCGGTATTCTCGCAATTCCAACAATGTTCATCCGCAACCGTCCTCGGATTCTCAACAACCTAGGCGTCTTGAATGAGCTCTTCCCGGGAGGGGTTGCCGAGGAGGTGCTCTTCTATTCGGAGGACTATGGCAAAGCGCTTGATCAGGGCGTTCCATTGCTCGTTTGGAAAGGCGCGTCTTCAAAAACGATTGATTCTATGCGTAAGGTGTTTGCTGAAGCGCTGGAACGGATCAGGGAGCTCGCAGGCTGAAGCATCCGACTGGTGCACGGTGCACCACATGCAATAGGGGCTCTGATCAGCCTCACGCGCCTAGCAGCCAACGTAGTGGTGCACGGTGCACCATTCGCTCGGCGTGCGGATATCCGCTAACACATTGCAGGTCCGCTGCACCCAGGTGACGACCTGGCTAGAAGAACAAACGGCTCAGAGGAGCCAACCGGAGGATTAACAAATGGCAAGATCGAGCGACTTTCCTGGTAACACATCTAAGGGAGGCGCCGCGATACGCGGGCTCCGAGCGCCAGCTACCGTAAGTCAAGCCAAGCTAGACAAGCCACTGTCTGAGATTTTTGAAGAGTCGGCCCAACAGGTTCAGGGACTGGACACGCCTGGTACTACTGACGTCCCCACATCAGGAACGCAAAAATCCCAGGCTCTAGGTAATCGACCTGAGGCAAACCCCGGTGGCAATAGAGTCCTTCAAGCAATCCCAGTGGCGGAAATCACCAAATCCCGCTACCAGCCGCGTCTAACCTTCGACCAACAAGCGCTTGAGGAACTCGCAGACTCGATTGCCACAATTGGCTTGATGAAGCCGATCGTCGTTCGCCGTGTAGGCGATAGGGCATATGAGTTGATAGGCGGAGAACGCCGTCTGCGCGCCCATCAGCTGCTTGGACTGACCGAGATCGCAGCAGAGGTGAAGGATGCATCTGACAGTGACGCAATGTTACTTGCGCTCGCGGATAACGAAGGTCAAGAGCCGCTTTCCGACTACGAACACGCCAAGCACTACGCGCTCATCTTGGAAAGCGCCTCAATGTCCATCCGAGCACTCGCGCGGTCACTTGGGGTGAACCATTCTGTGGTCAGTCGGCGACTCGCCTTGAATGACCTGCCGGCCAGCGCAAAAGAGATACTGGATAAATATCCAGGCGTGATTGGGTCAAAGTGGGCTCGAGACTTTGCTGAGCACGCAAAGAAAAACGAGAATTTGGTAGTGGAATCGCTGCGCCATATCGCGGAGCAGGGCTGGAGCCAGGAGAAAGCATTGAGGTGGCTGACGGCCACTCTGCAAGAGCTTCAAAATCCTGATGCAGCTGTAAAGTCTCCCGTCTCTGTCCCCGGGGTCGGATACCTACGTAGGTCGGGTAAGAGGATAGAGCTCAAGTGCGATGCGACAGTTGACGCTGCAAAGCTAGAAGCAAAGCTAAAGGAACTGCTGGCGGAGCTGGATCCACACCTGTTCGCAGTAGGCAGCTAGAAACGGGCTGGTTATTTAGTAGTGCCTGTCCCAGCGTGTCTGCGGCAGCTCGGCCAAGCCGCCGTCGACGGCCAGGGCCAGCTGCTGCTCAAACTCGCGCTGCACCTGGTCGTTGTCGGAAGCCGACAGGTCGTTGGATAAGTCTGGCCAGCGATGACTCGGCGCGAATTCTGGACTTTTAAGACAGAGCGCTCAATCCGCGCAGCGCGGCTTGCTTAGTATCGGAGAGCTTGCCGGCCTTCAGCAGGGTCTTCTGTCGGGATACCCACGAACCCAGTCGCAGCCCGTCGGCGGTCACATGCTTCACCGGTACCGACCCGCCGGCATTGGCGGCCATGTAGTCTTGGAGCGCTGCAAAGTGCTGTTGCCACGCAGCTTCCGCAGGATCGAACGAAAACCCAGCGGCCAGCAGCCGGCCGTGATCCGGATCCTCCGGTTTGTCCTTCAGCCGCGTGCGCTGATTCGAGCACCACCTGCCGAGCTTGTATCCATCGCCAGCCACGTAGGCGATCGGTACGTCGCAATGGCCATGCTGAGCCTTGAACTGCTCCAGATGCTGCAGGCCCTGGTCGAAGGCCGCACCGAACATCTCCCACACAAAGCCCAGCTGATTCAGGAACTCAATGCGCTGCTCGTCCATTTGGCCGTCGCGGTAGCGGGCGCGCTGATTCCCCACCCAGGTACCGAGCGCTGTCCCGTCAGGCAGCACGAAGTCGAGCGGAACATTCACATGGCCATGCCGTACACCAAATTCCTGCAGCGCGGTGTAGGCGGCTTCCCAGCGTGCATCCAGCACGCCAGCGTCGAAGTCGAAGCCCAGGGCGGCCAGCCGATCACGCCTAGACAGGTCGATCTGACGACTGCGCTGGTTCCGGCACCAGTCCGCCGGATCGGTACCGTCGACGAGCACCTGGCGCTGAGCAATGCGCAGGTGGCCGTGCTCCTCCTTAAACGCCACGAGCGCCTGATACCGTTTCTCCCAGGCGTCATCGAAGGGGCTCAGGATGAAGCCTAAGGGCTCGAGCAGCTGCTTTTTCCACGGCGCCAGCCGGCCAAGGCAATAGGCCTTGCGCTGCTTGCTGCACCAGTGGCCCAGGGCGAGCCCGTCTGCGGTGACGACGTCGACGGCGGGGGAGGGTGATCCCGTCTCAGCCAGATAGCTGCGCAAGGCTTCGTACCTCCGCTCCCAGGCATGCTCTCGCGAATCGAACTCGAAGCCGATGGCCTCCAGCTGCTCGGCACGGTTAAGCGCAAGCCGGCCTAGCCGGTGGAGCGCGCGCTGGCGTGAGCACCAGGCGCCCAGGGTGTGCCCACCCGGTGTGCGATAGCTACGCGCGACCCGGGCGTGGCCCCGGTCAGTCACGAACGCGCGCAGGAGCCCGTAAAAGTGCGGCCGGCTGCCAGCGATGCGCCCTACCAGCTTCGTTGATAGCACAGCCTTGAGGCTGGCGGGCCCAGGCGCCGGCGTCAGGACGGCCAGCAGGCGCGATGACGTGCAGCTTGTTGAACCAGCCGGGCGACGTAGGCTGTCCGGTTTCGCCCTGGTCCACTGCGGCGCGCTGCACCTCGTTGAGCATGGCGTCGTCCTGCTCAGCGAGCGCCGCTAGGGTCCGCCAGACCGTGGACATGTCGCTGCGCGCCACGGCCTGGATGAGGGACTCGCCGGAGCTCCGCTTCAGGCGGAGGGGTATCAGGACATAGCCGTAGCGCTTGCCCGGCGCCTTGCGAACGGCGCGGACGAGCGCCTGGACGATGTCGACGTGGCTTTCTCGCCGGTGCATGAAGGCGATGAGATCGGTATCCGGCACGTCCACCCCTTAGGCCAGGCAGCGTGCGCACGACAGCGCTGCGCGCGGGGCCCGGCCGTACTGGTGCAGCAGGCGGGTGCGCTGCCATGAGGGGAAAGAGCCGTCGATGTGGCGAGCTCAGAATTCACCGTCGCCGACGGCCCCCCGCAGCGCGATGGCAAAGCGCTTCGACTGTGAGATCCGCGAGTAGAAGGCGAAGGCTTTGCGAGCGCCGACATCGGTCCTCGCGCGCAGCAGCTCCTGGGCATGCACCGCGTAGCGGCGCTCCTCATCGTCCAGCGCTTCGGCGAGCTGCTCGTCGTCCGCTTCCTCCACGGAGAGGATGACGCGGAAATCGCAGATGATCCCCGCCGCGACGGCGGCGGAGTAGCTGAGCTCGTAGGCGACCCGACCGAAGACGGCCTCATCCGTCATGGAGTAGATGGGCCCGGTACCGGCCGGGCCTTCCTCCTCAGCGATGGCCAACGGCGTCGCGGTAAGGAAAAGGCGTCTGTCGATGCGCAGGGTAGGGTGGTCACTCAGCGCGAAGCTGTTCCGCCGGCCGGCGGCGCCGGCTGTCTTGTGCGCCTCGTCGAGGATCCCCAGGTCAAAGGCAAAGCCGGGCGGCAGGCCCAGGGCGAGGGTGGGTGCGCTGGCGTAGGTGCACAGCACGATCAGGTCTCGACCCAGGGTACCGACCTTCAGCGCGATCTCCTCAGGCGAGGTGGTAACCGCCACCGGTAGATCCTCGAGCACCTCGTGCTCATTGTCGAGCGTGGCCACACTCTCATCGCTGCAGACACACAGCACGCGCTCCAGATCCAGCTCGGCGTTGCTCACCCAGCCCTGCAGCGTCTGGCTGACCAGCGCGAGCGAGGGTAGGAAGATGACGATGCTGCAGGCATCGAGCGCCGCGGCGACACCCTGCGCAAGCCGAGCCTTGCCGGTCCCACACGCCATATGCACCTGCAGCCGGGCCCGCCGCTTGAATCCGTCCAGGATGCGGGCGCGGGCTTCGAGCTGGTGGGGGCGAGAAGGCTGGAGGAAAACTGCATTGGTAGTGGGCGGCGGTGATGTAGTAGGGGAGGGGGGTGATTATCGCACCGAATCGGCTGGTGCTTCAGGTGCGCGTCGGCGCACACGGATACCGCGGCGCTGACGGGCGCTGGCATATCGGGCAGGGGTCCCTCCATACTGCGCCGCCAGGTCCTCATCTGACCAGGTACCCAGCAGACCGGTAATTTCCCTGAGTGGCGTCTTGTTCGAAAGCACCTGCTCGCCCCGGCGGATCGCCTGGATCTGCACCACGCCGCAGCCGGCCCGGGCGGCTAAGGCCTCGTCAGATAGGAGGGGTAGCAGCGCCTGCAGCTCGGCCGTCCAGTTCAGGGCGTCGCGGGTCGACGGAATGCCACGGTCCCGACGCAATTTGCTGACCACGGGTTGAGCGATGCCAAGCGTCGAGCCGATCGCCAGGCCAGTAGCGGTACCCAGCATGGTGACCATCTCTGGCAGGCCAGATCCCTGATTAGGGATGCCAAGCCGCAAGGAAAGCAACCGAAGAACTCGTGGAAACGTCAATTAGCGGTAGATGCCCGAGGCTTGCGGATTCAGTTGGAGTCTCGCCAACACCTTGCGAGTCTGCTCAGCTGACGCATGATGCTTTCCTCACGCGCTTTCGCGTGAGCATGAGGCCATAGAACAGCTAGGAGAAGATAGTGGTCTTCGTAAAGCTCGCCCTGGACATAAACCAATGCTGCGTCATTCTCAGGTGAGCCGCGGCTACAGACCCGATCCCTTTGGGGAAGATTTGATGGGAAAGTCGCAGGTGGTATACGCAAGTGAATGTGCATAAGGCCCACTTGGAGCGCTAGGGAGGGTTGGGTGTAGGGCGCATCGCGGCCGAAGATGGACGGCAGCTCTATTCGGTCTGACTCAATATAGCGGACGAACTCGGCCTTGAGCGCCTCAGAAAGGCCAGGAAATTTCGCGTCGACCGGTGCGAAGAACTCAACAAACGCCTGAGGATGGAAATCGACCTGGACAGGCATCTTCTTCCTCAGGCCAGTCGAACGAGCCGTTGAGTAGTATGGTCAGCAAGAGCTCGCAAGCCTTCAGGATTGACAACGGAGTCAAATACCTCGGGCTTTATGAAAAATTGGCGGCATAGCAAATCGATCGCAGCCAAGCGGCCACGCGCTCGGGCGATAGCGCGCCTTAGCTCCATGTGTTCAGTATCAAGAGCCGCGGGAGCAGGCGCAGAGGCAAGCACTGCCTCAAGCTGCCGGACTGCCTTTAGGCTTTCCATATTGGAAAGATAGAGGCGATCATCGAGCTCATGCGAGTCAGACACCTTGCGTAAAATGCTGCGGTAGAGATCCTCTACCTCGTTCCAGCCTGCGGTGAGCTCGGTTATGGTCGCTTGGAGCTTGTTCACATTTTCGGCGCGATGGGCCTGGACGTAGAAAGCTTCGTTCTGCTTTGGAACCGCAGCAGAATAGTCGGACACCACGGCCATAGCAGTGACGATAAGCGCCGACAGTGCTTTGGTAGACATGATGACCTCCCTCGAAAATCTAGCGCGCGTACACGCGGGATGGCGATTATGGGATTCTGACTGCGCAAGTCAATGCGGCTTCCCGTCACCCGAACCAAATCCGACAAACCGATCATGCGCGGTTCCGCGTACGTGCAAGGATCGCTCATCGGCAACCTAGTAGATTGTTACGCAAGATGCGTTGATGTTGACATCAATCCACCAATGCAGTGCCTCACAGCCATACCGAAGGTGAGCCGGATCATACTTGGTCCGGATTGGTATAGCGGGGGAGCCTATCACAGGCATTTCTCCAGCGACTCGGTGTGGCGTTCCCTGTCGTATCGGTCTAGGTATCCTACTACGTTCAGCCGTCAGATGCGTGAGACCGCCTTCGCTGCAATTTTCCGTTTGGCGGCCAGTAGTAGCATTTGGTCGGGCTTTAAGCGTGCCGCTACCGACATACGCCCGACTCACACGTGAAGCTGATGGGATAGCAATTCGCCGTTGCGCGTGGACGCCCTTGCCGGGTCCCACGTGTCGAGCTGGCTTTCCGACCAGAGAAGATTTAGCAGGCCTAGGACGGTCACGACCGGCTTCTCAACGGCGGTCGCAGCGGGCGGGATGGCGTATCTGTAGGTTCCCCCCGGATTCTTACTGCTGAATACCCTGGCGTGCCTCACCTTCATTTTTCCCTTCGTCGATTTCTCACACCATGCCGACGGCATAGCCGTAGCATTCGGAAGCGGTGCGTGGCTACGGCGTAGAGGCGACATTCGTTGACGTGCACTGGCACGCTTTGAGAGCAGCCGCACACACCGTGCTCCCGTCCGTAAGCGTGCGCCAAAACGTGCTTCCAAGCCGAGGCGTACTTAAGATCCGTTTGGAATTCAGGGAATAGAATTCTCCGCCCAAGGTAATCCGATAGCGGTTGTTGAGCCTAGGTGTAGGCCTCCAAGCCGAAGTGGCAGCTATCTCCTCATCGCGCCCAAATAGCGAACGCTGCGTGCCGGCGGCGCTGAAGGAGAGATCCCTGTCAGTACAACATGGCAGCCGCTTAGGCAAACGCCGGATTGACCACGCCCCGGGCGTGAGCCCCGCAGATCTGGCCGGCGGCCGCAGTGGCGCTAATCCCGGTACTCAAGACCCACGGCGGATCGGCAGTTGCGATGCTCCAGGCTGCCAGCCTTATACGGCCAGCAGGCGCGGTCCTTCATGCTCGGTGTCTGGTGCACCACCGTGACCTTCGTTAGCTGCGAGGGCGCCTCTTCTGTCGCCTCGCTTCGAGGGGCTTCGCTGAAGCTCACCACGTTATCGGCGCCGCGGGGCGTGAAGTTCTGGTCGTTGAACACGGTCTGCTTGCCGTCCGACGCTGCCGACGGCTGGACGTTCGAGGGTGGAGTCACCGCGGATGCCGCATTTCCTTCCACGGGCGAAGGCGTAGCGCGGCGGACCGTGCCGCGGATGGCATCTGCCGGCACTGGGGCGAAGGGAGCTCTAGCCTCGGCGCTAAGGGTAGGGTGGTCGGTACCTAGGAATGTCGGTAGACCTGGCAGCGCCCGGCTGGCCAGCTCGAGGGCAGTGAGTGTAGCGAGGCTGCCGATGACCAGACTCACGACTAAAGCGACCGGCCATGCCCTACGCGGCTTCTGCACCAGCCAGTCAGGTGCATCATCAGGCTCAGCCCTCAATGCCATGTCCAAAAGTCCTTTGTCCTTTGCGTCCAGGGCGGCCAGGCGCTGTTACTCGGCGGTGCCTGACCTACTGGTGCCAGGGTAAACGCAGCTGGCGCTCGGGCTTGGCCATTCTTCGATGTGCGGTCCCTGGCAAACGACAAGGTGCCCGGCGCTTACGTTTACGAGAGGTCGGGTAGCGTGGATGCCCTCCTGTGAGGATCGAGCGCGCAACATGAGTAGGCAACCCCAAGTCCTACAGGTGCTTTATACCGAGCATTCGGTGCCGGCCTGAGTGAGGTG
>JAAIGE0100094259.1_pt1 | contig 11036 bp, 12 predicted proteins | sample 6487951 | NCBI WGS metagenome assembly JAAIGE01 (sample SAMN13974128, study PRJNA590717) | phyllosphere metagenome | biome: tomato field; feature: multiple bacterial spot infested tomato fields; material: tomato leaves; isolation source: leaves from tomato fields | host: Solanum lycopersicum ... | reverse complement strand
CGGGGCGGCCGGGTAGTAGATTAGTAGCAGTATTTTCAAGGAGACAAGATATGCAGTTCATTCGCAAGATGCTGAAGAACGAAAAGGGTGCCACCGCGATCGAATACGGCCTCATCGCCGCTCTGATCGCTGTCGCTTCCATCGGCGCGATGACCAGCCTGGGCGGCAAGCTCGGCAACACCTTCAACAATGTTGGTGGCAACCTGAAGTAAGATCGGCTTTCGCTGATTACAGGAAGGCGGCGGACATAAGTTCCGCCGCCTTTTTTATTGGCCCGTCGGTCAGATGATGATCTTGACCTTCTGTCCGGGCTTCAGGACCGAACCGGCTTCCAGGGCATTGATGACCAGGAACCGCTCCAGTTGCAGGTCGGCATAGGCCATGCGCCGGCTGAGCGACTGGACCGTGTCGCCAGCCTTGACCGTTACTATCTGAACCCGCCGTGGCTTTATCGCCGCAGCCTCCTGCGCCGTGATGCGCTTGACCGATTCGATCATCGGAACGAAAGGCCCAACGCCTTCTCCAGCGGGCGTCAGTAGAAGGAAATGATAGGCTTTCCCCCCGCCGAAATCATAGGCGAAGACGGTTGCATCCACCTCGCTCGATTTCGTGCGGGCACGCACCGTCCGCCACGCGGCCGGCAACCCATTGATCGTCGTCCGCTCTGAAGCTCCGGTTGGAGCACCGCTACTTCCGCCCAACTGTGCGAACACCGAATTGATATATGCGTTGAGATCGCCGCTGTAGCGCGCGCTGCTGAACTGCGCCTGCCCCCCCGATCCCGTGACGGACACAGCCTGCGCGCTGTTTTCCATGCCAAAACCGTCAGGCACCGAAAAGCTGAGGCGCATGTCGGGGTGTACGAAGCGGTTGCCGTTGATGATGCCTTGTTTGGGATCGTCGCCATAGAGCACGCCGTCGAGCGCAGCGAGGAATGCGTCTCTATTGCGGACCGTGCTGGTCGACCCGCTCGTTTCCGCGCCGCGCGCTGCCCTGGCAACGCGAGACGCCGGATCAGGGTGAGTGCTGGCCCATTCGGGCATCGATCGCGCGTTGCCGGTTACGCGCGAATCGAGATCATTCTGCGCGGCGAGCGATGACAGCGTGTCCGACAAGGCGCGGGGATCGTAGCCGCCTGAGGCAAGATAGCGGATACCGAGATCATCCGCCTCATATTCCTGCGCTCGCGAGAAGCGGAGCGTCAAAAGCTGGCTGCCGGTGCCGATGCCCTGCTGCACGATCCCCGAAAGGCCCGAATCACCCAACAGCGCCCCGGCGATCGCACCGAGCAAGGCGCCACCTACCGCGTTGCGCTGGGCCGCCTTTTGCCGCCGTTGCCCATGTTGGGCGGCGACGTGACCGACTTCGTGGCCTAAGACGCCAGCCAGTTCCGCCTCGTCATTCATCAGCGCCATCAATTGGCGGGTCACGTAGACATAGCCCCCAGGGATCGCGAAGGCATTGTTCACTGGCGAGTTGAGCAATGTGACGGTGAAGTCGCCCTGCGCGTTCGACAGGCCGGATTGCACGGCGATCCGACGGCCGACCGATTCGACATAGCGCGCCTGCGGCCCGACATAGGCGCCGCCAAATTCCTTCAGCAGTTCAGGATGCTGTTTAGCGCCGCTCGCCTTGTCCTGCGCACTGATCGAACTGACCGTGCGGATCGCGCGCTGCTGCCCAATCACGGTTGGTGCAGCGACGAGCATGGCAATGCCCGCCGCCGTGCAGCCCAGACCCAGTTTCCCCATCATCTTCCCGCATCCCGTTTACGTTGCAGCCTCGCAACGAATAAAGACGATGCGCTGTTCCGAAAAACCCGTGCCTATGCACCGATGGCGAGGAATTTATCCGCACGATCGCGGCGTAAGTCGGTCGCGCCCATGCCATCGAGCGCATCCAATTCCGCTTCGATCGCTGCGCCAAGGCTGGCAATCGCCTGTACCGGATCGCGGTGCGCGCCGCCGACCGGCTCCGGCACGATGCGGTCGATCACGCCCAGCTTCTTGAGATGCTGTGCGGTCACCTGCATCGCGGTGGCAGCATCGCTCACCTTCTCTGCCGTGCGCCAGAGGATAGAAGCGCAACCTTCGGGCGAAATGACCGAATAGACGGCATGTTCGAACATGATGACGCGGTTGGCCGCGGCCAGCGCAATCGCGCCGCCCGATCCACCTTCACCGACCACCGATGCGACCATTGGCACGCCGAGCTTCAGGCAGGCTTCGGTCGAACGGGCGATAGCTTCCGCCTGCCCACGCTCTTCCGCCTGGACGCCAGGGAACGCGCCAGAGGTATCGACCAGCGTTACTACCGGCAGCCCGAACCGGTCCGCCAGTTCCATCAGGCGAATCGCCTTACGATAGCCTTCGGGCTTGGCCATGCCGAAATTGTGACGAACCCGGCTTGCGGTATCGTCGCCCTTCTCATGGCCGATCACCATCACACGCCGGTCGCCCAGCGTCGCGAAGCCCCCGATGATCGCCTGATCGTCAGCAAAGGCGCGGTCGCCCGCCAACGGCATGAAATTGTCGAACAACCCCGCGACATAATCCTTGAAGTGCGGGCGATCGGGATGCCGGGCGACCTGCGTCTTCTGCCAAGGGGTCAGCTTGCCATAGGTTTCGGCCAGCATCTTGGCCGCACGTTGCTCCAGCGTGCCGATCTCGCCATCGATATTGATGTCGCCCACGCTCGCCGTCGCGCGCAATTCAACGATTCGCGCCTCCAGTTCGGCGACCGGCTTTTCAAATTCCAGAAAGCTTACCATGGGCGAAGGCGTTAGGGCGCAGACGCGGCGTCGTCAACTTGGGGCAAACGGATCGCGTCGCTTCGACTGGCGAGCGGATGACGGCTGTTGACGAGTTCCACCAAGCGGCGGCTGTCGACATGAGTATAGATTTGTGTCGTGCCGATGTCGGCATGTCCAAGCATCGATTGCAGCGCGCGCAAGTCCGCCCCGCCCTCCAGCAAATGCGTTGCGAAGGCGTGGCGCAGCACATGCGGGCTGACGCGCTCGGGGGCGATGCCTGCCGCGCCCGCCAGCGCCTTGACTAGTTGATAGAGCCTGATGCGGCTCAAATAGCTTTTACCCGAAGGGAACAGCCAAACGCTGTCATTTGGAACATGGGCGAGCCATGCCGACACGGCGGCACGCGCTCGGTCCGAAATTGGCACAAGCCGTTCGCGAGCGCCCTTGCCCTTGAGGATCAGAAACGGACGGTCCGACGCCAGGGCGCGACGCGGCAGCGATACGAGTTCGGTCGCACGCAACCCCGATCCGTAGAGAAGCTCGATCAAGGCGGAGAGACGCAAATCCAGCGGCGCGGGATGTTCGACTACAAGTCTTTTTTCCAGCAGCGCAAAGAGAGAATCAACCTCAGCTGTGGAAAGGATCTTAGGCAACGCTCGGCGTGTGACCGGTCGCGGCAGTGCATTTGCCGGATTGTCGGCGCGCAGCCCCTCGTCCTCGAGAAAGCCGTAAAAGGCTCGCAACGCGGACACCTTCCGCGCGACCGATGACGCGGCCAGTGTCGCCCAAGCCGTCGTCAATGTTGCCAGCGCAGCCTTATCCGCTTCAGTAAGTCCGCTGACCAGAACGCCCGCACCCATCAAGTCCCTGCGATAAGCCAGCAGCGTATTGCGCGACGCGCCGCGCTCCGCCGCCATCATTTCGAGGAAGCGGTCGATCAGGACGGCGTCATCCTGCCCCATGATCAAAGACGGCTGATCGCCTCCGCCGCGATCATGCGCGCTTCGGGATCGAGCCCGACGCGATGCAGCGCGGCGACGACATGATAAAGATGCGCGGGCGGCAGACGATGCCAGTCATTGCCCTGCATACCGACCGCCGCCAGGATCGCGACGGTGCCCTTCTCGCCCCGTTCCGCCGCTGCCGCGATCGTGCGCGCCCAGCGGCTGTTGGGCGCGATTGCAAAGCCGTTGTCCTGCGCCAGCGATGCGGCATTACTCGCAGAAAGCCGGGACAGCCCCGCCAGTGCGGCGATCAACATCCGGCCCTTCTCCGCGCCTGCTTCCTCGACATAGGAAGAGATGCGACCGCTGCTCATATCGACGACCACACTTGGCGCTCCGACCGCGAGCAAGGCCCAGAAATCCTGCGCGCCATCGCCATCCATCTGGCCGATAGCCCGCGCCCAACGCGCCGCGTTGCGATCATAGCCTGCGGTCAGCATCGATGCGATGAGGTTGGCGGCATCGCGCGCTTCCGTCTGCGACACCGGCAGGGCGGCGGACGCGCGGGCCGTCGCGATCAGGCCAACATAGTCGGGCTTGGCGCGATCCTTCCAAAGCGTGCGCATTCCGCCAATGCGATCCCCGACCGTCTGCCCGGAATAGGCCGTGCGCAGCGCTTCCACCCGCTCGGACAGATCGGCAGGTACGTCACCGTCAGTGTGCAACTGACCATAAAGGCCCACCAGCGCGTCGCTGGAAAATACGCCGAGCCTTGCCGCGACTTCTGCTCCCGGTCGCCGACGCGCTGCCGACAATGCGGGCGCCCGCGCTTCCCAGGCGCGGACATGCTGCCCGACTGTGCCGTAAAGCGCTTCCGGAATTTCCACATTGAGCGCGGTCGCTAGGCCATAGCGCCACGCCGTCAGCCCATCGACGCCGTCCCAGTCGATCTTGACCGATCGCCGCGCGTTGAAACCGGTGCCCACGACCTTTTCCGCCAGCCGATAATCGACGCCGCGTACCACACCACGCCGCTGCGCCTGATTGAGCGCGCCGCTCGCCGTCCCCTGGTCGCCCGCGAGCGCCGGACAGATCGCGCGGGTCATATCCCAGCCCGGCTCCTTGCTGAACCGAAGCGCGCCTTCGGACAGCGGGCACAGCCCCGCCGGATCCGCCGTCGCCAGATAGGTCTGCATCGCGATAGCATAGAGACGCTGCGTGTAGCGATCGCCATCGACACTCTGCACCATCAGTCGCGCGCTATCCGCCTCACCCATGCGCAGCAGAAGCCAAGCGCGCTCGGCAGCCCAGTCCGCCCCGTCGATGTCGCGCGGCGTCGTGGTGGAAGACAGAAGGGCGCGGCGTAGCAGGATAGAGGCCCAGCGCGAAACGATCGGCGCGCGCGTCTGCTTCATCAGCGTGGCCAGGAAGCGGCCGGACTGGTTGCCGAACGCGTCCGGCTCCAGCCCGCGTGTCTGCGGCGTCAGCGGGCCGATGCGATCCAGCGAACGGCGCGCCGTATCTGGCAGGTCATATTTCGCCTTCTGCGCTGCCAGTTCCTCCGGCGTGGGTGCGTCGGCCGCATTGGCCGCTTCAGCAATCGCGGCAAGGTCTGGCGGCACGGCGGGATCGAGCGTCGGCAGGGGCTGTACCGTCGGCACAGGACCGGCAGGCCGCTGTGGCTGTGGTGCAGCGGGACGCGGGGGCGGCGCTTCCGGCGCATCGCCGAAGCCCGGCGGCAGCAGCGATTCCGGCGCCTGCTGCGCCACGACCGGCAAAGCCAGCGCCAGCGCGAAGCTGCCGAGCGCCCAACGCGCATTCCCCCGCAAGCGCGCCATCAGGCTTACTGACCCAGTTTTTCGGCCGGAATCACCTTCTCGACAGGCTTTTGCGCCTGCTCGCCGCCGCGCGACCAGAGGAAGACGAGGAGGAGGACGACCAGCACCATAATCGCGATCGGGATGATCGGCAGCTTGCCGCCCCTGCGCCGACTGCCACCCTCGAAATTGCTGAAATTGCTCTTGTTCTTCATGAAACCTTCTGCGGCACTGCGTCACATTGATAAAGTGGGAGGAAAGTTGCGATTTGCCTCCCGGACGGCTGGCTGTATAGCCCCCCTCGCCATGCAGCGAAACAGCAAATTCCCGGCACCTGCCGCCAGACGCGGTCCCATCGTCCTGATCGGCATGATGGGCGTCGGGAAATCCACCGTCGGACGGCGGCTGGCAGCGCGACTGGGTCTCGCTTTCGTCGATGCCGATGAAGAGATCGAAAAGGCGGCGGGCATGACCGTCAGCGAAATCTTTGCCCGTTTCGGCGAAGCCCATTTCCGGGATGGCGAGCGAAGAGTGATCGCCCGGCTGATGGACGGCGCGCCCAAAGTCATCGCGACGGGGGGCGGCGCATTCATGCAGGACGACACCCGCGCCCTCATTCTCGATCAGGCGACAGCAATCTGGCTGGATGCCGACATCGACGTGCTTGTCGATCGCGTGTCGCGTCGGGAGAGCCGACCGCTTCTCAAAGATCGGGATCCACGCGTGGTGCTGACGGATCTCGCCACGCTGCGCAATCCGATCTACGCGCTCGCCCCGATCCATGTGAAAAGCATCGCGGCCCCGCACGAAGTGACGGTCGACCGCATATTGGAGCAACTGACACAATGGCAGTCGTGAAGGTCGCGCTGGGTTCGCGCAGCTACGATATTCTGATCGAAGAAGGCGCTCTCGATCGGGCGGGACACGCGCTCGCGCGCTATGCGCGTAACGGGCGACTGGTCGTCGTGACGGACGAAAATGTGGCCAAGGCGCAACTGCCGCGTTTGGCTCCCAGCCTTTTTGACGCTGACATTGAGGTTGAGTCGATCATCTTGCCGCCCGGTGAGCAGACCAAAAGCTGGCAGCATCTGGAACGATTGCTCGATGCGCTGCTGGCGCTCGAAATAGAGCGAGGCGATCATATCGTTGCGTTGGGGGGTGGCGTCATCGGCGACCTCGTCGGCTTCGCGGCATCGATCCTGAAGCGCGGGTGCCATTTTATTCAGGTACCTACGACGCTTCTGGCGCAGGTGGACAGTTCCGTCGGCGGCAAGACGGCGATCAACGCCCAAGCAGGCAAGAACCTGATCGGCAGTTTTTACCAGCCGTCGCTGGTCCTGATCGACCCTTCGACGCTCGACAGCCTGCCCCCGCGCGAGACGCGCGCGGGCTATGCCGAGGTGGTCAAATATGGCCTGATCGACGATCCCGACTTCTTCGCCTGGTGCGAACGCGAGGGGCACCGCCTGCTCGCGGGGGATCCGGATGCGCGGGTTCGTGCGATCGAACATAGCGTCAAAGCCAAGGCCGCGATCGTCGCGGATGACGAGCGGGAGACCTTGGGCCGCCGGGCGCTGCTCAACCTTGGCCACACCTTCGGCCATGCGCTGGAAGCGGACACGGGCTTTTCCGACACCCTGCTGCACGGCGAAGGTGTCGCGGCAGGCATGGCGCTCGCATTTCGCTACTCCGCCCGGTTGGGATTGTGCACTCAGGCGGATGCCGATCGCGTGACGGCGCATCTGAAAGCTGTCGAATTGCCCTATGATCTGGCAACCGCCCGCGTCACGGCGAGCGGTGCGGAACTGGTCGGCCATATGCTGCATGACAAGAAGATGGCGGCAGGCACCCTGCCCTTTCTGCTGGCGCGCGGAATCGGGCAAACCTTCCTGTCGAAAGACGTTGTTTTAGACGATGTTGCCCTGTTCCTGGATGAGGACCGTGCGCGCGCTATCGCCGCTTAACTTCCCACTTGTCACACAAATCATGAAATGAACGAACGAAAGTAGGAAATTTAATATCTGGCGGTGATCTATGATTGGGATCGCGGGCACGCCGAAGAGCATGGTGCCCTGTTACGTTTCCATGCCTGAATAGGACAGATCGGCTCAAAAATCCGGTCCACGAAAAAGGGCGCCCCTCACCGGAGCGCCCTTCTTCAAAATCATGCCTGTGAAGACCGATTACTTCTTCAGCGTAAGACCGCCGAAACGCTTGTTGAAGCGCGCGACCTGGCCGCCGGTGTCAAGCTGACGGTTGCCGCCCGTCCAGGCCGGGTGCGACTTGGGATCGATGTCGAGCGCCAGCGTGTCGCCTTCCTTGCCCCAGGTGGAGCGCGTCTGGAAGGTGGTGCCGTCGGTCATCTGGACGGTGATCAGGTGGTAATCGGGGTGCGTATTGGCCTTCATGGCGATCAAGCTCCTTTGGTGGCCGGTTTCCGACCGGCCGGGGCTGTTAAAAAGAAAAGCGAAGGCGCGCCGTTAGCGCCTTCGCCAGATAAAGGCAAGGGCGAAGGGCCAAACCCCTCGCCCCTCGCTCAATCCTTGGGCGGGTCGGATATCATCGCGACGAAATTGGCTTCCGCCGCCAGCTTGCCGTCCATCATCGCCTTGCCGGAGAATTTGCAGATCGCGCCGCGATCCTGCGTAATCTCCACATGCAAGTCGAGCAGACAGCCCGGTTCGACCGGCGCGCGGAATTTCGCACCGTCGATGCTCATGAAATAGACGAGCTTGCCGGTATCCGCGAGGTTGCGAGACGTCACCGCCAACACCCCTGCCGCCTGCGCCAAAGCCTCCACGATCAGCACGCCGGGCATGATCGGGCGCGTCGGGAAGTGACCCTGAAAGAAGGGCTCATTCACCGACACGGCCTTGATCGCGTGGATCGAATGGCTCGGCACCATTGATACGACGCGATCGACCAGCAGCATCGGGTAGCGATGCGGCAGCGATGCCATGACCCGACGGACATCCATCGGGCCAGTGGCGACATTGTTCTCAACCTCTCCCGTCATGCGGCGATCAGCGCGACTTGGGTGCCTGCGCGGGCGTCGCGGGAGCAGCAGCAGCCGGAGCGGGCGCTGCCTGACCCTGACGGCCACCCGGCTGCCAGCCGGCGGGCGGGGTGATGCCGACGCTGGGCACCAGCGTGTTGAGTTCGGTAACTACGGCCTGCGTGATGTCGACGGTCGGCTGGTAGGAAACGGTCGCTTCGGGCGACAGGATCAGGTCAGTCTTCGTCTTGGTCATCGCGGCCTTCAGCGCATCCGACAGCTTTGCCGTGATCTGCTCTTCCACATAGGCGTTGGCGAGCGCGATCGGCTGGCTCATGCGCTGGAGTTCCGCCTGCGCGGTCTGCTGCGACTGCTGGAACTGCTGATACTGGGTTTCGATCGCCGGGGTCGGCTTGTTGTTTGCAGCCTTGAGCGCGGTCTGGATCGCTTCGCCCTTTGTCTTGAGGTCCGCATCGACCGCCGACTTGCGCGCATTGAACGAATCGATCTGCGCCTTGTAGGTCGTCTGGATTTGCGTGCGGGCCGCGGTGTAGGCGGCGCTGGTGCCAACGGCGCGCTGAAGGTCGGCGACGGCGATGCCAGTCTTCGACTGAGCGGCGGCAGGCACCTGAGCGAAAGCGATGGCGGTCATAGGAGCCAGGGCGAGCGCCGCGGCCTTGTAAATCGTCTTCATCAGAATTGAGTCCCTACGTTAAAGGTAATGAGCTTGCTGTCGTCCCCTGGTTCTTTCAGCAGGGCTTTGGCGATGTCGATGCGGAACGGGCCGAAAGGCGAGTTCCAGTTGACGCCGAAGCCCACGGACACACGCGGTTTCAGCGTGTCGCCCAGATATTCTTCTTCGAATGCGCCACCGGCATAGGCGGCGGTAAAGCCGGTCGGTGCCGCGGCACATACGCCCGGCGAACTTGCCTGAACCTGCGACGAAGCCCCCGTCGTGCCGGCAACGGGCGTGAGATTGCAATAGCCGGGGAACTTGCCGTTGCCATTGATCAGGCCCGGATTGCGCAGCCCCGCGACGGCGCCCGCGTCGACATATATCGATGGACGCAGGCCCATTTCGCGCGCGCCCGAACCCAGCGGCAGTTCCAGCTCGGCATGAGTCAGATAATAGACACGGCCGCCGAGCGCGTCATCGGTGATGTTGTTCCGACTATTGTTGCGCACATAACTCGTCGTGCCGTCCGTATTGGTCTGCGACTGGAGGAAGAAACGCTTCACGCGCGGGCCGACACCGCGAATAGCGAAGCCACGGAAGTTCGGTTCGCCCAGGAACCAGCGATCGACCAGGCGAACCGGATCGACGAGTTGGCCGGTCGCGTCGCGGCGATCGCCTTCCAGGCTGTGGATGTAGCCGCCCTCGCCCGAGAGCGAGAAGACGAAACCGCTGCCGAGAGCGACATATTGCGCCGCGTTCACGCGCGTCTTGATGTAGCGGACGTCGCCGCCAAGGCCGGCAAAGTCCTGGCTCAGGACGAAGTTGCGGCCGCGCGTCGGACGGATGCGGTTATCGCGCGTATCGAAGATCAGCGAGTAGCCGAGCGACGAGGTCGTGCGCTTGCCGATCGCGTCGCAGAGGTAACGACCACCCTTCAACGGATCGCAGACGCCGTTGGTGTAATAGGTCGCCTGATCCAGCTTCACGTTATCGAAGTTCAGCGTGTAGCGCAGCGCCGCCGAAATATATTCGGTGATAGGCACGCCCGCCCGCAGCTGCATACCGGTCGTCGTCTGTTCGTAAGTCGTATTACGGTTGTTGTTGAAGCCGTAATTGAAGCTGTTGAAATCGCGGCGATAGATGTCACCGCCCAGCGCGATGTTCTTGTCCATGAAATAGGGTTCGGTGAAACCCACTTCGATCGACTTGGAATAAGCTGAATAGTTGACGGACGTGCGCAATTCCTGGCCCTTGCCGCGGAAATTGCGCTGCGTGATGGAGGCCGCGACGATGAAGCGTTCGAGAGAGGAGTAGCCCGCCGACAGCGACAATTCGCCGGTCGATTTTTCCTGCACGTTGGTTTCGAGAACGATGCGGTCGGGCGCGGAGCCGGGCTTCTGCTCGACATCGAGCTTTTCCTGGAAGAAGCCGAGCGAGTTGATGCGATCCTTGGAGCGCTTGACGAGGAAGCTGTTGAAGGCGTCACCTTCGGCCAAACGGAATTCGCGGCGGACGACCTTGTCCTGCGTCAGCGTGTTGCCGTTGATGTCGACCCGCTCGACATAGACGCGCGGCGCGTTGGCGATGCGGAAATTAATCCCCATCGTCAGGTCTTCCTTGCTGCGGTTGAAGTCCGGCTGCACGTCTGCAAAGGCGTAACCGAACAGGCCCGTCGTCTGGCTCAGCCCGTCGACGGTGTCTTCGACCATCTTCGCGTTGTACCAATCACCCTTCTTTACCGCGAGCGTCTTGGCGAGCGCCTTGTCGTCGAAGTCGCGGATATCGCTGTCGACGGTGACCTCACCGAATTTATAGCGCGGGCCTTCCTCCACCACGTATGTGATGATGAAGT
>JAAIGE0100326048.1_pt1 | contig 11042 bp, 17 predicted proteins | sample 6487951 | NCBI WGS metagenome assembly JAAIGE01 (sample SAMN13974128, study PRJNA590717) | phyllosphere metagenome | biome: tomato field; feature: multiple bacterial spot infested tomato fields; material: tomato leaves; isolation source: leaves from tomato fields | host: Solanum lycopersicum ... | reverse complement strand
TGGGGCTGTAGTTCAATGGCAGAACATCTGCTTCCCAAGCAGATAGCGCGGGTTCGATTCCCGTCAGCCCCTCCACTAGAGGAACCCCAGGTCGACCACGCTTTTGGGTCGTCGCACGGGCTCCGATCATCCACCCCTTGAGCGTCCTCCGTGCCATCCCCGTGCCACTGAGCACCCCGCTAGGCGCCTGGGCGCGTCGATAGGCTCGGCCCGTGCTGATCGCCTCCACACCCGAAGAAGCCACGACGACGGTCGTCAATCTCGACCCGACTCTGCTGGTTTTCCTGTCTATCTTCGGCGCGGCCGCTCTCACCGCTGTCTCCGCTTTCGTGCTCGCCGTCTGGCAGTCGCACCGCGACCACCAGCGCTGGGTGCGAGAGCATCGCTACGACCAGTTCGCGCGGATGCTGTCGATCACGGCCAGATATGCCCGGCTCCGGGCCGAAGGTACGGAGATGCAAGAGCGTTCGGCGGAGTTGCGGGCGGCCTTCGACGCCGGGGACCCGTCCGTGGGCGCTGATCTGCGAGCGCTGGCCGAGGAGATGGAGACGAACGTCACGGACGTCGGCGCCCTCCTAGAGGAGATGGAGGACGTCGCACCTGCGCTGGAGGTCATCGGGCCGAATAGCGCGCTCGCCGCACTGAACGCCTACACGGACACCATCCCGGCGGGCGACGACGAAGCGACCGAGCGCGCACGAGACGCATTGGTCGTTGCCGTCCGGAAGGCCTTGTCGATCAAGGCTTAGAGGCCGGGTATCTCCACCCTCAGGACAGCCTCCATACGGCTCGGGCGGGTCGCCTGCGCAGCGAGTGCGTCCATCGCCTGGGCCAGGACCGCGTTTCGCTCCTCCGCCGCGTGCTGGTAGATCAGCGCGGCCCTCGCGGTCCGGTGCCCGGCACGCGCCATGAGTTCTCGCGTCGTGCCCCCGGCCTGAGCGGCCAGGGTGAGTCCGGCGTGGCGGAGGTCGTGCACGTGGAACACCCCGAGCCCGACGCTACGGGCCGCCTTCCTCCACGCGTGACCAAGGGCATTACCCGTGATCGGCGCACCGTCGCGCCTTGGGAATAGCGGCGACTTGGGGAACCCCGTGGTGCTGGCTAGGTACGCCTCCACCTCCGCCGCAATCCTCGGAGGGAGTACGACCGTTCGCGCCTCCCCCGTCTTCGTGGGAGTGATGGAGCCCTCGCCGCGTACGTAGACGTGCTGGCGCTCGACCCGTAGCGCGCCGTTCGCGTAGTCGCCCCGCTGGAGCGCGACCAGTTCACCGACGCGGAGGTGCGCGCCGAACGCGACCTGCACCGGCAGATGCCACTTCTCCGGCATCGCGTCCACGATGGCGGCGAGCGCATCCGGCGACAGGTAGGGCCGCTCGGGGTCGTTGACCTGCCCGGCCCCTTCGATCTGGCAGGGGTTCTCAGCGATGAGCCGGTCCTTCACGGCGGCACCCATGATCGTCCGCAGGAGGCTGTACGCCTGGCGGAGACGGGCCTCGCCGGTCGCACCGGGACGGTTCTTCACGGCCTTGGCCAGCGCCTTCCGTGTACGGGCGTACCAGGCTCGAACGTCGGCGGGGGTGATGGCGGAGAGCGCGCGGTCATGGAACGCCGCCAGCGGGCCGATGAGCAGGTCTTCGTACAGCGCCCGGGTCTTCGGTGCGAGCCGCCCACGGGTGCCGCCATTGGCGACCCACTCCGTGGCATAGGGGCCGAAGGGCTGGAGCCCGGCGCGATGGTCGCGGTACGTGCCGCGCATCCTGTCCGCGCGGACCCCGGCGATGTGGTCCTGAGCCTCGCGCTTCGTGGGGAAGGTCACGGGCGCAGTCATGGGACGCCCCGCGGGATCTGGATAGCGAGCCTGCCATCTCCCTGATGGCAGTTGCCTGACGCTCCCGAATGCCTGGCGATTCCTTCTCGGACGACTCTCTGCCACCGTCACATCTCCCATCGAAGGGGTGTCAACCTGTAACCACAAAGCCCAGGTCAGACAGTCTTTAACTTGCATCCGAGCCTACCACCGCGTACAGTCGATTACAGCGGCGGGTGGAGCCCGGCGCGGCGCATATAGCGCCCCACAGGGTGGAGCCCGGTGGAACGACATGAGTTCGAAATCGTTCCCTGGAGGCATCCATGCCCACCACCGCTTCCTCTGCGGCCAGTGCCGCACTCGCGGCCGTTCGCGCGAACCCGCCTGCGTTCTTGAACGTCCGAGACGCGGCAGCGATTCTCGACCGTGCCCCTAGCCGGGTTTACCAACTGATCGCGGCGGGACACCTCCCCGTCCAGCGGTTCGGTCGCGCAATCCGGATCCCCACCGTCGCGTTCCTCGCGGTCGTCGACGGACAAGGCGCGGTGCTCCGGTGAGCGCGCTTACCTTGAGCGACCTTCGGGACCGCGCGACCATCACGATCCCCGAAGCGGCGGCCATCCTCGGTCTCTCGCCGTGGGCGGGCTACGCCGCGGCACAGCGTGGCGAGATTCCCGTTCTCTCTATGGGGCGTCGCAAGATCGTTCCGGTCCCCGCACTTCTCCGCCTTCTCGGCGCAACCGAGAGCGAGGGCTGACCGTGGCTATCGCAGGTAGCGATTCCGCCACCGCCCGAACCTATGCCGGGGTGCACCGCGCGCTGAGGCGTCAGCGTGGCTCCGCCGTCGGCCAGCCGTGCGTGAACTGCGGCCGCCCCGCCGACGGTTGGGGGCTGATCGCCGCGCCGACGCACATCGGCCCGCATCCCGACCACGGCCGCAAGGTGCGCTGGAGCGTCCACCTCGACGCATACAGACCGCTCTGCCGCTCTTGCAACAGCCTGCGGGACCACGGCGGCTCCTGGAGTCTGTGCCCCGCCGGGCATGCCCGTGTCGCGTGGGGCACGAGCGGGGGACGGTGCCGCGGATGCCGCCGGGACGCCCGTAGCCGCGAGAGGGCGGCGAAGCGTGCCGCACAGGCCGGAGCGGATGGGATCGCTGAGCGGGTAGCGAGCACCCGATGAGCGGGCGCGATGGGTATGCCCGGGCTTACCACTGGTTCCGCCGCGAGGCTGTCCCGGCACTCGGCCTCACTCCCCCGCAGATCACGGTCTACGACGTGCTGGTGGACCGCGCCGACGACCGCGGGCTCTCCTGGCCCTCGCAGGACCTCATCGCCAGCGAGAGCGGCCAGGGCAAGCGCGCGGTCCGTGAGGCGCTGAAGGTGCTCGTGGGGGTGGGCCTGGTGGAGGTCCACAGGGGCACCCGCCAGGGCAACCGCTACCGCGTGGGGATGCGTCCGGCGCTCCCGATTGCGGCACCTCCTGCCGCAATGGGCACGCCTATTGCGGCACCTGATGCCGGTGCATTGCGGCATCAGGTGCCCCCGAAGAAAGAACCAGGGAAGGACAACCATCTACGTAACAGCGCGGACCGCGCTGGCGAGCGCACACGGCGGATGACGGAGGACCAGCGGCGGAACGTCTCCGACGCCCTGGAGGCCATCGCGGATCGCTGTGACGGCATCGACGTGCTCGCGTTTCGAGAACTCGAACTCGACCATCTCGACGGCCTACCGTCCGCCGCTCGTCGTGAGCGCATCGCGACCTGGGCAGGGCTTCGCTCCTACGCCCACCAGCCCGGCGGCGCCCCGGAGTACGAGCCCCGCCTTCACGACCTCCTCGCCGCGCACGGGCATGTGTGCGACGACTGCACCAGCCCCTGGGGCGAAAGCACCCCCAATTGGAAGGAGACGGCATGAGCGCCGCCTACACCCCCATCCAGCAGATCGATGCTGAGGCTCTGCCCTCCGCGCCCGTCCCGGCCCTGCCGCCAGAGGTGGACCCGGCGGAGTACGCCCTGGGCGACTCGCCACGGCCTCGCCGCCGAGTGGCGCGCCTGGACCGGCTCAGCCGCCGCGCGGAGGCGTTCGTGCTCCACCGGACCGGCGTGGACACCGCGACCATCGCGGATCGGATGGACGTGCACCCGAAGACGATCCAGCGGTGGATACGCGAGGAGGTCCAGCGCATCCCCGAGGAGGAGGCTGAGCAGATTCGCGCGCTGGAGTTGGCGCGGCTTGACGCCATCCTCGTGCCGCAGATGCGGAAGGCGATGGCGGGCGACCCGAAGGCCGCGGACGTCGTGCTCCGGATCATGGACCGCCGCGCCCGCTACCTCGGCCTGGACCAGGTGAAGCCGGGCGGGTTCGAGCAGGTCGGGAGCCTCCTGGACCGCCTGATCCTCGGCACTGGTGCGTAGCCATGGTTTACGTGGCACCGCGCGCCCCTCAGACGCCGCTTCAGCGCGCGAACGCCCGCAAGCGGCACACCGGCCCCGACTACGAGCGGACAGTGCGTCTCCTGCCCGCTGAGCAACGCGACGTCATCCAGGCGTACGTCGCGGCCCTGTACGCGGAAGCCGCCGCACACCGAACCGAAGCCACCCGCCTTCGGGCGGAACTCACCGCCCGGACCGGGCACAACACAGAAGGAACACGACCATGACCCGTACCGACCTCATTACCACGGTGATCCAGGCACGCCGCGACCTCGCCGCCGCGGCCACGCTCCGCGACCCTCACCTCACGCTCGAAGGCGTCCGCGCCCGCCAGCGGGCCGACGTGGCGCGCATCCGCGCAACCGTCCGGAACGCCGTCCCGGCCATCCCCCCGACACCGGACCGCGGCCCCGTCCTGGACGCCCTGCGGCCCAAGACCGCGGATGAGCACGCGATCCTCGCCAGGGAACGCGAAAAGGTGCGCGCGCTCGTCTACGCGGGCCAGGACCCTACCAAGGGGTTCGACCGGGAGCCCGGCGAACGGCTCCAGGACGTCATCGCCCGAGCCGACCGGACCCGCCTCGCCGCAATCCTGGACGACCTGGAGGTGATGCCGCACCTCCTCCAGCACCCCGAGCGAGAACGCGTGCTCGGCCAGTACGGCGAACTGCTTTGGCAACGCCTCGGCGAGGAGGACGCGGACGTGCGCGCCGTCCAGGAGCAGGAGCGTGCGGCCGCTGAGCCGAAGGCGTGGTCCGCTCTCCTCACCGACCTCCTCGACACGGGAGACGTAACGCCGGAGTCGCTGAGCCTCCTCCTCGACGTGGACCGGGACGGCTACCGACTCCTCGTGGATGGGGAGCGGGTGCACATGGACGTGCCGGGGTCGCAGACGGGCATCCGCCTGATGCTGGAAGACCTGGACCGTAGCGAGTAGGTCGGTTCACCTCCCAAACCGGGGCGGTTTCAGGTCACTGGTGGACGACCTGGGCCGCCCCTCCCGCGTATCCGGTAGGGCCAAGTGTGAAGCCCATGTCTGTCAGCGCTGGCGTCGGTTTCACGGCGCGTCGGCGTCCGTCTTCTGAAAGGCGCTTTCTCCGTACTTTGCGAGGTAGTAGTGGATCGCGCGAGTAGCGACCTCGGTCATCACCTCGACCATCTCGTGGCGTGCCCACGGTGCTTGCCGAAAGAAAAAACTGCCGCGGTTGAACTTCCCGTCTTCGCCTTCTGGGACGACGTTGACCCGGTTCAACTCCCCGAACATGGCGATGGTGCGAACGCGGTCAAGAATCGAACTCCCGTCTTGGAAGTCGTAGCCGTACCCGAAGCACACGAAGGGAATGATGCCTTCGTCGAGCATCATGGTCCGGAAGCCGATGACGTTCTTGCCGAGCCTCTCGATAGCGTTCCCCATCGCCTGCTTCTTCAGGCCCTCCGCAAGGCGCAGATCATTCGTACCTTGATTCTTGACCTCAGTGATGAGGATCGGGTGCAGTTGTGATCCGTCACTCGACACGACCGAGAGGATTCCACCGTCAGGATTCATCGCCGAGAGAGGCAGGGGTTCGCCGAAGGATACGGACGGGAACTGGCCGCGCAATCCTTCGACAACCTCCGTAAGCCGGATGCTCTTGCGATGAGTCAGCGTCAATCCGAACTTCGCGACGATGATCTCTGTTGCTTCGATCATCGCCTCAGCGAGTTCGACCTCCTGCTTCGACGATGTGACGTTGATGACCGTCCCATACCGGTTCTGCCTCAGCCTTGCCTTCTGCGCCACAACGTGTCTCCTGTCGTCAGTTTCGGTCGAGTAGGAAGAGGTGCTCATTCACGCGAACGTCACGGTCGCGAAGGTTTCGACTCCCGCGGAAGGTGTTGTACGGAATGACTACCTCTTCGACGCGTCCGTGGCGCTCCATCTCACCACGGAGTTCATCCGTGGAGACGTAGCCCTCTGCGTTGAACGAAACAAGGACGAAGCGAGCCGGAGCAGATGCAATCACCTCCGCGAGGAGCGGGAAAGCCCTCTTTCGGACGTTGAAACCTGAGCGGTTCCAGTCAGTCGGGATGCCGGAGACGTGGCTTACGTCGTCTGGTCGCTCATATCGCGCGACGAGATTGAGCATGAAGTAGTTCGATCCATAGGGGTGCTGATTGTAGGGAGGATCTAGGTAGATCAGGTCCTGCTCCGGCAACGTCCCAATCAGATCAACAGCGTCAGCCTTGAAGACCTGGCTCTCCGTTGAGAACTCGCTCAACACCGGCATCTCTAGCCGAATGGGCTCCAAGATGCGCTTCAAGGCGTCTCCCGCGGCGCCCCCGAACTTGCCCACGCCCGTGTTCTTGTCCTTATAGAAGCCCTTGAACACGCCACTGGTGTTCGCGTGCATCGACGCTCGCGACAGGAGCGGCCCAAGGACGAGGTGCCGCACAGCCTCGGGGAGTTCAGCCACCTCCTGCGCGAAAAAGTCGAGACGCCGAGCGTTGTCATTCGTGTAGAACGCACGCTCCCCGGGTTGTATGTCCCGGTCATCCGCCGGAGAATACATCTCCGTGAAGAAGCCAGGCCGACGCGCCCCGTTGTCCGCAGCCCTGTTGAGGCGGTCTACGACCTCCTGCACTTCGGAAAGCGGCGCGGTCCCCCAGTCAGTCAGGTAACACCGGTTGGCCTCGTACGAGTACAGTTCGAGATCGTTCGCGACCACGCTTTCCGAATGCTGCTTCAGGTAGCGCGCGACGTAGCCCGTGCCTGAGAAGAGATCAGCCGTTCTGATCCTTCGCCCGCCGACGCGTTCGCGGACCGTGCTCACGGCGCGGGCGAGATGCTTACCCAGTCCGCGCTTGTTGCCGATGTACGTGATGAGTTGCTTGCTGAGATAGTCCGGGTTCTCGAACTCGCGTTCCTCGTCCTCACCGAACAGATCGAGCATGGCGGGCTCATGTTTGGTCACCTCGGAATCGTATGCGAACGCGTCCTTCCGTTCCGCAACAACCCCAATGGCCGTGCCACATTCGTGCCACTAGGGGCCGTCATGTGCCACAACTCGTCACCACCAGACACCACGAGCGACGCCCGCGCGGCTGTGGTTCCGCTGGTGCTGGGGTGGACGCAGCCTGCTTCCCAAGCAGATAGCGCGGGTTCGATTCCCGTCAGCCCCTCCACTATCACTTCTCAAGCTGGTTCCGACACTCTCGGTCAACAGCTGAACCGACCCGAAGGCGATCTCACGGCCCGGTCGTATTCATCGCGGCTGGTCACGCCGTCATACCAGAGCAGGTCGCCCTCGCCCATGTCGGCAAGGGTGCCGGCGAGCGAGTTGCTGGATACATCGCCGTCGGAGTGCACTTCCGCCCACCCGATGACCACGCGAGCGTCGGCAGCGACCCCACGAGCCGACCACTCGCTCGTGTACCCGTCGTTCTCGTCGAGCAGAGTGACCGCTTCGCGTCCCGCTCCGTCCGCCCTGGCCGCCCAGATCGTCTCGAGATCATCGAACCCGACGTCATCGTCCGGGTCGCCGGAGTGCTTCACGACGACCGACACGATCGTGAGGGAGCATTGCGGCGGCACGACCAGCTGATATCCACCCGATGGAGTGCGCACCACGTAGGCAGACGTCACGAGACTGCAGCTCGAGAGCACGAGCATCAGAGCGACGAGAACCACCGCCGCTACACCTCTTCTCGGCATCCGTCCCCCTTCAGGTCGTGGTGCGGTAGACGAACTCTCGCAGGCGGGGGTGCGCCGGATCGCCGTCGTGAAGCCCCTTCGCAACCGGCAGCCAGCCGAACGGCGCCCGACTCTCGAGCAGCCGCGGCACTCCTCTCATGGGGAGGTTCTCCGCGATCCCCAGGCTATCCAGATCCGGCAGGCCGGCCAGCGGAGAGACGTCGAGGACCTCCCCTCCGGTGAGGACAGCCGAGTTGTCGATGTGGAGGCTCCGCAGCGCTCGGCATGCGGACACCGCGGTCACCTCCCGACACCGCAACCGGATTAGGTGCATCCGTTCCAGCTTCGCCGGCGGGCTCTCCCACTCGAAAAGGAAGGTCTGCCCCTTGCCCTGCAGCGTGAGCGACGTGAGCGCTGCGCATCCGTCCCCCGCGGTGACGGTTTCGCCGGCGACCCGACCCAGGACGAGATTCCCCAGCCGGGGGAGCCCGACCCACCCGCCCGCCGCGAAGCCGAACGACTCCGAGTGGATGTGCTCCGCCCAGTGCAGGTCTCCGGTCGGAACCGGGCGCGCCTGATTCGTGCTGACGATCAGCGATCGAACGTTCGTCCCCTCCAGTACCGCGAGCGACGGCGTGGCGATCTTGCCGGTCACCTCGACGAATCGTAACGACGGTACGTCGGCGATCCAGCGGAGATCGGATGCCGCGTCCCCCGCGCCGTGATCGAGCAGAACGCCCTCGTATCCGGCGCCGGCCAATCGCCGGGTGTCGTCGGGCGTCATCGGCCCGGTGATCCTCGCGGTCCGCGAGAACATCGCGCTGTCGTCGACGAAGCTCATGCGTCGATCACGGCAGAACCGGAGTCCACGTCGGCTCCGCGCTCGACGCCGCGTCCACCGTTCCGGCCGCCGTGTACGTGGTTCCGTCGAGGAAGAGCTCGACGTCGTAGTCGACCGCATCGTCCGTGCCCAGAGTCGCCATCTGCTCCGGGGAGAGACGGGAGAAGAGGGTGAGGTCACCGGGCTGGTCGCACGCCCAGTCCGGGATGGACAGCGGGAGATCGACGCTCTCTTCGCCACCTCCGAGGGCCACGGTCGCCTTCACGGCGTTCAACGGAGTGGTCAGATCACGGAGGTGGAGCTCGACGGAACCACCGTCGCCGTCGGAGTTCCGCGTCAGGTCGAGCGAGCTGGTCGCCGGCACGCCGAAGGTGGTCTCCGTGGTCCACTTCACGTACGCCTGAGACGACCCGACGGTGCCCCCGATGGGGAGACCGGGACCACTCGCAGCCTGGAGCCACAGCGCGTACGTGTCGGCCTCCGACCGGTTCGCGACCTTCCACCACCCCTTCCCGAGGTCGGTGATCTCGGGTTCGGACACATCCATGCCGCAACCGACGACGTCGCCGCCCCGCTGCTCGGCGAACAGCATCCACCCGTCCTGTCGAACGAACACGTAAAGGTCATCGCCCGTGATGGCGGGCACGTCGTCGGGCATGCCCTCGTATCCGGCCTCCGCGGGGAGGGAATCGAGTCGCAGCTCGGTGTCGGCCGTCCGGACGATCAGATCGTCGGGGGCGGGAGACCCGGCGGTCTCCGTCGACGCCGGCGACGGCACTCCATCGGGTGTGTCGTCCACCGTCTTCGGCCCCAGCGAGATGCAGCCCGAGAGCGCGATCGTCCCGATGGCGACCGCCAGGATCGCGGCGGCCCTCCCCGCAGCTTGATTCGACATCGTCGCCCCCCGGCTCCTCGCTCACCCTGCGCGGTCGCACACCGCCGCACATCCCTGATGTCATGGAAGCATGGCATCGCGCGACGCATCCGACGACCGGACCATCCGATTCTCCATCGGACGGGATGAGATCGTCATCCGCCGGAAGTACGAGGTGGCCAGCATCCTCAACGACGTCATGGTCGCGGGCTGGTTCATCGTCGGCAGCATCCTGTTCTTCTCGGAATCGACGACGACGATCGGCACCTGGCTGTTCTTGCTCGGCAGCATCCAACTGCTCATCCGCCCTCTAATCCGACTCGCTCGGCACGTGCACCTGCGTCGACTCGGCGGCGGTGCGCCGGGAGATTCGGCCCGCGATTTCTGACCGCCCCGAATCAATCCCTCGTCGCCGGCCAGGCTGCCTCGGCGATCGGGTCGACCGGTTCCGCGGGATCCGGTTCCGGCACGATGTACAGGCCGGGTGGCGAGTTGGCCGTCGCCATCAGCACCTCGACCCACGCCGGGTTGATCCTTCCCGGTGTGCGCGACATCCTTCGCAGGCCTCGCCTGCGGCGCGACCGCATGACCTCGGGGCACGAGTCCGCGCACCCTCAGGAGGATGGACGGCGCATCGAGTGGCCGGAGGACCGTCAGGCCGTGGGCGCTGCTTCGATGTGGGCGACCGATCGGACCTCGAGGTACCCGCACAGCTCGGCGGCGGTTCCGAGCTCGGCAACGAGCGCGGCCGTGTCTTCGGCCGTCAACGCGACCTCGTGGAGCTGCGGCTCGAAGACCACGCGCCACCGGGAGTCGCCGCCCATCGGCGGCCGCACGTAGACGGTGGTCGAGGCGTTCCGCAGCGGAACGACGACGAGCCCGCCGTCGTCACCCCAGGAATCGTCCTGGATGACGACCTTGATCAGGTCTCCGCCCCCGTGCGCGGCGATGAACTCGTCCAGCCACTGCTGGAGGGTGGCGCGGCTGCGGTACGGCATGGTCGTCTCTCTCGCGCGACAGGCGCACCGGACGTTTCCGGCGGGACGATATCGAGCTCTGCCGCGAGGGTAACACCCCCAGGTGACACGACCTATCGGGACGTCAGTTACGGCCGAAACCGTCGAGGTCCGGGTCCCAGTACGCTTCCGGCCCATCGTCGTACACGACCTCCGCCGATCCGCTGTCGTCGCGCGGGAAGTGCGGGTGCCTCCGCAACTGCGCCGCGGCGAAGGAGAAGTCCGGCTCGGGTCGATCCCAGTCGGTCGCGACGGAGAGGACGTCGTTGCCGACGCCGATGACGAGGGATGCCTCGCCGATCTCGCCGTTCTTCTCGAAGACGATGGGGATCGTGACCGCGTCGGCGCGTCCCACCTCGGCGACGGCGGCGGTCAGGGTGACGAGAGCCTCCGCCAC
>JAAIGE0100455626.1_pt1 | contig 11043 bp, 10 predicted proteins | sample 6487951 | NCBI WGS metagenome assembly JAAIGE01 (sample SAMN13974128, study PRJNA590717) | phyllosphere metagenome | biome: tomato field; feature: multiple bacterial spot infested tomato fields; material: tomato leaves; isolation source: leaves from tomato fields | host: Solanum lycopersicum ... | reverse complement strand
GGTACTTCAACAGCGAAATGATGCCGATGATTATCACGATAACCTGAGCGATCTGCTTTGCGCCGCCACCGACAGGCAGACGAGCGATCAGCCAAAGTACGAGAACGATGACGAGAAAGGTGATCAAAATGCTGACGAGTGTTCCAGTAACCATATGTCCCAGCTCCTTTTTTACAAATAGGGTAACGGCGCGATCACCGTTGCGTGAGTAAAAGCGCGAGTTTATATTTTGGTTCCATTGTGCAAAATGAATTTGCGGAAAACCGGATTGGAAAGATGGCATGAGTGAGTTGAGGGTGAAGAAGCGGGAGACAGGTGCAACGGCCACGCTCAGACGCAATGGTCATCCTCAGTTGGTGACACCAACAGGCGGTACGCTGGCAGTGGTGACGGCGGCATCCGAACCCGGCTTCAATCCACTCGATTTGCTTTATTCGTCGCTGGCAGCCTGCCTGGTGTTAAGTGCGCGCATCGCGGCGAGCCGTATGAATTTGCTGGATCGTTTCAAGGCTGTCGATGCGCGTGTCACAGGCGAAAAGTCGGACGGAGAGCCTGCGCGCATAGTGCGGTTCGATATGGTGCTGACGATCGATGGTGATTTCGATCAGGACACCAAGCAGGCTATTGCGCAAGAGGCAGAGAAAATTTGCACGGTCAGCAACACGCTCCACGGAAATGCCGCGTTCCATCTCACAGTAGAGTAATCAACGATGAGACTTTTCCCATTTGCGGATAAGTCGGTCTCGCTTAAGCTTTGACAGGCGTTTGATCCAGAACATCCCGTCGAGCTGATCGATCTCATGCTGAATGCAGGTGGCGTGGAAACCTTCTGCTGTTTCTTCGCGCCACTCTCCGGCGGTGTCCTGAAATCTGAGCGAAACTCTTGCGGGCCGCTCCAGTTCATCCGTAAAGCCCGGCATGGAAACGCTGCCTTCCACATGGCGCATCGTTTCCTTGGATGTTTCGATGATGGCCGGATTGACATAGGTCATTATGTCGCCAGCCTTCAACTCGAGAACGAAGATGCGCTGGAAAATTCCGATATGGGCAGCAGTTATGCCAACGCCCGGAGCTGCGCGCATTGTATCGACCAGGTCTTGTTGGAGTGCGGCGAGTTCGGGTCCAAAACTACTCACGGGTTCACAACGCGTATTAAGCGCCGCATCGGGATAGGATGCAATCTTTCGTACTGCCATGATTTCTCTGATGTCAGGAGGTGGAGGACGTGCGCTTGAGCCAGACGTCCGACGCAGAATGGGCCAGCGCCTTTCCCTCATCTGTCAACTCTAGGAATGTTCGCTGTGTCCGCGTATCGCGCCTTGCCACTGTCAGCAAGCGGCCTGAGAACGAACTGATGCTTCTCAGCGCGATTGCATGGGCAATGCCGAGCTTTTTAGATAGGCTGCGACTGTCGCTGCCGACACCAAGGTAAATGGCTGCAATAAGTGCGGCCCCGGTAGCGTCAATCACAACCGGGGCCGTCTTTTCGATCTGCTCCACCACGGCCAGAAAGCGCGCGGCGGATTGATCCTCATCCATCAGGCTGCCTCAGCCTCGGCGCGTAGGCGAACCGAAACCAATACGGACTTGGAGGTTGGCGTAAAGCTGCCATCTCCATAGCTGTGAAGAGGGACGAGAACGTTCAGCTCCGGGTAATAGCCCCCGACGCTTCCCTCCGGAATGTTATAAGGCACAAGACGGAAGTTTTCGGCGATGCGCTCGATACCGTCTCCATATTCACCGATAACATCTACGCGCTGCTTGGCGTGAGCGCCAAGTTTTTCCATGTCTTTCGGGTTCATGAAGATGACCTGACGCTCACCGTAGACGCCGCGGTAACGGTCATCCATACCGTAGATCGTGGTGTTGTACTGGTCATGGCTGCGGAAGGTTTGCAGCACAAAGATGCCGTCCTTGCTGAGCGCTTCCTGATGCTCTGTCTTTTCCGGCAGTGCGCCCGTAAAGAATGTCGCCTTCTTTGCTGGTGTGTTCCATTCACGCTCTGCCGCGGCGTTGCGCAGATGGAAGCCGCGAGGCACGCGAACGCGCTCATTGTAGCTCTGGAACCCCGGAATGACGCGCTCGATCATATCGCGGATCAGGTCGTAGTCATCCGCAAGAGCCTTCCAGTTAACGCGGTCGTTGCCGAGGGTCGCTTCCGCAATACCGGCGACGATGGCGACTTCGGAGCGCAGTTCCTTCGAAGCGGGTTCGTTGATACCGCCGGAGCCGTGGACCATGCTCATGGAATCTTCCACGGTCACGATCTGCGACGCACCCTTGGAGTTTCGGTCGATTTCGGTACGGCCGAGGCAGGGCAGAATGAAGGAGGTTTCGCCAGGAACCAGATGAGAGTGGTTAAGCTTGGTCGCAATGTTGACCGTAAGCTTCTGCTTCTTGAACGCTTCGATGATCAGTGGGCTGTCCGGCGTTGCACGCAGGAAGTTGCCGCCGAGCGCGATGAAGGCTTCTGCCTTGCCGTCCAGCATGGCGCTGATGGCTTCAACCGTGTTGTGACCGCGGTTGCGGGGCATCGAAACACCTAGTTCTTTTTCCAGCGCGTCGAGCAGGGCAGGCGGGGCTTTCTCATCGATGCCCACCGTGCGGTCACCCTGCACGTTGGAATGGCCACGAACCGGGCAAAGGCCCGCACCCGGACGGCCGACGTTGCCGCGCAACAGCATGAAATTGGTAATTTCGCGGATGGTGATGACGGAATGTTTGTGCTGTGTAATACCCATCGCCCATGTGGTGATGACAGAACCGGCATTCATGTAAATGCCCGCTGCTTCCTCGATCTGCTCACGCGTGAGGCCGGACTGATCGAGAATAGTCTCCCAGCTCGTTGCCTCGACCGCTGCGCGGTAAGCTTCGAACTCCACGGCATGTTCCGCAAGGAAGTCATAATCGATGATGGCTTGCTTACCCGCGGCGCGGGCGGCATCGTCAGCAGCGAAAATCGCCTTGCTCATGCCGCGCACGGCGGCCATGTCGCCGCCCTGGCGCGGCTGGTAATAATTGGTGGCAATCTTGGTATTGCCGCCGATGATCATTTCCAGCTTATCCTGCGGGTCGGTGAAGCGCTCCAGCCCCTTTTCACGGATGGGATTGAACACGGCAATCCGCGCACCGCGAATGGCGGCGCGGCGCAGATCGCCCAACATGCGAGGATGGTTGGTGCCGGGGTTCTGACCGATGACAAAGATCGCGTCTGCCTTTTCGAAATCTTCTAGTAGAACCGTACCCTTGCCGACGCCCACGGACGCTTTCAAACCGACGCCACTGGCCTCATGGCACATGTTCGAACAGTCGGGGAAGTTGTTGGTGCCGTAAAGCCGAACCATCAACTGATAAAGGAATGCAGCTTCGTTGGAGGCACGACCTGAGGTATAGAATTCGGCGCGGTCAGGATTGTCGAGGCTGCGCAAGATCTTGCCGATTTCCGAGAATGCTTCGTCCCACGAAACCGGAAGATATTTGTCCGTGGCGCGGTCGTAACGTAGCGGGTCCGTTAGGCGGCCCTGCTTTTCCAGATCGTAATCGGCCCATTTACTGAGTGCTGCAACGGTGTGTGTGGAGAAGAATTCCGGCGGCACGCGGGCCTCGGTTGCTTCCCACGCCACGGCCTTAACACCGTTTTCGCAGAATTCGAAAGAAGAGCCGTGCTCCGGGTCGCCCCATGCGCAGCCGGGGCAATCGAAACCATCGGGCTGATTGGCCTTCAACAGCGTTCGAGCGCCGGAAATCGGTGCGCCCGATTCCAGCAGACGCTTGCCAACGCTTTTGAGTGCGCCCCAACCGCCAGCAGCAGAGGAGGCTTTGCCGATGAAATCCATCTTGCCCATTTTAAGGTCTCTTTCCGATCTATTTTAGTTTTGTGCCGCTCGATCCGGGTGCCAGCCCGGTCGATTAAGAGTCTGCGACACTTTGTCATTCAGATTCTCGCATAACTGCCATATGTCAACTTGTATCTGCGTTAGAATGACGCACCCCGCGTTCACGTTGGCGGGATCATCGCAGCCTAAACCGTATGCATGCGAAAATTGGTCCAATCCCGTTCCGCATTAACCTTATGGACATAAACGGTTGTGCGCTGCGTGCGCGAGTTAAGATTCTGTTTACGGATTGACTGCAACTTTAAATACACGGTGCGACTTTCGTTCAAGCGTGCCGGATTACTGCATTCGTTTTAAGGAGCCAGCAGGCGTCTTCCGCATTGGCGTGGCTGAATTTGGATCCGTTCGGAATGAGCATCATTGCCTTTACCGTGCGGCTGCGAAGCCGTGCGCATTTTTACCTGCAACGAAATGGCTGGTCGAATGGCCGCCACATTGGTCTAAATATAGCAAAGCGCAGACGCCAGTCGCGCCAGCGTCTCGCCATCACCGTTGCAGTGTTCGTGGGCCTTTATGCTGTAGTGGGTGTTCGGCTCGTTCAGTATGGAGTGAGGGAGCATGAGCTTACGCAAACAATTATCGGCGCTGGAGCAGGCGTTGCGTCCCGTCCAAACATCATTGACCGAAACGGAGAGGTGTTGGCGACAGATCTGAACATGGTTTCGCTTTACGCTGAGCCTCGCAGGATCGTTGATGCCGACGAGGTGGTCGAAAAGCTCGATACCGTTATTCCGGGTTTGAACTGGGCGGAAACACACAAGAGGTTGCGCTCCGATTCCGGGTTCCAATGGCTCCAGCGGCAGATAACGCCGAAACAGCAGGCGGCTATTCTCGAACTTGGCATTCCGGGCATCGGCTTCAGACCGGAGAAGCGGCGGTTTTACCCTGGTGGAGCAACCGCATCGCATGTGGTCGGTCATGTGAACATCGATAACCAAGGGCTTGCTGGTATGGAGCGATATATAGACCAGCAAGGCTTTGCAGCATTGCGCGCTGCCGGACTGACAGGTGAAGGACCGTTGGAGCCCGTGCGGTTGTCGATCGATCTTCGGGTTCAAAACGTGGTCCGCGAAGCAGTGTTTCGTGCGATGCGCGACTATCGAGCAGAGGCCGCCGGCGCTGTTGTCATGGATGTCGAGACAGGCGAAATCCTGGCCATGGCTTCCGTGCCGGACTACGACCCTAATCAGCCTTCGCGCACCTTGCCAGATGGCAGCGTCGATAAGGAATATGAGAAGGGCTGGTTTAACCGCATTAGCAACGCGACTTTTGAAATGGGCTCGACGTTCAAGAGCTTCACGCTGGCGATGGGGCTGGATGCAGGAAAGATAACGCTGAATTCCGTTGTCGATGCTTCAAGGCCTATCCGCATGGGTGGCTTCACCATCCGGGATTTTCGCGGCAAGAACCGCGTCTTGACGATACCCGAAGTTTTTCAATACTCCTCCAATATCGGCACGGCGGCGGTTGCGGACATGGTGGGTATCGAAGGTCATCAGGCATTCCTGACGAAGCTTGGTCTGCTGACGAAAATGAATACGGAAATGCCAGGCGTTGCGACGCCGACGCAGCCTCGCGCATGGAAGAAGATCAATTCCGTGACCATTTCTTTCGGTCACGGCGTAGCGACGACACCGTTACAAACTGCCGTTGCAGCAGCTGCTTTGCTGAATGGCGGCAAGCTGTTGCCGCCCACGTTTTTGCCACGCTCGGCAAACGAGGCCCAGGCCTTCGCCACGCCAGTCATTACCGAAAAAACGAGTGCGGATATGCGCTATCTCTTCAACTGGAATGGACAAAACGGCTCGGGCCGGGCAGCACAAGTTGAGGGCTTCCATGTGGGAGGGAAGACCGGCACCGCGGATAAGGTCATAAACGGACGTTACGCTTCGGATATGAACTTCAATGCCTTTCTTGCAGGTTTCCCCATGGATAAGCCAAGATATGTCGTCCTCTCCATCATCGACGCTCCGATGACAGGCGAAAAAGGTGGCAGGCAGGCTGCTTTTACAGCAGCTCCAATCGTTCGGGAAATTATTGGCCGCGCCGGAAATATGCTCGGTGTGCAGCCGAGATTTGGCCCGTTAGCGAGACCGGAGCTATTGAAGGATTTCTGATTAAAGAAGTCCCCGCGGTCAGCTATTCAAAGCGGTTTTGATGCAACTTCTTTTCGCCTAACCGGTTGTTGACAATGTATATTTAAAAGCCATTCTCCTGCCGTTCGCGAAGCAGGCATCATTTTTCCGGTAAAGGGGGCGCAAGTTGACACAAGCCGACCACGATCATCCCATGCCGGAAGAAACCAAACGCCCCGAAGTCATGGCGGATATTTATGCCGAGAATGGATCCATCCGCTCTGATTTTCTGGCGATGGTGGGTGCTGCTATCGCGGATCGCGACGTACTTTTCCTGCGCGAAAACGTTGCACGTCTACATGAGTCCGAACTCGGCGATCTGATCGAGTCCATTCTGCCCGAGCAGCGCCACGCGATGGTTCGTCTGCTGGGCTCAGACTTCGACATGACGGCGCTGACCGAGGTGGATGAGGGCATCCGTCTCGATATTGTCGAGCAGATGCCGAACGAGCAGATTGCTGCCGGTATCGGCGAGCTGGATTCGGATGACGCTGTCTACATTCTGGAAGACCTAGACCGGGAAGACCGTGAGGACATTCTTTCCCAGTTGCCGTTTACCGAGCGTGTCAGGCTGCTGCGGGCATTGGACTACCCGGAAAGCTCTGCCGGTCGCCGTATGCAGACGGAATTTGTGGCTGTGCCTCCGTTCTGGACGGTCGGACAGACAATAGACTATCTGCGTGAGGAAGAGGAACTGCCCGAATCCTTCTCCCAAATCTTCGTCATCGATCCGACCTTCAAATTGATGGGCGCCCTAGATCTTGACCGCGTACTCCGCTCAAAGCGGCAGGTGAAGATCGAAACCATCATGCACGACACGAACCATCCCATTCCCGCGGAGATGGATCAGGAAGAAGCGGCTCAGCTTTTTGAGCAGTACGACCTTCTGTCCGCGGCTGTAGTTGATAATAACGGTCGTCTCGTCGGCGTGCTGACCATCGATGACGTGGTTGACGTCATTCAGGAAGAGGCAGAGGAAGACCTGTTACGCCTCGGCGGCGTCGGCGACGAAGAATTGTCAGACTCGATCAAGGACACTTCGCGTTCCCGTGTGCCTTGGCTGGCGGTCAATCTGGTAACGGCTTTCCTGGCTGCTTCAGTGATCGGTCTGTTCGATGCGACCATCGAGCAGATCGTGGCGCTCGCCATCCTGATGCCCATCGTCGCCGGAATGGGCGGCAATGCGGGCTCACAGACGATGACCGTTTCGGTCCGAGCGCTTGCGACAAAGAATCTCGATATTCACAACGCCGCGCGCATCATCCGCCGTGAAGCGGGGGTGGGGTTGTTGAACGGTGCGCTGTTCGGCTGCGCCATCGGCGTTGTGGCGGGCATGTGGTTTCATGATGCGAATATCGGCGGGATCATCGCCACTGCAATGCTTATCAATATGTTTGCGGCAGCCCTTGCAGGGATTTTGATACCGCTTCTGCTGGATAAGGTAGGGGCTGATCCAGCCGTGTCTTCCGCAGTTTTTGTAACGGCGGTTACCGATATCGTCGGCTTCTTTGCGTTTCTCGGACTGGCGACATGGTGGTTTGGAATATCTGGTTGAATGCTCGAAAATTGACTTTTACGTGAAGGTCAATGATAATAGCCTCAAGAGGGCGCGGAGAGCATGATGATAACCGAATCTGGCGCTCTATTGTGTTGTTTGAGCACCGGATTTCCGAAAGCGCTAGTTCAGTTTCGGGCCGAGGCTACAGAATCGGATAAAGCCTTGAATAAGTATTATAGCATAACCGAACTAACGCGTGAATTCGGAGTATCCACCCGGACACTTCGCTTTTACGAAGATGAAGGGCTTATTCACCCCGAACGTCGCGGACGCACGCGCCTGTTTCGCACCGCAGACCGCAGGCTTATCCAGGAAATCCTCAGAGGTCGCCGTATCGGCTTTACCATCGCTGAAATTCGCGAAATCATTCAGGTCTATAAAGAACCACCGGGCGAATCTGGTCAACTCGAACTTCTTATGAAGAAGGTAGACGAAAAGCGAGCAGATCTTCGCCAGAAGCGCAAGGATATCGAAGAGACCCTTGCGGAACTGGACAACGTCGAAGAGGCCTGTCTTACGCGCCTTGCTGAAATCGGCGTCGGCACCTGATCTTGGCTGCAATTCATTGCGTCTGTATCGAACATTCCGAAGCGATATCATTGAGCTTCGTCTGCTGATCAAGTGTCAGTACGTTAGACATCATAGGTTCGAAGACATTTGCGGCCTGTAATTTCTCCAGCGTACAGCCGCAGAAGCTTTCGCAAAGCTCCAATCCATTCTCCCCCTGCGTACAACGCGCGACACAGCTGTTCTTATAAGCTTCCACTTGATCGACCGGGGCAGGGGGTATGGTGACAGACGCGAAGTAGACGAGCCCGATCAGCACCGGTTGGTGAATGAGATAGAAGGATAGGCTGTGACGGCCCAGAAATGCGAGAACATTTCGCTTGCCGCTAGGCTTCCGGAAGCGATCAAGCCAGCCGCGCGACGTGACTATTTGCGAGACTGCAAGCCCGAGCAGAAACGGTGCAAGGAATGGCAGGATCGGCACGTAATCGTTTGAGCGGGGAGGGATAGTGTTGAGGCCTATCCACGATAGCCAGTTTGTATTGAAGCTCTCGGATGCGAGGTAGCGCGGCGCAAACAGCGCCGCTGCGGCACATATCAGTGTTATCAGTGCGGGAAAGCGCAGGAAGATAAGGCCAATGAGGCTGGCGGCTGCAATGTTGTGCAGGATGCCGAAGAATATCCAGCCATCTGGCACCGCAAAGTAGGTGGCAACGGAAATCAGCATCGCCGCGCTCGCAACCATCGCAAAACGTTTGCCAAATGAGCGCCAGTTTACGCCGCGACGATGCGCCAGATAAAGGCTGAAGCCCGCGAGAAAAAGAAACGAGCTGGCAATGGCGCGTGCGTAAATTCGCCACCAGCCTTGCGTGGCCGTGCCGGGATCGAGATAGCCGAACATCTCCAGATCCCAGGTGAAGTGGTAATGCGCCATGGCAAGCAAAGCTATGCCGCGCAGTGTATCGAGAGCGCCGATACGGCCCTCTGCCGTGGTTTCCGTTGTAGCAAGGGAGGCGTCGTTCATCAGGGTCCGTCCTTTGGCAACGGGAGTGGTGAGGTGCCGCCGCTTCGCCTGCGAACTACGGCAATTTCATGTCTCAGAGCTCATCCATGATGGCACGGCGTGCCTCTGAAAAGAATTGGCGGCGCAGTAAGGCAACGACGATGACGACCGTGCTTAAAATGAAAACGTAAGGGTTTACGAACCAGCCCAGATAGCCGATTGCCAGGAAGAAGGTTCTCAAGCCATCGTTGAAGTTCTTTGCAGCGATGATGTTCATGCGAATGACGTTTTCGGCCGCACGTTCGGCAGCTTTCTTGTCCGCATTGGTCTCATGCATCATCGGCATCGCGCCGAACAGGATGGTGCAATAGTTGAACAGACGATAAGACCAGCCGAATTTGAAGAACGCATATCCGAACAAGCAGGTAAGTCCTATGACCTTGAGTTCGAAAGCGGTACGTCCGCCGTAGAACACGAAAGGCATGTCCCGGAAAACGGACTCCACGCGATCTGTCGCGCCGAGCAACGCAAAGCAGCCGCCAATCGCAAAGATGGAAGTCGATGCGAAGAAAGCGGTGCCGTTCTGCAAGCCCGCCATGATCTGCGTATCGATCATCTTGAGATCACGGGTCAGCGAATTATAGATCCACTTGCGCCGACGCTCCGCCATGGCCTGATTGAGGCTGGTGCGCGAAAAGAAGGTCTTTTCGGTGGTGATATAGCTATAGACGAACCAAAGCCCGATGAAGATCGCTAGCGCGATGTAATCGATTGTCGTCATGTCTGCCTTTGCCTGCCTTAAATTCACACGCGAATCTTCGCGCCAATATTCATTCGATTTATGGGTAAAGCAATGATGACGGAAAAATCATGACAGGTACGTTTTAGTTGTCGCCGCTAACGATCCGGTAAGAATGTCTGGCTAAGACTGTTGCTGTAGCGCCGGACTGGTTTTGCGTACCGGCCGCTTTTAGTTTCCCTTGCGTTTTAAGGGTCTCAAAGCCGCGTTCGACACTCCGGTGCAGCGCGGTTTTTGTTTGCGAAAATTTGACAATAACGCTCAGCGGTCTTATTTCTAGGGTGCGATCCGGCACTTTCGAATTCGAATACTTTGTCGACATGCCAGCATAGTGCCGGCGGGCAAAGCATCTCCGGAAAAGAAACCGTAGGCGCGCAGCATGATCGACCGGGAGAACGCCTCCATATCTACGAATCGTTCTCTTTTCATGTCTGGCCCGTCACGGCTTGCTGTTCCATCCGCATCGGTAGCCGGATCGCTCATCTTTCATTTCCCCACAGGTTCATGTCATGTCTGATCGTTCCCGCTGCGTCCTGGTGCTTGGCGGGGCGCGCTCTGGCAAATCTGCTTTCGCGGAACGAAAGGCGCTCTCTTCCGGTCAGACCGCTCATTACATTGCTACCGGTCGCGCTTGGGACGATGAGATGAAAACGCGGATTGCCCAGCATCGCGTTCAACGTGGCGACCTCTGGACCACCCATGAAGAGCCGCTCGAGCTGGTGAAAATACTGGATCGGCTCGATCAGCCCGGCAATGTCATCCTCGTGGATTGCCTGACCCTTTGGGTTACGAACTTGATGATGGAGGAGGGGCGCGATGTCGAGACCGCCTTCGGTCCATTGGTTGACCTGGCGGCAAGTGCAAAAGCGCGGATCGTGTTCGTTTCTAACGAAGTTGGTCTCGGTATCGTCCCTGAAAACCGCATGGCGCGACAGTTTCGCGACCATGCCGGACGATTGCATCAACGGATCGCAGCCGTAGCTGACGAGGTCTACTTTATTGCCGCAGGTCTGCCCCTGAAAATGAAGGGGTGACGACCCCGATTTCTTTCCGCTCGTTACGGTATTCCCATCATTCCTCACCCCATCGGTCTTGATTTGGATCAAGGCCGCTTGCTCAGCATGGTGGCAAAGCTGCAAACGACG
>JAAIGE0100602606.1_pt1 | contig 11048 bp, 4 predicted proteins | sample 6487951 | NCBI WGS metagenome assembly JAAIGE01 (sample SAMN13974128, study PRJNA590717) | phyllosphere metagenome | biome: tomato field; feature: multiple bacterial spot infested tomato fields; material: tomato leaves; isolation source: leaves from tomato fields | host: Solanum lycopersicum ... | reverse complement strand
TGCTGCGGTCGCCCGGTGCCATCACGCGCGGCATGCTGGCTTCGGCCAGGATCGGCGCACGCACGATGGTTTCCATATCGCGGTTGCCGTAACGGGTATCCGAGTACACCAACGCCGACACGCGCAAGCTGCCATTGAAATCCGGCACCGGCAGTTGCACGCGCGCATTGCCCTTTGCGTCGAGTTTTACCGAGCCGGAAAACAGGTCAACCGTCTGCACGCGCGCGGTCGGGCGCTTGGCCTGCGGCAAGGCTTCCAGCGCCATGTCACCGCCGAACTTCAGCTTGCCGCTGGCGCCTTCGAAACTTTCGATCACCCGCCCATAGATGTCGTACGCATCGGTCCCCAGACGACGCTGCGCGAAGAACTGCGCGTTGGCATCGGGCACCGGGAAACGGGTGATGTTGAGGATGCCCACGTCCACTGCCGAAATGGTCACGTGCGCGGCCTTGCCTGCCAGTTCGGGCACGCTCACCGTCACCGGCAACGGCTGCTCGGGGCGCATCTGCTTGGGCGCGGACAAGCCCACCGCCACCCGCCGCGCCTTGCGGTCCATCGGCACATAGGCCACGCCCACCGCGCGTGCCGGGGTGATCTTGCTGGGCGCACTGCCGCCGCGGAAGACCAGTGCGGTGACATACACATCGTGGCGCTCCCACGCCTCGGTCACCGGAATCTCGAAGCTGCTGCCGGGCTTGACGTCGATGTCCTGCACGTACAACAGCTTGTCGCTTTCCACCAGCAGCACGCCCTTGCCGGCATGCGGCGGGGTCAGCGTGACCTTGAGCGTGTCGCCGGCACGGTAGCCGGTCTTGTCCAGCGCCAGCTTGACCTTGTCCGGGCGCGCATCCAGGCCACGGTTTTCATCGTTCCAGCTCCAGCCGGCGCGGAACGGGTAACGCGTGGTCAGCCCGCTCGCCGGGTCGAATACGTCCAGGCGGTACTCGCCCCATTCCACCGGGAAATCGATCTTGGCATTGACGCTGCCCACATCCAGCGTGCGCGTGTCCTTGTTTTCGAAGCGACGGGTGAAGTCGTAATCCCAGTGGTTGTCGGTGTAGTTCCAGTGGTAATCGCGCAGCTCGCGCACCAGCGTGACCTTCAGGCCCTTGGCCGGCTGCGGCTTGCCGTCGGCATCCACGCGGGTCACTTCGAAGCGCGCCGTCCCATTGGCATCGGCGCCGTCGGCGTCGTCGAACAACGGACGCACGCCGACCAGCGCCTTGGCCGGCCACAGCACGCGCTTGAGGGTGCGGGTGACCGTGCGCCCGCCGGTTTCGTACACGCTGCCGGAGACGACCGCGGCAATCGTGCTGAGCGGCTTGGCCTCGTCCGGCAATGCGATGTCTTCGTGCAGGATGCCGTCGCCGCCGAATTCGGTGTCGATCACGTCCCTGGCTTCGCGCGGCAGCTCCAGCGTGGGGTCGCCGAAGAACCAGCCGGGCAACGCTTCGAGCGGATGCTGCTCCACACTGACTGCCAGCTTGGCGGTGAAACGGTTGCCAGCGGCCGGTGCGCCGTACAGATACGCGGCATTGGCCACCAGCTTGAACGGCTGGCCGGCGCTCAGGGTCTTTTGCGTGCTGTCCAGGTCCAGCTTCATGCGCTCGGGCAGGAACTCTTCCACGCGCACGGTCATGCCCTGCACGGCGTCCTTGCTGGCCGGATCTGTGCGAAATTCCACCTGCCAACGGCCGGTCGGTGCATCGGCCGGAATCTGCTGGGCGAATTCGAAGTAGCCCTGCTCGCCCGGCAGCAGTTTGGTCTCGCGGAAGGTCTTGCCGTCCGGCTGCTTCAGGCGCAGGAACACCGGTTGCGGCTTGGTCGGTTTGCCGTCGTTGTCGCGCAGGATCGCCGAGACGCGCATGGTCTCGCCGGGGCGATACAGATCGCGACCGGCCCAGGCGAACACATCGAACCACGCGCCCTGGCGCCCGGCCACGGCGAACTCGCTCAGATCCAGTGCGGGCTGGTTGAACGGCAGCAGCGTAATGTCGGTCTTGCTGCGTGCGGTCAGCACATGGCCGGCGTCGAGCGTGTAGTTGAGCAGCGCATTGCCGTTACCGTCGGTCGCCCCTTTCAGGAACAACTCGCCCTTGGCATCGAGGATGCGCAGCTCCACGTTCTTGACCGGCTCGCCGCTCTGCAACGAGGCGGTGTGCACGAACAACTTGTCCTTGTAGGCGCGCGTATGCAGGCCGATGTCGCTGACGGTAAAGAACGCGGTGTCGAATTCGTTCTCGAAACTGCCGGCGCGCTTCATCACCGCGAAATACAAACCCGGTTCCTGCAGTTCCTTGATGTCCTGCGTCGGCAGGTAGGTCAGCACACGCTCGTTCTGCTTGCCGCCAAGGATGAAGCGATTGACGTAGACCGGGTCGGCCAGCTTGGACAACGGCTGGTTGCCGCTGTATTCGCTCTCCAGATCCCAGCTGCCACGGCGCCCGCCACGCTGGAACTGCTGGAAGAACGCCGGCAGCGACTTCTCGCGCACGCGCAGGAACTCGACGTCCACTTCCGGCACGTTCACCGACACCACCGGCAGGCCACGGCTCTCGCGCGCCGGCAGCACGCTGCCCTGCGAAGCGAACCCGGCCACAGGCTTGAGTTCGCCGGTGTAGACCTTTTGCTTGAGTGGCTTGCCCAGGCGGCTGCCGTCGGCGGCCAGCAGGTTGGCGTCGACCAGGACGGTGTAGTCCTTGGCCGCTTCGACGTACGGGTAGCGCAGCGTCTTGCCGTCCTCGGACAGCGTCCAGCTACTGTCGCCCGTGCCCACCTTTTCTTCGAAGCGCACCAGCGCATCGAAATCCTGCGTGCCGACCAGTGGCCGCGAGAATTCCAGTGCCAGCGACAGGCCGTCGCTGGTCTGGTCGGGATAGGCACGCGCCAGCGCGAAACCGGTGATGGCCTGCTTTTCGGCCTTGATCGCCTCGCCACTGGCGGCGGGTCGCTGACCGCTTTCGTTGCGCTTGCACGCCACCGCGCCGATCGCCACGGCCAGCAACACCGCCCACAGCACAACCCGCCGCGTGCCCGACCGCATCATCCGTGATCCCTGGCTGTCCATTCGTGCTACTCGCAATGTGAGAACGCAAGTATAACGACGCTGCGCATCTGGCTGATGGCGCCGATGCGACGACGTGGCTGCTTGCCGATGGGCGGCAAGCGTGCGCTGCTGGCGAGCGATGCGATGGCAGACTGGCGGTGAGCGCAGTGGTCTGGTACTCGCGCTTGGAGCGACCGCCGAACCACGTCATGCCGCCTGGCGCAGGCAGCTGGACTGCGACTTGCCTGCAGGGCCTCGCTCGTTCTGTCATCTCGTCCATCGAATGCCAACAATCGATCCGCGGCAGCACGCGAGCCGAGTGACCCGCGTTCAGTTGGTCAGCAGCCAACTGTTTAGCGCGGTGCCCTCACCGCTTGCGGGACCGATGGCGGCATGGATGACGCCATCGATCCCCCACGGACAGGTTCACGGCGTGTCCCGTGATCGGTGAGGGCACCGCGCTGTCGACCAACCCGGCTTTTGGCTAGATCACAAAGAGCTGCAAAGAAGCACTCGCCGCGGGATCAGGCATGACTCTTTGTGTTCCTCATTCTCAGTGCAACTCCAACAACGCACGCATGTACATCTCGATCAGCGCCGGCTTGTCCACGTGCAAACAGGCCTGCACATTGGGCGCACCAGCCCCTTCGCGGGTATAGCCTTGCGCATCCACGTCCAGATGCAAGGGCGTGGTCGGGCACAGCGCCGGACGTAGCAACCAGGCCACCGGCACCACATCGAACAACGTGGGCGTGGCGCTGGCCCAGGGCTGGTCGGTGTTGCGCCACTGGTAGTACAGCTGCGTGAGCGCATCGGTCAGCCCGTCGCCATGCGCAAACAGTGCGATGCGCTCGGGTTCTTCCAGGCTGATCTGCGTGGCATCCAGTGGCAACAGCACGATTGGCACACCAGATGAGAACACGCGCTGCGCTGCAGGCACATCGGCAAGGATGTTGTACTCCGGCGCCGGCGCACTGGCCGGACGATACGCAGACTTGCCATAACCCACCCGCACCGATCCGCCCATCGCCACCACACGCTTGAGCTTGGCAAAGCCGACCGGGTCACGTTGCTGCGCCAGCGCCGCATCGGTCATCGGCCCCAGCACCAGCAAGGTGACCTCGCCCGGATGCTGGCGCGCCTGCTGCAGGATCATCGCGGCCGCATCCGGCAGTGCCGCCGGCAACTGCCCCTTGGCCGCCCAGCGCGCCTGGCTGAAGGCGATGGTGCTGGTGGTACGCGCGCCCGCTGCCAGCGGAATCTCGCTGCGCCCGGCCTGCTGCAACAACCGCTGCAGCAACTGCGCACGCAACGCGGTGTCGCCCCATGTCGATGCGATGCCCAGCACCTGCAACTGCGGGCGACGCAGCAATAGCCCCAACGCGAAGGCATCGTCGATATCGTCGCCAACGTCGGTAGAGACCACCACTTTCTCGGCCTGCACCGATGCCAGCGTGGATTGCACGGCCGCGGCCGACTGCTGCGCCCCCGCGGTTGTCGCCACGCACCACATCGCCATCGCTACCCACGCGCGTTGCCAGGTCCGCTGCATCTGCCCACTCCTGCTGCCATAAAAAAAACCGCCGGCATGATCGCCGGCGGTTCGATAGTGCTCCACCAAAACGCCGATCAGAAGTTGGCGCGGAACTGCGCACCCACGATGCGCGGGTCGTTGATGAAGCCGGTGAGGTTGTTGAAGTCGATCGCACCGGTCACGCGGATCTGATTGGTGCAGTTGCGGCAAAACACCGACAACTCGTACGCACCCGCGCCCCAGTTATAGCCGATCTTGGCGCCACCTTCGACCAGCGGCTGGCCGGTGAATTCCTTGGAGTCGTACAGGAAGAAGTTCACTTCACTGCGGTACGACCAGTCCGTGTAGAAGAACAGCTCGCCGTCGTTGCCCATCGGAATGCCGTAACGCAGGGTGGCGTTGGCCATCCACTTCGCTGCCTGCGGCAGGTCGTTGCCGTCGATCACCGCACGGCCGGCCGCGTTGATCGGGTCGGTGACCGTGCAGGTACGGCAGATGCCCACCGACAGGTTCGGGTCGTCGATGCGAGTCCAGTTGTAGGCGCCGCCGGCGGTGACGCGCAGGTTCTGGGTGAGCAAGGCTTCGAAATCGAACTCCGCGCCGCGGGCCTTGGTCTTGTCGGCATTGAGCAGGCGGATGTCGTTGGACGCGCCACCCACCGCCGTGAGCTGCTGGTTCTTCACCCGGAAATCGTAGATGTCAAAGCTCAGGCGCGCGCGGTTGTCGAACAGGTCCGACTTGATGCCGACCTCGAACGAATCCACCGTCTCCGGCTCGGCCACGGTCAGCGGCGCGGTGCCCGACGGCACGCCGAAGCTGGCGCCGCGGAAACCGCGTGCGGCACGTGCGTACACATTGACGGCGTCGTTGATGGAGAACGTAGCCGCCAGATCGCCGGTGACCTTGGAGTTGTCGGTCTCGCCGCTGGACGGTTCGACCAGGGTGACGCGGTCCAGCGCCAGCACGTCGAAGGTCTTCTTGTCGTAGGTGTAGCGGATGCCGGCGCGCAGGTTCAAACGGTCGGTGGCCGCGTAGTTCAACGAGCCGAACGCCGCCCAGGAGGTATTGCGCTGGCGGGTCAGCTGATAGCTGGCCAGATCACCGCCGCTGAGGGTGTTGTAGGTGTAGTTTTCGCCTTCCACATCGTCGTGGAAGTAGTACAGGCCGGCCTGCCAGTTGAGCGGGCCGTCGTACTGCGATTCGGCGCGCACTTCCTGGCTGTACTGGTCCAGGCTCTTGATGCCGCCGGCGGTTTCCACCGGGAACGGAATCACGCCCGGGCCCGACGGCGGCGCAAACACCGCGCCGAAGCCACCGTCGATATCGCCACGGCTGTAGTACTTGCCGATCCCTTCGTAGGCGGTGATCGAGTGCAGCGCGATGTCGCCCAGGTCCCAGGTCAGGTTGGCGCTGCCGCCGTAGGTCTGCAGTTCCTGGCGGTTGGCACCGTCGATGAAGGATTTTTCCGCATCGAAGCCATCCACCAGCTGATTGGTACCGGGCTGGATGATGTTGGCGCGGAACAGGCGCGCGGTACCGTCCAGATGGCGCGCATGCGCATTGAACAAGGCACTGAAATCGTCGCTGGCCTGGTACAGCAGCTGCAGGCGCACGGCCGAATCGGTATAGCCTTCCAGATCGCGGCCGTCGCGGTTTTCCACCCAATCGTCGCGGCGCTGGCCCAGCGTGGACAGACGCGCTGCCCAATGGTCGCCCATCGCGATGCTCAGGCCGCTTTCCAGGGTCATGGTGCCGTAGGTGCCGTACGACAGGCTGGCGTAGCCGTCATTGGCGCCGATGGTCGGCTTGACCGAATTGAACTTGACCACGCCTGCCGGCGTGTTGCGGCCGAACAGCGTGCCCTGCGGGCCGCGCAGCACTTCCAGGCCTTCCAGATCGAAGATCGGGAAGCCCTTCAGGAAGGCGTTTTCCTGCACCACGTCGTCATAGATCAACGACACCGGCTGCGAGGCGTAGGTGTTGAAGTCCGTATTGCCGTAGCCGCGGATGTACACGCGCGGGAACACACGGCCGTTGGACGATTCGATGTTCAGGCTGGGCGCCTTGCCGGCCAGCACGCGGATGTCCGAACCGCTGGTGGAGATGGCATCCAGGAACTCCGGGCGCAATACCGATGCGGAAACCGGCACATCCTTGGAGTCTTCCGAACGCCGCTCGACCGTGACCTTGACCGCATCCAGACGCACGACGCCGTCGTCGCCGGGCGCCTGCTGGGCAGCGGCATGGAGCGGAAGAAGGGAAACGACGGCAACGGCAAGCGCGCTGATCTTGAGCGACCGGCTGGCGGACATGGGAAGAACTCCGGATTCTGGTGGCGGGGCGGCCCGGCCTGCGTGCCGCGGTGCAACAGAATTAACACGATTTACACAATTATGGCAGGGCGCGTGCGAAAAAGTTTCCAGAATTCGAAACAGCGTTCGAATTAATGCAACACAGCAGTGCGTTTTACACGATGGCGAAAAAGGAGGCTCGTTAGCGACGCTGGCCACGCTGCCATTTACTGCTGTGGTGGCCAGCGCCAATCGCTTGGGGCGCAACAACATCGATCAATGGCATCGGGAATGACCATCCAGGGTGGACACACGCCGGACTGAAACGCAGATGTTCTGGGTTCTACGCGCATGCCTGGAAGAGCCGATGCGGAGCAGATCCGGCTAATGCGGGCAGCGCGACGCCGGCTCCGCATCGCCACCAGGGGTGCCCGACCGACGCAATGCCGCTATCGCACACCAGCACCGATGAAGCGCCTCGCACGCCAGGCATGTGTCGCGTGCATCCACGCGCGCCAACACCCTGCGCGGGCCTATCCAACCTCGGCAACCGGCGACGGCACCCTGACCCACCCCTCCATCAACACCCGCGCACTGCGGCTCATCAGCGCCTTGGTCACCTGCCACTGGCCCTCGACCAGCTGCGCCTGCGCGCCGACCCGCAAGGTGCCGGATGGATGCCCGAAGCGCACCGCCGAGCGCGCCGCACCGCCGGCAGCCAGATTGACCAGCGTGCCCGGCACGGCTGCAGCGGTGCCGATCGCCACTGCTGCAGTGCCCATCATCGCGTGATGCAATTTGCCCATCGACATCGCACGCACCAACAGATCGATTTCGGCCGCGTGCACCGGCTTGCCGCTGGACGCGGTGTAGTCGGCCGGCGGTGCCACGAAGGCGACCTTGGGCGTGTGTTGCCGTGTCGCGGCGTCTTCCACCTTCGCAATCAAACCCATCCGCACCGCACCGTGCGCGCGCAATGTCTCGAACATGGTCAAGGCGCGCGGGTCGCCATTGATGGCGTCCTGCAGCTCGGTCCCGGTGTAGCCCAGGTCGCGCGCGTTGACGAAGATGGTGGGAATGCCCGCATTGATCAGCGTGGCATCGAGCGTGCCCAGCCCGGGAATTTCCAGTTGATCGATGACCTTGCCGGTGGGAAACATCGCCCCGCCCTCGCCTTCGGCATTGTCGGCCGGGTCGAGAAATTCCAGCTGCACTTCGGCTGCAGGAAAGGTCACGCCGTCCAGTTCAAAGTCGCCGGTTTCCTGCACCAGCCCATCGGCCATCGGCACATGCGCCACAATCGTCTTGCCGATATTGGCCTGCCAGATGCGCACCGTGGCCACGCCATCGCGTGGCACGCGTGTGGGATCGATCAAGCCGCCGGCGATGGCGAATGGCCCCACCGCCGCCGACAGATTGCCGCAGTTGCCGCTCCAATCCACGAACGCGCTATCGATGGACACCTGCCCGAACAGGTAGTCCACATCATGCCCATCGCGCGTGCTGGCCGACACGATCACGCTCTTGCTGGTGCTGGAAGTGGCACCGCCCATGCCATCGATCTGCTTGGCATACGGATCCGGACTGCCGATCACCCGCAACAACAGCGCATCGCGTGCAGCGCCCGGTTGCTGCGCGGCCGCGGGCAGATCCTGCAGACGGAAAAACACGCCTTTGCTGGTACCGCCGCGCATGTAGGCGGCGGGGATGCGGAGTTGGGGAGCGAATGCCATGCATGTTCCTTGGAAACGACGTGCGGACGTGATGTGAATAATTTTGCGTAATGCATCTGTACGGCCTGGCGAAGGTCGCCATGACAGTCGCAGGCACGCCTTGCTGCTCATGTCATAGTGGCAGTTGCGTCTGCTCCGGCATGAGCCCCTCAGGTCGCAATGGCCAAGATCCGATGGGTACATAGCGATACGGTCGCCCACCGCCTTCGACCAATAGCACCTCGGTGGCGTGCCAGGTGATGGGCACGATTGGCTGGTTGAGCTTACCGGGCGCGGCATAGCTGATCGTTATGTGTGGCGTGTGTCCGCCCCCGCCATGCAGGCCTTCCGCACACAGCGCTGCTGCGATGGCAGCCTGCAATGCAACGAAGGCAAATGGCGTGCCCTCTGCCCGGAATGCCCAATGCACCGGGTCGGTTCCGCCACTGGTGATCCGGTTCAAGCAGAACGTCACTGCCTGAGCATCGAGACGATCGCCCGCGCGCAGCATTGCGGCACGCGCAGCCGACCCTTCAAACCGATCCGAAACCGATTGATGCCAGTTGCCTGGATCGAAGTACGCCTCACCAAGCAGTGCATCCAGGCGGTGTGCAGCCACGACACCGGCCATCGCTTCAAGCACCTGCGGTGGCGGCTTGAGCATGAAGATCAATCGCGAAGAATCGGCCATGGTGCTGCCCTATGCGGCCTTGTTTGCCTCAAGAAAATCCTGCGCAAACCGCTGCAAGACGCCACCGGCTTCGTAAATCGACACTTCCTCTGCAGTATCCAGGCGGCAAGTCACCGGCACCTGCAGTTGCTCGCCATTGCGCCGGTGGATCGACAACGTCAGCGTGGCGCCGGGCGTGCGCTCACCCACCACGTCGAAGGTTTCGCTGCCATCGATGCCCAGGGTCTTGCGATCGGTGCCCGGCTTGAACTCCAGCGGCAGCACGCCCATGCCGATCAGGTTGGTGCGGTGAATCCGCTCGAAGCCTTCGGCGACGATCACTTCCACACCGGCCAGCCGCACGCCCTTGGCCGCCCAGTCGCGCGAAGACCCCTGCCCGTAATCGGCGCCAGCGATGACGATCAGCGGCTGCTTGCGCGTCATGTAGGTTTCGATCGCCTCCCACATGCGCAGCACCTGGCCTTCCGGCTCCAGCCGCGCCAGCGAGCCGGCCTTGACCTGCCCATCGACCACCGCCATTTCGTTGATCAATTTGGGGTTGGCGAACGTGGCGCGCTGCGCGGTGAGATGGTCGCCGCGATGGGTGGCGTAGGAATTGAAGTCCTCCTCCGGCACGCCCATCTGCGCCAGGTATTGCCCAGCCGCGCTGCCGGCCATGATCGCGTTCGACGGCGACAAGTGGTCGGTGGTGATGTTGTCGCCCAGCACGGCCAACGGGCGCATGCCGCGTAGCGTGCGCGCACCGGCCAACGCGCCTTCCCAATACGGCGGACGCCGAATATACGTACTGGTCGGGCGCCAGTCGTACAGCGGGTTCACGCTGATCCCCTGCCTCACGCTGCGCTTGAACATCGGGTCGTATACGCTGCGGAAGTGTTCCGGCTTGACGCTGCGCGCCACCACCGCGTCGATCTCGGCATCGCTCGGCCACAGGTCCTTGAGCGTGACCGGCACGCCGGCGGCGTCGATGCCCAACACATCCTTCTCGATATCGAAGCGCACCGTGCCGGCAATGGCGTAGGCAATCACCAGCGGCGGCGAGGCGAGGAACGCCTGCTTGGCATACGGATGGATGCGCCCATCGAAATTGCGGTTGCCCGAAAGCACCGCCGTGGCATACAGATCGCGATCGATGATTTCCTGCTGGATCGCAGGATCCAGCGCCCCGCTCATGCCATTGCAGGTGGTGCAGGCAAACGCCACGATGCCGAAGCCCAACTGCTCCAGCTCGCTCAGTAAACCGGCCTCTTCCAGGTACAGCTGCACGGCCTTGGATCCGGGCGCCAGCGAGCTCTTCACCCACGGTTTGCGGGTCAATCCGCGTGCATTGGCGTTGCGCGCCAGCAAGCCGGCAGCGATGACATTGCGAGGGTTGGAGGTATTGGTGCACGAGGTGATCGCTGCGATGATCACGGCGCCATCGGGCATCTGCCCCGGCACCTGCCCCCACGCACCGGCAATCCCACGATCCGCCAGCTCGGTAGTGGCCACGCGTTTGTGCGGATTGGACGGCCCGGCCATGTTGCGTACCACGCTGGCCAGATCGAACTGCAGCACGCGTTCGTACTGCGCGGTGGCCAGATCGTCCGCCCATAGGCCGGTATGCCGCGCATAGGTCTCCACCAACGCGACCTGCGCATCGTCGCGACCGGTCAAGCGCAGGTAATCGATGGTTTGCTGGTCGATGTAGAACATCGCCGCCGTCGCACCGAATTCCGGTGTCATGTTGGAAATGGTCGCGCGGTCGCCGATGGTCAGTGCGCGTGCACCATCG
>JAAIGE0100369612.1_pt1 | contig 11048 bp, 7 predicted proteins | sample 6487951 | NCBI WGS metagenome assembly JAAIGE01 (sample SAMN13974128, study PRJNA590717) | phyllosphere metagenome | biome: tomato field; feature: multiple bacterial spot infested tomato fields; material: tomato leaves; isolation source: leaves from tomato fields | host: Solanum lycopersicum ... | reverse complement strand
GAGGGAGAGCGCTACGCTTCATCGATGAACTCCACAGTGGTAGTGAGACAGGGAAACGAAAGACCGCATTCAATGTAACCGCGTGTTTGCGGCAACACCCTCAGGTGTTTACCTGAACAGAGCCGGCCGGATGGAGCCGGCCCCATGGGTCGCCGAAGTCACCTGACCGGCCATGCACGGAGCATGCCAATGGTCCTTTCCATTGGGAACGGGGCGACCCCAAGGCCTGGCGCAGGCATGGCCGCGCGGTGGTGCGGCATGCACGCACCAAGGCAGGGACCGGAGGGAATGGCTTCGGACCGGCGGCCATCACCACCGGTGGGCAGGCAATGGGGCGGGCAGGGCGCCACCCTGCGGGCGGGACGAAGCCTAGGGCGCGCGCTGCGATGGATGCGGCAGCCGGATCCGGGCGCACAGACCGCCTCCGCTGCGGCCGACCATTTCCAGCGAGCCGCCATGGGCCTCGCAGATGGCGCAGGCGATCGACAGGCCCAGCCCGCTGCCGCCCAGATGGCGGTCGCGCGAGTGCTCGGCCCGCCAGAAGCGTTCGGTCATCCGGGCGAGGGACTCCGCCTCCACGCCCGGGCCCCGGTCGCAGACCGAAAGGTGGACATCGCCGTTCGATGCCTGAACGTCGATGGACAGCTGCTTGCCCGAGGCCGCGTATCGGATGGCGTTGTCGACCAGGACAAGCAGCACCTGGCCGATCCGGTCGCGGTCGCCGATGAGCCTGGTGCCCCGGGGAATGGATACCTGCGGTGCCAGTCCCGCTGCGTTCAACCGCTGCGAAGCCCAGTCCAGCCGCTCGTGGATCAGGTCCTCGATCAGGAAGTCCTCATGCTCCAGCGAAAGCTGGCCTGCGCGGGCCAGGGAGAGCAGGTGGAGGTCGCCCACCAGGCGGTTGAGCTGCTCCAGTTGGCGATGCACCATCTGCAGCTGCGATTCGTCGCAGGGAAACACCTGGTCCAGCATGCCCTGCAGCCGCCCCATGGCGGCATTCAGGGGCGTGCGCAATTCGTGCGCGACCATGGCACTCGACTCGCTCACCTCGCGTTCGTAGCGCTGCAGCCGGGCGGTCATGTCGTTGAAGTCCACGGCCAGCCCGATGAGTTCCTGCGGAGCGTCGGTCACCACCGTCGCCCGCGAGGAGAAGTCGCCCTCGCTCACGCGGCGGGCCGCATGCGCGACCATGGTGAATTGCCGGGACAGCGGGCGCGAAGCGTAGAGGCCGCACAGCACGATGACCGGGATCGCGCCGATCACCATCGCCGCCAGCAGCCACCAGTCCCGGTTGGCGATGCCCGGCAGGAAATCGACGACGTCGTAATACTGCGCGAACAACTGCCACAGCCGCGAGGCATTGTGGTGCGGATCGGCGCGCAGCTGGAGCATTTCCTGCCGGGCATCGGGCGGCAGCCGGCTGAGCGCCACCGCGTCCGAGATCGCGAACCGAAACCACATCGCGAGCGCGATCACGATGACGGTCACCACCGCCAACGCGCTCATGCGAAAGCCGACCCACCGCCAGAGCGGCGTGTGCCGGGGGCGTGCGGAGAACAGGCCTTTCATTGGAAACGGTAGCCCACGGCCCGCACCGTGACCAGCACCCCGGTGATGCCGCGCTGCTCCAGCTTGCGGCGCAGGTTGTGGATGTGCGCATCGACCACGCGCTCCAGCGCATCGCTCTCGGGCAGGCACGCTTCCAGCAGCTCGCTGCGGGTGAAGGCCTTGAACGGCGTGCGCAGCAACGACGCCAGCAGGTTGAATTCGGTGGGTGTCAGGTCGAGCGCCACGGGCTGGCCATCGGCGTCGCTGACGGCCGCAACGAAGGCACGGGTGTCCACCGTGAGGCGGCCGTGCTTGAGGGCGCCTTCGGGCGAGCGGGCCGCACCGGTGCGGCGCATCACCGCATACACGCGTGCCACCACTTCCTTCGGGCTGTAGGGCTTGACCACATAGTCGTCCGCGCCGTAGCGCAGCGCCCCCAGCTTCTCCGGCTCGTCGCCGATGGCGCTCACCATGATGACGGGCGTATCGCCCGCACGGCGGATGGCGGAGAGCACCTCGGTGCCGCCCAGCTTGGGAAGCATGACGTCCAGCAGGACGAGGTCGGGCCTCCACTGGGCATGCAAGGCCACGGCCTGTTCGCCGTCGTTCGCCACGGCCACCAGAAACCCCTCTCTTTTCAGGTAGGCCTCCAGCACGCTGGCGCTGTCGGGATCGTCCTCAACCACCAACACTCGTTTTTGATTCATGGATTTCGTGCGCCTTTGAAGCACCTGGCAAAACGCGCCTGGCATCGGTGCCCGGCCTGGCCGTGCGAATCGTACTGCCAGCCGCCCGCCACGCAGCCGAATGCCCGCCACCATTTTTTTGAGTCCGTCTTGATGAAATCTTGAAGATTCCCGAAAGCAATCTTGATCCCGCCTGGGGACACTGCCCGCCGGATTGCTACCCGACCATCGACATGATTTCATTGCCCGCACACCCCCTCCGCCGCTGCCTTTCGCTGGCATGCGCCACCCTGGCCCTGCTGGTCGGCGGGTGCTCGCTCACCCCGCCGTTCGAGCGGCCGACTCCCCGGGTTCCGGAGACCTTCATGGCCGACCGTGCGGACCGCGGCAGGGCTCCCGAAGAGGCGGCGGTCGACCTCTCGCAGGACGAGCGCCAGTTTCTTCAAGCGTTCTCGCCCGGGCAGGACCTTGCGCCGATGGTGGCCCGCGCGCTCGCCCAAAACGCGGATTTCCGCCTGGCCGCGCTGAAGGTCGAGCAGGCCCGCGCGCAGTACGGGATCGACGCCTCGGCGCGCCTGCCGCAGGTCGGCCTCGACGTGCAGCGCAACCGGCAACGGTTCGGCAGCGATGCGCTGCAGGCCCGCTATGGACAGGACCAGGCCTTTGCCAGCGTGGGAGTTTCCAGCTTCGAGATCGACTTCTTCGGCAAGATGAAGGCGCTGTCCGAAGCCGCCCGGCAACGGTATCTGGCATCGGCCCACGGGCAGCAGGCGGCGCGGGGCGCCTTGATCGCCGAGGTGCTGCGGGCCTACAGCTTCAAGCGGGCGGCGGCCCAGGCGGCCGCGCAGATGGCGGCCATCGATCGCGACAGCGCCGCGCTCCTGTCCATCGCCCAACGCCAGCACGAGGTCGGCGCGATCTCGGCGGACGAACTCGATGCCCAGCGCGCGCAGGCCGACCGCATCCACGTGCGAGCGCTGCAGGCCACCGACGACGACGCGGCCGCGCTGCGGGCACTGCAGCTGCTCACCGACTACCGCACCGATCGTGCCGAGGGCGGCATCGACGGCTTGCTCCCTTCTGGCACCCCGGTGGCGGCGCTGCGCAACCTGGACTCCCAGGTGCTGCTGCAGCGGCCCGACATCCAGCAGGCCGAGGCGGAGCTGCGCGCGGCCAACGCGGACATCGGCGCAGCCCGGGCGGCCTTTTTCCCGTCCATTCGCCTGAGCACCTCGGTGGGCGTGGCCAGCGACAGCCTGCACGGCCTCTTCGATGCCGGCAGCCGCATGTGGGCCTTCACGCCGCAACTGGTGTTGCCGATCTTCGACCACGGCCGCAACACCGCGGGCCTGCAACTGGCCGAAGTGCGCCAACGGGCCGGCATCGCCGAATACGAAAAAGCGGTGCAGTCCGCTTTCCGCGAAGTCGCCGATGCCCTGGACAGGCAGGCCACGCTGGCCGCCTCGCAAACGCATGCGCGGGACCACGCCCTGCGCGAACGCGCGCGGATCGAGCGCATGGCGGCCCGCACCGCACAGGGCCTGCAAAACCGCAGCACGTTGCTGTCCGAACGGGTCCGGGCGAGCCAGTCCGAACTCGACCACCTGGGCACGGCCCGCGATCTCGTGCTGAACCGGATTGCGCTGTTCAGCGCGTTCTACGGCGTTCGGCTTCCGTCCTCCCTTTGACTCGACCCACCTCGCGAACCCATCATGAAACCAACCGCTCTTCGCCTCTCCCCCTGCCTGCTGGCATCCGTTTTCGTGGCTGCGGCCCCCCAGGCCGGGCATGCCCAAACGCTTGCGGGCTGGGGCTCCCGCCTGCTCGGAGACACGACCGAGCTCAGCATCGGCACCGCGGCGAGGGTGACCCCGCGCTACCTTGGGTCCGACGACCACCGCGTGGAGATTCTTCCCGTGCTGTCCGTCCAGCGAGGCATCTTCTTTGCCGACACCCGCCGCGGCGCCGGCCTGCAATGGCAGTCCGAAAGCGGGTTCTACGCCTCGCAATCGGTGTTCTACGACTTCGGCCGCGTGCAGCGCAACAGTCTCTTGCGGCCCGGCTCCCGAAAGCTGGCGGGCCTGGGCGACGTGCCGGACTCGGTCACCACCCGCACCTTGCTCATGCAGCAGGTCACCCCCGACTTCTCGGTCAGCGCCGAAGCCGAATTCGCCCTGGAGAGCGGTGCACGCCGCAGCCGGTATCGCCTGGGGGCCGAATACCGCTTGCTGAAAACCTCGGCCGATACCGTCTCGCTCAGCGCGGACGTCCATGCGGGCGACCGGCGATACCAACAGGCCTATTTCGGCGTCACGCCGCAGCAGGCTTCGCGCACGCGCTTCGGCGCATTCGACGCCGGCTCCGGTGTCTACGGGTATGCCGTCGGCGCGAGCTGGAGCCACGCCCTCGACCCGCACTGGACCACTTCCCTGGAGGTGTCCGCCTTGCGGTACGCCGACAACGCGCTGCACAGCCCGCTGGTCGCGAGCCGAACCTCCGTTACCGGCGGTGCCGCGGTGACCTACACCTACTGACGCATCGATGAACCCGGGTGCCACTGCCGTGAAATCCATTCCTTATCTCTTTCTCTTCCTGTGCGGATGGGCCTGCATGCTGCTGCTGACCGGCTGCGACCGGCCGTCCGCCCCAGCCGACCCGGTCCCCCGGGCCGTCAAGCTGGAAACCGTGGGGGCGGCCGCGCCGGTCGAAACCCGGTTCACCGCCGTGGTCCGCCAGGAACAACGCGCCCAACTGGGGTTCGAGAGCGGCGGCCGCATTGCCGAGATCCGCGTGGACGTCGGCGATCGCGTGCGCAAGGACCAGCTCCTGGCCCGCCTCGATCCGCAGCCGGCGCGCCTCAAGTGGGAGCAGGCCGACGCCAGCGTCCAGGCCGCCACGGCGGATCTGGACGAGCGCAGGAACCAGCTGCGCCAGCAGCAGGCCCTGTTCGAGGACGGCGCCCTTTCCGCCGCGGCATTGATCACCAGCCGGGCCGCGTTCGAAGCCGCCCAGTCCAAGGTGCGCGCGGCGGAGTCCGACCGCGCCCTGGCCCGGCGCGCCTTGCGGCAGGCGGACATCCGGGCGCCGTTCGCCGGCACCGTGGTCGCGCGGTTGCTGCAACCGCAGTCGGATGCCGCGCCGGGGCAGGCGGTTCTGCAGCTCGATGGCGAGGGCCGTGCGCAGGTGCTGACCATGCTGCCGGCCACCGTCGGGGCCGGCCTGTCGCCGGGGGCCTCGGCGGCGGCCTACCGCAGCGGCGAGGGCGACCGGCCCTTCGCACTGCGGCTTCGCAGCGTGTCGGCCCAGGTCGAAGGCGGCGCCACCGTGCAGGCGATCTTCGATCTGCCGGAACAGGAACGGCTCCCGCGCAGCGGTGAAAGCCTGATGCTGGCGCTGCCGGCCGCACCGGCCGGGCTGACCGTTCCGCTGACAGCGGTGGTGCCCGCCGCAGAAAAGGACAGGGCCACCGTCTTCGTCCACGACGCGCTGACGGGGCAGGTACAGCGCCGCGAGGTGGTGCTGGGCCCCCTGGAAGGCACCCGCTTTCGCGTGCTTCGCGGGCTGGCCCCGGGCGAGCGGATCGTGAGTGCCGGCGCCTCCTTCCTGGTCAACGGACAGGCGGTCGCTCTTTTTCGCCCTGAAACCCGCCTCGGTACCGGTGTGCCGCAATGAACCTCACCCGTGCAGCCCTTTCCTCCAGCCGCCTGACGCTGTTCGCCGCGCTGTTCATTCTGGTCGCTGGCATCGTCGCCTTCTTGGATTTTCCCTCGCAAGAAGAGCCCTCGGTCACGGTGCGCGATGCCCTTGTCTCCGTGGCTTTCCCTGGCATGCCCAGCGAGCAGGTCGAGAGCCTGCTGGCCCGTCCCACCGAGGAGCGCCTGCGGGAGATCGCCGGCATCAAGAAGATCGTCACGACGGTGCGCCCGGGCAGCGCGATCATCCAGTTGACGGCCTACGACGATGTCAAGGACCTCGGCGCCCTGTGGCAGCGGGTGCGGGCCAAGAGCCTCGAAGCCGGCGCCGCCTTGCCGACGGGCGCGCTGGGCCCCTTCGTGGACGACGACTTCGGCCGCGTCTCGGTCGCCTCGATCGCCATCGTGGCCCCGGGCTTCAGCATGGGCGAGATGCGCGGCCCGCTGTGGCGCATGCGCGAGCAGCTCTATGCCCTGCCGGGGGTCGAGCGGGTGACCCTGCACGGCCTGCAGGAAGAGCGCGTGTATGTCGATTTCGACCGGGGCCGCCTTCTCCAGGCGGGCCTCACGCCGGCCGCGGTGATCGGGCAGCTGCGTGCCCAGAACATCGTGGCGCCGGGCGGGCAGGTCGCGGCCTCCGGCCTGGCGATGACGGTGGCCGTCTCCGGCGAATTGCGCACGCTCGATGACCTGCGCCAGTTCCTGGTGTCGGTGCCGGCCGCCAGCGGCCCTCGGGAGGTGCCGCTGTCTCAGTTGGCCCAGGTGCAGGTGATGCCTGCCGATCCACCCGAAAGCGCCGCCATCTACCAGGGGCAACCCGCGGTGGTGGTGGCGGTGTCGATGACTCCCGGCAGGAACATCGCCGCGTTCGGCAAGGCGCTGCGGCAGAAACTCGACGAGACCGCCACCTTGCTGCCCGCGGGCTTCGAGCAGCACATCGTGACCTTCCAGGCCGACGTGGTCGAGCGGGAAATGGACAAGATGCACCATGTCATGGGCGAGACCGTGGCCATCGTCATGGCGGTCGTCATGCTGTTCCTCGGCTGGCGCACCGGCCTGATCGTGGGCGCCATCGTCCCGCTGACCATTCTGGGTGCGCTGGTGGCGATGCGCGCCCTCGGCGTGGAACTGCAGACGGTCTCGATCGCCGCGATCATCCTCGCGCTCGGCCTGCTGGTGGACAACGGCATCGTCATCGCGGAAGACATCGAGCGCCGGCTCGGCATCGGCGAGGACCGCCGGGCCGCCTGCATCGCCGCCGGCCGCACGCTGGCATTGCCGCTGCTCACCTCGTCGCTGGTGATCGTGCTGGCGTTCTCGCCGTTCTTCCTGGGCCAGACCAGCACCAACGAGTACCTGCGGTCGCTCGCGATCGTGCTGGCGACGACGCTGCTGGGCTCGTGGCTGCTCAGCCTCACCGTCACCCCCTTGCTGTGCCTGTATTTCGCGCGGGCGCATGCGGCCGATGCCTCGGGGCACGCGGCCTACGATTCCGCGTTCTACCGGGGCTATCGCCGGGTCATCGAAAGCCTGCTCGCGCACAAGCCCTGGTTCGTGGGCGCGATGCTGGCGCTGCTGGCCGGCGCCATCGCGGTCCTCGTCAGCATTCCCTACGACTTCCTGCCGAAATCGGACCGCCTGCAGTTCCAGATGCCGTTGAACCTGCAGCCCGGCAGCGATTCCCGCCAGACGCTGCAGACCGTGCGGTCGATCAGCCAGTGGTTCGCCGACCAGCAGGCGAATCCGGAAGTGGTGGACAGCATCGGCTACGTCGCCGACGGCGGCCCCCGCATCGTGCTGGGGCTGGCGCCGCCGCTGCCTGCCGCGGGCATGGCGTATTTCACGGTCAGCGTGCGCGCGGGAACCGACATCGACGCGGTCATCGCACGCGCGCGTGCCCATGTCCGCGCGCAGCATCCCGACGCGCGTGCCGAACCCAAGCGCTTTTCCATGGGATCGACCGAGGCGGGCGTGGCGATCTACCGCGTGATCGGGCCGGACGAGACCGTGCTGCGGGGGGCCGCCGAGGCGATCGCACAGGCCCTGCGCGCCTTGCCCGGCACCGAAGACGTGTACGACGACTGGAATGCGCGGATTCCCCGCTATCAGGTGCGCATCGACCCGTTGAAGGCGCGCCGGGCCGGCGTGACGAGCGAGGACATCGCCCAGGCACTGCAGATGCGGTACAGCGGCACGGACGCTTCGGTGATCCGCGACGACGGCGTCAACGTGCCGATCGTGCTGCGCGGCGATGCGGGCGAGCGCGCCGGGCACGGCGATCCGGGCGACACCCTGGTGTCTCCGCAGGGGGGCGGATCGCCGGTGCCGCTGGCGTCGGTGGCCACCGTCCAGGGCGGCACCGAGCCGTCCGCCATCCTGCGCCGCAACCTGAGCCGCGCCATCACCGTGACCGGCCAGAACCCGGGCCTGACCGCCAACGAGATCGTCAACCGCCTTGCGGGCCCCGTGGCGGCGATCCCGCTGCCGCCCGGCTACCGCATCGAACTGGGGGGCGAGATCGAGGACTCGCGCGATGCCAACGGCGCCTTGCTGCAGTACTTTCCGCATGCGCTGGGCGCCATCCTGCTGCTGTTCATCTGGCAGTTCAACTCGTTTCGCAAGCTGTTCATCGTGATGGCGAGCGTGCCTTTCGTGCTGATCGGCGCCGCGCTGGCGCTGCTCGTCACCGGCTATCCCTTCGGCTTCATGGCCACGTTCGGGCTGCTGGCGCTGGCGGGCATCATCGTCAACAACGCGGTGCTGCTGCTCGAGCGCATCGAGGAAGAACTGCGCGAGGGCCTGGAGCGCCGCGAAGCGGTGGTCGCCGCGGCCATCAAGCGGCTGCGGCCGATCGTGATGACCAAGCTCACCTGCATCGTCGGCTTGATTCCGCTGATGCTGTTTGCCGGCCCTTTGTGGACGGGCATGGCCATCACCATGATCGGCGGCCTGGCACTGGGCACGCTGGTGACGCTGGGGCTGATTCCCGTTCTCTACGATCTGCTTTTTTCGCTGCGTGCCGGCCGCGGCGGGGATTCACCGCGTGGGCCGGTGGCCACTTCGTGATGCCCGATCGCGCAGGCGTTCCTGGCCGGTCTGGCGGTCAGCCGCGCGCGGAAAGAAGGGCCTGCCACGCGTCCACCGCGGCCAGCACGGCGGCCTTCTGCACGCCGTGCGCGAAGCGGAAGGCGTCGCCCGACACCGTCTCGTCGGGGAACTCGGTGATGAGCGTGACCGGCGCGCCGCGCGGGTTCTCGGACTGCGTGCAGGCCGTGCCGTGGATCACCTCGAATGGCAACGCACCCGCGTGGCGTTCGTACAGCGCCATCTGGCGGGCGTTGTACTCGGGCAGGCCGGGAACCGCCTGCAACGCGGCAGCCACCCGCTCCAGCAGCGCGCGGCCCTCGGCCTGCCAGCCCGGGTGGTGGCGCAGGATCAAAAAGAACCCCTTGGGCACGGTCCACAGGCCGAAGCCGCGCGGCACGTAGCCGGACAGCGGCCGGGTCCACTCGTGCGCGGGGTAGCCGTGCAGGTTGATGTGCAATTGCGCGCCGGAAAGGGCCAGGGCCTGTTCACGGGCTTCGCGTTCGTACAGCGGCGCGGTCTCGCGGTATTCGATGTCGTCGCCCAGCGCGCTGTAGCGCGCGGCATGCTGCATGTGGTGGGCGTGGTGCGCGCCCAGTTCGCGGTGCAGCGCATAGCCGTCGGGGTTCTCCAGCGCGATGAGGGCGAAGTGCGCTCCGGGCCGCGCATGCAGCGCCTCGGCCGCGCGCAGGGCGCCCACGACGCCGGAGGTCTCGTTGGCGTGCTGGCCGCCGCTCAGCAGGACCGGGGCGTCGGTGCCGGTGCGGTACAGGCCCAGCACCTCGCGCCCCTGGCGGCTGCGCGCGGAAAAGCGCTGGCCGCCCAGGCGTTCCATCGCTTGCGCGATGCGCTCGGGCGGCGGGGCCTGGCCCATATCGTCCAGGGCCAGCCCGGCCGTGGTGTCCGCCCAGGCGCCGGCGTCCTGTGCGGCCACGTCGAAGGCGCGCAGCGCGATGCGCAGGCGCGGCGGGCCGTCGTGGTGGCGGATGTCGGGAACGATCTGCCCGGGCTGCAGCCGGCGGTCGCCCGCCGGGCGGCCGGAGTGCTGCTGAAAAAATTCCAGCAGCGAAAAATACAGGTCTTCGTGCAGGGCCTCGTGCAGGCTCATGCATTCGTGCGGCGTGGACAGCGGCTGCTCGAAGCCCGGCAGGTCGACGCGGATGTCCAGCCGTTCGAAATAGGGCTCCTGCGCGGGCCAGGCATGCTCCCGCAGCGTGCGCATGGCGTGCGCGAAGAGGTCTTCGAAATCGGTGGATTCGGCCGCATCCATGTGGCCGCCCGGCGCACCGGACGCATCCACGCGCAGCCAGCCCGTGGGCGACAGCAGCGGGTCCGGGCCGGTGGGATCGGCATGCACGCGGTTGGGCGCGAAGACCCGCGTGGCCGTTTCGCGGCCATCGCGAAAGCGCAGCGCCACGCTGTAGTGCAGGTCGTCGCCGCCGGGTTCGAACCGCAGGTCGCAGCCGGCCAGCAGGTCGGCCAGCGGGTATGCCTCCAGCAGAAAACGCCCGGGCGAGCCCGTCGTCGGCACCGGGTAGCGCACCGTGGCGGCGGCCAGTTGGGCGGCATCGACCTCTTCCAGGAAGTAGTGCACCAGCGGCTTGTAGGCACTGCGAAAGCGCGCCGACACGCCCGTCGCCGCGAGGCGCTGCTCGGCCGCACGCCTTGCCTCCACGCCCTCGAACAGCCACCCTTCGATATGGGCACCGCGAAACGCGGGTGGGCTGAAACGTTCCACCCAGGCGGACAGGGTGCGGGCGAAGGTCTGGTCCAGCAAAGGCCGGCGGGGCGCGAAAGAGTCCATGCGATGGGTTACCTGCGTTGCCCCGGGGGCGGGGGCTCAAGGAAAAAGACCGCCCATTGTCATCGGGGCGAGGCCGCCGCGGTGTACAGGCCGGACGCGGACCGGGGCGGGTGCACGAGGATGTTGCTGTACCCGCGGTAGGTGCCGTTCTTGAGCTCGTCCGTCACCCAGACGATCCATTCGGGTTTCTGGCGCTTGCCGTGGTCGATGATGCCCACGACCTCCAGGCGGAAG